>Ga0126381_100005631_pt1 | contig 13819 bp, 16 predicted proteins | sample PanSoiMetPlot_28_FD_96465 | JGI IMG/M metagenome (GOLD analysis project Ga0126381, IMG submission 96465) | Tropical forest soil microbial communities from Panama - MetaG Plot_28 | ecosystem: Environmental > Terrestrial > Soil > Tropical forest > Bulk soil | place: Panama | collected 2016-02-17
ATTCGACAATCCGACTCTCTTGCTGGTGGCGGGCCAGCCTGCCGAAGTCAGGTTCGTGAGACCATGAGCCGCCAAACACCGATTTCCGTTCTTCTGACAACAGAAGGAACATATCCGTTCCACAAGGGCGGTGTGAGCACGTGGTGCGATCGGCTCACGCACAACCTCCCAAACATTGACTTCAAGGTGCTTGCAGTAGTTAGCAACCCGTCCCCACAACCAAAATACGATCTCGCCCCCAATGTGCGGGAGGTGATTAAAGTGCCGCAATGGGGCCTCCTGCAACCCGCAGAATATTCCTATCATCAAGCGGCTTCTGTGGTGCTGCGTAATCTATGGAATACCACGCCACAAGTCACCGCTTCCCGTTTCAAACCCATCTTCGAACGATTCTTGGCTCTTTTGTTCTCTTCTCATTGTGACCAGGAAGAACTCGGTCGCGTGTTGCTCGAATTGCACAGCTACCTTCAATGGTTCGACTATCAGAAAACCATGAACTCGGTGGAGGCTTGGGACGTGTTTCGGCACGCGATGCGTGCCGCATGGGAGTGTCGCCCTCCGGCCACGGAACGCCCCTCTCTTGCAGAATTAAAGCAAGCCTATCGCTTGCTGTATCACTTGCTGATGGTGCTTCATTTCCCGGTTCCTTCGACAGACATCACGCATTCATCGGCGGCGTCGTTCTGTGGTTTGCCTTGCGTACTGGCAAAACTCGTGAATGGCACACCTTATGTGCTGACGGAGCACGGAATCTATCTTCGCGAACAATATTTGAATCTCCGCCGTCAAGTGAAGTCATTCTTCGTTCGTTGGTTTATTTACCGAGTGGTTGAGAACGTGGTCGAATTGAACTACTACTTTGCCGATTTGCTGGCCCCGGTGTGCGCCTACAATACGCGTTGGGAAAAGCTGCTAGGCGTGCCGCAAAGCCGTATTGAGGTGATCTTCAACGGAGTTGACCCCGAAAAATTCTACCCCTGCAAGCCGGAAAGCTCTGTCCGAGCGCGCGTTTCGAGTGTCGGCCTCATTTATCCCCTCAAAGGGCAACTCGACCTAATTGACGCTGCTGCCATGCTCAAGCCAAAGTTTGACAACCTGGAAGTACGCTTTTACGGAACGCCTGCCGACCGCGAATATTTCGATTCCTGCATGGGCAAGGTCGCTGAGTTCGGGCTGGACGACTGCGTTACGTTTGCGGGGTCCACCAAGGAACCGTGGAAAGTGTACAACGACGCCGACGTCATGGCTTTTCCCAGCATTTCAGAAGCCTTTCCCTACGCTGTGCTAGAGGCAATGTCCTGCGGAGCCGCGATCGTTGCTTCGGACGTCGGAGGGGTGAAAGAAGCCCTGGGGGATTGCGGGCTCCTTGTGCCTGCCAGGATGCCGCACGCGATGGCCGACGCCATTTCTTTCTTACTTAACAATGCGACAGAGCGCAAAAGATTGGGCCAGATGGCTCGGGAGCGCGTCCTCGAACATTTTACCGAAGAACGATTCTTGAGGTCTTACGAAGGCACTTACCACAAATTGCTCTCGTGCCGGCCCCAGCAATTCTTGCCGGCATATACCACGTGATCGGAGCGTGTGTGTTGCTGTGTCGACTAGGATTGACGCTTATGACGCTCGCAGGGTCAAGCTTGTTCTTCACACGGAGAATCGTCCCCCATGCTATTGCCGGCGCGCGCCTGGCAATCTATTACGGATATCCCAGTCTGGTAAACGGCGCAAACGGAGATGTCGAGAAAGCTGCGAATGTGTTCAGCAGGTACGACTTGGTGATACTGGGCGATGGCCTTGAGTTTCCGGACAAGCAGTTCGCGCGCTACCCCACAGGGGAGCCAGAGGAGCACCAGAAGGTCCTAAGGATAATCACGGCCGTCCGAGATCGCGGGTCGGGGACGCGTTTTTTCGGCTATGTCTGCTTGGGTGAAATCCAGTTCCGCAAGGGCGAAAAAATATCTCTTACGCCCGAACAATTGGAAGAGCGTGTGCGCCTGTGGAAGCAAATGGGTGTGGCAGGTATTTTTCTGGATGAGGCGGGCTATGATTTCGCCGTAGTTACTCGCGAGCGACAGAATATGGCCGTCAGGATCGTCCACCAGCTCGGCCTCAGCGCCTTTATGAATGCGTACTTTGTCGACCATCTGTTCAGCCGTGAAGACAACCTCCGTTACGCGGCTGGAGGCGCGAAGAATCCTGAACATTTGCCTCCGCTCCTAGATCGCCGTGATCTTTTCCTGCTGGAATCATTTCAAGTAAGAGATGGAAACTATGAAAGTGCTCCGGAGTGGCAGGCACGCGTAGACCTGGCTCTCAAATATCGCCAACGCTATGGGGCCCACATTTTTGCCACGACCACGACGACCGAGCAGGAGCCTTTCAGCGCAGAAAAGTTCAATTATGCATGGTGGACGGCCCTGCTTTACGACCTGGATGGTTTCAGCTGGGGAGAACCGCACTTTGCCGCTCTGAACAACGCGTTACCTGATTATCGCTGCAGCGTGGAGAGCACGATGCTCCCGGCTTTCGACCGGTCATCCGCGGTCCGTTCTGATAACACACACTTCTGGAGGAAAGCGGGCAACTTTTTGATCGTCGGAGACAAGGCCACTCATTCGGTTTATCGCGTCCCCTTCGACGCCACGCTCGAACGAAAAGACATCGAAGCTTGGTTAACTTCTCCTCGACGAGGATCACTTTTGACCTGCGGGGGCAGCGCATGAATGCTGCAGAGCTGCGCATAAACGGCGAAGATGCGGTACAGGTCGTGCATGCCCGCGAGGTGGCAGCCGTGATTGAGTCTTTGGGATGTACCGATCAGTTCGCGAGAGCGAGGGGCTTCCCGGATATCTTTTCCTTAGCCGAGCATCTGTTCGCACGTCTCCAGCAAAACCCTGCTCTAGAGGAGACTGCCAGTAGGAAGCGCGTGCGGCTTTCCGTCTGGGCAGAAACAAGATGCGCACTGCGCAAGTTTTCACTCAGCTTGGCCTACGCTATCCCTTGGGCGGTGATGCTGACCCTAGAGTACCTGCGACCGGACGCCCTGCGCGTCTCTCCCGAGATCGGGGGAGCGTTGAGTCTTTCCCTCATCGCCAGTCTTATAACGACCGGCGGGTTCGTTCAGATGATCTCCCGCTCCGGGAACTTCTATTACGGGCTGCAAGAGCCCGTTGTCGCGCATCGTACCTGCTTCTCATTGCTGAACCTTGGCCTCACTAGCAGTCTTGGTCAGGCCTTGCTAGGCGTGATAGCGGGTTCTTACTTTCATTTGTTTGCCGTCAGCTACCTTGTACTGGCGGCCATCAGCTATTTGGCGCTGAGCCTTCTGTGGATGCTCTGCGCCGTGCTTTCTGTGCAGGGGAACGGATGGTGTATACCGCTCGTTTTCTTTCTCAGCATTCTCGTCGGTGGTTTGATCAAGATTCTCGCCAACCTGGGACCAACCGTTCTATTGATCCTCTGCCCGTTGCTGGCTGTAGCGTGCGCCCTAGGTTGTGTGATGGCCGGTTCTTATGATGCACAGAGAAAGAACCCGCAGAGGAAGGATAGCGCTCGTCCACGAGGCGACGTCATGTTCATCTCGCTTGTGCCTTTCTACATGTACGGAACCGTCTATTTCAGCTTTCTCTTTGCCGACCGGCTGACCGCAGGGAGCGCGGTTCCCTGGGTTTCCGGCCTAAGTTTTGGAATAGACGCCGCATATAAAGGTGGTATGGATCTGGTACTGCTGTCGTTCCTGATTACCGCCGCACTTGTGGAATACCTCGCTGACTCCTTCTTGCGGTTCTGGCAAAGGCTGGCTACGGAACTGCCGCAAGCCGCAAGCCAACAACTGAAGATAAGTCTGCGGAAGCGTCACTCGAAATCGATGTTGGCTATCTTTAGTGCGTTCGTACTGATTGCCTTGAGCGCTTGGTTCGTGTTTTCTCGTTCGACCACCCTGGGCCTTGCCCCCCGCCTATGGCAAACGGCTGTGCTCGGCGGTCTTGGTTATCTCATGCTAAGCACGGCTTTGTTGGAAATCATAATTTTGGCCAGCGTGAACGCTATTTCCATGGCCTCGCTGGCCGTGGCAGTCGGGGTCACAGTGAACCTGCTGACCGGATACGTGCTCAGCCATTTGTGGGGAGTGCAATACGCCGCTGTCGGGCTGCTCGTCGGCTCCGCTGTCGTTCTTGGGATATCGAACGAGGCGGTTAGACGTGTCCTGGGCCACCCTGATTATCATTATTCCATTTCGTGAGCTTTGCTGATGCCTCGACTGGACGCACTAAGGGCCTTTTGGATCCTCGGCATCTTCCTAACTACGTTTTTCTGGCTTCCAACCTATCTCTTTTCGGGCAGGCCGGATTCTCCCAGGGTCATTCGGATTGCGGGCAACTGGGCCCGTACTGTGCTGTGTGTGACGATCCTGGTTTTTCTCTTGAGCAGTCTGAGAGTGCTTGGTGCGGTTACGGTTGTTTTCTTTTTTTGCGGCGCGATAGCCGTCGGTTGGTTTCGCAAGCGTGCTGGGACGCCTCGTCGTTTGCTGACGAACCTGCAGGCAATCATGGTAAATATAATCCGCCAAGTTGAATCTCGGTTGTCTGGCTCTTCCCGCCTGTCCCACAAGGTCTCTTCCGCGTCTGCCCATCAGCGTTGGGGACTACGGATAAAAGGGTGGCTGAGAGTCCTCGAAGGCAAGGAATTGCTGGGCGCTTGCTTTATTGCGGTCCTGTGCATAACCGTCGTTCTGCTCACCGAGCAGGCCGTTCGAGAACTGCGCTTTGATCAGCCGGAGCAATACTCGGCCCTGCTGCGGGCACGAGAATTGACGCTCAATATCCACGCTGCCCGCCGGCCGTTCGTATTTCCGGCCATGATCGCCGCCACATCTTTGCTTAGCGGTACGGATTCCATGCAGGTGACCCGTTTCTTGACGCCCGCAATTGGCTTGTTCATCGTTCTGGCCACCGGCTTGCTCCTTCAGGTATGCGGCCGCGTGGGTGTTGGATGCGTCGCAGCAATGTACTGCCTAGGAGCAGCTGCGTTCCCGCCTGCGGGAAACCAAACGGGAGTGGCAATTTCCGTGATGCAAAAAATTGAGAGCGTCTTCAGCAGCTCCCCGGCTACCGCCCGGGCCAGGCCCGAATTCGCGCTGGGTTTGCTGTTCCTTCTCTTGGCTCTCGTTTTTCTTGCGGATTGGTCTAAGAACTCGCGAGGTTGGGATTCCTTGCTCGATTTTGCTTGCTGCCTGTTGTTGACGGGCATCGTTTCACAGGTGTTACTCCTGATATTGGTGATGGCGGCTGGCGTTCTGCTGCTTCGACCAATGGCGGGCCTCTTCGCGTTCGTGCTGTTGTGTTATGGATTGATCGCTTGCGCGACTTTGCCCAACGGCATCACGATCCCCGACGAAACGCGCACGATCTTGCCGGTTTCTGCCGCCATCTTCGTGGGTTGCCTACTTGCGTTTATTGAAGCGCAATTAGCGGCCCGAGCCCGCTGGAGGGCCGAGACGGTGCTCCTGGCTGCCTGTCTGTGCGTTGCCGTAATTTGGTTACAACCACAAAGGTTGATTGGTCGATGCCTCGAGTATGAAGCCGCAGCCCGCGCGACCCAGGAAATCGCATACGGGTTTCCCCAGCAGACCTGGGTTGTGGCGGCACCTGTAGAGCAGCTAGCTGAAACATTTGGCCTAGGAGGCCATGAAGATCTCGCCGAGTTTGTCGAGAAATATCGCGGCCAGGTCTCAAGCCCGGAGTTCCACTTTTCGGATGCACGCGAAGATTTGTTTATTTACGTCGAGAAGAAACCGTTTCAGATTTTCTCCCGCGAACCAGAGACGGTTTCTTTCTCTGTGCTGACCGACCCCACTTACCGCAATTATCGTTCACCGGGAGGACGAGCCAGCCTGGAGGCAGCGGCGCTACGGCTCTGTGAGAGCTACCAACGATACCACTCCCACACTGAAGTATTTTTTGAGAACGAAGTCCTCCGTATCTATCACATACACCGGCAACCTGGTTCGGACACTAAGGGAGAACAGTAGAGGACATCATGAACTCACGATCACAATATCCTAGGCAAAATCATGTATAAAGAATTTTACAAACTGCGGCTTAATCCCTTTGAAATTACGCCTAATCCCTCGTTCCTGTTTCTCACCAGGAGACACCAAGAGGCGTTGGCGGCCCTTTACTATGGTGTTCAGCGGCGCAAGGGATTCGTGGCCCTGACGGGGGGCGTGGGTACCGGCAAGACTTTGCTGATCCGCTGTATGTTGCGAACGTTCAAGGATAGTAACATCGCCTGGGCCCATGTCTTCAATAGCCGCTTGTCGTCGCTGGAGTTCCTCGACTACGTTGCCACAGAATTCGGGCTTGCCACATCGGGCAAGACCAAGGGCCAAGTTCTGCAGGACCTCTGCAAGTATCTTTTTTCTCGCCACCAGAGAAAATTGACAACCGTGATCGTGGTGGACGATGCCCAAGGACTCTCGATTGAAGTCCTCGAAGAAATCCGGCTTTTGAGCAATCTGGAGACGGAAACAGAGAAGTTACTCCAGATATTGCTTGTGGGGCAGCACGAGCTGGATGAAAAACTCGATTCCGTTGAGCTGAGGCAATTGAAGCAAAGGATAGCCCTGCGCGCTCACCTTGAACCACTTAACTTAGAAGAGACACACAGTTATATACGACACCGACTGCGGTGTGCAGGTGCCCCTTCGGAAGCGCAAGACCTGTTTGCCGATGGATCGATCGAACGAGTGTTTCTGCACACTCACGGCGTCGCACGCCTCGTTAACACCGTTTGCGAGAACGCCTTGATCGCCGCCTTCGCGAGACAACTGAGCCGCGTGCCCCCGGATACTGTTGACGAAGTAGCTTACGATTTGCGCCTCAGTGCCGCAAGTCCATCGCGGGCCGAATACGTTAAGAACGCCTCTGGTACTGCAAGCTGCATAAGGATCGCCGACTGCAGGACAGCTGACAGTTGACCGGGAGGGACGTTGTTCATTTCTGAGCTAACCAAGCGCCGTGCGCTCGCGCGAGAGCAGAGTGGGCCCTCGAAATCCCCAAGGCCACGTGTCTACGCGGCGGCAAAACGACGCGCTCTCTCCGTTGCCTGTGGTTGAATCATAGCGCGAACGCCCTGCGCATGTGAGCAGCCAGGGAACGGGCATTGCTGTCCCGGAGTGCAGCCATATTTTTTACCCTTCTGGTCAATTGTCCTATCATTGGGTTCGTAGCACGTTCTCGTACAGTGCTAGTAAACGGGGAACTAGTTGGGATTCGGTTCTAAGTGCGGTTGCGAGCAAAGGGCGATAGGCCTACTGGCGGCTTGTGTCTGGCTCGTCGCGATGGGGTTGGGTGTATTGGAAATCTTTGGCTGCGCAGGCCTCTCGACGGCACAGACCTCTGTTGCGGTGAGCGTCACGATTTCGTCGACGTCGGCGACGGTAGCGGTCGGAGGGACACAACAGTTTACCGCGACGGTGCGGAACACCAGCAGCACGGCAGTAACCTGGCAAGTGAACGGGGTGACGGGAGGTAATGCGGCGGTAGGGACGATTTCCGGTTCAGGTCTGTATACGGCGCCTGGGGTAGTCCCGAGTCCAGCCGCGGTGACGGTTACAGCCATATCTCAGGCGGACACCACAAAGTCAGCCTCGGCTCGGTCTCGATTACGGCGGCCGCTCCAGTGAGCGTCACGCTTTCGCCAACGTCGGCGACGGTAGCGGTCGGAGGGACACAACAGTTTACCGCGACGGTGCAGAACACCAACAACACGGCAGTGACCTGGCAAGTGAATGGAGTGACCGGAGGCAATGCAACGGTAGGGACAGTTTCGAGTTCGGGTCTGTATACGGCGCCTGGGGTGGTACCGAGTCCCGCCACGGTGACCGTCACGGCCGTGTCTCGGGCGGACACCACAAAGTCGGCCTCAGCCCAGGTGACCATCACGGCGATCGTTGGCACGGATTTCTACGTTTCGACGACAGGCAGCGACTCCAATCCGGGTACGCTTTCCTCTCCGTGGAGAACTATCCAGCACGCGTCCAATTCCGCACAGGCGGGCGACACCGTTTACGTGCGCGCCGGCGTGTACAACGAATCGTTCAACATTCCTGTATCCGGGTCAGCGCTAGCAGGTCCGATTACATTCCAAACCTACCCCGGTGAGAATGCGATCATACATGGCACAGGACTGATACTGTCCACCTCTAGTACGCAGGGCTTAATCAATATCGTAAATCAAAGTTACATTTCCCTTGAGGGGTTTGAGATTCGCAACTACCAGACCTCGAGTGCGTCTGCCACTCCCGCTGGGATCTGGGTATCGGGCTCAGGCAGCAACAGACTACCTCGGAAACCACCGGGAACGCTTTTGGCATCGCCGTCTACGGCACGGCTGCGCCCGCTTCCCTCGATGCCGTCACGATCAGCGGCAACCAGGTTTATAACCTGAGGACCGGCAACAGTGAATCGGTGAATGTGGACGGAAACGTGACCAACTTTCTCATCACCAATAACCTCATCCACGATAACGACAACATCGGGATCGACATAATTGGCTTCGAAGGCGTTTCGCCCGACCCTGCGTACGACTACGCCCGCAGCGGTACGGTCGCGGGAAATACCGTCTACAACATTTCAGCCATAAATAACCCTGTGAGGGTAACCAGTACGATGCTAACGGTATTTACGTGGACGGCGGCTCCCAGGTTGTCATCGAACGCAATTTGATCCATAACGTAGACATCGGCATCGAGATGGCCAGCGAGCACCAAGGCCCCGTGACTAGCTTCGTGATAGCTGGTGTACTCGGCGAATTCGATTGGTATAACCATTGGGGGATACGCCAGCAACGTAGGCGGCACCGACCACTGCATGATTGTCAATAACACTCTGTTCGAGAACGATACGAAGAACACGGGGAGCGGTGAATTTCAGATCCAGTACTACGCCACCAACAACATTTTCAAGAACAATATTGTTTATGCCTCGTCCCAGGGCCTATTCATCAACAACTATATGAACAGCGAGCCCGACCCGGCGGACGTGGATTACAATCTCTACTATTCCCCGCTTAGCGCCTCGTTAGCTGACTTCCGCTGGAACAGTACGGACCACGTTGGTTTCTTGTCGTATCAGTCGGCGACCGGAAAGGACAGTCATTCGCAATATGCAGATCCGCAATTCTTGAGCCTGACGACGCCTAACCTGCAAATCCAGGCGACTTCCCGGCTGTCAACGCGGGAATCAACCTCGGGCCGACGGTCGTAGGTGCCTTAGACTTTGCTGGCAACCCGCGTCTAATTGGAACTAATATCGACATCGGTGCCTACGAGCAGTGAATATGCGGGTAGCCACGTTCCTTCGCCAGCGATAAACGAAGTGGTATACACGCCTGCTGCTATCCGGGCCTTCGAATCGAACTGGCTAGCCTAAGGCTGTGACCTCGAAATTCATACGGAGGCGAGACGCGGGGAGGGCATCAATCCCATGCGGAGTCGAGAGTCCTAGCTTTGGAGGCCGCCCGCATCAAAGGAAAGCCTTTGATAACCCGTGGAATTGCGCCAGAAGATACTTTTGAGGTAAGCACTTGCGGTCGATCGAAGACCATTTGATACAACCACTCAAAGGATAGCGTTGAAAGCTGCGACCCGAAATGAGAACCTATCTCACTGAGCGGCGGACAGTTAACGGTGTGGCGGGTTGGGTAGCTCGCACACGGTCCCTTTCGGGGCCGCTGTCCCCGCGCGGCCCCCAACCCGTTCTTGGCACACTACGCGGGCGACTGGTGGTGCTCAATAGTTCGGCGGAGCCAGCGCACACAGTACCGAGGTTGTAGTACAGGATGGCCATTGCGGTACGTCTACGATTTAGCGAATGTGCCAATAGCTGGCTTAGTATCAGAGAAACATCACCAGACGGTCGCTAGTCCGGCGCTCGAGCCAAAGCGCGCTTTTCCTAGGCCAGTCAGCGAAACAGATCGGGAACGTACCAGCGAACATAAGTGGCGAATCCCAGAAGGACGACGAGCCACCAAAGCAGGAGCACGCTGCGCATCCAAGCTTTGTAACGGGTGATGCGGAGCTTCTCTGGCAGCAGGCGCGTACCTGCGGCAATGAGAATGTACAGAGCCGCGAGTTCCGCGACCGTTCCGAGTGCAGCGTGCGCGGTCGCCAATGCGTAGTAAGGCTTAGCGAGCTTCCCTGGAATGCGGGGCAGCACCTGCAAGCGAAAGGAAGGGGTCATGGCCACGGCGATGACCGCCAGGTTGAGAAGCACGATGGCGGATTGGCACCAAGCGTGTTGCCGAAAACGCTTGGTGCGCGCGAGCCAGGCGCCAAAAAGGAGCGCAACGCCCATGGCCGTTTCCATCAGCAGCACGGCGTTGGCCGTCAGTGGGGCGGCCGTTCGTAAGAATCCTCCGCTCAAGGCTTTGCCTCGCTCCTGACGGTCCTCGCTCGACCAACCCGGCCGATCATTGCACGATCACCTTGGCCGTCATTTTCGGGTGGATCGAGCAGAAGTAGGAATAAGTTCCTGCCTTGCTGAAGGTGAAGGAGAACTTTTCATCCGTGTCGAGAACTTTGGACTTGAACAGCTTAGGATCATCGGAGCTGGTCACCGTGTGCGGAATGTCGTCGCGGTTTGTCCAGGTTACCGTGGTTCCCGCCGGCACGGTCAAAGTCGCGGGACCGAAGCTGAAATTGTCGATCTTCACCTCCGCGGTTTCGGCTTTTTGCGCTGCGAGGATGGCTAAGTTTTTTGGAGGGGCCGTTAGCGCGCTCATTCCTAGAAGTCCAAGAGCACTAAGAACTGCAAAAGACACACTTCTCCTCATGATTTTTCTGCTCCTTTTTATTTAGTCGGTAAAAAGTTAAATATTCGGAGTTCGTGGCCGTCGCTCACGCGAGCGTCGAATCCACAAGCCCGAGCGCCTGCTTCCCGCGAACGAAGTTCACGTCGGTAATTCCCAGGACACTTTTCAGTTGCTCCGCGGGCACTTTCATCGGCCCAGGCGAATCCGCCTTGCCTGGCGCCGGCTGGGGAAAGGCCGTCGACGCGGCCGTGTGAAAGGTGACGTTTCCTTCGACTTTTTGTAGGGTCTGGTGAATGTGCCCGTTCAACACCGTAACCGAGCCGAATTTCTTGAGGTACGACAAAGCTTGCGCGCTGTCGTCCGTTCCCCAGCCCCATTCCGGATACACTGACCACAAGGGAATGTGGGCGAACACGACCAGGGGCGTGCTCGGCTGCAACGGCTTCACGTCGTTTTCCAACCACGCGAGTTGCTCTTGGCCGAGGGTTCCGAGCCCGCCGGCTTTCAAGTTGACGACATTCACCAGACCGATGAAGTGCACGCCTTTTTTGTCGAAGCTGTACCAGCCCGCCCCCTTGCTGCCCTTTCCGTAACGTTCCAAGAATTGCTGGCCGTTGTCATTCAGCACGTCGTGCTCGCCCGGCACATAGAAAATGTCCTTCGGCTTCGCGTCCCTCAGAATCTGCTCGACAGTGTCGAATTCCTCCGGCTTCGAAAGATGGCTGATGTCCCCGGTGTGCAGAAGAAATTCCGGAGCAACCGCCAATCCGTTGATTTTGTCCACAGCCGCCTTGAGGGTCCCAGCCACGTCCGGGTTGGCCGCCTTGTTAAAACCCATGTGGCTGTCGCTGATCTGCGCGAAGCTCAGCTCGCCGGCCATTTCCTTCGCTCTCTCCGTAGGGTCCATTTCCGCTAGACGGCCCAGGCTGTAGGAGCGCAGCACGCCACCGCGTATGACGCAGAAGGCCCCGGTTCCGGCCCAGGCCATGCACTTCAGAAAGCCCCGCCGGTCGACGCCGTCATGGTTGTGGTCGTACACCAGTTGGTTTTGGCTGTTTTCGGAATGGGCCTCTTGGGATGTGGTCTTTAGGGACATGGTTCTCCTCAGATTCTGGACACACGGAGGTCCAGTGCTGTTTTTCGTCGCCCTTGCCCGCCAATTGTCTTGGAGGGCGGCGCGGGTGAGAGAGTCCAGGGAGCCCGCGCCGCGTATGGGACGTGTTTCGTTTGTGCAGACCGCCCGGGCCGGCCGGTTATTCCCGATTGGGCTGCTCACTAACTGATTGCCAGATTCGTCACTCTAAAGGGATACTAGGGAATAAAATCAGCCCACAGGCGGTTTGAGGCCAATGGATGGGTTTGCCCAGGGGAGAAGTTCGGACGTGTTGGACGTGCATGAGCGGGCGCGCTTCGAGCAGCTCGTTTTGCCCCACCTCGACGCCGCCTTTAACCTTGCACGCTGGCTGCTGAGAAGCCGTGAGGACGCAGAAGATGTCACACAGGAAGCCATGCTCCGCGCGTATCGGTTCTTCCGCGGTTTCCACGGAGGAGACGCACGCGCTTGGCTTTTGCAAATTGTGCGCAACACTTGCTATACATGGTTAGAAAAGAATAGGCCTGTGGAACTGATGACCGAATTTGACGAAGAATTGCATCTTCAACCGAGCGTCTCCCCGGAGTCCCTGGCCATTGCCGGAGACAACCGAGAACGCCTGGGCAAGGCGCTCGAAACGTTGCCGGCGCGCTTCCGCGAGGTGCTGGTACTCCGGGAACTGGAAGGGTGTTCCTATAAGGAGATTGCAACAATCACTGCGATTCCCATCGGGACGGTGATGTCCGCGTTGGCGCGCGCGCGCCAAAGGCTGCAGCGCGCGCTTAGGCAACCTCCGGTCGAGGAGGCTCCCCGTGAGTTGTGATTACACACGCACGGCCTTACACGGTTACCTGGACGGCGAGTTGGATGCGTCGCGCTCGGCAGAATTCGAACGTCACGTGGAGGGCTGCCGGGAATGCGCGAAGGTGCTGGAAATTGAGGAATCGCTGCGCTCTGCTCTTCAGCGCAGCAGTCTTTGTGAAAGCGCTCCGCCTGCGCTGCGCAAGAAGATCCGGGCGGAATTGGACGCGGCCACTGCGACTCCGTTCACCGAGCGAATCTCCGTGTGGAGGTGGGTGGCCCTGGCCGCTTCGATTCTTCTTGTCGCGGCGGTCTCCTGGTATGTCTGGCCGGGATCTGCGCCCTTAACGACCAACCCCGCGGCTCCGCCCTTCACCGCCTCAGAACTCATCGACGCGCACATTCGCTCGCTCCAGCCCGGGCACCTCACCGACGTCGCTTCGACCGATCAGCACACTGTGAAGCCGTGGTTCGACGGCAAGCTGGACTTCGCGCCGCCGGTAAAAGACTTTGCCGACGACGGTTTTCCGCTGGTTGGTGGACGTCTGGACGTTTTGGGTGGCCGAAACGTCGCGGTGCTCGTCTATGCTCGGCGAAAGCACTTCGTCAATGTTTTTGTGTTGCCCACGAAAGAGCCGGACACGCCGATTCACCCACCAGGCTTGCGGCAGGGATACCAATGGCTGCACTGGCGCCATCAAGGAATGGAGTACTGCGCGGTGTCGGACGTTTCGGTTGCGGACCTGCACGAGCTCGCGCAGCTCATTTACCAATAAAGAACAAAGAAGAGGACCTGACTCCGGATTGCTGACCATGAACGGGTGGAAGGCGGCAAAACCCTTGAAAAAAGCGGATTCCTCGTCGCCGGTGGCCGGCGGACTCTATGGCATCACCAGGCAACCCGATTTCTTCAGAGAGAGCTATTGCGGATTAGGCTTGGTCTTTACGTAATCCTTGGGCACTTGTCTCGCGTAAATCAGACGCAGGGTTACGTTTTTGGTTCCACCCGAACGCACAGTGATGTTTTTCTGCCACTCCGAGAAGACGCCTTTTCCCGAAGCGCGCATGTCGTAATTGTCGGCTCGCAGCTTCGTGATGGTGAAACGCCCG
>Ga0126381_100005632_pt1 | contig 13818 bp, 11 predicted proteins | sample PanSoiMetPlot_28_FD_96465 | JGI IMG/M metagenome (GOLD analysis project Ga0126381, IMG submission 96465) | Tropical forest soil microbial communities from Panama - MetaG Plot_28 | ecosystem: Environmental > Terrestrial > Soil > Tropical forest > Bulk soil | place: Panama | collected 2016-02-17
ATCCCGGGGCCTCGATGCCGGGTTTCTGGCGAGCGTGCAGGCCAACGTAAGGTCTGCGCATAGCTCGACCGGCGCTGGCCGAACTCGTGGGCGCACAGCCAGATGGTGTAGTCGTTGCCGTCGTGTCCTTGCGGAAGGAGGCCAATGGTCCTCCTTCGCCAGTTGGTTGGCAAGGGCGTGGATATCCTCGCGCTGCGCGACAAGTGGATATCCTCGCGCTGCGCGACAAAGAGACCGATGTCGGTGAGCTCGGCGGCTCGGCCTGGTGCCGCCGCCTTGCTGAGCACAGCGATATCCGACCCATTACAGCACGGTAGTAGGCGGGCGCGGCGCGCGGCGTCCCGCAAATCTCCACGGCAGCAGAGTCAGCACGAAGCCGATGATACCAAGCCCCATGACGATGAAGGCGCGCCGCGGCCAGGGGCCCATCGCATCGATGAAGGGCGGCAGGCTTTTGTCGGGCGGCGGATTACCGATGAAGCCGTAATTGGCGCCGATCGCGAGATCGATCGGCATCACCATCGCCACATAAGCGAAGCTCGCCGCCACCGCACGACCGACATCGCTCCAGTCGGGGCGGAAGCGCAGCACCGCGACATCATAAACGGCGCTCGCCATGATGATCGTGTGCCCGATCCAGAACGCCCAGAACTCGAGATGCGCCGGCCCTTTGCTCAGCATCGGCTGAATGAAGGCCTGCAGCGTCAGCGTGAAGGTCCAGAAATAGAGCGTCGACCGCGCCCATCGGTTCATCGTGAGCAGCGCGATGGGCGCGATGAGGCCATTGAAGTCGCACAGATGCAGCGGCAGGCCACCGTAGAGATCAAGCCCGTTCCAGTTCCACCAGATCACATAGGCAAACCAGTAGCCGAGCGCGAGTATCGCCCACCCGCGGCGCAGCGTGACCTCCGCCGCACTTTTGCGCAGCGCCCGGCCGGCGGCCGCCAACAGCAGAATCAGCAGGGCGCAAACCGCGACCGTGAAAAGATGCAAGCTGTTGAAGGGAGCGAAAGCTTCCCAGGTGCTCACCAGCCCCCCGTCATATTCGCCCGGCCGCGGCGCATTCTATCACGGTGCTCTGTGACGGCGATGTGACCAATGCTGCGCCGCGGTTCGGGAGCGCCAGCGCCGAGGCGGGACCGCGACATTCGTTAAGCTATTTTGACGGGCTCAAATGTGATCTCGAGGCGGGCTGGCTAATATCGATTGAGCGTATCGCGCAAAGCGCGGAATATATACAAGTTTAATGGCGCGCTCGATTTAAAAACATCTTGATAATACTTGGGACTGGCAAGTCCTCCAGCGGCGTGATTTTTGGGCAACACGTGCGGAAAATCTGTAGATTGGCGCTTTGCGGTTGGGAATTCTTGATTGCCTCTTGACTATGGTCGGCTAATGTGGGCGTCCGGCGGAAAGGGCCGTTTGCTCCAGTTGGGGTTGCGCGCTTCTTCTAATACCAGAGACATGCCTTCTACAGAGACACGTAAGGTAATAATAAGAGAGACATGTAAGGGGCGCGGGCAAAGAGGGGCGTCGTTGGTTGAGGGGCGCGCGGGGATCGAACGCCACGGGTTGGGGACCGCATGGCAATTTCCCGGGAAAATTCTCGAGCCAGGACGTCGAAGCTTCCCAAGAATGCCGCTTTGCGGCGATAGGGGGGCTCACATCCGGAGGCGGGGAATGAAGGTAGTCAGTTTTCTCGTGGGAACGGCCGTAAGCTTGGTCGCAACGGTGACTTATGCCGCCGAGCTCGAGACCGACAAGGCCCCCACAAAGGCCCCCGAGGTGAAAGTCTGCAGCCTCTATGGCGAAGGATTCTACCAGATCCCGGGCCAAGGCGACATTTGCATCCGGATAGGCGCGACCGCCCGCCTTGATGGCGGCTTCCGTGCGGACGGCGATGGCGGCCCGTTCATCGGCACCGGCGCCGACGCGCGCAATCACATCGCGACGCGCGACTTCTTGGGTCAGGCCCGCGGCACGGTCTGGGCCGATGCGCGCGAGATAACGCAATACGGCGTGCTCAAGATCTATGTCAGCGGCGGCATCGATGGATCGACCGGCGTGAGCGGAAGCGGCACCGCGACGGCGTTCTGGAAGCGCGGCTATATCAACTTCGCCGGCGCCACGATCGGCAAGACGCAATCGTTCTTCGATTTCCTCAATGGCGCCTTCAGCTACGGCGCCTATCATCTGGGTGGCGGCTCGAACACCTACAACAACGGCACGCTGCTCGCCGCCTATACCTACGACTTCGGGCTCGGCATTTCGGCGACCGCCTCGATCGAGGACAGCCACACGCGCCGCAATGCGCTGTGGGACGCGGGGACCAACGTGCTCGCGATCGGCAGCTTCCCGGGGCCGAACGGCGCCTTCTGGATCGGCTCGACGGCCTGCGACACGGCGCTGGTGACGCCCGACGCCGCGCCCGGTGTCGTGCCCGCGAACGTGAATGGTTGCCCGATCGGCGACTACGCGACCAGTTGGACACCGGACCCGGTTGTCAATTTGCGGCTCGATCAGGGCTGGGGCTCGGGCCAGGTGGCTGCCGCCCTGCATCAGGTCCACGCCGGCGATTACGGCAACGACGTCTCGTCGCTCGCCAATGGCGGTCCCGGCGCGTTCACCGGACAGGCGCCCTCCGACAAATGGGGCTTCGCGCTCATGGGCGGCGTGATGGTGTACGTGCCGACCGGCGAGAACGACAAGGTCTGGGCCAACATCGTCTACAGCCAAGGCGCGGTCGCCTATACGGGCCTCAGCCAGTTCGGCTCCTTCGGCACATTCTCGCGCTTCAACGGCGGCTCGGTCGGCGCCGCCTGGGCGCTCGACGGCGTGTTCGCCAATACGGTCGGCCCCAACTCTGCGGCGCTAAGCGGATCGGGCATTCAGCTCACCAGCGCTTGGTCGATCGGTCTTGCCTACGAGCATCACTGGAATGAGCAGGTCCGCTCTTCCGTGTTTGGTGTCTTGACAGACGTCACCTATCCGGGCGCGGCCAAGAGCATCTTCTGCTCCTCGCCGGTCGGCCCGGTACGGAATGCGGCGGGCATGGCGCCGAATTTTGCGACCGGCCCGGTCGCAGGCTGCAACCCGGACTTTGCGGTCTGGGGCCTCGGCACCCGCACAGTGTGGAACCCGATCAAGAACGTGGATTTGGGCGCGGAGCTCATGTACTCGCGGCTCGATCAGAACATGGGTGCCGGCGTACTGCTGAACTTTGCCGGTACGAGCGGCGTTCCGGCGGGCAACTACACGCCACAAAATCAGAGCATCTGGAGCGGCCTCCTGCGCGCGCAATGGCACTTTGGGGCGCCGCCGACCGAGGAAAGTCGTTCCTGATGCTCGTCCGCGCATGGCTTCCTGAGCTTGCCCAAATGGGGTAGGCCGCGGCGGCGCCGTGATCGCGGGCACCGCCCCGCGTGATTTTTAGGCAACACCTTGGCAAAAACCGCGCTTCACGGTGTCCGAAAAGCCGCTTCTTCGTTGCCTGTGGACCCGGCTCCGTTAAGGTGAGCAGGCTGCGCGAGGTCCTCGTTTGGCAGCAGGGCTTATTGGGATTGGAAGAAAAGCCGAGACGAAGCATGAAGCTGCGGCGCACCAAGACTGCGACGAGGTTTTGGGCGAGCCTCCTTCTGGGAGCGAGCGCGGGTCTCGCCATGGTCGCGAGCGCCGCCGCCGGCGATTTGGCCGAGAAGGCCGAGCCGGTGCAATTCATGAAGATCTGCGTGCTCGACGGTCACAGCTATTTTTATATCCCGGGCAACGACGCCTGCAGCAAGAATAGCCTCTCCCTGGCCGTCGGCAGCGAGGAGCACCGCAGCAAGTCGCTGATGAGCCTGGCGCCCGCCGGCGTGCCGAGGATGGGCGATCGCCCGGGCGAAGTGTGGCCCGATCCGTTCATCTCGTTGCGCACCGATCAGTCCTGGGGCTATGGCGCACTCGTCGGCGGCGCCCGCAATTTCAACGGCGGCTATTCGGGCGACAATTCAGTGCTCGCGACCGAAAACGGCTTCAACGGATGTCTGCAGAGCGGGGCGAGCGATTGCCGGCTTGGCGACAAGCCCGGATTCTTCCTCGCCCTCGGCGGCGAGGTGAAGGTGCCTGTGCTCGGCCCCGGCGACCGGATCGGGGCCAGTATTCGCTACAGTCAAGGCGCGTCGACGGGCTTCGGCGGCGTCCTCAACATGCCGGGCCCGGATTTGTTCGGGGCAGGCGGCAATCCGGCGATCGGCTGGATGCCCGACAACGGCTCCGGGCTCGAGCTGACCAAGGCGTGGTCGGTGCAGGCGGGGTACGATCATCAATGGTCGCGCTCGCTCAATACCAGCTTGTTCGCCAACTATTCCAACGTGACCTTCGACGGGCAATCGGCAACCGCGTTCACCAGCGCTTGTCCCACCGGCGGCGCGACCACGCCCGGTGGAGTGCCGGCCAATTGCAAGTCGAGCTGGGGTAATGTGGGGGCGGGCTTGCGCACCAGCTGGGCACCGGCGAGCGGTCTGACCTTGTCGGTGCAGACGATGTACAACAATGCCTTCGGCGGCACGCCGGCGGCGCGGCCGACCGACTCGTCGAGTTTCGCGAACCAGGGCGTGTGGTCGTCCTATCTGCGCATCGATCACAGCTTCAATACCGGCGAGTGATCGCTCGCGGGCTCACGGCGCCGGACCTATCCCATCACAGCCTCGCCAAACCGCTCGCACGCGGCGATGAACGACCCGATTTGGCCGATAATCTCCTCCTCGGCCAAGAGCGGTGAATGCCCCTGGTCCGGCACTTCGATGACTTCGAGATCGCCGCGCCGCGCCCGCATCGCCTCAACGGTTGCGGCCGACAGCAAGTCGGAATTGGCGCCGCGAATGACCATCACCGGCACGCGCGCGAGCGCGTCGAACTCGGCCCACAGCGAGGGCAGTGGTCGCGCGAGATCGATGCCCTCGAGCGGCTTAGCGAGCTTGACGTCATAGGTCGGCTGCAGCCGGCCGCGCTCCTCCTTGAAGGTGCGGAACGCGAAGGCAAGCCAATCCTCCTCGGTGAGCCTGGGAAACTGCGCGGCGAACAGCCGGCGCAAAATCTCGGCGGCCTCCGCATAGGTCTTCGGCTCGGGCAGGTTGCCGACATAGCTCTTGATGCGCGCCAGCCCCTGCACGTCAATGACCGGCCCAATGTCGTTGAGCACGACCCCGGCGATGGCGGCGGGGCGCGCCGAGGCGAGCAGCATGGCCAGAATGCCGCCGCGGGAGGTGCCCACGAACACCGCAGGACCGAGATCGAGCGCGGTCAGCACCGCCAGGAGATCGGCGACCTCGGTGACAAAGTTGTAATTGAGCGGGTTGCGGTCGTACTCGGAGCGGCCGCGGCCGCGATAGTCAAGCGCCACCACATAGCGCGGGCGCTCCACGTCGCCGGCGAGAGCCTGTGCGAGGATCGTGAAATCGGCGCCGGTGCGCGCGAGGCCCGGCAGGCACACCACAGGCACGGCCTCGGCTGTACGCGCCCCGTAGGCGCTCACATGCAGCCGCAGGCCGTCGTTGGCGGTAATGAACTGACTTGTGCCGTCAACCATCGATCACCTCGCGCCGAGCCCACGGCGCGCGGCATCTTTCCGACAACACGCCGCGGTTTTCAATCGGCGGCGGCGCCGCGGTGCAGGTCGGCCTCGATCATCAAGCGATGCCCGCCCCCAAAGCGGACACGGTAGACCTGCACGTTCTCCATGACACGCTCCACGTAGTTGCGCGTCTCCGAAAATGGAATGCGCTCCACCCAATCCACCGGATCGACCCTGGGGTCGCGCGGATCGCCGTATTGCGCGATCCACTTGCGCACGTTACCGGGCCCGGCATTGTAGCCGGCGAAGGTCAGTATGAAGGAGCCGCGGTAGTCATTGAGGCGATCGGCGAGCTCGGCGGCACCCATTTGCACGTTGTAGACGGGATCGGACGCCAGGCGTTTCTGGTCATAGGTTACGCCGAATCTCTTGGCGGTCTCGCGCCCGGCCTCCGGCGTCACCTGCATCAGCCCCATCGCCTTCGCGCTCGAGACGTCGCCCTGCCAGAAGGTGCTCTCCTGGCGGGCGATCGCGTAGACGACGCTCAAGTCGACGGCGGGCCCGATCGGGTGATAGTCCGGAATGCCGATGGTCGGGAAGGCATAGTGCTCGAGCGCCAGGCCGCGCCCGAGTGCGGGCTTGCCGACATGCAGCATCGAGCGCGCATCCTTGTTGCGGTCGGTGATCTCGCCGAGCTCGGCCAGCACCGCGGGATCGCTGACCTTCTCGCCGAGGTCGGCCAGGAACGGCACCACCAGGTCGCGCTCGCCGACCGCGTAGAGCAGCTCGGTCGCGCGCACGATATCGAGTTGGGCGATGGCGCCCCACCGCTCGGGCGAGGTTTCCGGCGGCGGACGCAGCACGATGTCCTGATAGCCGAGCCGCGCTCGCGCCAGCTGCCCATAATAGGCGGTGCCATGGCGCGCGGCCGCCTCATAATAGCTGCGCGCCTCCTCCTTTCGGCCGAGTGCCTCTGCGGAGCGGCCCTGCCAGTAACCTTGGCGCGCCAGGGTGGTCGGGTTGGCGCTGCCCTGCGCCACGCGGGCGAAATGCGCGAGCGCGGTTGCCGGGTCATTGAGGAAGCGCAGCGCAATCCAGCCCGGGGTGAATTGATACTCCCAGCGCGGGGTCTCCTTGGTCGGCGGCGGCGCATCGCGCACGAGCAGGTAGGCGGTGCGCGCATCGCCATTATCGAGGAGCCTGCGCGCCAGCAAGCGCCGATCGACCCACCAGGCGTCGGGGTCGATCTGCTGCGCGGCGTCGCGCGGCGCCGAGAGGATGAGGTCGGCGGCCTCCGCGACCTTCTCCTCGTGCCGCAGCCAGTGCGCGCGGACAAAGATGTAGTCGAGATCATGGGTCGCTTCCGACGGCACGGCCTCGAGCAGCGCCTTGGCGTTCGGGGCGTTATGGAGCACCGCCACCCAGGCCTTGGCGAGCGCGACCGCGGTCGGCCCCACGCGATTTGCCGCACGCAGCCCGGCATCGACGTCCTCCGCGTAGAGGCGCATGTCCATGCGCGCCTTGTGGTCGGCCGGCGTCAGCAGATCCTTGAACGTGTCCAATATCTGGTCTTCGAGGTCCATCGAGAGGGCCTCATTGCGCCAGGCGCTGCGCACCTGCGATTGCGCGCCGCCGCGGTCGCCGTACGCGAGGAGCGCGCGGGCGAGCGCCAGGCGTCCCTTGCCGGTCAGCGGCACCTCCTTGCTGAAGACCGAGCGCACGAAAGCAGGCTCGGTCTGCTCCTGCCACAGCATGGCTTCCGCCTTGCGGCGCAGCATGCCGATGCTGGGCCAGCCCGGATTGGCGCTGATGAACGCCATGTAGCGGGAATAGTCGCAGGTATTGTTGTCGCTGCGCAGGAGCACCCATTCGACGAGCTTGCGCGCTGCCGGATCGCCGATGGTCTTCTCCAGATCGGTGACCGGCCCGGTCTTGCTGTTGCGCGCGAGCGTGATGGCTTCCTTGAGGGCCGCGAGGTCGACCAAGGCAATATCCGCGCTCGGGGCAAGCGGCGCCGGCCGGGCAATGGGCGCGGGACCGGCGGTCAGCGAGGCGAGTGCGGGCCCCACTGGCGTGGCGCTCGGTGCGGGGGCGGCACTTGGCGCGGCCGTGACCAGGAGCGGTCGCGCGCGCGGGAGCGGAATTGGGCTCTGCGCACTGGAGACCGGCTTGGCCGCGGGCTTGCTCTGGTCCTTCTCCTTCGGCTTGGCGCTGACGCTCGCGAGCGTGGCGGTTTGCGCCCGGCCGCTGTGTTCGCCAGCCACGACTAGGCTGAGCGCCAAAGCGGCACCGAGCCCGGCCAGGCCGGGCTTAGTGATGAGGCGATTGCGGGCCATTGGCTTGATGATCCTTATAATCCTTCCCCCGCGCGCGATCCGATCCGTGGTGGGGCCTAGATCATGTTTTCGGCCAAATTGGGTTGATGAATCCCTAAGAAACGTGATTTGTCCCCAATGGGGCCCCTGATCCAGCGCGGATTGGGCAAGCTGCCCGAGCGCTGCCGCCCCCCTCGGGAACCAAAGCCTAGTTCGCCAATTGCGGTAATGTCCTCGCTCCGGCCCATCGGGCGTTTTCGACAGATATCAGGATAGCATACATGAGCGCCAAGACGAGCTTTCGTGGATCGTTCACCGCGCTGCTGACGCCCTTCGCGAACGGCTGTCTCGACGAGAAGGCCTTCCGCGGCCTGGTCGAGTGGCAAATCGCCGAAGGAACGAACGGCCTGGTGCCGGTCGGCACGACCGGCGAAAGCCCCACCCTGAGCCACGAGGAGCATAAGCAGGTCGTCGAATGGTGCGTCACGACCGCCAAGGGACGCGTGCCGGTGGTGGCCGGCGCCGGCTCGAACTCGACCAAGGAGGCCATCGACCTTTCCCGCTACGCCGAGAAGGCCGGCGCCGACGCGGTGCTGGTCGTGACACCCTATTACAACAAGCCAACCCAAGAGGGCCTCTATCAGCACTTCAAGGCGATCAACGACGCGATCGGCATCCCCATCATCATCTACAACATCCCGGCCCGCTCCGTGATCGACATGTCGGTCGACACCATGAAGCGCCTGTTTGATCTGCCCAACATCGCCGGAGTCAAGGACGCGACCGCCAACGTGATCCGCGTCTCGCAGCAGCGGCAGGCCATGGGGGGAGGCTTCAACCAGCTCTCGGGCGAGGATGCAAGCGCGCTCGGCTTCATGGCGCATGGCGGTCATGGCTGCATCTCGGTCACCTCGAACGTGGCGCCGCGGCTGTGTGCCGAGTTCCAGAGCGCGTGCCTGCGCGGGGACTTTGACGGCGCGCTCGTGCTGCAAGACAAGTTGATGCCGCTGCATACGGCGCTGTTCCTGGAGACCAACCCGGCGCCGGCCAAATACGCGCTGTCGGTCCTCGGCAAGTGCGAGGCGACGGTGCGGCTGCCCATGGTTCCGGTTGCCGAGGGGACCAAGTCCGCGGTGCGCGCCGCCATGGTGCATGCCGGGCTGATTAATTAGCGGCACGGCGATCCGCACAGCCGGGGGAGACGAGGATGCTCGAGGAATTCAAGAAGTTCGCCTTGCGCGGCAACGTGGTCGATCTCGCGGTCGGTGTCATCATCGGGGCCGCCTTCGGCGGTATCGTGCAGTCGGTGGTCGGCGATCTCTTGATGCCTGTGGTCGGCGCGGCGACCGGCGGGCTTGACTTCTCCAACTATTTCATTCCGCTGTCGTCGAAGGTGACGGCCGACAGCCTGGCCGAAGCCAAGAAGCAGGGCGCGGTGCTCGCCTACGGAAACTTCCTGACCCTGGTCATCAACTTCATCATCGTTGCCTTCGTTCTGTTCCTGGTCATCCGCCTGATGAACCAGCTCATCCGCAAGGAGGCCGCCAAGCCGCCGGCGCCCACCAAGCAGGAAGAGCTGCTGACTGAGATCCGCGACGTGCTGAAATCGCAGGCGAAGTAGGAGCATTTTCAGGGGAAGTGGGCTGCGGTTTTCCGTCCGAAAATGCGACAATGCAAAGGCGATAACGCTCACCCCTTCGCGCGCATCAGCCGGCCGCGCTCGCGCTCCCACGAGCGCTTGCGCTCGGTCTCGCGCTTGTCATGCAGCTTCTTGCCGCGGGCGAGCGCCACCTCGAGCTTGGCGCGGCCTTTCTCGTTGAAATAGAGCCTGAGCGGGATGAGGGTCATGCCCTCGCGCTCGACCGCGCCGGCGAGCTTGTTGATCTGGCGGCGGTGCAGCAAGAGCTTGCGCATGCGCTTGGGAGCATGGTTGAAGCGGCCGCCCTGCAGATATTCCGGGATGTTGGCATTGACCAGCCAAATCTCCCCGTGGCGCGCGTCCGCGTAGGATTCCGCGATCGTCGCCCGCCCCTGGCGCAGCGCCTTGACCTCGGTGCCGGTCAACGCGATGCCGGCCTCGAACACCTCGCCGATCTCATAATTGAAGCGCGCCCGGCGGTTGTCGGCGACGACCTTGCGCTCCGGCGGCTTGGCGGCCATGGCGGCTCTCCCGAATGTGCCTCAGGGGGCGTCCAGGAACGCACGCACCTGAGCGAACACGTTCTCGAACATTTCCGTCGTCAGCACGCCGGTATTGGTGTTGTAGCGCGAGCAATGATAGCTGTCGAACAGCCGCAGCCGCCCGACGGCGTGCGACGCGCCATGCGCGAAGGGAACTTGCGCCTTGCGGGCCGCAAGCGCCAGCGCCGTCGTGTCATGGGCGATCCGCCCGAGCGTGACGATGGCCGCGAGCTTTGGCATGTCGGCGAGCGTCGCCTTGAGGAACCCGCGGCAGGTCGTGATCTCGGTGCCGGTCGGCTTGTTCTCCGGCGGCACGCAGCGCACCGCGTTGGTGATCCGCGCATCGACGAGCTCGAGTCCATCATCGATCCGCGCCGCGTAGGTGCCCTTGGCGAAGCCGAAGCGCGCGAGCGTGTCGTAAAGCAGCACACCGGCATAGTCGCCGGTGAAGGGACGTCCGGTGCGATTGGCGCCCTGCAGGCCAGGCGCCAGCCCGACGATCAGGAGCCGCGCCGAACTCGGCCCGAAGCTCGCGACCGGCGCATTGAACCATTTGGGTTCCTGCCGCCGCCAGTCCGCGCGGAACGCCGCAAGGCGAGGGCAGAACGCGCAGTCGCGACCAGGCTCAGACGCCTCAATCCTCGAACTCGTCATCGTCGTCGTCACCCCCGCCGCCAACCCGCTGCGGAGCCGCGCTGCGCTGCAGGAACTGCGGCGTGTGGCGCGGCTCCCGCGGCTCGCGGGGCTCACGCGGCGCCCGCTCGGAGGGATCGCGCCCGATCTTGGGTTGCAGCTCGACGATGTCAAGAAAGACGTCGGCCTGACGGCGCAGCTCGTCGGCGACCATGGGCGGCTGGGTCGAGATGGTGGAGACGACCGTCACGCGCACGCCGCGCCGCTGCATGGCCTCGACGAGCGAGCGGAAATCGCCGTCGCCGGAGAACAGCACCATCTGGTCGATGTGTTCGGCGATCTCCATCGCGTCCACCGCGAGCTCGATGTCCATGTTGCCCTTGACCTTGCGCCGCCCGGTCTGATCGACGAACTCCTTCGTGGCCTTGGTGACGACGCTGTAGCCGTTGTAGTCGAGCCAATCGATCAGCGGTCGGATCGAGGAATATTCCTGATCCTCGATCACCGCCGTGTAATAGAATGCGCGCAATAGGTAGCCCCGCGAATGGAACTCGCGCAACAGTCGCTTGTAGTCGATGTCGAAGCCGAGTGCTTTGGCGGTGGCGTAGAGGTTGGCGCCGTCGATGAACAGAGCGATCTTGTCGGTTCGTGGCTCCATGATTTCCTCTCGATGACTTCCTCTCGCAATGAAACCTTACGACCCCGCTGCGACCCGCTCCGGCGCGGCAGCCACAAGGTCGATCAACGTTAACGGGAACGATCCATCGCGTCTCGTTAAATGGGGCAGACGCGCGCCGTCACAACCAATCCGTAAGCAATAGTATTAAGTCGCAACGCGGTTCCCGTGCTTTGCCTAACAGAGGTTCGCCGCCGCGCCAAGCCAAAACTTGGCCCTGCCAAAACTTGGCCAAGCCAAAACCTGCGCGGGCGTAAACCGCGCCGTTTTCGCCCTTGCGGGCGCCTCGCAGGGCGGCTACTTAATGCTCAAATTCGGCACATAGTCTATTCCTAGGAGCAGCCGGCCATGGCCCGTGTCACCGTCGAGGATTGCATCGACAAGGTCCCCAACCGTTTCGATCTGGTGCTGCTGGCGAGCCACCGCGCGCGTATGATCTCGTCGGGCACGCCCATCACCGTCGAGCGCGACAACGATAAGAATCCGGTCGTGGCGCTGCGCGAGATCGCCGATACCACGGTGTCGACCGACGACCTCAAGGAGGAGCTCGTCCACTCTCTGCAGAAATACGTCGAGGTCGACGAGCCCGAGCCCGCCGCGGTGCCGCTCATCGGGGCGCCCGGGGCGACCGTCGATGCCGACGACACCGAGGTCACGGTCGAGCGCATGACCGAGGAGGAGCTGCTCAAGGGCCTCGAAGGCCTTACCCCGCCGGAGGAGCAGCCCGAGGAAGAGGAATAGGCGCGCTCCTTCCTCTCGCGGCCCGCTCGGTCGCCGAGCAAACCAATACTGAGCAAACCAATAATTGAGCAAGGCTGGTGTGCGATCGCGCTTTAGCGAGCGCGAGCGGCCGTGATATCCTGATCGGACGCCCGTCATCCGGCGTTACCGACTCAGGACCATCATGGCGCGCCCCTCGACCGACCTGCCGCGCATGCAAAACCAGCCCCGCCCTCGCGCGGGGGCTGAGCGCGGCGCGAACATCATCGGGCAAGCTGTTGAAAAACATGCAAAGTCGGGCAGGCGCGGCAAGCCGCAAATGATGCGGCAGTACGATTTGATTGAGCGCGTCCGTCGCTACAACCCCAAAACGAGCGAGGCGCTCCTCAACCGCGCCTATGTGTACGCCATGAAGGCGCACGGTGAACAGAAGCGCGCCTCCGGTGATCCCTATTTCTCCCATCCGCTCGAGGTCGCCGCCATCCTGACCGACCTCAAGCTCGACGATTCGACCATCGCGGCGGCGCTGCTGCACGACACCATCGAGGACACCGCCGCCACCCGCGACGAGATCGACCAGATGTTCGGCAAGGACATCGGCGCGCTGGTCGATGGCCTGACCAAGCTCAAGCGGCTCGACCTCGTCACCAAAGAGGCGAAGCAGGCCGAGAATTTGCGCAAGCTCCTGCTCGCCATCGCCGATGACGTGCGCGTCCTGCTGGTCAAGCTCGCCGACCGGCTGCACAACATGCGCACGCTCGGCCACATGGCTGGCGAGGCGCGGCGGCGCATTTCCGAGGAGACGCTCGACATCTACGCTCCGCTCGCCGGCCGCATGGGCATGCATGAGATGCGCGAGGAGCTCGAGGATTTGGCTTTCCGCGAGCTCAACCCGGAAGCCTACAAGGCGATCAGCGACCGCCTCGACTCGCTCGAATCGCGCAATGTGGGGCTGGTGGCCGAGATCGAGCAGCAGCTCGCCAAGAAGCTCGCCGACCGTGGGCTCACCGCCCAGGTCTCCGGCCGCAAGAAGCACGCCTACTCGATCTATCGCAAGATGGAGCGCAAGTCGGTCGGCTTCGAGCAATTGTCCGACATCGTCGGCTTCCGCGTGATCGTGCGCACGTTGGCGGAGTGCTACCAGGCGCTCGGCATCGTGCACACGACCTGGCCCATGGTGCCGGGCCGCTTCAAGGACTACGTCTCAACGCCCAAGCAGAACGACTATCGCTCGATCCACACCACGCTGATCGGGCCCGGCAAGCAGCGCGTCGAGCTGCAGATCCGCACCCGCGAGATGCACGAGATCGCCGAATACGGCATCGCGGCGCATGCGCTCTACAAGGACGGCGCTGGCTCCCCGACCGAGATGCTGTCGCGGGAATCGAGCGCCTATGCGTGGTTGCGCCGCACCATCGAGCTCCTCGCCGAAGGCTCGAACCCGGAAGAGTTCCTCGAGCACACCAAGCTTGAGCTGTTCCACGACCAGGTATTCTGCTTCACGCCCAAGGGCAAGCTCATTGCGCTCCCGCGCCACGCCAATGCGATCGACTTCGCCTATGCGGTGCATACCGACGTCGGTAACAGCGCGGTCGGCTGCAAGATCAACGGCAAGATCGCCCCGCTTGTTTCCGAGCTCATGAACGGGGACGAGGTCGAGATCATCACTTCGAAGTCGCAGGTCGTCCCGCCGCCAGCCTGGGAATCGCTGGTGCGCACCGGCAAGTCGCGCGCCGCCA
>Ga0126381_100005633_pt1 | contig 13817 bp, 17 predicted proteins | sample PanSoiMetPlot_28_FD_96465 | JGI IMG/M metagenome (GOLD analysis project Ga0126381, IMG submission 96465) | Tropical forest soil microbial communities from Panama - MetaG Plot_28 | ecosystem: Environmental > Terrestrial > Soil > Tropical forest > Bulk soil | place: Panama | collected 2016-02-17
AGCCTTGTCAGCCTGCGGTATCATCCTCGCCTCCGCTACCAGCTTCCGGAGGAGCCGCCGCCGCCGAAATCGCCGCCGCCCCCGGAAAAACCGCCGCCGTCGGAAGAGCCTCCGGACGACCATGACGAGCCCGACGACGACGAGGACATCGGAATCGGCACGAACCAAGGGGCCCCACCGCTGCCGCGTCCACCGCGTCCACCTCGTTGCGCCTGCGCGATCCTCAGCACGATGAATATCGCAAGGCCAATCCAGATCAGCACGAACACAAGCGCGTACCCATTATTTGACGGCTGCTTGCGCTGCGCTTCCTTCGCGGCGACCTGCTGCTTGAAGGCTTCGGAGTCGCCCGACAAAACCTGTATCAGATCGTCGACGCCGCGAGCGATTCCGCCGGAATAGTCGTTGGCGCGAAAACGCGGGATCATCGCGTTCTCGATGATGACCTTGGTAAGCGCGTCGGTGAGGGTTCCCTCGAGGCCATAGCCGACCACGATGCGGGTCTGGCGCTCGCTCGGCACCACGATCAGCAAAGCTCCGTTATTCTGGCCTTTTTGCCCGATGCGCCAATAGCGGCCAAGCTGATAGCCGTAGTCGACAAGCGTCGCGCCCTGCAAAGATTTCAACGTGACGACCACGAGCTGAGTGGTGGTCTTGTCCTCGAGCGCCTTTAACTTTTCCGTTAGCGCGCTACGGGTCGCCTGGTCGATAACGTTGGCCTCGTCGACCACGCGGCCGGAGAGTACTGGAAAATTCAACGACCAGGCCGCACTTATCAGCATCAAGCTGAGGGCGACGAGCGCAAGCCCAAAGCGCGCAGGACGCAGCAAAGTCATGGCACGTGCCACCAACCGCGAAAGTACTTCGACCAGAGATCGCGCCGCGGATCTTCAAGCTGCCACTTTTCGCGGTGCTCGGGTGTGGGTGCTTTTTGAAAGGCCATATACAAGGCGGCCAGGCCGATCACCGCGATGACGCCGAGAACGGCGATCCAAATATCGAACGGCGAATGGTGCACGAGCTGCTTGAACTGCTCCAGAGCGGCAACCTGCTCAGACGACATGGTGATCTCCCGCGGCCACTCTCACTCTGCGACCGGCGTCCCCTTGCTCCAAACCTGATTGATGGTCTCGACCACTTTCGAGATCTCGATCGTGAACACGCCGGCCTTTCCGGAATCGAAAGCCTCCCGCCATTGGCCATAGCCTTCGGCGAACGCTTCGGAGGGTTCTCCGATGCCGACTTGCTCGAGAAGCGAAGCGTCGAGCACCGACTTTGTCACCTGCGCATGCGAAATATCGCTGACTCGGATTTCGCCAGTCGCTCCAGTCGCAAGCGGTACGGTCTTGATGCTCACTGAAAACATCTGATCAAACCGCTCGTGCGCGTCAATTTTTCCGATGACGACCCGCGATTCAGGCAGCGGCGCACTTCGGAACGTCCAAACTTCGCCTTCTCGATAGTCTCGTTCCATCACCCACCTGCATATGATCGCTGGCGATCGGACGGTCTCTTTTTTGCAATCGCCGAACCGTTCCTGTTTCTGCGGGACCTAGAATTTCACCTGCGGCGTGCGCCGCACGTCTTCCGCGACTGTGAACGTCTCCATCGGCTTGTTGCTGGCATAAAGCAGCCTGGACCAGATCACACCGGGAAAGGTCTTGAGCTCGGTATTGTAGACCCGCACGGCCTCGATGTAGTCGCGGCGTGCGACCGCGATGCGGTTTTCCGTTCCCTCGAGCTGCGATTGCAAGGCGAGGAAGTTCTGGTTGGATTTCAGATCCGGATATTTCTCGGAGACCGCCAACAGCCGCCCAAGCGCGCCGGACAATTGACTCTGCGCCTCCTGGAATTTCTTGAACGCTTCCGGGTTGGTAATAACGTCCGAGGGAATCTGGACTGAGGTTGCCCGCGCACGCGCCTCGGTCACCGCCTCGAGCACTTCGCGCTCCTGCTTGGCGAAGCCTTTCACGGTCTCGACCAGGTTGGGAATAAGGTCGGTGCGGCGCTGATACTGGTTCTGGACCTCGGACCACTTGGCCTTGGCGGTCTCCTCATAGGAGGGAATGCTGTTGATCCCGCAGCCGGAAACCAAGAGGCCGACCAAGAGCGCGAAGGTTGGGGCAAAGGCGCGGCGCGTGATTGGAATGGCGGTGCGCGACATGATGGTCCTCCGTGGCCGGTCTACTTGCATATATAGGGGTGGGAATTCATAGGGTGAGTTCATCAAATATGGTGAGTACGGTGAGAGTTCATCAATACCCCGCAACCCGCCGAGACCCGCGACGTCAAGCTCCGCCGAGCCTGGCCTTTTGTCGCCTCAGCTCAACGGCCGGTTCACTCCCTTAGCCCGGCATCATGGTTTGCATGTCACGCATCGCCCTGGCCTTCGCCCTTCTGTGGGCGGTCTCGACCGCCCCCCTGGAGGCCCAGACCGCACCCCCCAGCTCCCATCCTCCCCCATCCAACGCCGAACTGCCACGCGTCCCCGTCGTTGCTGCGCACGGTATGGTGGCGTCGCAGGAAAAGCATGCGAGCCACATCGGCGTTGAGGTCCTGCGGCGGGGCGGCAACGCTGTTGACGCAGCGGTCGCTGTCGGATTTGCGCTAGCCGTCGCGCTGCCGAAGGCCGGCAATATCGGCGGCGGCGGGTTCATGCTCGTCTATCTGGCCAAGCAGCATCGCACCATCGCCATCGACTATCGCGAGAGCGCGCCAGCGGCGACGACACCGGATGTTTTCCTCAACGACAAGGGCGAGGCGGACCCGAAGAAATCGCGCGAGAGCGGGCTTGCGATCGGCGTGCCGGGAACGGTCGCCGGCCTCGCGCTTGCGCATGCGCGTTACGGCTCCGGCAAGTTCACGCTTGCCGAGCTGATGGCGCCGGCGATTGCGCTCGCGCGCGATGGATTTGCGGTCGAGGACGACTTGGTTGATTCGCTGCTGCTCTACGCACCACGGCTCGAACGCTGGCCTTCGTCGGCCAAGATCTTCCTCAAGGCAAGCGGCACGCCCCTCGGGCAGGGCGACCGTTTGGTCCAGCCTGACCTCGCTGCCACGCTCGAGCAGATTGCACAGGGCGGACCGCGGCGTTTCTATGAGGGCCCGATCGCTGACAAGATCGCCGCCGCCGTGCGCGCGGCTGGTGGATCGATGACGAGCGACGATCTCAAGCACTATCACGCGGTGCTGCGCAAGCCCTTGCACGGCACCTACCGCGGCTACGAGATTGCGGCAATGCCGCCGCCGTCCTCGGGCGGCGTGCACCTGATCGAGATGCTCAACATTCTTGAGGGCTATCCGCTGCGCAAACTCGGGCCTGCGACGCCCCAATCCGAGCATCTCATCATCGAAGCGATGAAGCGCGCCTACGCTGACCGGGCTGAATATCTCGGCGACAGCGATCAGGTCAAAGTGCCGATTGCGCGGCTCATTTCCAAGGCCTACGCCGCTTCGCTCCGCGGCGCCATCAATCCTGATCGCGCTCGCGCCGCAACTGACATTCATCCAGGCAGCGCGACCACGAGCGGAGGCAACACAACGCATTTCTCCGTCGTCGATCGTTTCGGCAACGCGGTCGCCAACACCTATTCCCTCAATTTCAATTATGGATTGGGTCTCGTCGCCGAGGGCACCGGGATCGTGCTCAACAACGAGCTGGACGATTTCGCCGCCAAGCCTGGCGCGCCCAATGCCTTCGGTCTCGTTGGTGGCAGCGCCAACGCGCCGGGACCGGCGAAGCGGCCGCTCTCATCGATGTCGCCCACCATCGTCTTCAGGAACGCAAAGCCCGTGCTGGTGACCGGCGCGCCCGGCGGTAGCCGCATCATCACCGCGGTGTTGCAGGTGATGTTGAACGTAATCGACTACGACATGAACATCGCCGAGGCGGTCGCTGCACCGCGCGTGCACCATCAATGGCTGCCCGACGAAGTCGTGGCCGAGAATGGGATCGCCGCAGATACCATCAGCGCATTGGAAGCACGCGGTCACAAGGTCAGGACCGTGCCGACCTCAGGCTCCGCAAATTCCATCGCCATCACGCCAAGGGGCCTGATGGGCGGTGCAGACGCGCGCTCGCGCGGCGCAACCGCCGACGGGTATTGAACGTCCCAAATCGCTCGATAATGGCTTTGCGAGTCAGCTACGACGCTCTGCGCCGCGGCTCCAACGCCCGTCCCAACTCCCTGCGAGCAGGTTCGCGCGCAGCAGCTGAACGTCTATGCCCACGACCCGCAAGCCGGATCGCAGAGCCATTATCGATCTGTGGAAGGAAGATCCGCGCGACACGCGCCCCGCCACCGATCTGTTGTTGTTCCTGCTCTTGCAGACGTTCCGTTAGAAGACTGAACTCGTGACGCGACATGGCCACCGTCCTACTCTACGCTACACGCTACGTAACCCGAACCACCTTTACGCGACGTAACCCGACCCAAACTAACTTACCCTCACGACAAATCTTCGAAGGTATTCGCAGCAGAATTCCCCTCTTAGTCCTGAAGTCGGTATTCGAAGACGCAAGATGTTTATTCGACTCTGTTTGACAAACTGGAGCGGGCGAAGGGATTCGAACCCTCGACCCCAACCTTGGCAAGGTTGTGCTCTACCCCTGAGCTACACCCGCATTCTCCGGCTTTTTTTAGGCCTCCGGGAATATTCGTATGCCAAATCAAGCCAATCTTGGCAACCGATTCAACGCCTTTCGGTTACCGAGAGGCAGCCGGGTATGGTGAGCCTACCGCCCTTTACCGTTGGCGTTGCGATTTCCGTATATCGTCCCTCGAATTCCGAATACCGGCCCTTATAGATATCCACAGCCATGCCTGCCAGTTCTGCCGACCTCTTCGCTTTTCTCGATCAGCTCGACATTTCCTATCATACCGTCGAGCATCCGCCCCTCTATACCGTCGATCAGTCGCGATCGCTGCGCGGGCAAATCCCCGGCGGCCATACCAAGAATCTTTTTCTCAAGGACAAGACCGGTGCGCTTTATCTCGTTGTGGCCTTGGAGGACGCGGTGATCGACCTCAAGGCGCTGCAGAGCACTTTGGGCGCGGGCCGGTTCTCATTCGGATCAGCCGACCTGTTGCGTGAGAATCTTGGTGTCGAAGCCGGCTCGGTTACGCCGTTTGCGGTCATCAACGACAGCAGCGGCAAAGTGGCGGTCATTCTCGACGCTGCGATGATGGAGCACGAGATGCTCAACTATCATCCGCTGGTCAACACGATGACTACGGCAATCGCACGCGACGACCTCTTGAGCTTTCTCAAAGCGACCGGTCATCAGCCCCGCATCGTTCCGGTCTCGCAGGGTTGAGAAAGGCGGAACCGGCGAAGGACTTGCCTTTGCCCTCTGAAGTTGCGATTGCATTCGTCCGGCCCGTCACCATTTAATGCGGGAAAGTAACGCTTTAGCGGCCTTCGATGGGTCGCAAGGACAACGCAAATGCTGCAGGATTTGGGTGCGACGACCACGGCAGCTGCCGATGGGTACATCAAGGAAACGACGACCCAGGCCTTCATCAAGGACGTGATCGAGGAATCGCGCAAGCAGCCGGTCCTCGTTGATTTTTGGGCCCCCTGGTGCGGTCCCTGCCGCCAGCTCACGCCGATCCTCGAGAAGGTGGTGCGAACCGCCAAGGGCAAGGTCAAGCTGGCCAAGATGAACATCGACGAGCATCCCGCGATTCCAGGCCAGATGGGCATCCAATCCATTCCGGCGGTGATCGCCTTCGTCAACGGCCAGCCTGCAGACGGCTTTCTCGGCGCACTGCCGGAAAATCAGGTGACGGCGTTCATCGAACGGTTGACCAAAGACAAGCTCGGCGGGGAGGATAAGGATCGACTGAAGCACGCCGACGCGGCCCTCGCCGACGGCGATCCGGCAGGGGCCGCCGAAATCTACGCGCAGATTCTCGCCGAAGACAGCGCCAACGTGCCCGCCCTCGCCGGCCTTGCCCGCTGCTACATCGAGACCGGAGCAACCGACCAGGCCAAGCAGACGCTCGCCATGGTGCCGGAAGCGAAACGCAATGAGCCCTCGGTTGCCGCCGCGCGGGCAGCACTTGAATTGTCGGAGCAAGCCGCGTCGGTTGGTCCGATTGGCGACCTCGAGCGGAAGGTCGCGGCGAACGCGGCCGACCACCAGGCCCGCTTCGACCTCGCGGTTGCGCTCAACGCCAAGGGACAGCGGCAGGAGGCGCTCGATCATCTCGTCGAGATCGTCCGCCGAGACCGCAAGTGGAACGACGATGGTGCCCGCAAGCAACTCGTGCAATTCTTCGAGGCCTGGGGCCCGACCGACGAATTGACCGTCGCCGGTCGAAAGCGTTTGTCGTCGATCTTGTTTGCCTAGTAGCCGTCCCAGGTGACGGGCGAGCCACGCGCGCGCTGGGACGGCGGAGATGGGAGGCGGCGATGCCGATCAACGCGGTTTATCGCGGTGCCGCCGACTTGCCGGGAACGATCCCCATATTTCCACTACCGGGCGCACTGCTATTGCCGCGCGGTCAGATGCCGCTCAACATTTTTGAGCCGCGCTATCTCGAGATGGTCGACGATGCATTGCGCGACGGCCGTCGGCTGATCGGAATGATTCAGCCGGATACGGCCCAAGCCGGCACCGAGGACAAACCCGCCCTGTTCAAGGTCGGCTGCGTCGGGCGCATCACCCAACTCGCCGAGACCGGCGACGGACGGTATCTCATCCAACTCACCGGCGTCGCGCGCTTCCGCATCGAGTCCGAACTCGAGGTCGTGACGTCCTACCGCCAATGCCGCGTGACCTACGCTCCTTTTGCGGACGATTTCGTGGCCCGCAAGGGCGAAGAAGCGGTGGATCGCAAGGCGTTGCTCGACGCGCTCAGCGCCTTCCTGAAGGCGAATGATCTCAAGGCAGACTGGGAAGGGATCGAGAAGGCTCCCAATGAGGCGCTGGTCAACGCGCTTGCCATGATGTCCCCCTATGGCCCAGCCGAAAAGCAAGCGCTGCTCGAGGCCCCCGACTTGAAGACGCGGGCGGAGATTCTCGTTGCCGTCACCGAGATCGAGCTTGCTAAGACCGCAACTGAGGGCGAGACCCCGCTGCAGTGAGACCTTTGCGGGTTGGTCGAGCATCCCCGTGGTGTGCTAGACCTGTCGGCGGGACGCCGAAATCTTTCGGCATCTTTCTGGGACGGCGCGCAAACGACGGACCCCCAACGACACAGATCAAAGTGTCACGCGAAGCTGGGAAGCATCATGACCACGACCCCCCAAGATCGCCCCGCGCATAGTGTCGATCCACGATTGCTCGAAATCCTTGTTTGCCCATTGACCAAGGGGCCGCTCGAATACGACGCGGAGAAGCAGGAATTGATCTCGCGTTCGGCCAAACTCGCCTACCCCATTCGCGACGGCATTCCCATCATGCTGCCGGAAGAGGCGCGGCCGATCGAATGACGTCTCGTCGATCGGGCAAGAATTAGCTCCAGCGACATCACGAGAGGAAACGACCATGCTCAAGATCTGGGGCAGAAACACGTCGTCCAACGTCCAGAAGGCGATGTGGGCGGTCGGCGAGATGGGTCTCGCGCACGAACGCATCGATATCGGCGGGCCATTCGGAAAGAACAAGGAGCCTGCATACCTTGCCATGAATCCCAACGGGCTCGTACCGACGCTAGAGGAGGACGATGGATTTCTGTTGTGGGAATCGAACTCGGTGATCCGTTATCTCGCGGCAAAGCATCACGCAGCCGTGCTCGAACCGACCGATCTCAAAACCCGCGCCCTCGCAAGCCAATGGATGGATTGGCAACTGACCGTGCTCGGCCCTGCCATCACGCCGGTGTTCTGGGGCTTGGTGCGCACGCCGCCGGAAAAGCGCGACATTGCCGTGATCGATGCCGCCAAGGTCAAGACCACCGACGCCGCCAAGATCCTCGATGCCCGGCTCGGCAAGACGCCGTTCGTTGCCGGGGACGCCTTCTCTTTTGGCGACATCCCGGTCGGGGTAATGATCTATCGCTACATGAATCTCGTGCCGGAACGCCCGGCGCTCACTCATCTTGAACGATGGTACGCTACGATCTCCGAACGCAAGGCATTCCGCGATCACGTCTCCGCCATTCCGCTGGTGTAACACGCGCCGCAACTGATGCGGGGACCTCAAATCGGCCGCGCGAATCGGACCAAACGCCTCACTTCTTCGGCGGCTCGCGCCGTAATCCAACAGCCACGCGGTTGTACGCGTTCATCAGCGCGATTGCGTAGGTCAGGTTCGCCGTCTCGACTTCCGAGAAATGCTTGCGCACCTCCTCGTAAACGTCGTCGGGCGCGTGGGTGTCGGCAACATGCGTGAGCGATTCTGCCCACGCCAACGCCGCTTTCTCACGCCCGGTGAAATACGGCGACTCGTGCCAGGCCGCGATGCTGTCTAGGCGCTCCGCGGTTTCGCCGGCCGCACGCAAGTCGCGCCCGTGCAGCTCGACGCAGAAAGCGCAGCCGTTGATTTGCGAGATCCGCTGAAACACGAGATCAATGAGCTTCTTGTCGAAGCCCGTGCGCAGCAGTGCAGCATGCGCGCCATTCAAGGCTTTGTAAAACTCCGGCGCAACCGTCGGATAATCGATGCGCGGTGCCATTGCTTTATTCGTCCATTCGAAGGATGGGCAGGTGCGGACGTTGCGTTATTGCGGTGAGCGTTTGGTGTACGCCGTCACTGCAGACGCGGGAGCGTGCCATTCGTCTATGGCGAGCTTGCAGGCGACAACGATGAGCGTCGCGGCAAGGATCAAGCGCAACGCCCTCTCCGGCACCCGTACCGCGATGTAGCTGCCGACGACAATGCCCGGCAGCGAGCCCACCAGCAGAGAGCCCATGAGGTGCCAATCGACCGTGCCGATGATCCAGTGCCCGGTGCCGGCGACGAGCGTCAGCGGCACCGCATGGACGATGTCCGAGCCAATGATCCGTGCCATCGGGAGTTGGGGATACAGGAGCAGCAACGCGACGACGCCGACAGCGCCGGCGCCGACCGACGAGATCGAGACGAGCACACCGAGGCCTATGCCCACGAGGATTGTTGCTCGCGCAGTCGTCGCGGGCTGCAGGCGATCCAATCGCTGGCGGTAAAGGTTCATGATCGCTTTGCGGAAGATGAGCGATGTGGCGGTGAGAAGCAGCGCAAAACAGAGCACGTAGTTGATCAAGCTACGCGCGACGCCGCTATCGAGGTTCAGCCACCACAAAACCGACAACGTCACGACGCTCGCCGGAATGCTGCCGCACGCCAGGCGCGCGACGATCGGCCAATGGATACTGCGCGCCAGACCATGGACCAAGCTGCCCGCGGTCTTGGTTGCGGCGGCATAAAGGAGATCGGTGCCGACCGCGGTCGCGGGATGAATGCCGAACAGGAGGATCAGCAGGGGTGTCATAAGCGACCCCCCGCCGACACCGGTGATGCCGACGAGCAGGCCGACGGCAAATCCCGACAGCGAGTACAAGAGATCGATTTGCATTGAGTGAGTCTGTTTCCCAAACCGGGCAATCGCGTGGTCGATTAACGATGACCGCACGCGGCACCCGCTACCATAGCAGTTCGCCTTTGCCCAAGCGAGCAAATGGCATTTCGAAGCGATAACTCCGGACGCGAAAAACCGTTCGCCTCGGCCAGCGAATGAGAAATATTCGTCCCATCAGCTGACCCTGCGCGACAAGAATCGCATCCATGCCATAAAAGTACGTGGGCTGCGCGCAATTTGCCGGTATTGTTGCGCCGACCGGATGGCTGCAAGATCGCTTGGAACCGAAGTTGGACTCCCCGGCGCGTTGAGCCAAAAACGCCCGTTAACTGTAAAAGAACGACCGGCGACACCATGCATACCAGTCGCTGTGGCGTGGAATTGTGGCTATCTACAATTGTACCGCCTGGGGCGTTTGCGGCGATGGATCAATGGTTTGAGTGAGAGTTGCGGTGTAACAACGCCGCCTATGCCGCAAGGCAAGCCTCAACGCACTTGCCGGAACGCGCCTACAGCGCCTCGCCCCGCAACAGCTTCGGCACCTCGCCGACGATGCCGGCGGCTTCGCGAATGAACGTGTGCTTGAGCGCGGGAAGGCGATCGACGAGGCCCAGTCCGATGTCGCGTACGAGGCGCAATGCGTCGGAATGATTCGAGAACAGCCGGTTCAGCCCGTCGGTGGCAACGCTCATCGCCATGGTGTCGAAGCGCCGCCAACGCTGATAGCGCTCGAGCACGTCCGGTCCAGAGGGATCGAGACCGAGCCGCACCGCATCGACGATGGCTTCCGCGAGCGCGGCGACGTCGCGCAACCCCATATTGAGACCTTGCCCAGCGATCGGATGGATCATATGCGCCGCGTCGCCGACGAGCGCGATACGATCGGCCACGAAGGCGCGCGCTGCGGAAAAGCCAAGCGGAAAGGCACGGCGTGGACCAACGACCTCGATCTCGCCCAGACGCAAGCCGAAGCGTTGCTCGAGTTCGGCGTGAAATGCGGTGTCATCGAGCGCGACGATGCGATCGGCCTCTGTCGTCGACTCCGTCCACACGATCGACGAGCGCCGGTTGCGCAACGGCAGGATCGCGAACGGGCCGGCGGGAAGAAAATGCTCCTCCGCGCGCCCGCGATGATCGCGCTCGTGCGCAACTGTCGTCACGATCGCTGCCTGTCCATAGCTCCAGCCGAAGGATTGGATCGCTGCAAGCTCGCGGATGTGCGAGCGGGCGCCGTCGGCCGCGACCAGCAATCTGGCGGTGATCGTGCTCGCATCGGCCGCCTGCACGACAATCTCATCGCCATCGCGCGCAAAGTTCGCCACCGCACTGGCGAGCAGTGTAACTCCCTCCGCCTTGGCCTTCTTGACCAGCGCGGTCAAGAGCGGCCCGTTCTCGAGCATGTGCGCAAACGGCTCGCCGGGTGCGACCTCGCCGCCGAAGGTGAGAAAGACCGGCCGCACGGCGTCGTCGAGCTTGCTGTCGGTGACGACCATGTCGAGAATCGGCTCAGCTTCCCCCGCGACCTCCTCCCAGACTCCGATCGCCTTGAACAGGCGCCGCGCCGCAGCGGCTATCGCCGAGGCGCGCGCATCGCTTGCCTCGCGCGCGAGCGCTGGGTCGGCGACCGCTACCGAGAAAGTCGGTCCCAGTCCCTGTCGCAGCGCTATCGCGAGGGCAAGGCCCGCAAAGCCGGCGCCGGCGATCAGGACGTCCGCGCGTTGGGTATCCTTGTCCTTTGCCATCACGCTTGTCATTCGATCATCCCGGCACAGGATATCATTCAACACTCCGCTCCGACCATCGGCGCGCGGCCGCTTGACTTGTTGCATTTGGCGAGTGTGACTGCGATCTGCAACACAATCCGGATGTTTTCATGCCGACCGCCGTCGAAAACCTGCTCACTCTGCTTGATCTCGAGCAACTCGAAGTCAACCTCTTTCGCGGGCTCTCGCCGCAGACCGGTTGGCAACGGGTCTTCGGCGGCCAAGTGATAGGACAGGCATTGGTCGCCGCATGCCGGACGCTCGACGTCGAGGGACGGCCGCCGCATTCGCTGCATGCGTATTTTCTGCTGATGGGCGACCCCAAAGTGCCGATCATCTACGAGGTGAACCGCATCCGCGACGGCCGGAGCTTCACCACGCGCCAGGTCGTCGCCATACAGCACGGTCAAGCCATTTTCTCCATGGCCGTGTCGTTCCACGCCGGCGAGCCCGGCATGTCGCATCAGGTTGTGATGCCCGATGTGCCGAAGCCGGAGGATCTGCCAAGCGAAGCCGACTTCAAGACTCGAATCCTGCCGCAGGTCCCGGAATCGGTGCGGCGTTATTTCGAACGCGAGCGCCCGATCGAATTGCGTCCGGTCGAGTTCCGCCGCTATCTCGGCGAGAAGGTCGAGAACGGCAGGTTCCATGTGTGGATCCGCGCCACCGGTCGTTTGCCGGAAGAGCCCGCGATCCATCGATGCGTGCTCGCCTACGCCTCCGATATGACATTGCTCGATACGGCGCTCGTTCCACTCGGACGCACCCTGTTCGAGAAGGAAATCATGGCCGCCAGCCTCGACCACGCGCTGTGGTTCCACCGCCCGTTCCGCGCCGACGATTGGCTGCTTTACGCGCAAGACAGTCCGAGCACCGCGGACTCGCGCGGCTTTGCGCGCGGACTGATCTTCACCCGGGACGGCACGCTGGTCGCATCCGTGGCGCAGGAGGGCTTGGTGCGCGAGCGCGCGGCGCGCGGCTGATTCCGATGTCGAACGACCATGCCGTGCTTGCAGCCCAAAGCAGCCTAATATTCAGGCTGCAAAAAAAACCGCTCAATATTCGCGCTTAGGCTTTGGACGTCCGTCGCCTATATGCGGAGAGGTCGCGCGATCATCAACGTCAACAAATCCAACATCTCGACAGGAAACGCCCATGAACCTTGTAGTCGCAATCATCAAGCCATTCAAACTCGACGACGTCAGAGATGCACTCTCTGCAGTCGGCGTCAGCGGTATGACCGTCACGGAAGTCAAAGGCTACGGCCGACAAAAAGGCCATACCGAGATCTACCGCGGCGCCGAATACAAAGTGGCGTTCTTGCCAAAAATCCGCATCGAGGTCGCCGCACCCGACAATCAGACCAGCAAGATCGTCGACGCGATCGGCAATGCCGCCAAGACCGGGCAAATCGGTGATGGCAAGATCTTCGTTATGGGGCTCGACCACGCGCGGCGTATTCGCACTGGCGAGACTGACGCTGACGCCCTTTGAGAGATTTGTCAGCCAGACAACTGCCCGCGGATTCAGAGGCCGGGTCTGAATCCGCGCGGTGCTGGATGTCTCGCCATTTCTTTTCATGACGTTCGCGATTTCAACGCCTTTGCGGCTTGCGAGTGGTGACATGTCGGCGCCTGCCCAGGTGCTGTGCAGTTCAGCTCTATGATTGGGTGCCTCCGCGGGATTGATGATTTTTTGTGCAGTTCTGGCGTGTCCTTGTGCGACGCGGTGACGCGCCCGCCTCCATGGCGCCGAGCGCTCAGCGGAATGACAAACCTTTCCAATTAGTTAAGAGCAGCCGCCCGGTCTGGCACGCGGCTTGATTATACCCGTCCTCGGCGATGCCGCAGGTGCGAACCCGTGCGCGGAGCCGGAGTGGATACCGCCCAAAAGGGCCCAAGCGGGGAAAAAATCGATGAAAATTGTCACGGCCATCATCAAGCCTTTCAAGCTGGACGAGGTCCGCGACGCTCTGACCGCCGTCGGGGTGGCAGGGCTGACCGTCACTGAAGTCAAGGGTTATGGGCGGCAGAAGGGCCACACCGAGATCTATCGCGGCACCGAATACGCCGTGAGTTTCTTGCCCAAGATGAAGATCGAGGTGGCGGTAGATTCAAATCAAGTCGACAAGGTCGTCGATGCGATCAGCAAGGCCGCGAAGACCGGCCAAATTGGGGACGGCAAGATCTTCGTCTTCGGGCTCGACCATGCGGTGCGCATCCGCACGGGCGAAACCGATGCCGCAGCACTCTGAACCCGCACACAAAATCGTACACGGACAGGAGTTAAACATGACGTCTAAGAATACTGCGCGTGCGGGCTTGTTTGCTCTCGCGCTGGGGGTTCTCTTCGGACTGTTCTTGAGTGTGGCGAGCGTCAACAGCGCGTACGCGCAGGCGCCGGCCGCGCCGGCGGCTGAACCGGCGGCTGCTGCACCGGCCGCCTCGCCACCGGCGTGCGCGTCCAACACCGATCCGAAACTCGCCGTGACCGAGAAGTGCACGCCGAATTCCGGCGACACCGCCTGGATGCTCACGTCAGTGGCGCT
>Ga0126381_100005634_pt1 | contig 13816 bp, 13 predicted proteins | sample PanSoiMetPlot_28_FD_96465 | JGI IMG/M metagenome (GOLD analysis project Ga0126381, IMG submission 96465) | Tropical forest soil microbial communities from Panama - MetaG Plot_28 | ecosystem: Environmental > Terrestrial > Soil > Tropical forest > Bulk soil | place: Panama | collected 2016-02-17
ACGTGTCGACAAGTTCCGCCCGTACTGTCTCCAGCAACGGAATGTCGATCCACCAGAAGTAGCTGCCAGAGAATGGCTGGCCGCGGATCATCGACACGGCAAGGCGGAGATTGTCTGGCTCCCTTGTCGCCACCAAGTCACGGAACTCGGTCAGGTCCAGCCACGAGTCAGGATGCAGTACGTAGTGGCCATTGCCGGTGTGGATGACGTACTCCCGCCCGTCCCGGGCACGGCCAAGTCGACGACGAGTGCGCGTGATGATCTGTCGCACCGCGTCGCCGGGCTTCGGATGATCAGGGTCCGGGCCGAGCATGGCGCAAAGAGCGGAGTTCGCCAGGCCAGCGGGGGCGGCGAGAGCAAGGGCGAGCACCAACTCAGCTTGCTTGGGCTGCAACTGCTCCGGCGCTCCGGAGATCGTGAACGGGCCGAGGATCTTGATCTGCAGTCGAGGGGCAGCCGCGTGGCGTGGTGTAGTGCGAAGCATGGGTGGAACGGCCAGCAGTTGTAGGTCTTCTGGAGGCTTCAGGCCTTCCGCCGCAATCAGGCCCGGGCGTATGTCCCCGGACTCGCCCGTGTCCCCGTGCTCGCCTCCGTGCCCGTGCTCACCGGCGTCCGAGTGCTCGCCTGCGTCCCCGTGGTCGCCTGCGTCCCCGTGCTCGCCTGCGTCCCGGGCCTCGACTGACTCTTCGTCGTCGTTATCGCACAACTGCCCGGCCAGATCTGCCGGCGCTTCCATTGCCGCTGCCTGGGGGATCCACGGCGGTCCGCCATACCCTGCATACGGTTCACTGTCAGCCGGCACGTCGTTCAGGTCGGCCGCGACAGTAAACAGCTCCGCTATAGACGCGTACTCAACCGCCGATAGCGGCTGTGGGCGGAGTGTTATCTGCAGCGGAATTACGTTGCCGACAATCCCGCTGGGTGCATCTGGATCAGGTGCAAGCTGAAGCACGGCGGGAGCCATCCGGCCATCTGTTGTCTCGGGGTCACCTGCTGTAAGGACGGCAATGCCTCCCGGGCCGTTCTCAGCCAGGTCGAGTAGACGCTCCAACTGCACCGCGGACGGCTCGATTCGCGTCACGAGGATCGTCAGATCCCAGTCTTCGTCCTCGGGAGCATCTATCCGCAACTGCCGCACGTCTGAGGCCCGCACCTGTGTGAATCGCGCCGCGACCGTGCTGCACCGAGACTCCAGGTAGGAGACCGCATCTTCGACCGTGTCGAAGTGTTCCGCCCGGCCAACGGTTTCCAGTTCACTGCAGCCGACGAGGATCAGGTCATACCAGCCACTCCACTGACCTGTTGTCAGCTCGGTGGCAGCAGATGCTACGACCTGGTCGACTAGGTCGCGCGGACCGTCGCAGCCGGTCACCTGAAGCGACTCGAGGTCGAGCAACAGATAACCGTCGTCCGTCGCTCCGGCCGTAAATAGCCCGCACAAGAGATGAGAACCTGAGCGCGACAGCGCTGTATCGGCGGCTTGATACTCCGAAGGCGCCGTTGGTCCATCGAGCTCGCGTCCTTCGAAGGCAGCTGACGAATCGAGTTGCCAGCACATGCCCTGCCGGCCGGGAGTGATCTCGTACGGTGCGGGCGGCACGTCGGATGCGGGTGCCGCGAGTAGTACTTCGAGCACCTTCGGCGTGACGTGCAGTCCGACGATGTCAGGAAGCACTTGGCCGGTTCGCAGGATCCCGTCCTCGAGCAGCCTGAGCGCTTCGTGTAGAGCTCCGACCCTTGTGCCTTGGCGGGCGGCCTGTGCTAAATCTGCGACCTGACTCTTCGCGGCCGCGCGCATGCGGTGTTCAGTAGCCATGACAATGGGGTTCGCGGAAATTGGAATCCGCCGGCCACGTCGTCGAGTCTGGCGCTGCCGACGCCGAAGGCTGTTCAGGCTGGTCAAGACTGAACCGGCGAGTGCGCCTGCGACGAAAACGGCAGCCTGCGGCAGGTGGTCGGCCGCATCCTGGCTGCTCGCGCTGTTTTGCACACTCCGGCCCGCCACCGATTTGCTCGATGCAGCGCCGCGATCACCCGGGCTGGAACTGCCGCGTCCTTGAGATCGCCCTGGGTCACTTGCCTCTGGCCCTGACGGTGCCTCGCTCGATTCTCGCTGCGCCGCCTCATGCCGACGGCGATAGTGCGGATCCTTCGTAGCATGCCCGAGATGGCGGCCTGACCTGGCGCCTGACCTGGCGCCTGCCCCGGCGCCGGCTTCTGCGCCAAGGCCGGCGGTCGTGCCGAGGCTCGTTCCGTTGCTGTCTTTGACAGCCGCGCCATCCGTTCCGCTATTGCCCCGAGGAGAGGGTGGCAGCCGATCGCTTCCGCTCGCCGGCAGTAGCAGCCGCCAGCCCGGCTCGATTAACGCTGCGTTCGTAAAGACGCTGCCGTCGCCCACATCCCGGTCATAGTTCAACCTGAAGATCTCTTGATACCTGTCACCTGCACCGAGATACTCCTGCGCGATTGACCACAAGCAGTCGCCCGTGCGCACGGTAATCGTCCTGCCGTCGCGACTAGCCTCAAGGTTTGCCGTCGGCAATGCCGCCGCGCGGCCCTGACTAGATGAATTGTGGCCAGTCCAATGACGAGCGAAGTCCAGCGACGCGACTTCGGCATTCGCGCTCGAAATCGATCCAGCCAACGACATGGCCGCCGGCGACGCGAAGACAAGTGCGGCGAGCGCGACCAATCGAGCCGCCGAGCCCTGCAGCCCGCCCAGGTGCAAAGGTGGCGCGGACCGGCCGCGCATTGTCGCCTGCAGCTCGGCCAGCACGCAGATCGTGAACAGGGTCCAGGCCAACCACGAGCACGTCTTGATGATGCCGAGCGCGACGCCGCCGTCGTCACGGGTGGTCAAGGCACCCAAGAGTCGGTGCATGCTTAATGGGTGCTGCGGGAGTGGCGAACCGCCGAATCTGAGCAACAAAATGGGCAAGCCTGCGACGATAGCCGCCAAGACAGCCAACGCAATCAGGCCAGAAACTAGCGATCGAACGCGTGTCATGTGCCTCCTGCCACACCGGTGACCAACGTCGCGGTGGCAACGCCCGTGCAGGTGAACGTTCCGATACCGATCAGCGCGAGGAACTTCGTCGGCTTGGTGATGGTCACTGTGACGCGAATTGCACGAGAACCTGCAGCTGCTACCGAAAAGTGGTGCAAGCCGGCTTTCACGAGATAGGCGCGCGCGGCCTGCATCGCCCGTTGCTGATCTACGACATAGACACCGGCCGAATAGGCGTCAGACACATTGACGGTTGTCGCACCCGCCCTTGCGGCTTCTTGCGCTACGGCGGCGGCGTTCTGACCTGCTGTGAGCTTTGCGCCTCCATCAACGACGATTCCCGCAACCGCAACTAGACCCACAGCAAGCGCCACGATCATTAGCGATAACGCGCCGCGCTCGGGATCTTTCCTGAGTGGTCGTAGGCGCCAGATGAAGCAAACGAATACTGCTGGTTGCTGGTTCATCTGCCACCACCGACTGGTGGGCGCCTCATCCGGCGCCACTTTCTCGTTCGCGTCACACTGCGCGTAACGGCGAGGATGGTGGGGTGACAAACCAAGATCGACGTGACCTCGGTCGTGTATTCAATGAGGTGCCCGAACTCTACGATCGCTTGCGGCCGAACTACCCGGACGAGTTGTTCGCCGATCTGGTCGCAGTCACCGGCATCGACCCACAGTCCGCAGTGCTCGAAGTGGGTTGCGGGACGGGCCAGGCGACGCGCTCGCTGGCGAAACTGCGGTGCTCGGTAACCGCTGTCGAGCCTGGCGCGGAACTGGCCACGCTTGCACGCCGGAATCTGGGGAATTTCGGCAATGTCAAGATCGAGACGTCGAGGTTCGAGGACTGGGACGACGGTGGTCGGCGCTTCGACGTCATCGTCGCTGCGTCGTCGTGGCACTGGGTCGACCCGTCGGTTGGCTGGCGCCGAGCGCATGAAGTATTGCTTCCACGAGGGTGGATGGCGCTGCTCGAGAACGTTGTAGTCCGGCGGCGGGGTGAGCCGGAGGTTTACGCTGAGACCGCCGACCTGCACGAGCGGTATTCCCGTGGCAACCCCGACTGGGGTCATCCGCCTCTTGAAGACGAAGTGCGCGCCACGGGGAAGGGCTCGGGTTTGGTGGCCGACCCCGACGACTTGTTCGGCCCGCCGATCGTGCGGTGGTACCCCTTTGTTCAATGGTTTGACGGGGCGAGTTTCACCGATCTTCTGCGCTCGAACTCCATCTATCGCAAGCTCAACGTCGATGTCCGCGAGCCTCTGCTTCACGCTATCGCCGAGCGCATCCGCACGAGGATGGGTGACCGTGCACCGCGTCGTTACCTGAGCGTCCTGCGCGCCGTTCGCGCCGTGCTGAACGACTGATGTGCCGAACACAGCTATCTCGACCGGTAAATATCGAGCGGACTGGTGAAAGTCGCTGTCAGCTGTCGGCTCCCAGGCAGGCCGGGAAGCAGGAGCTTGGACAACGGGACTGAGCAGCTCACCTTCGCTAGCACCGAAGCAGGGCGGCCAGGCGCAACACTGAACTGGCGCGTGTTAACGCGAACTATGGGGCTGCAGTCCAGGCCGTCCTGTCTGAGCGCAGCGAACGCACTGGTCCGACCCGCTGTTAGCGCAGACTCCGGGCCCATCGCTAGAGAGGCCTGGCGCGCCGCATCGCGAGCTGCGGCGTCAACGGCGCCTTGCGCAATCGACGTTCGCCCCGCCGCGATCAGGAGGCCAAGAAATCCGAGCAGAATCGGTGCGAGCACGATGAGCTCGAGCGCAGCACTTCCGTAGTCGGCGATCGCCACGCCGACGCGCTTGCGCACTCCCCGAGTACCGCGAACCGTCGATGCCATAGTTGCGAGCTGGCTGCTGCTAACCCGTCCGGTCACGAGCGGAACTCCTCTACCGGAGCTAACACGGTCTCAGACACTCGAACCACCAGGCCGGGCACGAAGCTGGGAACGCGCCCGCTCACTGTTATTGCCACGGTGCTGTCGGTGCTGCCTGCCTCCGCCACCGTTGGGTCAGCGAGGTAACCGTCGCCCGCCTGACGGGCGAACGAGAGTGCTGCTGCGCGGCCCGCAGACCTAGGCGCCTGCAGAACTCGCGCAGCATCTGCTCCTTGTCTTGCGGCGGCAAGCGCCGCTTCTCGGGCAAGGAACCAGAATGAGGCCTGGATCATGGCCATAATGAACAGGAACAGGAATGGCAGCACGGCTGCATAGCTGAGGGTCAAGGAACCGCGGTCGCAGCCCCGCAGCCCGATCTTGAGACTTCTCCGGCCGTCCATCGGTCAGTTGGGGATGAGCTTTTCTAGATCGCCGAGTTTGCCGGTCAGGAACGTGGCCAACGCCAGCGCCGCCGTGACCAGAACGATCGCGATCGCCACCCACTCCAGGCTTAGAGCGCCGCGCTCAAGGTCGCCGGATCGGACAGATGCGATGCGCACGTGCAGCTGCGAGATCAGGTACCGGAGAGCCGACGCTCTCGGATCCATCTGCATGAAGACCGCCTTAAGGTCGAGGTTTCAGTTGCTCAGCCGAACAGCCGGTAGAAGTCAGGGAAGATCAGCAATACGAGAAAGCCGCTCGCCAGCATGGCGATGGGCAGCACCATCGTGGTGCTCCGAGAGCCAGCCCGTGCTTTGGCGGCGGCTAGCGCGGCGGCCCGCATGGACTCGGCGCGAGCGCTCAGGGTGTCGAGAATGCGAGCCCCTTCCTGGCCCGCGACACCCGCGATCGTCGCCAAGTCGGCAAGCTCTGCAATGCCGATCTCGTTGGCCAACTCCGACAGTCCCTCCCATGGCGGCCGACAGGCGTTCCGCGCCTTGCCAAGCGCCCTCGAGATCTGTTCGAACGCCCAGCCGCGGCCGACTTCAGCCGCAGCCTCCAGAGCCTCCGTGGGCGCGGCTCCAGCGCCGCGTTCAAGTACCACTAAGTCCAGGTAACTGGTTAAGGCGTGCCGGAAGTCAGTTCGTCTCTCAGCCGCGTTAACTCTGGTTACAACGTCGGGTGCGAAGAACAGGACAAGACCTACGGTGAGCATGCCGACGACTGGAACAGTCCAGGGGACTGTGTGACCAGCGATCGCGAGCAGACCGCCGAGCGCTGGAACAAGGCAGATGCCGAGTGCGCCGCAGGTGACTTTGGTCGCCAGCCAGTCCGATCGATCGCGCTGCAGCAAACGCAGGTCCGCATCGGGGACATGCAGCCACGGCGCTAGCGTGCTGAGCCGCTTGTCGAGACGTAAACCCATCCGTGCTCGGCCTGGGTCACCATGCGAGCCTTCGCCACTGCCGCCCAACCTCTCAATCGCTGACCGAAGGTTCGGTCGCCCCGGACTCAGCTCGTTGATGGCAAGCCAGCATCCTGCGGCGACGGATAGCCCGGCTGAAATCACCCACAAGTTCACGATCGCCTCCACGCTGGCAGCCGGGCACCCGGACGGATAGGGACAGTGATGGGAAGCGGCGTGACTGATGTTGATGCTCCGACCAGGAACCTGTCGGGCTGCGGCGTCGAGCTGAGGTGATTCAGCCAGCCAAGTCCTCCCGCGTACAGCGTGACCACGAGGGCCAGAACCACCTGGCCGACAAGCGTCCCGTAGGGTGCCGAGTAGGTACGGTCGACGACCGCGAAGACCGTGAAACCGACGACAAAGGCGGACAGCCACTTCACGGTTGTTCGGTGCTGCGCTCGTTCGGCTTCAATCTCGCGCCGAGTTGCCACGTCCCGTGACAGCATGACAGCCAGCGAATTAAGGACATCACGCACTGCTCCACCGCGACGACCAGTGGCGATGATCAAGGCCGCCGCGATCCTGTCGCCGGCCGGATCCGCGATCTCACTGGCGAAGGCGCGCAGGGCGTGTTCGGTCCCAGTCCTGTCTCTTATGCGTCGCGCCAGGTCGGCCACGGCCGGCGCTATCGCCTCTGGCGGCCGCTGGGCCGATGCTTCCAGCGCGTCTTCTAGCCCGCGGCTGGCTGACAGCAAGTCCGAGAGACCTCGCGTCCAGTGTTCTAGGCCCTCAATCACGGCGACCTGCCGCCGCGCTGCCCTGCTTGATGTGATTCGCGGCAGAAAGACCACCGCAGCAGCCGCAGTGATCGATGCCACTGGCCAGCCAGTGACGGCGAACGCGGCAAGCGCGCTCGCGGCGGCGTAGGCCAACTGCATTCTGGCATGTGGGCGGAGATTTACCCGACGCCTCGGTCGACCACCTCCCGTAGGGAAGCTGCCAACGAGTTCCCGGCAGAACAGCAAGAGGCCTGCGACAGCGAATCCCCCAGCCATCCCGGCTAGCGCTGTCATCGGACCAGGACTTCATTGCGGCCGGGTCGGCGCGAGCGGTGCAGATCGAGCAGACCGGGATCGAAGCCATGTGCCACAAGCCGCCTGAGCATCGAACTTGATGGGGTGTGCATCGCCGTCGCGCGGCCGGTAATCGGATCCGGCAGAAACAGTCGGTTCACTGCCGGACGGTCGGTGTCGCCTGGCGGAAGTACCTCCAGGATCTCGGCCACGTATCGGACTGTGCGGGTGCCGTCGTACCCCCGCCGAATGTGCACGATCAGGTCGATGGCCATACCGACGAGGATGTGAATCGCGCGTTCAGCGAGCGCTAATCCGCCACGCAAGCCAAGTATCAGGATCCGGTCGAATACTTCGGACGCAGAGTTGGCGTGCAAGGTGCACATCGAGCCGGCCTGACCCGAATTCATCGCTTCTAGCATCGGCGTGATTTCGTCGCGCCTTACCTCGCCCACCACAATCCGCTGAGGGTTGTGCCGTAGAGCGTGCGCGATCAAGTCGTGCAGCGTAATGCCGCCTATGCCCTCGGAGTTCGGCTCGCGGGCCTCGAAGGCAATGACATCTGGGTGCTGTGCGAGTTCGTGCAGATTGAGCTCGTACTCAGACTCCAGAGTTGCCACCCGCTCGCCGGGCGGAATCTCACTAGCGAGAGCTCTCAGCAGAGTGGTCTTGCCGGCATTAACCGACCCAGTGATGATCATGTTGCAACGACTGCGGACGGCCGCAGCAAGGAACTCAGCGAGGGTCGAGTCGACAGTGCCCAGCTTCACCAGGCTGGTCAGCGTGACGTCGAGCTGGCCATGCCGCCGCAGCGAGACGCACGGCCGCGGAGTCACTGACATCGTTGCCGTGACCCGGGCACCGGTGTTCAGGGCGACGTTTACGAGCGGCGCAGCAGCAGAGAAATCGCGAGCGGTTTGGCCGCAGCGTGTCGCCCACGTCCGGACCATAGAGATAAGAGCGTCGTCACTGGTCGCGATTGGCGGCCCGGCAACTCGCTCACCACTCGAGTACGAGATCCATACGCGGTCGCACCCGTTGATATCTACGTTCTCGACCTGCGGGTCGCGCAAGTAGGAAGACAGCGGACCGAGACCGTAACGGCGGTCGTAGACGGCCGCGGCCAGCTCTTCAGCCTGAGTGCCCGCAGAAGCCGGCAAGAGCCCCGCCCGAACCTGATCTTCAAGCCACCGTCGCGCCGCAGTCCGAATGAGGTTTTGAACATCAGCACCGTCGCCGTCCATCTCGGCGGCCAGCGTGGTGGTGATCTCAGCTATGCCTGCTAGCAGCCGAGGGTCGCGAATGCCTGCGGAAGAGGCGACCGTCTTTGTATGCGTCATGCCGCGCGCGGCGTCCTGGAGCGCAGGCGGCCACTGCAGTGTCACAGCAGCAGACTTGGTTGGCTCCGTGACCACGGGCCGTTCCGACTCAGTGACACGACCTAGGACAGCCGCACTCGGCTGCAGCAATGCCGGCTCGCCGGGTCCTTCGGCAGACGAAGCCATCTAGTTCCTCCCAGCCAATGTGTGCGGGCGCGCCTCCACCGCACGCCCGCGCTCCAAGTAGCAGCAAGAAGGCTAGGAATGTCCGGTGAGCACCGCGTTAGCGCAGCGTAAGCGCCCATCTCGGCCTGCAAAGTCACCGCACGCGTCTCCTGTCCTGGCGTCTGGCGCGCGGGCGCATGCTCCCGCAGATAGCACATGCCTGACACGACCGCGGCGTAAGCTCCGCGCCATGACTGTTGAGGTGACCGCGAAGACCGTCGACCCGATCCCGACGGCGGTGGTAGCAGAGGCGACGACGTGGGCGGAGTTTCCGAAGATGTGGGGGCCGATGCTGGACAAGGTATGGGGCTTTCTACGCGGCGGCGGCGCTCCGGACGGTCTCTACAAGCACGGGCACAACATCATGCTTTACAAGGACGACGTCCCCAACGTCGAAGTCGGTGTACAGGTAAGCGGTTCATTCGCGGCAGCCGAGCAAGTCATCGCCTCGATGCTGCCCGGTGGTCTCGTCGCCGCCGCGACCCACACCGGCCCGATCGCCGAGATCGGTGACACTCATCAGGCGGTCTGCGAGTGGAGCGAGGCGAACGGGTACCGGCTGGCAGGCCCGCACTGGGAGATCTACGGTGATCCTGATCCGTCAATCGACCACTTCGATGTAGAAGTCTTCTGGTTGCTGGTGGACCACTAGCCTGATTAAGCCATTGTTGAGCCCGTCAATGACTGTCAATTCCAGATCGCCGGTAGTCCTGACCTGGAGTGGGGTCACGGCGCGGCGGATGGCCAGGAACTTCCTGGCTGAACCGACCACAGATCACAGCCTCGCAGAGGTGGCGGGCGCGCTGTGTGGCGTGCATGCCCAGGTGCTCAGTGCAGCCGAGCTCTCGATCGGGCGCCGCGTGGCCGGAGGAACCCGCAGTGCGGTCCAGCATGCGCTCTGGGGTGAGCGCACCTTGGTTAAAACGTTTGGTCCGCGCGGCACCATCCACTTGCTTTCCGCTTCGGACCTCCCAACGTGGACTGGTGCGCTATCCGCACTGCCAGCGTCAGTACCGAAGCATCCAGAGGGCGTCCGTTTCGAACAGGATCAGGCAGAAGAGGTCATCGCAGCTATCGGCGATGCGCTGGCAGACGCCGAGTTGACCGTAGATGAGTTAACCGAGGCCATCGCGAGCCGTGCCGGAGCGTGGGCCGTCGAGCGCAAGATGGAGGCATTCGGTGACCGGTGGCCCCGATGGCGGCAGCTCACAAGCACCGCGGCCCACCGCGCGATGCTGTGCTTCGGGCCCAGCCGAGGCCGCCAGGTGACTTATACGAATCCGCACCGTTGGCTTCCTGGCTTCTCCCCCGAAGCGGGCGACGTAGCACTGCGCAGGCTCGTGCGGCGCTACCTGCACGCATACGGGCCAGCGACATCGCAGCACCTAGCAAGATGGCTAGGTGTTCCGCCTCGACAGGCGGCCCAGATCTTCAGCAATCTGGCTAGCGAGCTAGAACGCGTCGAACTGGACGGCGAGACTGCTTGGGTCCTTGGCGGCGACACCGAGACTCCCACGCAGCCACACCGGGGGATTCGCTTGCTGCCGTACTTCGACGCCTATGTCGTCGCGGGCCAACCAAGGGCACTCCTTTACCCCGGCGCCGCCGCCACTCGCGCGCTTATCCCTTCCGGGCAGGCCGGAAACTACCCAGTTCTGCTGGTGGACGGAATAGTTGGCGGAGTGTGGCATCAGCGCCGCACAGGAGGCAAGCTCGCCATTACCGTGGAACCGCTACGCGAGCTCACGGCGGTTCAGAGACGACAACTCCACGAGGAAGCCGACATCGTCGGTGCAGTCATGGAAGCCATTGCTGCCGTGACCGTCGGTCATGTGACGGCCGGCCCGCACGCCTGAGCCGCACGTGGGGCAGAGCGTGCGTTACCTATGTGATGACATCCCACGGCATGAGCGCGTGCACGCCCCAGGATTGGTTGGCGACTTGCGTGATCCGGAGGTCTACGGCTGGGCTCGCAAGGGCTAGCGTTTCGGCCTTACCAAGGCCATGCATCGACTGAAGCCAGGTCAGCATCGCGTCGAGCGCGTCACCCATCGCTACATTGAGGTCTGGGCTGAAACCAAATGTGATCCTCCCTGCCGGCGTCTCCGCATGTACGCCCGGCACTGGCCTCGTGCCGACAAGGTCGAGGCGAAGTTCGGTCGTCATGCCGCACTCGATCGCGGTCCCAGCGACTTCGCCATCCCCTTGCGCGGCGTGCCCGTCTCCGACGCTGAGCAGTGCGCTTGTCACGGCGACCGGCAGGAAGAGGGTCGATCCTGCAACGAGTTCCTTGCAGTCGATGTTGCCGCCGCCTACTGGCCGTGGTGGGACGGTCGAATGCTCGCCTGCTTCGTTCCAGGCAACGCCGACAACACCGTGAAACGGCGCGGTGTTCACCTTATGGCCGTAGTTGCTAGTAGCCACGCCGACGTCTGGGTCAATGTCCCATAGCAGCCATGCCGCGGGTCCCTCGTGCAGACCAAGCCTTCTGGTCAGCGGAGTGTCACGTGCGGCCGCGGCTGTCCAGCCCCAATTGTCCGGCCGCATCGTCACGAAATGGACGGCCAGGACATCACCTGGCGTTGCTCCTCGCACCGCTATCGGGCCGGTGAGACAGTGACCGCGCCGGTCGGTGAACATCGTTGGAACTGTCTCGCCCGGAGTCTTCTGCCGCTCAAGGTTGCCAGATGCATCCAGGGACCGCAGGAGCACCGTGTCGCCAGGGTCGACAGTTAGAACCGGCGGCAGGTCGCGGCTGAACACGTCCGCTGTCGTCGTAGGCAATGGCTCAAGCTGATGCGTCGTCATGTGGCGATCTTGCCAGTATTGACGAGAAATCGGCGTTCGCCAGCGCGCGAGGTTCATCGCGGCGTGCTGCACGTCGCCAACCAGAGGACTGCGGAAAGCGCACTGCTGACCAATGCCCTGAAGGCAGTCGCCTGCGCTCCGCAGGAACCATAGATTGAGCGGGCCCGATCATACTTCTTGAGTCATGCCCGAAAGTACTCCTGGTGCTGGCTGTTAGCCGTCAACCATTCGTAGTGAAGTCCTCACGCCCACAGCTTCAATCCCTATCTTCTGTGCGCCTAGGACGTATCTTTACAAGAGGGACTGGGTGGCACTTTTGGGGAGGGAACTGTATGGCTAACGCAGGTTCTAGGTTAGAGCAGTCGAGTACTGCGGCCAATGGTGCAGAAACTGAGTCTTCCGACGCACCCGCCGATACCTCACGGACGTCAGCGAAGATGACGGCTGATGATTGCTCGTGTGCAGCGTCGAAAGCCTGTAATCAGATGCCAAAGTCAGTGCAGACGATGATCGGAATATGGATCGTGGCACTCTCATCGATAGCGCTCGCCCACCTGCCATGGGCGTGGGCGCTCGCCGAGAGATTCAGCGCAACGAACTCTCATCCGCGAGCTCGATGGCTATGGGCAACGTTTGAGCCCCAAAAGGCTTCTGCGCTTCTGATTGTGGTCATCCTGGCCGCCGTGATCGGCAGTTGTGCCGCGCTCGCTCTGACATTTGCAAACCGTGTCGGCTACAACAAGCTCGAGAAAGGCTGGGGCTGGTGGTACTTCACACGGCCCTTCACTGCTACTGCAATAGGCGTGCTGGCCTACGCCCTACTACAGGCTGGCTTCTTCGGTTCTGGTAGCTCGACAACCCCTGACCTCCTTGCCGCCGGTGGCATAGGCGGTCTAGCAGGCTTGTTTACCGATCAACTGCTCCAGAAGATGCGGAAGGCGCTTGGCCTAACAGCCTTTCTTAAGAGCGCTACTGATCCTAAGGAGACCGAGAAGATCACAACGTGACCTGATCTCGTAACGCTTGTAGTGGCCAATGGGGTTGATGGTTAGCCATTTCGACGCCGTCAAGTTCAAATGATGGGCTTGGCCCAGTGACAGGAAGAGTTTCGCAACTTACGATCACGGCACCTTAGTGTTTCCGTTCGGCAGCTGATAGCTGGCCGAATGGAATGCGATCGAAGTGGGGGCTCATGAGCAGAGGTGCCCGGACGTCCAATCAACTGGTTGGCGACTACATGACATTGCGTAAGGCCGTCGGCTGGATCGCAGTCAGCTTACCTTTCGCCGTTTTCCTGGGTAACTGGATAATCTTCTCGCATCATCACTTCGGATGCCTCGCCCCGATATCTTACAAGCTGCCCGATTCGCTGAGTGGCTACTACTACTCACACATGCGTGATGTCTTCATAGGCGCGATGTGCGCAGCTGGCGTCTTCCTGGTGTTCTATCGCGGCTTCGACAAGGTCGAACGCCGGGCAACGAACTTTGCTGGCGCGTGCGCCCTCGGCATTGCACTGTTCCCGACGAAGCCGCCGACAAGTGACTTCCTCCAGACAAATCGTTGTGGGCCCGTGACGCCGGTCATGCCGCAGCCAGCGCCGCATGGCGCGTTCGTGGGTGTCTTGCACGTGGTATTTCTGTGCGGCTTGATGGGTGCGATCGCCTTCATGTGCTTCTGGTGGATTCGGCGGCAGTACTCACCAGACGAGCTCAACAGGATGACGGACGACGAAAGGGCCATTGAGCACGACCCCGGCTTAAAGCAGCGCAATAACAAGATCTACCTGGTGTGCGCCGTCGTTATCGTTCTTGCCGCAGTCCTCGCAGTGGTCCAAGCCAAGGTGTTCAGCCGCTCTGTTCAGCTCGCCGCGCCATGGCTGCTCTACGCAGAGACGATTGCCTTCCTGGCATTCGGCTTGGCTTGGTCGGTGAAAGGCCGCGCACTCTTCGCGCTTGCCAAGAGAGCGCGAAATCTCCGCAGAAGGCTCAGTGCCAAACGGAGCGCAGGGTTGAGTGGACTGCAGGTCCCTCAGCCGGCTGCCGTGTCGGGCGCCGCACCACCGGGTCTCGCACCTGGTCCGAGCGAGCCGGACTTAGACTCGTAACTGCCGAGATCGCGGAAAGACAGGCAGCCTCCACCGAACCGGCGG
>Ga0126381_100005635_pt1 | contig 13816 bp, 8 predicted proteins | sample PanSoiMetPlot_28_FD_96465 | JGI IMG/M metagenome (GOLD analysis project Ga0126381, IMG submission 96465) | Tropical forest soil microbial communities from Panama - MetaG Plot_28 | ecosystem: Environmental > Terrestrial > Soil > Tropical forest > Bulk soil | place: Panama | collected 2016-02-17
CGCGTAATCAGCAGTTCGTAGGTGTGCTCGTACCGGAACATTTCGACGCTCGCGATTGCGGACGCAAGCACGGTGGCGTGATCCGCGTTGACAGTCAGGGAGTCCGGCTTGAGGAACCATGCAAGTGGCTCACCTTCCGCGCCGCAGAAGCCGACATAGCGCCCGAGCTCTCTCACGGCTCCACCCGATTCGCGCCCGCGAAGCACGTAGCGGTTGGCTGTCCGCTGGTATTCCAGGCCGATATCCGGTATACAGCGGATGCCGGCCTCTGTAAGCCGTTTCATTGCGGCTGACGGCAGGGTCAGCCGCACGCCAAGTGTTGGTTTGGATGAAGTTGTGGAAGAACTCATAGTGCATTCCTCTTTTCTGGAATTGGCCGGCCGACCGCGACCCGGATCATCTCCTTCGTGCAGCCTGCCCAGCAGATGTATTTGCGCGGCTCCTCGACGGAAATCGCCAGGTTGTCGCCGCTCCGGTCGCGATTCGCGGCCGCGCAGGACGGGCATCGCCCAATCCAGTTGCGGCCGGCCTGCCTTTCCACGTGAACATAGTCGAGGATTCGAAATTCCGTGGCCGGCGACGAGAAGTAAAGCCTGGGCGCTTCGGGCCGCTTTGCGTGCTGGACAAACTCGTCGGGCAGAGTCTTGCCGGCGATGTAACCCGCCAGCTGCGCCGCCGAGACCTTTTGAACCCGGTACAAATACGCCAGTTGATCGCTGAGCGTGTAGTCGGCCCCATAGAACCAGAAGCGCCAGCCCCGGCTTTCCCGCGCGCCGCGATGCACTCCCAGTGGCGCCCGGATGGCGTTCCCGAATTCGCCCTCTCCCAGCTCGTCCTGTCGCGGAAAGATCTCGAGCCCCTCGGGCAAGCCCGCGCCCTTGATCGGGAGCCCGAGTCTTAATGCCGTGTGATAGATGTACACCCGGCAATCGCGTGCGAGCGCCGGTTGTTCGAAGAAGATCCACAGATGCCCGCCCCGGTTGGATTTCTCGAGCGCCGGTTCGACGCCGTCCTGCCGCAGCTCGTTTTGGAGCTTCAGAAGATCTACCAGCGCGTTCTTATAATCCGCGTCGATCGCCACCCACTTGGATCTCTGAGTGTGCGGATTGATCGCATAAATGCCGATCGTGAGTTCGCCCGCCAGGTGTTGCTGAACGGTTTCCAGGCTCAGCGCGGGCAGGGCTTCCCCGCCCCGCGCCTTCGGCCGGTAGTAGTAGTGTCTGCCGGTTTCCGGGTGAGGCCTCGTGGACTGCAGCGTGTATGCCCGGCGATTCACGAACAAATGGTAGAAAGATTCGGCCATGGAGGCCGTGGCGTGTAGCCGGTGATCCATGCTGCGCTCCTTTTCCTTTATGGGCCAAATCGGAGATAGCTCCAAAAATGACCAGGCGCGCTAGGGCCGCAGGACCCTCGAATTCCGCGCAAGTCGAACGAGGTCAAAGGCTTTCGTGAGAGATTCGAACTCCTCTTCGCGAAAGCCACCGTAACGCTGCTCGATCGGCAGCGCGAGCGGATAGAAGGACGACCGGTCGCGGTCGTAGATGTAGAAGGCTCCGGATTCGTCGTCCCCGGGAACCATCAGAAACAAGAGCGCGCCCTTGGCGAAATCGAGCCAGCGCACCAGCCGGGCTTCCGCTTTCTGGGCAAAACCGACGATGGCTCTGTCCTCATCGAGCCGCTCCAAACCCAAATCCTGCAGGTGCAGAACTCTGTCAATGCTAACTCGCGCCATTGCTTTTTCTCCTTGTGGTTAATCGAATCAATCAGTTACGGAACAGAGAGCGGAGGTACGCTGCTCCCTGTTCGCGTTTTCTGGAGGCTGTGGGAGGGAAATTGGGAGGACTACTGGGGAGGGCTAATGTGGAGACGCCCAGACGCGAGTTTCCACTTGCGGGAGCGCGTTGTCGTCAGAGAGTTTTTCTTTAGCCGCCAGCACTCTTTGTCATTGCACAGTGGCAAAACGCTAGTCAGTCCCTATTTGCAACAGGTTCTCGATGCGGACCGCTGGCACATACGCTCATCAAGCGCAGAAGAGAGTCAATATCTGCGTTGTCGACTAAGTAGCTGTCCTCGGTTCCAGTGCGGCTCAACAGAAACTCCACTCTAAAGATGCCGCATTGATCCCCAGCACTGGTCGTAAAAATAGTGTCCAGTGTAGACCGGGATGAATCAAGCGGGCCCTTGGGTTCGCTTGTAGCGGGGCCGTCCGAGGATCTAAACCTGTAACCTATAGCGATTTCACCCTCCGGCATTTGCGGCCAGAGCCCTGTTCGGAAGGCGTCCCACTGTTTCTGGCCCCGCATTGATCTCAATGCTGCGGTCGCTAGCGGACCCAAACTAGCTTCGACTCGACGCTGGTCGTTTCTTTCCCACCCGAGTATCAAACGGTCGAGCAGGGTATGCGGCATGAGAACCCCGGAGCAGTTGAGGCCCTCCGCATCACTGCGCTGGCTCGACACATAGGAGGTCAAACCAAGCGCGACGGCAATGGCCTTATCCAGCGCCGGCCTGAGGAATCCGGCGTTCGGATTGTTCGACATCCGTCGCAGTCGATGGTATGCTGAGGCTCCCTGAATCCGGGCGTACGCGTTGACCAACCAAGCGGAGTTAGTCGAGAACACCGAGTGCTGACCCTGAGTTTCGATTGAGTCAAGCGCCGTTTCGATATCTGACGTCGCTTCGCGCCCCAGTTTGACCAGGGCATCGGCCGCGGCTCCGTTTTCTCGATCCTCCGCCTTAGCTGATCCACAGTCGAAAAGGCCGTGCGCCATACCGTGCGCGTCAGGTCGCTTCGTTTGGTAGGTTAGAAACTTCACCAGATCAGCGGCGGACTGACCTTCGGCCTGAAGCGGGCCGCCGCTGAGCGGCATTGCTAGGACAGATGGAAGAAGGGCGCATGTGAGCGGCACAGCGATCCTTCGAATGTGTCGAGGGCTCATGGGTTGATCACCTTATCGCTGCCAGTGACCGTGGCCTTCCCTCTCACAGTCCTCCAGCGAAGGTGCGCGGTCCAAGATACCGTGGGGCACTGTGCGGTCATGCCCCCACTGGAGACGGACGCCTTTAGGGTAAAATTCCAAGTGACGTCTGCCGACGCCACGGTGAGGGTCGTGCCGTCGATGCTCCGGGTTTGTGCCAGCCCCGGCGCGTCATAAAACCTAGCAGTCCATCCCGGAGTGTAGGTGTTGTCTGGGGTCTCCGTGTGCGAATTCTGCGCGTCGACCGTTGCTCCGTTTGTGAAGGAGATCGACCCTGTTCGGCTTACCGTTTGGAAATCGGTCCATGTGTACGATCCGCCGCCGCCGCTCGTTGTGAAGCTCAGATATATGGGCATGAAGTAGCCGTAGCCAGTTTGCCCGACGTCGTTAGTCTGGCTCGACCACCCTGGTGCTCTTATATCAGCACCCCCGAAAGCGCACTCCAGGCTCGGAGCCTCTGACGGTGGCAACGGCACTGGCGCGTAGCTCGACGGGTTCGGTGCGGGGCTGAAATACGTACCATAGCAGTCGGCCCCACCGCCACCCAAGCAGTCATGAGCCGGATCGTCGGGGCACCCGTGGAGTCGCCGAGGTTCGCGGGATCGTGGTTTCCATATGAATATCGGTTCCAGGTCTACGGGTTTAGGGTCCGCCGTCGCCGAAAACGTCCCGCCGCTCATCCCCGCCAGGTTCGACATGGTCGGGTTCGGCGACCCGGCGTCAGCACGTGCGCACACATCGTGATCCCTCACGTTAGAGTTGTATTCGGACGCACCGTCACCTACAAAGTGTATCGCATCGGCTGCGTGGGAGGAGATATGTCCCTTATCGGATGGACAACGTATGGACAATGTATTTTAGGATTGTGGATGATCAGGGTAAGCCGCTGCCGGGTGTCAAGGTTGGCGCCGTCGAGTGAGTGTCCTTTGGGGCCAAATTCCCTTATTCTTAGGGGCCGATTGGAATGGTGTTGAGGATTTGAGGCACTACCCAACCCTTTCCATGGGCTGCATAGTCACCACCTTGTGCCGCAGCCTCGCTTCCAATTCCTCAACCGCTGCAATCTGCCGTGCCGTAATCTTCTTCCGGTAAAGCTCCATCGTCAGGTCGACGACGATGTGCATCTACTTACCTCTCGCGTCTGTGGGTTTCGCCCAAGGCTGCCTTCGCCATTCTAGTTCGCGTTCTTCCTCTCCGGGATCGTATGGGACAACTTCAAAGTCGACAGCACTCCCGTACTGCAGCAAGGCGACAAAGTAGCCAAACGCCCGGGGCTCCAGTCTGGTCGCTAGTCTCTGAACTTCGAAGTGATCGCGCGTTTCAAGAGAGCCGGTCAGAGTTGCTACGATCTTAGCGTGTGCATCCCGCTTAGGGCCTCGCAGCTTCACCACTGGGATCTGAACTTCTCGGCCGCTTTGTCTTTCGGCATAACTCGGCTGCGGTGTTGATTACGACTGCGTACCCCCCGGGGTCGGATTACCTGCCATGTCGGGCAGAAAGGTTTGGGCGTCCAAATCCGGATCTGCGGTGTCGGCCTGAAATATCAACTGAACCTCACTTAGAAGCGTTATAGGCGAGATGCTGCCCATGCCAAATAAGTCGGCACAAGTGAAGTTTGACAACGCCGATATTGCAAGGTTCATGCCCTCCATGACCGTTTGAACGCCCGGGGGCACCGGAACCGTCGCGCCAGAATGGATTTGGCTGCATGATATTGGCATTCCATCGAGATTGCAGCCAAGGTCGCCAAGCCCGTAGCCTCCATCCCCGCCCGCGGCCAATGCGGGACAAGGATTCGTGGCATTGGGATCACCCGACGCGTCGCAGGGCGCGGTACCACCCGGGTCAACAAGATTGATCGGGTCGCCGTAGGCGTACGCGTAGCGGTTCCAACTCGTCGGATTCTTCGGGTCCGCCGTTGCAGCCCCGCCTGGGTCCGGGCTCGAGAACGCGCCCAAGTTAGCGTTGTAATAGCGCTGATCTAGTTGGCCCGAATTGCCCCATGGAAACGCTCCGGCTATCCAAATCACTGATACAGAAGCACTCCCTGGTCTGTAGAGGACAGCACGGTTCGACCTTCGGCCGTTGTCGTCGATGGCTGTGCTGGAGGAATTGACGGATTACTCGGATAGGCCCTGCCGTCGAAGTGGAGTTTAGCTTCATAGCCCGGCTGGATGCCGCCGCCTTGCACCCAAACTCCAACATCCCGCCAGCCGTTGGAGCTCGATTCAAAGACGCGAATTGGCGGTCGTGTGATAGTGATTCGCCCGACAGCTCGGTAAGATAAGCCTTCCCGAGTCAAAATCAAGGTCAGGCAGCCGCCACTCCCACACCAAGCATCCCCTGTCACATACACGATAGCCTGAAACGCGTCGCGCCCGCTGAGGTGAACACTAGCAACCGAGAATCGCGTTGTTGGATCTTTCCTCCGCAGATAGCTCTTAAGGAAAGCCTTCAGGGGGTCGTCCTTCGCGGTAGATGGTCGGTGCACCTGTGGAGGGGATGAAAAAGTGACGGCTGTCGCGAGCAGCAAAGCTGTTACTAGTCTGAATTGTATTCGAGCAGGTACCCTCAGCATACGACCTCCTAGTGGAAGCACGTCATGAGTTGGATCACGTTGCTTCCATAGTTACCGCGGGCTGTGCCCACGTCGATTGTGTTTGGGTTGCCAGATATGTTGCCCGTCCCAAAATTATAGGCTGCTGCGGTCGCCTGCAGGAGCTGAGCTGCTGTGAAATTTGGAAACTTACCGGCTAGATAGGTCATGTCGTTGTCGAGCTCCATGGCTGCATAGTTGGCAGCCGTCTCGAGATCGTGAGCCTGCGTGGCGGAAATGCCGGAGGTTGCGCTCACTGTGAGTTGGAAGATGCCTACTCCAACCCCAGCACCGTCCGCCTCCGTGATATCCAGAAAGCCAGACTCCCGAACTCCTATTGCAGCAAGCATCGTCCAATCTAATCCGGTCCCCTGGACCGCGCCGAGCAGAACGTCTTTCGCAGCCAATGCCCGCTGCACCGCGGACATGTCTTTCTTATCCGCCGCAAGAGCATTCAGGCAATCCTGGTTAGCCGGTGGGTCCGGTTCCGGCTCTGGGTCTGGAGCGATGGGGCTAGGATTCGGCGCGGGGCCGGCGCATTGGGGCTGGTACGGATTGTCTTCGCAGCTCTCGGGACCACTACTAACGCCAGCGGCTGAACCGCTAGAACCAGTGCTAGTGACGGTGCAATGCAGCATCTCGTCATCCGGATCCCAATAGCAGCCGCTTCCATCATCTCCATCAGTATCCACGTGGAGACCATGCCGATCGGTGCGGTTTACCGGATCTCCCAGGGCGTATAAATAGCGATTCCAACTCGTTGGGTTCTTCAGGTTTGCCCCTCGCAGTCCCATCGGGTCCGGGCTCCAGAAGGTGCCGCTGTTGGGGTTGTAGTAGCGCTGGTCCGCGTAATCCTGCCCCGCCGCATCCCGAAAATAAGTTCCAAACTTGTCCACGCCGTTGGGGGTTGATGTCCGTTCCTGACCGTAAGGGTAATACGCAATCGACCCGTTCGCGTTCGACCGCACCGAACCAACCCGGTCCACCGACACCGCCATGCCATTCGCCATCACCTTCGTGCCGCCAAAATACACGTCGGTCTGTGTCTGCGGGCCCGGCGCGTACGTCTCCAGCCGCTTCCCATCGACTCCGTAATAAACGTATGTCGGATTCTGGTTGCCGTACTGGTCCGTCGTACAGCATGTCTTCACCCGCTTACCAAACGGGTCGTACCAATAGTTCTGCGGGCTGTAGAGCGGACCGGTCGAGATTAGCCGGTTCTCCACATCCCAAGTACCAGTGCCGGTATTCCCGTTGGCATCCCCGCTGTGCGGCCCCGGCGGCGTCACTGTACCCGGCGTCGCGGCGTAGCCCGGCGTGAACGTCTGCCCGTTCATGTTGCCCCACCCGTCGTAGCTGAATGCGTTGCCCCATTTACCGTTTTCTTCCTCCGCGTTTAACAGCCGATTCAGAGGATCGTAGGTGTAATCTACGGTCTCGCCTCGCACGTGGTCAATCGATTTTACGATGCGCCCGTTATTCTGGCCTGCCTGGTAGATGTACTCCTCATCGAAGCCGCTGTTCTGAATCCGCACCAGTTGCAGCAGGCTGTTGTAGCTCCGTGTTTCGCCGTTCAGCGTCAGCCGCTGGCCCGCCCAGTTGTAGGTCGCCGTCTCCGAAATGCCAGACCCGGTCATCTGGCTCAGGTTCGACATGGCGTCATACGAGTACTGATACGAACTGCCGCCGGGTGTGGTCATGGAGGTCATGCGCCCTCGATCGTCCCACTCCCAGGTGCCGTCATAGTAGGTATCCGCCGTACTGCCCGGAACCGCCATGCGCTTTCCTGTCACCCGACCCGCCTGATTGTAATTGTACTCGTACCACATGTCGGGCGAAGAGGACCCTCCCGCGTAGCCCACGCCGCCCCATACTACCCCCGCAAGCCGTCCCCACAGATTGCTGGCTCCATAGGTGGAACTGAGGGGAGTGTCGTAGTAATAGTCCACCTGGTCCTGCAAGATATTGGTCGGCGGAGCCCCGGACCATGGCACGCCCCAAATGTAATGGAGGGTGCGCGCCAAACGGCCGTACGCATCGTAGGTGTATTTGGTCTGCTGCTGCTTGGCGTCGGTGCGCTGCGTGACATGGTGCAGCGCGTCGTAGCTATACGTGACCGTCCCGTTCTCCGGGTTGGTGGTGCTGGTCATATCGTCGCCGCTCCATACGAAGCTGCGGATCTGATTTTGCCCGTTGCGCGGCATGGAAACCTGGATCAGGTGGTTGACCGAATCGTAGGTGTAGTAGGTCAGCAGTGTGCCGTTCGGTTGATTGGCCGGATCGGGCTCGGCCACCAGCGTCAGGTTGCCAAAGGCGTCGGTGGTGAAGGTTTTCCATTTCCCGGCCGGGTCGGTCTCGGTCTTGGTGTTGCCGGCGTAGGAGTAACGCGTGACGCTGCCGTCGCCCTCGGTAACGCTGAGCGTACGGCCGGAGCCGTCGTAGGTGTACGTAGTCCAGACAGGCGAGGTCTGGCCCGGTGCATAAGGCAAGGAAACCGCCGACATCTTCCCCAACGGCGAGCAGGCGCAAGGGGCATATTGCGTGTCTACCTCGGAAACAGGGGCAGTGCTGTCATGACCTGTCTGTACGCTGATCACGCGCCCGAAACCGTCCAGCGTGGTCTTCTTCCACTGGTTTTCGAGGGTCGCGGTCTGCGTGTTGGCCCCGGGGCTGTAGGTATAGCCGTAGCTGGTGGTGGATCCATCGGCGCTCTTGGTGGAAAGTGGCCGCCCCAGGCTGTCGTAGGTCGTAGTTCCATTCGCACCGTTCGGCCCGGTCACCGAGGTCACGGCCCACGACGTGTCATAGCCCACGGTCGTGGCCAGGTTGCTCTGCCCATTCGGGGTAATGGCGCCGGGGAGAGAGTAGTTGGTGGAAACTGACGGGCTGCTGGTGATGATCGGCGTCCCACCACCATGGCTGGCCGCGTAAGCCACCCCCGTAGTGGTGTAGGCGTAGCAGCTCACGCCGTTATACGCGGCGCTGTACGACAGATTGCCCCGATAATCGAAGCCCGTTCCATAGGCGGAATCGTGCATCGGGATGCTGGCTCCGGGATTCGGTGGAGTGCTCACCGCTCCCGGGTCCTGGTCATTCGTGCCGGCGCAGAACGTGTAATCGAATCCGCTTCCTGGTCTTACGTTGTCATAGTAGTTCACCGAGACCAGAGAGTTGACCCCGTTGTGGTCCGTCAGCGTGGCACTCACCGGGCGGTTGCGAATGTACCGCGACACGTAGTTGGGATCGGTGAGATAGGTCATGTTGTAGGTGCGGGTGGGCGAGTTGGCGCCGTAGTCGTAGACCTGTTGCTGCGTCACGTTGCCGTAGATGTCCAGCGTCTGATAAGTGATGGTCTGGACGGCATTCGCGCTGCCCGCGTCCAAAGTGGTGGTGGCGGTACCTAAATAGATATTGCCCACCGAGTCGAAGCCGTACCCCAGGTTCCTGTCGAAGACCGCCGCGCCGTTCTGATTGCGCTCTTCGTAGGCTGCCTGCCCGACCAGTCCCGAGCCCGAATTCACGACCGAGGGCCAATAGACCTTCTGGGTGCCCGCGCCGCCGTCGTAGATGTCGGTCCAGGCGTGGTAGGTGAGGGAGGCATCATAGGAATCCGGATGGCTGAAGCTCCACGTGTTCGAGGAAGCGGTTGGCCCCGCCTGCGCCGACCGGTACTGAACCTCGCGGAGACTGATGCCGCCATTGTAAGTGAATGTCCGGTACTGCCAGCCCAGCGTGCCGCCCAGCGGCGTAGTGTAAGACACCATCTCACCGGTTGCCGAACCGTACTGAAACGAATTGCTGATGCTCTGATAGGTGATCGCAACCGTGCTGAGCAGCGCCGTCGTGCCGTACGATGCTCCTGTGAACGGCGAATTGAGGGGTTGACCCTCCAGGTAGCCGAAATCGTAATTCTCCGCTGTCCCAAGCGCGTTTCGCACGCTGATCAGATGGGGGATGGGATCGCTGTTGTAAGAAAAGACGTACGATGAGTCAGCCTGAAGGTAGCTCCCGTATATCTGTGGGTTGTTCCAATATTGCTGAGCGGCCTGGGTAGTGGCCGGCCGTGCATCCAGGATGTAAGTGATCCGGGCGCTGGTGTTCATCGATGACGATCCGGCCCCAACCGCATACTGAATCCAGATCTGGTTACCGTTGCTGTCCTCCATCGCCGTTGGGTACATGGTTCCCGAGTCCGGCTCGCCGCCGGAAGAAGTGGCGCCCATGACCCAATAGCTGCCATCGGGGAAATAGATGCGGTTGGCGTTGGAATCGTAGGTGATGTAGGTCCCTTCTTGCGATGTCCAGAGGCCGCCGTTATTGATCGTGAGACCGTATTCGGCGCCGCTGGCATCGGTGAAGAGGTAGTGATCGATGGTGGAGTTGGCCCAGACCGGCGCCAGCGATCCCGCCTGCAGACGCCAGCCGAGGCCGTACCCGACATCTTGCCCCATCAGCCATGTGCCTGCCGTGTCCTGCCGCCACATCTGCGAGTTATAGCTGAGCCGCAGCATGACGCCCCACCCGCGGCTTTTGGGGGTGACCAGTGGCAGGGAGAAGTTGAGGTTGCCGGAATCGGTGTCGATCTGCTCGCCGGCGGCACCCCAGTAGGCTCCGAGCGTGCGCACGCCGGTACGCCGCGGGTCCAGGCCGCTGCCGGAATCGGCGGGTGGGGTATTGATGTTGATGCCGCCGCCCGAGGAGGGCGGGGTGACCTGGCCGTAGCTGTAGGTGGCGCCCACTACGGAGCTGTCCAGCCAGCCGGCCTCGTAAGCCATGGCGCTGATGCTGGTGGTGGTGGAAACCGTGATCGGCCCGCTATAGGCGGTGCCGTGGCTCTCTGTCGGCGCGCTGCCATCGGTGGTGTAGCGGATGGTGGCGCCGGGAGTGCTGGTGGAAATCGTGACCGTTTGCGCCGAACTGTAGCTGCCGCCGCCAGGGCTGAACGTCGGCGCGGCTACGGTCCCGTTGTAAATGCTGTAGGTATTGGACACGACCACGCTGTCGTTCCACTGGCTCTCGTAGGCGATGGCCTTGACGTTGACCGTTCCGGCAAGAGTGAAGCCGCCCGCGTAGACGGTGCCGCTGGTCTCGGTGGGGGTGCTGCCATCGGTGGTATAGCGGATGGTCGCTCCCGGTGTGCTCGTCGAGATGGTGATGGTCTGCGGAGTGTTGTAGGTGCCGGAGCCCGGGCTGATGGTCGGGGTGGCCACGGTGCCGGTGATGGTGTAATTACCGACTCCGATTGCGCTGTCGTACAAGCCGGTGAGATACGCAATGGCCTTGATGGTTCCCGTGGAGCTGACCTGGACCGGGCCGTTTCCAAGCGTGCCGTAGGTCTCCGTCGGATTGCTGCCATCGGTGGTGTAGCGGATGCTGGCGCCGGATGTGGAGGTTGAGATGGTGACCGTCTGCGGGGCAGTGTAGGTGCCGGGCGAAGGAGTAAAGGCCGGGGTGGCGACGGTGTACTTGGTGACCGAGACTCCGCCGAGCCCGATCCAACCGGTGCCGGCTCCATCGTTGTTCGTCAGATTGGCGTAGACATTTAGGTTGCCGCCCACCAGGAAGAGCACCGGAATTGCGAAGCTGTAACCGCCCGCGGTATACCAGGTACCGATCGGACTCACCGACCCTCCGCTCCCCTGGATCGTGCATCCGTTGGAGCTGTATGGGCCGCCGCTCCCGCCATTGTTGTATGTCAGGTTTACGGAGCCGATCCCGCCGCCACCATCGTTCAGTAGGGTCACGGTTGCGGCGGCGTAGGGAAACTGATTCGTGTAGCCGCTCATCCCCAGGGAGCAGCCACCGGCGTAGGTCAGGCCGCCGTTGACAATAATCTGCTGTTGCCCGCCCAGATTCGGGTATCCGGCGGCGTCTTGAATGTTCACCGTGAGCGTGCCCCAGCTTCCCGCGACCGGGTTGGCCGGCGAAAAGGAGAACGTGGCGCTGGGCGGCTGCGTGTACGTCACGTTGACGGTCACGTTGTCGGCGATGCTCGCGGAGCAGTAATAGGTATTGGTCCCGTCATCGTAAAAGCTCACGCCCAACTGATAAACGAGGTTCTGGCCATTCACCGTCGGCCAGTTGATTGCGGAGCCGGTTGCCAAAGTGAAGCTCTCGCTCTTGTTGCAGTTGCCGTTGTCGCTGTAGTTCGTGTTCGTGCCGCCGGAGACAACGTTGGCGTTCGAGGGAAGCGATATGGTGAAGTTGGCAGTGAAGTTTTCTCCAAAGTATCCATTGTTGTCGTTGGGATTGGGGTCGGACACGAGATTGCACGTGGTGCCGTCGTCGGAGCCGCCGCAGCTCGTGCTGGTGGGGCTGAAGTACGACGTAACCGGATCGATGACGTAGGGCAGAGCCGCGTCGGGCATTTGGGTGTCGTCGCAGGTAAAGGAGATGGTTTTCCCGCTGGCCGCCCAGGCGCCACAGGGGTAAACGCGGTGGTCGGCGCCGCGCATGGTGGCGTGCGTCAGGATCAGGTCGGTCCCGACAGTGACGTTGCCTTTCTTATCGATCTGGGCCGTGGTGGAGGGACTTGCGGTGAACGAGTACGTCTTGGCGCCCTGGCGCTTGGCGACAGTGGTTTCGATCTCCGCCCCGACAGGCAGGAACTGAACAGTCCAGGTCTGTCCGCCGTTCGGGAAAACAAACTCGTTGTTGGCCGAGTAGCTCACGCCCGTAACGTCCAGATCGAGCACCGATGCCGGTCCGGTCACTTTGAGGTGAGATGTCGCATCCGGCCGGGTAATCTCGACGCGGACGGGAGCGCCGGTCTGCAGCCAGCCGCCGTTGGAGGCTCCGGACTGGATCTGCGGCTGCGTTACCTTCCACACGCCGCTATCCTTGTAGGTGAGCCCCGCGCCTCCGATAAAGGTATACTGCTTTCCTTGCTTGACCGTGATCCCGGCCTGTTCCACCTTTGTGATCGCGGCTCCTGAGTGGGCTGCCAGATAGCCGTCGATCGCGCCGGGACCGTTGTAGATGACCTGGGGCTGAGCGAAAAGGCAGGCCGATGGCAAGAGAACGAGGGTAATGGTCTTCATGAGCATGCTCCGGGTTGGCTTTATCTCTGGACTACTTCTTGTTGGGAGTCGGCGGAGGTGGCGCCCCCAGGCTGTTCTTTACGAATGTCGGTACCGTTGCACTCACGGTCGTGGCTGGCGAGAAGTTGAAGTGTTGGTCGACGGCATAGATGGTGTATGTATGTTTGTCACCAGGAGAAACTGCTTCGTCGCTGAAGGACGTCCCCGTAGTTCGCATGAGGTAGTTGCCATCGCGGTAGATCCAGTAGCCGGCCAGACCGTTGCCCGTCGCACTCCCCGCTAGCGGTTTCCACTGCACATCGACCCGTCGCCGGAAAGTTGAAACTCCAATGGATTTACTATCGAGGGCGACGGGTGCGGTACGATTGGCAGCTCCGACCAGTACCTCGGAAATGGAATTTCCAGACGGTGTGGACGACGCACCGACACCCGGTTGTCCCGCTCCAGCCGTTGGCGCATTCAACTGAAACTCTAGCGGCGTGTCCTGATCCGGCCATACCAGCAACACGCCGCTGTGCACGGCCATCCGCAGGGTCATGCCGTTCCGGCAGGAATGAAGGAAACTGGCGAGCAACGAAACGCTGTTGGCATGGCGCTCGAAGACGGCAAAGCTGGCCGCGCATTGTGTGCCGCTGAAGGTCGGATTCTGCATCTCGAGAGCCAGGTAACTTCCTGAACCTGTCCCCGCCGAACGGGCATCCGCCGATCCTTGCAGGTAGAGGGTGTAAGCACCTCCGGACGTGCCGAGTGCGATGGTGGCTCGGACCTCGCCTTCACTGGAACCATCGGGGACCGGAATCTTTGAAATTGCCGCGCCCCCATTCGGATCGGGCGCCGTGAGTCCGGCATGTGACGGAACGAGGTTGCCGGTCACGTTCCATTTGGAGCTGTCGAGGTTGGCGAATGTGTCCGAGAGGTAATACTGGTAAGACGGAGACGTCGCTGTCGCGGTAGCTGTGGCCGTAGTGGTCGAAAGCGTCCCCCCGGGCATAACCATGCCGAAGGTATCCAGATTGAAATCGTGGCGGAATTTCTTCAGGGCCGCCTCGATATCGGACTTGGCAGCACGCCCTTTTTCAAACAGGGTGATGGTCTTGTCATTGAACAGCGATTGGAACGCAGCGCGATTAGGCGACACGAACTCGACGATGGCGGACTTGTTATCATCCGAAGTTTCGAAGTAGAACGCCGTAATGCCGTTC
>Ga0126381_100005636_pt1 | contig 13813 bp, 14 predicted proteins | sample PanSoiMetPlot_28_FD_96465 | JGI IMG/M metagenome (GOLD analysis project Ga0126381, IMG submission 96465) | Tropical forest soil microbial communities from Panama - MetaG Plot_28 | ecosystem: Environmental > Terrestrial > Soil > Tropical forest > Bulk soil | place: Panama | collected 2016-02-17
AAGTCGCCTCCGCACCCTCTCCCATACAAGCCACGCCTTCGGTGGACGACTCGCTTGCCCTGACTCGCGAAACTTGGTCGCGCGGCGAACTGTCAGTCACACCGCCGCGAGATGAGCGCAACCTTCTCGTTCCCGTAAAATCCGCGCCGTGAGCAACTCGTTTTCCGCTTCCGCGCCGGCGCGGATCGATCTGGCCGGCGGGACGCTGGATCTGTGGCCGCTGCACGTCCTGCACCCCGGGTCGGTCACGGTCAACGTCGCGATCGATCTGAGAGCGCGCTGCCGCGTGCGGCGGCGGGAGGGAGGTTTTCGCGTCTCCGTGCCGGACCTCGGCTACGAGCGCACGGCGACCCGGCCGGCCGACCTCCTCGCCGATCCCCGCGGTGCCCTGGCGGGAGCGGTGCTCGAAGGGCTCGAGATCTCGGAGCCGAGGGACATCGAGCTCTCCTCGGACGTTCCCTACGGCTCGGGGCTCGGCGGGTCGTCCGCCCTCACGGTCGCGGTGGCGGCGGCCCTCGCCGCGAGCGCCGGCCGCGAGTTCGGCCGATCGGACGGCGTCGAATTCGTCCGCGACGTCGAGACCCGGGTCCTCGGAAAGCCCGCGGGCGTCCAGGATTACTATCCGCCGCTCGAGGGAGGTCTCCACGACATCCGGTTCTTCCCCGGCCGCATCGAAGCCGTCCGCAGGGAGATCGATCCGTCCAAGTGGCTGCGTCACCTGACGCTGTTCGACACGGGTGCCGCGCACTCGTCGGGCATGAACAACTGGGAGGTCTTCCGGGCCCGACTGGAAGGGGACCGCGACGTCGCCCGAGGCCTCGACGACATCGCCGCCGCGGCCCGGGAGATGGACGAAGCGGCGTCGGCCGGAGACTTCCGGGGCATGGGAGCGGCCCTGCGGCGCGAGTGGGAGGCGCGCCGTCGGCTCGCCCCGGTCGTCTCCTCTCCCGCGATCGAGCGCGCCATCGGCGCGGCCCTCGACGCCGGCGCGTGGGGCGGGAAGGCCTGCGGCGCCGGAGGCGGCGGATGCGTCGTCGTGCTCTCGCCGCCCGAACGCACTTCCGCCGTCCGAACGGCACTTGCCGGCGGGGGAGAGGGGCGGCTGCTCCTGGTCGCGGTCGAGAACCGCGGGCTCTCGATCGAGTCCTGAGGCCGGACGGGCGCGCGCGCTACCGGCGCCGGCGCATGTCCGCGACGCAGCGTTCGATCTCGGTGCGCATCGCGCCGGCGGAGGATGCGTGGTGCCAGCCGCCGTGGCCCGGCAGGACCCATTCGAACCGGTGGTCGAGCAGGCGCTCCATCGAGCGGATCTGCTCGTCCCACGAATACCAGCAGGCGTCCCGAAAGGCGACGAGCCGGCCCCGTCGCCGCGACCAGGCGAGGTGGTCCCCGGTGAAGAGGAACTTGTCCCGGTAGAGAAGGACCGCGTGGCCGCGCGTGTGGCCGGGCGTCGGGATCGCGAGCAGGTCCTCGGAGAGCCGGACCGGCTCCGTTCCGCGCAGTCGCCGCTCGATCTCGCGCGTCCCGGCCGCGACGTCGTTCTCGTGCAGGACGCGCTCGCAGCCGAAGCGCCTCCGCAGAGCTTCGTGATCGGCGACGTCGTCGCGATGCGTCAGGAAGAGCGTGGCGACGCCGCCGCGCGCCTCGAGGGCGGCGAGGATCGGCCCGGCGGCTCGCGGCGAGTCCACGAGCACGTTCCCCTCGGGCCGCTCGACGAAGTAGCTCCACGCCCCGAACGAGCTCTCGGCCGTGAATCCGCAGAAGGAAACGTTTTCGGCGACGGTCTCGGGGAACGCATCCGAGGCGGGGCGCGCGTCCGAACGCTCCACCGTGCCGATCGAGGCCGTCGGACACGCGACCAGGGCCATGAGCGCCCGCCGCGTCGCCTCGGGCGTGTCGGGCTGCGCCGCGACGAACGAATGGTCGTCGCCCTCCTCGAACACCGACGGGGCGATCCGTCGGCACGTGTCGCAGTCGATGCACGTCCGGTCGACGTAGAAGTTCCCCGGGACGTTGTCCGGCAGCCGCTGCGCCGGAGAGGCCATCGTCAGATCCGGTCGAGCTCGGCCACCGTCCGCTCGTTGCGGACGTCCCCGGTGTTGAGCGTCGTATTGGGCTCGAGCAGCACGACCCAGCACTCCTCGTCGGCGGAGGGACGGTGCTCGGTACCCTTGGGGACTATGAAGAGCTCGCCCTCGGAGAGCTCGACGTCTCCAGTGTGCAGTCCCATCCGCATCCGGCCGCGCACGACGAGGAAGAGCTCGTCTTCCTTCTCGTGGCTGTGCCAGACGAAGTCGCCTCGGAACTTCACGACTTTGACCAGGTGGTCGTTGACATCGCCGACGATCTTGGGCTTCCAGTGCTCGTCGAAGAGCGAGAACTTCTGGAGGAGATTGACTTTGTCCATGGGTCGAAGTCCCTTTGGGAAGGTCACATCCTTCCCGGTTCGGGGATGCCAAGCAGATCCAGCAGGCGCGACATCTCCGCTCTAAAAATACGCGCGATCGCGAGCCGGCGGTTCCGGATGGACGGGTCCGTCTCCTGCAGGATCGGCTGGCGGTGGTAGAAGTGGTTGAACGCCTGGGCGAGGCCGAAGGCGTGCCGCGCTAGCGCCGCAAGCTCCAGCGAGTCGACGGCGCGCTCGGCGACGTCCGGTGTCGACGCGGCCTCGAGGGCGATCGTCCACAGGTCGTCGTCCCAGCCGTCGTCCGAAAGCGCGTCCGGATCGGCCGACGCCGGCAGACCCTTCTCCGCGAGCTTGCGGAAGATGTTGTCCGTCCGCACCAGCGAGTAGAGGAGGTACGGTCCGGTGTCGCCCTCGAAGTTCAGGGCCTCGTCGAAGTCGAACGCGATGACCTTGGTCCGCCCGACCTTCAACAGGAAGTACCGCAGCGCGCCGATCGCGATCGCACGGGCGTCCCTCTCGGCGGCGTCCGCGCCCGAGACGCCCTCCTCGCCCCGGCGTTTGGCGATCTCGCCGCGGGAGCGCTCGAGGAGCACCTCGAAGAGGTCGTCGGCCTTGACTCCGAGGCCCTTGCGCCCGGACATCTCGACGTACGCCTTCTTCTCGTCCTCGGGCGAGAGCCGGTATTCCTCTCCGAACCGCTCGGCGAGCTCGCGCGCGGCTCCGGGCGAGAGCGCCACGATCTCGTACGAGAAGTGGATCGAGCGGTCGGCTTCTTCGGGGTGCCCGAGGGCACGGAGGCCCTCCCGGACGACCTTCTGGGGGTACGCCTGCCGGACGTCGATGACGTTGTAGACGCGGCGGCCTCGGCCGAAGGGCGGCGCCGAGGGGTCCCCTCCCGTGTGCTCCGTCCGCCACAGCGGATGCGACCGGACCGCGGCGGGGATCTCTCCCTCCTCGACGGCACCGGAATCCCAGCGGGGCCGGAAGCGCGCGTAGTCGAAATCCGCGCCGAGCAGACCGAACTTCCACAGCTGGTACGCGATGTCCTTGCCGGTGTAGACGACGGTCCCGTTGGAGCGCACCAGGATCTTGTCGGGCTCTTCCATTCCGGCGAACTCGTCGGAGGCGGCCAGGCGCAGGACCCAGCAGCCCGCGTGCTTGCCCTCGGTCTCGAGGTGGACGGCGCCCGACGCCTTGAGCATGTCGAATGCCCGCGCCCAGAAGTGCTTGTGGAGGATGTCGCTCTCCCGGGGAAGCAGGTCGTACGCGATCCCGAGGCGGCCCATGGTCGAAAGGTGTGCCGAGGAGACCGCCTCGACCACGATCGCCGCGATGCGCGCGGTCTCGTTGTTGCCCGCCTCGATCGCGTGCAGGACCTCGTCCGACCAGGCCTTCGTCTCGGGGTTCGCGGCGTAGGTCCGCCGGACCTCGGCGTAGAGGTCCCAGCAGAGGTAGGCGAACCCCTTGGGCTGGACGGGCTCACCCGGGAAGCGGCTCTCGGCGACGGCGGCGCGCGCCGCCTCGACCGTCGTCACGTTCCGGAGGTGCACGAGGCCGGCGACGACGTCGGCGACCTGAACGCCGGTGTCGTCCAGGTAGTTCTGTACCTCGACCTCGAACCCGAGGCGCCGCAGGGCGCGCACGAGGACGTCGCCGAGGACCGCGTTGCGCAGGTGGCCGATGTGCGCCGCTTTGTTGGGGTTGATGTTCGTATGCTCGACGATGACCTTCTCGTGGCGGGACGCCGAGGGCGCAGCGCCGCCGAGCAGCGAGCGCACCAGCGCGCCGCGGTCGAGGAAGAAATTGAGGTAGCCCGCCCCCTCGACGCGGGCCTCGCGCACGCCGGCGGGAAGCTTGAGGGCTCCGGCGAGCTCCGTCGCGATCGCCCGCGGCGCCTTCTTCAGCGTCTTCGCGAGGTCGAAGGCGAGGGGGCAGGCCAGATCGCCGAGGGCGATCCTCGGCGGCCGCTCGAGAACGATCCCTTCGAGACCGGTGTCGAAGCGTTCGCGCGCCGCGGCGCGCAGAGCCTCGGTGAGAGCGGCGCGGAGGGGCTCGAGCATCGGGCGGGGAGTATATCGGCCCGCTTTGCGAGGATTAGAATGCACGGGTGAGCACTCCGGTCGTCCGCTCGGTGGCGGTCGGCGCATCCGCCACGGACGCGTTCGACGCTTTCACTCGCGTCTCGGACCTCCTCTCCTGGCTCTGCGAGGGCGCGCTGGTCGGGCTGCGCCCGGGCGGGAACTGGGCCGTGGGATTCACGAACCAGCGAGGCATCACCGAGGCCACGGTCCTCGGCAAGATCGTCGAGTTCGAACGCGGCCGACGGCTCGTCGTCGACGACATCTCCTACGAGCCTCGTGACGGCGAGGCCCTGTCCGGGATCCGCATGGTGCTCACGATTCGCGAGGAAGGGGAGAAGCGCTGCGTCGTCACGGTCTCGCAGGACGTTCCCGACGCGGGGCCGGCCTACGAGCGCTACTCGGGCGAGGCCGGCGCCGGATGGGAGACGAGTCTCGCGGACCTGAAGAAGTACCTCGAGGGGCCGCGGCGGCGGCGGATCCTGATCGAGGCCGGGCTGCCGGAGAACTGAGGGCGTGGACTTGAACGGCCTGACGGCGGCCACCGGCGTCTGCGCCCTCTGCGGCGGCGTCGGATGGGTCGTCGACTCCTCCGACGGCCGCAAGCAGGCGCACCCGTGCGTCTGCCGCGTCGCGGGGATCGCCCGGGCGCGGCTCGAGGCCGCCGGGATCCCGCAGCGCTACCGCGACTGCACGCTCGAGAACTTCTCGGACAACAACGCGAGCCTCGCCCGCGCCAAGTCGGCCGCCCGCGAGTTCGTGGACGGCTATCCGGCGGTCGAGGCCGGCCTCCTCCTCGTGGGCCCCTCGGGCCGCGGGAAAACTCATCTGGCCTGCGCGATCCTCTCGGAGCTCGTCGCGACCAAGGGCGTGGCCGGGATCTACGTCGATTTCTCGGACCTACTCATGAAGATCACGACGTCGTTCCGGCCCGACGCCGATCTCTCCAAGGAGTCGGTGCTGACGCCGTACGCCGACGCCGAGTTCCTCGTGATCGACGAGCTCGGCGCCTCGAAGCCCCACGCCTGGGTGCTCGACGTTCTCTACAGCCTGCTCAACACGCGGTACAACCGCAAGCGCGTCACCGTCGCGACCTCCAACTTCGAGGACGAAGTCGACCCGGGCTCCGGCGAGCGCGAGCGGCTCGAAGACCGGATCGGCTACCGGCTCCGCAGCCGTCTCTACGAAATGTGCCTCCTCGTCCCGCTGCGGGGGAGCGACTTCCGCAAGGACGTCCTCGGCACGCGCATCCGGTCCCGGTTTTGAACGACCGGCGTCGACGCGCCCTCCAGGGGCTCCTCTGCGCCGCGGTCGCGGCGGCCGCCGGGTGCGCTTCGCCCGCGCCGCGAACGCCGCCGACGCTCCCAACGACGCCCGAAACGCCCCTGCCGATCCCGTCGGTGACGGTGGCGGTTCCGGCCCCGTCCGCGACCTCGGGCGTCCTCTTCCGCGTGGGCTTGAAGAGCGACCTTCCCGAGTTCGTCCTCGGGACGGCCGGGACCGTGTGGGTGGTCGTCGCCGGCGACCGCGCCGAGCTCGTTCAGGGCCCGTTGACGATCCGTCCCGGCGGGACCGCCGCCGCCGGACCGGCGAACGCCGCGCCGCAACCCGCGACGCCGGCGGCCTTCCAGATCCAGGCCGGCGCATTCTCGCAGGAGGACCCCGCGAAGAAGCTCGGCGACCGGCTCGCCGCGCAGTTCCAGACGACGGCGACGGTCGCGTTCTCGGCCGATCGGGGTCTGTACCGCACGCTCCTCGGCGCGTTCGCGACACGGGCCGACGCGGAGACTTTCCTCGCGAAGCTGAAGGCGTCCGGCCAGGACGGCTTCGTCGTGCCCGGGGCGCCGAGACCGGCGTCGGCCGTGCCAGCGACCATCACCGTCTCCGGCGGCGCCGCCGGACCGAGGGAGCTCGCCTCGCCGGTGGACTTCTTCGCGCCGGCTCCGGACGTGCGCGTCTCCGTGGACGGCGTGGCCTACCGTGGAAGCCTCCGCGTCCAGATCAACCCGCGGGGATTGCTCAACGTCGTCAACCGCGTGGATCTCGAGGAGTATCTCTATGGCGTCGTGCCCGCCGAGATGGGACCGAAGCGTTTCGACGCCGTCGAAGCGCTGAAGGCCCAGGCGATCGCCGCGCGCACCTACGCGATGGCGCACCGCGGCCAGTTCGACGCCGAGGGCTACGACATTTGCCCCGGCCCGAAGTGTCAGGCTTACGGCGGGTCGTCGGTCGAGGATCCGCTCTCGACGGCGGCGGTCGACGGCACGCGCGGCCTCGTCCTGGCCTACCAGGGTCAGTTCGCCGACGCCCTCTTCGTCTCGACGTGCGGCGGCATGACCGAGAACGTCGAGAACGTCTTCGCGGGCGGACCGGTGCCGTACCTCGTGTCCGTGTCGTGCGGCGAGACGCCGAGCGTCGAGGTCGCGGGAGCCCGGCTCATGCGCGAGGGCGGCTCGGAGCCGCGCGACGGCCTGTCGTGGCGAGGCTACGTTCTGCGCCGCTCGATCGCCGGGAAGGTCGCCGCGCCGAGGGCGGCGAGTCTCGAAGCGGCGCAGCGCCTGGCCGGCGTCCCGCGGCGAGGAGCGCCGCCCGCGCACCTGACGCCCTCGGCGGTCTACCCGGCCCTGGTCACGAACTTCGGGCTGACCGACGCGAAGGCGCTGCACCTGACGCCGCTCGACGAGGGCTACTACCAGGAGAAGCCCTCCGCGGTTTCCGGCCTCGACGGAGCGGCGCTGACGGCGTACGAGTTCCTCCTGCGGTTTCGCTTCGCGGGGGACCTCATTCCTCCCGCGCACCGGGACCTCACCGAGGAGGAGTACGCGGGGCTTCTTCTCTCGATCGCCATTCGGCTCCAGGGCGTGACCGAGGGATCCGGCCGCTTTCTGTCGCGCGAGGGCTCGAACCTGTGGATCAAGACCGCCGAGGGCCGCCAGGGGCTGCCGGTCGATCCGGACGTTCCGCTCGCGCGGCGTGCGGGAGCCGTCTACTACCCGTCGAACTCGCTGACGTTTCGCCCCGGCGACCGCGTCCGGTGGCTGCGTTCCAGAACGCGCGTGCTCGGCATCTGGATCGAGCTCGAGGCCGACGGGCCCGACTACGAGCGCGACTCGGCCTGGACGGAGTGGGTCCGGCGCGTCTCCGCGCGCGAGCTCGCCCGCCGGATGGCCGGCCGCATCGCCGGCAACGAGGTTCGCGACCTCACGATCACGAAACGCAGCCCGTCGGGCCGCGCCATCGAGATGCGCGTGCAGACCGACCTCGCCGAAGCCACGTTCAAGCGGTTCGACCTGCGTCAGGCGGTCGAGATGCCGGAGATGCTCTTCACGGTCTCGAAGGTCGAGGGTCCGGACGGCCAGGCGGAGTTCGTCTTCTTCGGGCGCGGCTGGGGCCATGGCGTCGGGCTCTGCCAGAACGGAGCGTTCGGAATGGCGCTGTCGGGCGAGGCCTACGACCGCATCTTGCGCCACTACTACACGGGCATCGACATCGTCCCGGTCTCGACGGTGTCGGCCCCGGCCGCTCCGTCCACTCGATGAGGACGGGATGAGCGCCGGCCGAGCGAATCTGACCTAGGCGTAAACTTACGCGGATGAGCACCGTCGTTTCCGCCGAGCGTCAGGCGATTCTGCGCACTCTCTCCGAGTTCTGCGAGGCGGAGATCCGCCCGCACGTGCTGGCCTGGGACGAAGGTCAGGAGTTTCCCCGCGAGGTCTTCCGCAAGCTCGGGGAGCTCGGGTTCCTGGGCGTCCTCTCTCCGGAGAAGTACGGCGGCGCGGGTCTCTCGTACATGGACTACCAGGCGATCGTCGAGCTGGTCGCCTCGGTCGATCCCTCCGTCGCGCTCGCTATGGCCGCACACAACAGCCTGGGGTCGGGCCACATCTACCAGTTCGGCAGCGAGGCGCAGAGGCAGAAATACCTCCCGCGCCTGACCTCGGGCGAGTGGCTGGCGGCCTGGGGGCTGACGGAAGCCGAGGCCGGGTCGGACTCGAGCGGCACGCGGACGACGGCGGTGCGGGACGGCGAGACCTGGGTCCTCAACGGCTCGAAGAACTTCATCACGAACGCCTCGGTCGGCAACGTGGCCGTGCTCATGGCGGTGACGGACCGCGAGCGCGGCAACAAGGGCATCTCGGCCTTCATCGTCGAGCTGGACAACCCCGGCATCCGCGTCGGGAAGAAGGAGAACAAGCTCGGCATGCGCGCTTCGGACACGTGCACCCTCGTCATGGAGGACTGCCGCGTTCCGGCTGGCAACCTTCTCGGGCAGCCCGGCTCGGGATGGGTCGACTCGATGAAGGTGCTCGACGGCGGACGGATCTCGATCGCCGCCCTGTCGGTGGGCCTCGCGCGGGGAGCCTACGAGGCCGCGTTCGCGTACTCGCGCCAGCGCCGCCAGTTCGGCAAGGCGCTCTGCGAATTCGAAGCGATCCAGTTCTACCTCGCCGAGATGGCCACCCAGATCGACGCCGCGCGGCTGCTGACCGAGCGGGCCGCGGCCGCCAAGGACGCCGGCGAGACCGTGACGAAGCTGTCCGCACAGGCCAAGCTCTTCGCCTCCGAGATGGCGGTCCACGTGACGGACCGGGCCATCCAGATTCACGGCGGCTACGGCTTCACCAAGGACTACCCGGTCGAGAAGTTCTACCGCGACGTCAAGCTCTGCACGATCGGCGAAGGCACGAGCGAGATCCAGAAGCTCGTCATCGCCCGGCAGCTCCTCGGCGGGGCATGACCGCGTCGGGCGGCGGCCCGGAGGACCTGGTCCGGGGCGTCCTCGACGGAAGCCCGCGCGCGATCGGCCGGGCGATCTCCGAGGTCGAGCGCGACGCCCGATCCGTCCCGGAGATCCTGCAACGCATCTTTCCGAAGACCGGCCGGGCGCGCATCCTCGGAATCACGGGGCCCCCGGGGGCAGGGAAGTCCACGCTCGTGCAGCGACTGGCGCAGGCGTACCGGAAGGCAGGGCGCCGCGTCGGCGTCGTCGCGGTCGATCCGTCGTCGCCGTTCACGGGCGGAGCGATCCTCGGCGACCGCATCCGCATGTCCGAGATCTACACGGACCCCGGCGTGTTCATCCGTTCGATGGCCACGCGCGGCGCGCTCGGAGGGCTCGCCCGCGCGACGAACGACGCGGTCGACGTGCTCGACGCGGCCGGGTTCGATCCGGTCTTCATCGAAACGGTCGGCGTGGGTCAGGACGAAGTGGACATCGTGCGCGCGGCCGACACCGTGGCCGTCGTGCTCGTGCCGGGCCTCGGCGACGACATCCAGGCGATCAAGGCCGGCATCCTCGAGATCGCCGACGTCTTCGTCGTCAACAAAGCCGAGCGCGAAGGCGCCGACCGGGCCGTGGCGGAGCTCTCGATGATGCTCGACTTCGCGGGCCATCCGCCCTGGAGGCCGCCGGTCGTCAAGACGTCGGCCCCCGCCGGAGCCGGCGTCCCCGAGGCCGTCGCCGCCCTGGACGCCCACGGCGAGTACCTGGCGCGTTCGGGAGAGGGCCAACGGCGCCGCGCCGTCCGGGCGCGGTCGCGCCTGGTCGCCCTGCTCGACGACCGCTTCCACAGCGCCGTCGAGGCGCGGGCGCCGGAGCCCGACGGGCTCGAGCAGGCCGTGCGCGCGGTGACCGATCGCCGCGAGGACCCGTACACGGCGGCGGGGCGCCTCTTCGACGGCCTCGTGCGCGACCCTCGCGAGGCCGCGGCCCGGAGCTCCCGATGACGGCGTACAAGATCGACCACCTCGGCGTGGCCGTCGCCTCGATCGACGAGGCGATGGGCGTCTACCGCGCTCTCGGCCTCGCCGAAGCGAAGCGCGAGGAGGTGCCAGGCCAGAAGGTCGTCGCGGCGTTCCTGCCGGTCGGTGAGAGCCGGATCGAGCTCCTCGAGCCGACGTCCACCGACTCGCCGGTCGCGAAGTTCCTCGCGAAGCGCGGGGGAGGAATCCACCACGTGTGTTTCGCCGTCGAAGACATCGACGCGGCGCTCGAGGATCTCTCCCGGAGAGGCTTCCGGCTCATCCACCGGGACGCCGTGCCGGGGGCCGACGGAAAACGGATCGCGTTCCTCCATCCGGAAGCCGGGCACGGCGTCCTCATCGAGCTCTCGCAGAGATCGTCGTGAAGATCGGAGAGTTCGTCCTCGTCCACCTCGTCAACCCGAAGGAAAAGTTCTGGGGAATCCTGCGCGAGCGCGATTCCTCCGGGGTGACGGTCCGAGGGCTGTCGCTCGAGGGCTTCGAGGGGTGGCTCCACGAGATCGCTCGCCGCGAGACGGTGACCGTGCTGCCGTCGACGGTCTTCTTTCCGCTCCACCGGGTCGAGCGGATCTTCATGGACGAGACGGCCGGAGACTTCGTCTCGTTCGCCGACCGGTTCAAACGAACCGTCGGCGAGGACGCCCGCTACTACCTCACGCCCCTGCCGGATTCCCTCGACAGCTGACGGTTTCGAATGTAGGCGGCGAGTCGCGGTTACCGCCGAGACGAACGCTGACCTGAATCCCAGCGTTTGCTCGGCGTTGCCTACTGCCGAGGGCTTGCCTCTGATGGTCGGCTCGACGAGCCGCCCGCCGGTGCGCCGCACGGCGCTAGGCTCCGCCGCGGCGCAGACTCCGAGCGAGCGGAGGCGACGGCTAAGCGCGCAGGTGGTCCGCCTGCCAGTCGCGGACCTTCTGCTTGATGTCCTTTTGCCGCGTGATCTTCTGATCGAGAACCTCGCGCACGAGACTCGGCATCTCCGCGTCGCTTGCGAACCGCAGAGCGATGAGCTGGGAGACCGTGAGCTCGGGAATTCTCGCCTTCAGGTCGGCCGGCAGGATCCGCTCGAGGCGCAGGCGCACTTCGAGACGGATGAGGCGGTCCTGGACCTTCAGCGGGAAGGTCCGCATGTAGAGGAACATCAGAAGGAAGGCCAACCCCATCAGGGCGGCGAGCAGCGTCGGCCAGGAGAACGCGACGATCGCCCGGACCAGGCAGTAGAAGAAGTTGACGAGCAGGATCAGGGACAGGACGATGTGGTAGGGCGGAACGAGCCGAAAGTGATTGGCGTAGGACTGCCGGGCCGGATCGGCCATGGCGGGACCTCCTCTCGTCGGCGCAGCCCGAAACGAAAAAACGCGAAACGCGGAGCCCGAGACGCGATTCCCGCTTAGAGCGCGACGTTCTTGACGAAGTAGTCGGCGGCCGAGACCTGCCCGTTGACGAGCAGCCGCGCCTGCTCGGGCGTCATGTCGAGCGTGCCGCCGGACTCGCCCGAGGAGCTCGTCAGGATGATGTGAACGGTGATGTTGACGCCCCGGCTGGTCGGGTCGGAGAGGGCGCGCGCGGCGGCGTTCAAAGCGTTGAAAACCTGCTCTTCGGTGTTCGTGGTGACCAGCAGCCCGGTCTGCCCCCGGAAGTTCGTCAGCTTGTACTGCGAGATCCCCGCGCCGTCGAAGATCTTGACAAAGGCCGACTGGAGGTTCGGGTCGACCGGCTGGAACGAGGCGCCGGTGCCGCCGCCCGCGGCCTTGTCGGTCTGGGATGGAAGCGCCATGCGCGGCTTCGCCTGCTTGATGTAGTCCTGGACGCGCGCGGGCTCCGGCATGTTCGGGAGCGGGGTCGGCTTGCGACCTTCGGGCGTGTCGATCGCAACGACGTTTCCGAAGTTTTCCTTGTTGTACTGCTCGGAGCCGTCGACGTCGATCTCGTCGAGCTTCATCGCGGTGACCGTGCCGTTTTCCAGCGTGATGATCGCGCGGTCGCCCTTCACGGTGTACTTCGTGCGGGCGAAGATGAGCGAGCCGTCCTTGAGCTTGATGACGTAGGCGAACGCGGGGGCCGCGGCGAGCACGAGGGCGGCGAGTCCCAGAAACACGCGCGTTCTCACGATCTCGTGGCCTCCTCCGTCCCCGGGACGGCGTTTGACACTTTGGGGTGCGCTCAAGATGATACCACCCGCATGCTGATCGTGATGGACGCCGCGGCCACCGCGGAGGACATCGAACGCGTCGTCGGGGCGGTCCAGAGCCTGGGGCTGCAGGCGCACCCGATTCCGGGCGCCCAGCGCACGGCGATCGGGATCACCGGCAATCGCGGTTCGGTCGACCGGGGGGCGTTCGAGAACCTGCCCGGCGTCGCCGAGGTCATCCCCGTCTCCGCGCCGTACAAGCTCGTCTCCCGCGAGGCCAAACGGGAGAACACGGTCGTCTCGATCGGAGGCGTCCCGATCGGCGGCACTCGCGTCGCCATCGTCGGCGGTCCGTGCGCGGTCGAGTCGGAAGGGCAGGCGCTCGAGATCGGGCGGCGCGTGCGGGAGGCCGGCGGGACGCTGTACCGCGGCGGAGCCTTCAAGCCCCGCACCTCGCCGTATTCGTTCCAGGGCCTCGGCCTCGCGGGCCTGAAGATCCTGTCGAAGGTTCGCGCGGAGACCGGCCTGCCCATCATCACGGAAGTGCTCGACACCGAGACGGTCGAGGACGTCGCCGAACATGCCGACTGCCTGCAGGTCGGCGCGCGCAACATGCAGAACTTCTCGCTCCTGAAGCGCCTCGGCCGCCTGCGCAAGCCCGTCCTCCTGAAACGCGGCATGTCGGCGACCCTCGAGGAGCTCCTGCTGTCGGCCGAGTACCTCCTCGCCGAAGGCAACTACGAGGTGGTCCTGTGCGAGCGCGGCGTCCGGACCTTCGCCGACCACACGCGCAACACGCTCGATCTCTCGGCCGTGCCGTACATCCAGCGGATCTCGCACCTGCCGATCGTGGTCGACCCGTCGCACGGAACGGGCAAGCGCAACAAGGTGCTCCCGCTCTCGCGGGCCGCGATCGCCGTCGGCGCCGACGGCCTTCTGATCGAGGTCCATCACGACCCGGAGCACGCCCTCTCCGACGGACCACAGGCGATCCTTCCCGAAATGTTCCGCGAGCTCGTCGCCGAGATCGGCCGCCTCGCTCCCGTCGTGGGGCGATCCGTGTGAAGGGCCTTCTCGTCCTCGAGGACGGCGCGGCCTTCCGGGCCGACGCGATCGGCCATTCGGGAACGTCCTTCGGGGAGCTCGTCTTCAACACGGCGATGAGCGGCTACCAGGAGGTCCTGACGGACCCCTCCTACGCGGGGCAGATCGTCGTCATGAAGGCCGCCCACGTCGGCAACTACGGCGTCCGCGAGGACGAGGCCGAGTCCGACCGCGTCCACGTCGCCGGCTTCGTCGCCCGCGACTTCCCGGCGCGTTGGAGCGGCGCCGGCGGCGAGCGGAGCCTCGCGGAGTACCTCGCCGAGCACCGTGTCATCGGCCTCCACGGCCTCGACACGCGCGCGCTCGTGCGGCGCATCCGCAGCGAAGGGG
>Ga0126381_100005637_pt1 | contig 13813 bp, 8 predicted proteins | sample PanSoiMetPlot_28_FD_96465 | JGI IMG/M metagenome (GOLD analysis project Ga0126381, IMG submission 96465) | Tropical forest soil microbial communities from Panama - MetaG Plot_28 | ecosystem: Environmental > Terrestrial > Soil > Tropical forest > Bulk soil | place: Panama | collected 2016-02-17
GACCCCCATCGAGAGTATCGAAGAATTCAAGGTCTCGGTCAGCAACCAAACGGCGGACTTCAACAATTCCTCGGGCGCGCAGATCCAGATGACCACCAAGCGCGGCACCAGCCAGTTCCACGGCGCCGCCTACATGTTCTATTACGACAACGCTATCGGGCAGGCGAACACGTGGGCGAACAACCACACGCCATTCACGTTTGGCAGCACGTCGTTCCCGGATACGCCTGTCGATTATCCGAAAAACCACCGCTCCCGTTTCGGCGGCGCGCTCGGCGGGCCGCTGCTGCCCAAGAGCTTTCTAGGCGGCAAGTGGTTCTTCTTCGCCAACTACGAAGGGTCGCGCTTCCCCAACGCAGGAACGTACAGCGCCAACGTACCCTCGGCCGCGCTGCGCGAAGGCGTCATTCAGATCCCGAACTCCGCGGGCGTCTACCTGCCTTATAACCTGTCCAACCAACCGGTCAACTTCAACGGACAGGTGCTGCAGCCGGCGCAGTGCCCCTCCGGCCCCTGCGATCCGCGCGGCCTGGGCATGAATCCGATTGTGAGCCAGATCTGGAACACCCAGATCCCGCAGCCCAACAATCCGCTGGGCGGCGACAATTACAACACGTTGGGCTTCCTGGGCACCATTCGCGCTCCTCTCACCACCAACAACTACGTGGGACGCATCGACCATGACTTCGGCGACAAGGAGCACTTCTACCTCACCTATCGCGACTACAAGCTCGTCAGCCTGACCACCAACCAGGTGGACATCGGCGGTGTGATCGGAAACGACAAGCTCGGCACCCCCACGCCGCTGGCTCCCAGGCCGCAGCAGCCTTCGGTCTGGACGGCCGGTCTAGTCACCTCCATCACCCCGACCCTCACCAACACTTTGGTGTTCGATTACCTGCGGCAGTTCTGGCAGTGGAGCGACGCCGGCGGCCCGCCGTCGCTTCCAAGCTTGGGCGGCGCGCTGGAAATCAGCGGTGAAACGAGTTCTCCCGGTTTCATTCCGTACAACGTGAACTCCCAATCGATCCGGCAGCGTTTCTGGGATGGCCAGGACAAGTGGCTGAAGGACGACCTGACGCTGCTGAAAGGCAACCACCTCTTCGGCTTCGGCGGATCCTACGGGCGCAACTTCGATTACCACTCCCGCAGCGACAACGGCGCCGGCGTGAACAACCAGATCAGCTACCTCTCCACCAACTCCGGCGTCTTCACGTCAAGCGGCACCAACTACATCCCCACCACGGTTCCGTCATCGCAGTATACGAACTACGAGAACTACTATAGTTACGTGCTCGGTATCGTGAGCTCCACGCAGGTGATGTACACCCGTCAGTTGCCCACCCTGTCACCGTTGCCCATCGGCACGAACGCCACGGACCAGTCGATCATTCCGTATTACAGCGTGTATTTCCAAGACACCTGGCACATGAAGCCGAGCTTCACGCTGAGCTATGGCGTGGGCTGGAACCTGGAAATGCCGCCGTATGAAATTAACGGTAAGCAGGTGGCGTTGGTAGATGGCTCCGGACAACCGGTCAACGTGTCTGACTTCATGGCGCAGCGGAATAAAGCTGCTCTCGCCGGCCAGGTGTATTTCCCGCAGCTCGGCTACGAACTCGTCCGCAACGTAGGCAGCGGACTCAAATATCCGTATAACCCCTACTACGGCGAATTCAGCCCGCACGTGGCCTTCGCCTGGAATCCGCATTATAACGACGGCATCCTGGGCAAGCTGTTCGGCAACGGCAAGACCGTCATCCGCGGCGGCTACAGCCGCATCTTCGGCCGCCTCAATGGCGTCGACCTGGTGCTGGTTCCGCTGCTCGGTCCCGGTATGCTGCAGGGCGCAACGTGCGTGAACCCGCTTTCCAACGGATCCTGCGGCGGCACCGGCGTTGCGACTCCGGCCACTGCGTTCCGCATCGGGACCGATGGTTTGACTGCTCCTCTGGGCGCGCCCAGTGCAACCCTGCCTCAGCCGTACTATCCCGGCGGCTTGAATCCGACCTCGGTGGACGCCGACACGCTCGATCCCAACTTCAAACCGGATCGCGCCGACAATTTCACGCTCACCATACAGCGCGAGCTTAACCAGCACATGAGCCTGGAAGTGGGCTACGTCGGCAAGATCATCAAGAACGAATTCCAGAACCTCAACCTGGATTCGGTGCCGATCAACACCACCCTTGGGGGCCAGAGCTTCGCCAACGCGTTCGGGCAACTGTACTCGCAGTTGTACTTCAACGGCGTTCTGCCCGCCAACGTGCAGGCACAGCCGTTCTTCGAGAACGCCATGGGCGGCGCCAACTCCGCCTACTGCAAAGGGTATGCCAACTGCACGGCGGCCGTAGCTAGCGCTACCGGTAACGCCTCGCTCATTAAGACAGCGGCGGTGTCGGACCTCTGGAACGCGCTGCAATCGCAGTCGAGCTGGATCCTTGGCCCGACCACGTACAACACCAAGATAAATGGCGGCGCCGCGGCATCGACCTCCATCCAGTTGAACAACAGCCTGGGGTGGGGTAACTATAATGGCGTGTTCGTGAGCTTCCGCACCAACGCATGGCACGGCATCACGACGGCCTCCAACTTCACCTGGAGCCGCGCACTGGGCACGGCGACGGTAGTGCAGGCCAGCAGCAGCTTCACCGCCCTCGATCCCTTTAACCTGGGCGCCAACTATGGTTCCCAGGGTTTCGATTACAAGTTCGTCTACAACACGAGCATGTATTACGACGTGCCTTTCTTCCATTCGCAGAAGGGCGTTCTCGGCCACATCCTGGGCGGCTGGACCATCGCTCCACTGTTCCAGGCGCAGAGCGGCGCTCCGTGGGGCATCACCTGGAGCGAAGGAAACTGCAGCGGATGCGAAGCGTTCGGCCAGGTGACCACACCCGGCACCGCGGCGCTCAGCTCTAACTCCAACCAGCATGCGGAAAACGCCGTCGGCTACATGCCCTATACGGGCGGCCAGAGCGGCCACTATGGTGTTGCCGGCGGTACCGGCGTCAACCCGGTATTCGGCAGCAACGCGGTTGGCAACGCGCTCCATGGCGGCATCAACTATGGCACGAATCTGTGGGCCAACCCGGCCGCGGTCTACAGCGAGTTCCGTCCCTGCGTGTTGGGCATCGATACGAGTTGCGGCGGCGGCGCCGGTCCTCTGCGCACGCTCCCCTTCTGGAACCTCGACGCTCAGATCGTGAAGAACCTGAACATCTACAAGGAGCACCTGGGGGCTCAGTTCTTCTTCACCTTCACCAACATCCTGAACCACTTCCAACCGAGCACGCCGACGGGCAGCAGTTTGACCAGCCCGACGTCGTTCGGACAGATCACCGGGCAGTCGAACACCCCGCGCTCTCTCGAGTTCGGGCTTCGCCTGCACTTCTAGAGCTAAGTTAATCCTCAACGTCAGGGGTCGGGCTCTCGGAGCTCGGCCCCTTTTTTTTGTGGCGCGGCCTGGCAGGTTGCGCGCCGAATGCCGTTCAGCGCGCGCGGCGGCTGACAGCCGCCGCGCAGGTTGACAACCTGCCCTACTGTCCTGCTATATTTCCCCCCATGAAAGCCATGATCGCTTTTGGTCTTCTTACCAGTTCTTTGCTCCTCGCCCAGCCGCCCGGCGGCCGTGGAGGCTCTCCGCTCATCAACCAGGCTTCGCAGCTCGACCTCGATGGCAAAGGCCCCGAGGCTCGACAGCTCTTCCAGAAGGCCATAGATGAAGCCGCCAATCCGATGGCCAAGGCGAACGCCGAACGTGCAATGGCCATGTCGTGGGCGTTCGAAGGCAGCTGCGCCAAGACCGGCGAGTACGAGCAGAAGGTCATCGACTACTGGACGACCCAGGAATCCGCGAACCCCGGCAACGCGTTCTACCAGGAAGGCGAAATGGCCGACGAAGCCGCGCGCGTCTGCATCGACGCCGGCGACCTCGATGCTGCCAACACATGGTACAAGGAGGGCCGCGACATGGGCCTGAAGGAGCCTAACATCTCCACTGACCGCAAGGCGCTCTGGGAATATCGCTATGAACATGCACTGGCCCGCCTAGCCGCCCGCCACGGCAATAAGGCGGAAGCCGAGAAGCATGTCGCCCTCGCGAAGGCCCAGCTCGAAAAAATGACCGATCTCCGTGCGCAACAGGAAAGCTTCTTCCCATACCTCACCGGCTACGTGGCCTTCTATCTGGGCGATTATAAGACCGCGCTTGCCGATCTCGAGAAAGCCAATCAGAACGACGCGTTCATTCAGTGCCTCACGGGCCAGACCTACGAGAAGCTGGGCGACAAAGACAAGGCGATGGATTTGTACCGCAAAGCCGCCGCTGTGCGCGGCCACAATCCTCCGGCGGCTTACGCAAAGCCATTCGCCAGAAAGAAACTCGGATGAAACCGTTCCTGCTGCTGTCGCTTGCCGCGGGCCTCGCGGCTCAGACTTTCGATCCCAAGATGCCGGCGGGCGTTCCTGAAGTCTCAGGGCCGGTCGTAGAACTGGCCGCCATGCGGTACATCGATGTCAAGGAAGGCAGCGGCCCCGCCGCCGGTCCCGGCCAGCAGTACACGGTTCAGTACACCGGTTGGCTACGCGACGGCAAGCAGTTCGATTCCTCGGTAGGCAAAGATCCCATCCAGTTTGCGCAGGGCCGCCGTCAGGTGATCGCGGGATGGGAGATGGGCTTTCAGGGCATGAAGGTGGGCGGCAAGCGCCGCCTCTTCATTCCCTATCAGCTTGCTTACGGCGAGCAAGGCCGCGGCCCGATTCCGCCAAAGGCCGAGCTTGTCTTCGACGTCGAGCTGCTCGGGGTCAAGGACGCGCCCGAAATCTCTCCCGCTGCCGACCTGGTGTTTCCGTTGAACGAAACGCAGGACAAGCTGATGCAGTTGGCGAAGGCCATTCCGGCGGATAAGTACGATTGGCGACCCGCGCCCGGCGTCCGCTCGTTCAAGGAGGTCTTCCTGCACATCGCCTATGGCACCCGCTTAATGATGCATGCGGCCGACGGCACCGCCCGCGATGCCCTCATACCGGAGATCGAGCAGAACTCCAAGGCCGAGCAGCAGCTCATGACGAAGGAGCAGGTGATTGCCGCCCTTTCGGAGAACCTCGACGCGTATCGCAGAGCCCTCGAATCCGCCCGCGCCGGCTCCCTCTCCCGCGACGTGGATTTCTTCGGAACCGCCACCACACGGCGCGCCGTACTAGCCGACATCGACACCCACATTGCCGAACACCTCGGCCAGGCGATCGCGTACGCCCGAATGAACGGCGTGGTGCCACCGTGGTCGAAGTGAGGCAGCTCTTAGCTTTTAACTCTTAGCTGCGCGCCTTTGCCGCGCCTGGTTCAGCTAGCGGCTAGTAGCTAGAAGCGAGCAGCCAAAGTGACCCTCGTATACACAACCTCAAACCCCAGCCGCTCGTAGTTCCGCTGCGATCCGCTGCCAACCTCCGTAGAAGCTGTCGCCAGGTCGCAGCCCTGCGCGATGGCTTCGTTCACTCGCGCGGCGATCAGCTCACGGTGCAGTCCCCGGCGCCGGAACGACAGCAGTGTGCTGTCGGCAAAAAGGGTCGCCAGGCGCTCGCGAATCGCCAGTGCCCCGCCGCCAGCCGACTCTCCGGCGTCCGCTGTCGCGAGGTAGCACATCGCGCCTGGCATTGCGAAAATCGCGCGGCCCACGTTCATCTCGTCCGTGGTGAGGTCGGGCTGTTCGAAAAAGCCGCGGCCGACCGTGTGCGACCACAGGTCCATCTCCTCCGCTGTCGCGAGCCTTATACGCGGCGTGAACATGATCTCGGCTCCCGCCAGCCGCTTGACAAGCACATTGTTGAACTCCGTGATGCGGTACCCGCGATTTGCCAGAGCTTCCGTAAATCCGGAGTCGGCCAGCGGACAGAGGTCGATGGCCACGCGCGCGCCGCGGCTGCGAAAGAACGCCTCCAGGTCGACCACTTCCGGCTCGCTCACCGGGCCGTTCAATCCCATTCCGACTGCCTGCGTGAGGGGCGAATCGGCACCCGCGAAAATGGCGCATCCACCCGCGACCTGCTTCGACACCGACCCCGCCGGAGCGCACCCGCGGGCATTGGCCGCCTCGGCCGCTTCGAGTCTTCGCGCCAAGGCGCGATCCGCGAATGTCACAGCGCCGAACCCTTCGGTTGCAGTTGCGCCGTCACACCGGCCCGCCGAAAAGCCTGCAGCAGCGCGCCTTCCGCCGGTCCAAACCGCGGCGCCATCACCTGAGCGCCATCTTCCAGCTCCACGAGCAAGCGAAATCGTTCCAGCACCGTCCGGCTCTCAAAAACTCCCCCGATATAGGAGACTTCCACCAATTCGCCCGTCTGGAAAAGCTGCTCGCGCACCGCCGCCACCAGCAAAGCCAGCTCCTGCGCCGCCTGCGTCAGGATCTTCTGCGCCACGGCGTCGGAATTCTGCGCCGCGCGGTCGACCTCAGCCGCTAGCCTCGCCACGCGCGACCGCGGCCAATCCGGCGTGTAGAACAGATGCAGCACTTCGTTGATGGTAGCGGCTCCGGTCGCTTCCAACAGCATCGCGCGCAACGACGTATCCGGCCCCCAACCCTCCTCCATCCGCAGCGCCGCCCTCAGTGCCTGCCGCCCGATCGAGAACGCGCCACCTTCATCTCCGAAGATGTATCCCCATCCGCCCGCCCGTGCCTGCCGCCCTTCGGCGTCCCTGCCAAGGGCAATCGACCCCGTGCCCGCGATCACGATGATCCCCGGCCCGCCGCCCGTCGCGCCCGTCAGCGCGATCGCCGCGTCGGTGGTCACTTCCAGATGGCCGGCCTTCAGAATTCCGGCTACGATCTCGCGCTTGTCGTCTGGTCCGCCGCTCATACCGAAACATGCCGCTTCGAACCGCACCGCCGCGGCGTTGAGACCCGCGTCGGCACATGCTGCCTCCACGCTGCCGCGCACCGCGCGCTCCAGTTTGGCCCGGCCTTCGCCGGCGGCGGCATGATTGCACGGACCCGCCTCGCCCGCGCCAAGCACGAGGCCGGTTTCATCGCCCACCAACGCCATGGTGCCCGATTGCCCGCCATCCACTCCCAGAAAAAGTTTCATGGCAATTGATACAGTCTCCCTCCGTGCGCCTCGCCGATCTGCTGGATGCCCCACAGGTCCTGGTGGGTCCGAAAATCGTCGGCGCCGAACTCGTCGTCGAACACGAGAAGGTAGCTCACGCCGCGTCGCTTCAATTCTCGGGCCGCGGCACGGCGCAACCCGAGCGGCGGTGGTGCGTCAAAGATTTTCGGCGCTTGTGCCAGCGTGTGCCACTCGCGCTGCCGATCCCGGCCCTCCAGTTTCAGGCGTATCTGGCTCTGGTCCGGCGCCGCTTCAATCAATACGCCGTCGGCCACTTCTGTCAAATCGACTTCGACATACATACCGGGCTTGATCGTTTCGCCGGTGCGCCAAAGCGTGAGCGGCGAATTGTCGAACGCATCCGGAATCGTCCAAGGGAAGGGATCGGCGGTCAGACGCCAGCCGGGCTTGCGTGGCACCTCGCGGCCTTCTCTCAGGACTCGCAGCTCGGCAATCGACCACAGGTCCCGGCCCACCGCCGTCTGCACGACGCGAATCCCGGTGAGCGGCTGCGCCGGAAAATCGAACCGCAGCCGCCACGTCGGCAGCATGCCCGGCACGAATGCGCTCTTCAGAATTCGCCCCAGCATCTCGTTGCCCGCCGATTCGTATTCGATGAGCACGCGCCGTGACGTGTAGGCCTCCGGAATGGGCCGGAACGAAAAGACGCTGGCAGCCGGCGGCGTGTGCTCCTCGAGCAGCCGCACCGCTCCGTATTCCGCCAGCCGCGTCCGCATAAAGTGGTCGGTGTCGCGGATGCGCAGGGCTTCGCGCCAGGGAACTTTGATGATGTGCATCGCCCCTGGCAGGGCATAGCGCGGAACCACGCTCGGCCACGAGAGCACGGCGTGCAGCAGCGCCACGGCAACCGCAAGGCCGGGAATTCGGGCCAGCACCAAGGCCATCGCCAATGCGACGAACGGAAGCGGCGGAATCAGAAACCGCGTCCCTATATTGCCGAAATAGTTGACGCCGAATACCAGCGCGGCCAGCAGAAGCTGCCGCCCGGCGCGCCATCGCAGCGCCAACAGCGCGATCGGCGCCAGCAGGAACACCGGCCCGAGCAATCCCTGCAGCTTCGCGGAAACCGTAACCGCCCAGGGAATCTGCCAGCGGCTGGTGAGGTCGTAGAGCTTGAAGTATTCCGTGTAGTCCTTTTCGAACGCGACAGTGACAAACGGATTCCGGAAAACCGCGTTGACGAACGGCGCCGCCGGATTTCCGACCCACAGCCAGTTCTTCACTACCCAGGGCACGATCTCCAGCGCCACGCACCCCACGACCACAGCCGCGTGGCGCCACCGCCGGCTCTTCCACACAACGAACGCGATGGCATAAATCGCTGCCGGCCATCCCGTGTACTTCACGGCGTACGCGAAGCCCGCCAGCAGCCCAATGGCCGGAAGCAGCCGCGGGTTGTTTTCTTCCGACCACACTTGCAACAGGTAGAACAGCATGAAGCCCACCGCCGCCAGCGCCACATCGTTGTACGCCGTCGTCCCATCGATTCCCACCACTGGGCTCACGAATACCAGCACGGCGGCGCACGCGCCGGCCAACGGAAAACCCCCTCGCCTCCCGTAGGCGAAAATCTGCCAACCCAGCGCCAGCAAGAACGCGAAGTGGACCATCGCTGCTGCCGAATGCCGTCCGAACGCGAATGCAAACAGGAATAGCATCTCCGCGCCTCCCGACAAGCTGGCGTAGAGGTTCCAGGTGATGGGATGGAATCCGTGGTCGCGCACATAACGGGCTACAAAGCTCAGGTGATACGCACTGCCATCGGGCGACACCTCGGGAGCCATGGCGTTCACGAGGTAGATGACAGAGTAGACGGCGGCGACGCTGAGGAACACGACCGCTGCCGGAGCCGCGGGCGTAAAGGAGCGGGGTTTGGCGGGAACAGCAGCGCGCCGCTCTGTTACGGTCGCGGCTCCGATAATGGCTCCCCCCACAAGGAGAAACATGACAGGATAGACCAGCCTCAGACAACAAAACAGGAAGATAACCAGGCTGAGTACTGCAGCTCCGCAAACGAACCTTACCGGCCACTCGCGGCAGGCGGTGCCGAGTAGCAGCTTTCCCAAACCGAAGGACGCGACCGCCGTGAGGCACGCGCCAAACAGAATCGCGAGCGCTTCCACGGCTACTCCGCGAAACCCGCGCTGGCCAGGACAAAACCCAGCCTCTCACCGGGCGACACTCGGCCAGCTGTTTTGTCGGGGGTGATCGCCACCTGATTTAGGGCGTTCGCGTGCACGAGCTCCGGCGGGACGCTGTGGTCGTACCGCTGCTGCCCCGGTTTGTCGCAGCGGACGCTGTCGAACACCTGGCTATTCAGCGCCAGCGTCAACGTCACCGGCCCGGTCTCCTGGAAGGTATTGGCGGGCAGCGTGAAATCCATGCGGAACCGAACGCGCCCCACCTCCGGCAAATAGAAGCGCAGCAGGGGCCGCTCATGCGCCCAGCGCCACGCACCCTCGCTGTTTGCGCGCATGCCGCTCACGATATAGGCGCTCGCATCCGGCTGGCTCATGTACACGAAGGGCCCGAGTGTCCCCGAGCCCGCCTCGCCCATCGAAGCCCTCTGCTCCGGCGGGGGGTACCACGGGCGCGAGGAGCAGGCAGTGAGCACGAGAGCGGCGCTCAGTATGAGTGAAGGCCAATGCACGAAAGACGATTATAGCTGCGAGCCACGAGCCGCGAGCTTCGAGACAGGCTTGGCGTACGGCCAGGTGCTCTTGTTTCGCGGCTCGTGGCTCGAAGCTTGCAGCGCCCAAACGGCAAAGGCGGCCGAAGGGCGCTCGCCCCGGCCGCCTTCAGTTGGCAGGATGCCTGAAGGTTAGCTCTTCCTGGCGGGATTCTCAACTACGAGGTTATTCGTGACGGGACCAAAATTCAAACTCTGATTGGCGCGCATTCCGGCGATCTGCTTGTCCATATCGGTAGCAACCACGCCGGTCAGCGTCACGTGGCCGTTATCCACGATGATGTGGATCGACGGCAACGCGCCCATGGCGTACCGCGAAAGCGTCGGAGCGGTATAAATCGCTCGCGCGATCTGTACACGCAGCCGCGCGTCGAAATCGGAAAGCGGCAGCACGGTGATGCTGTTATTCACGCTGGCGACGCCGGGGAGCTTTTCGACGATCTTGCCAATGTCGCTCTTCTTCACCGGTTGCGTGACATCGCCGCGCAGTTCCACCTGTCCGTTCACCACGGTGAAGCTAACGTCGTCAAAAATGCTGTAGTACGGATAAGTCGCGATCTGGTGGCGCACCGACTCGGCAATCTGCTGGTCGGTTTGCGGCAAGCTGCCATTAGTCTTGCTCTTGGCCATCGCGCCGCCGGCGAGCAAAACCGCCACCATCGCGATTCGTCCCAGTGCCCTTGCCTTCATGGCTCATTTCCTCCTGCCTAATAGAAGCGCGGGAAGGCTGGGGAGTTACGTAAATGTTGGTAAATAGCTACGAGCCGCGAGCTGCCAGACAAACCATCGCATCCGCAAGCCAGATCAGCTCGAAGCTCGTACCCGAGGTAGCTACTCTTCTTCCATGTCCACTTCCGGAAGCACGTCGCTGGGACGCGCCATCCACACATAGAGAGTGGGAAGGAGGAAGATGCTGATCGCCAGGCCCGCCATGAGGCCGCCCACGATGACGATTGCGAACGGGCGCTGTGAGTCGGACCCGATGCCGTGCGAGAGGGCGGCAGGCAGCAGGCCGAGGGTCGCCACCAGCATCGTCATCATGATCGGCCGGAGACGCAGCACGGCGCCTTCAATCGCTGAGTCCTCAATGGTCGCACCGCGGGCGCGCCGCTGGTTGATGTACTCCAGCATGATCACGCCCACCTGGACCGAAACGCCAAACAGCGCCAGGAATCCGACCCCCGATGACACGCTGAAGTTCGTGTGTGAAAGCAGCAGCGCGAGGATGCCGCCGATGGGCGCCACCAGCACGTTGACCATGATGAGAACTGCCCACTTGAACGACCGGAACATCATATAGAGGATGATAAAAATCAGCAGGACCGTCAGCGGCACAATCACCGCCAGCCGCGCCTGCGCCCGTTTCTGGCTCTCATACTCGCCTTCCCAGTCCATGTGGTAGCCACGAGGCAGTTGCACCTTCTCGTTCACCCGGCGGATGGCATCTTCCACCGTACCGCCCAGATCGCGCCCGCGCACACCGAACTTGATCGCGACATACCGCTGGTTCCTCTCCCGGTAAATCTCCGAGCCCTCGTCGCGCTGCTCCACCTTGCAGAGCTGGGCCAGCGAGACCCGCTCGCCAGTCGGCGAGAGCAGGCGGATATTCTCAATTGCCTCCTTGGTGTCGCGGAATTGCGGCAGATAGCGGAGCACCAGGTCGTAGCGCTGCTCGCCCTGCAATACCTGCGTCAGCGCGTTCCCGCCGACGGCCGTCTGAATGGCGTCCTGCACGTCGGCCACGTTGATCTGATAACGCGCGGCCGCCTGCCGGTCCACGATGAAGTTGTTGTTCGGCTGCCCCAGCACTCGGAACACGCCCAGGTCCGTTACGCCCGGCACCTTCTTCATCACGTTCGAGATTTCATCGGCCTTCTGTTCCAGCACGTGCAGATCGTCGCCGTACACCTTGGTGGCAAGCTGGCCCTTCACGCCGCTGACCGCTTCCTCCATGTTGTCTTCAATGGGCTGCGAGAATCCCCACAGCACGCCGGGAATCTTCTCGAGCTCGGCGTCCATGGCCGCGATGAGCTCTTCCTTGTTCTCATGGAAGGCAGGGCGCCACTGCTCTTTCGGCTTCAGATCCACGAAATATTCCGTGTTGAAGAAGCTGGTGTGGTCGGTTCCGTCGTCCGGTCTGCCGGTCTGGCTGGTACACTGCCTCACTTCCGGCCAGGAACACAGCAGCAGTCTTGCCTGGTTCGCGATTCTTATGCCTTCGGTCGGGCCCGTGCTCGAAGCCAACGTACCTCTGACCCACATTGCTCCTTCATCCAGGTGCGGCAGGAACTCCGAGCCGATACGCGTTCCCAGCCAGAGGGAGAAAAGCAGAATCGCCATCGCCGCTCCCACCGTGAGGTAACGCATGTGGATGGCGAATCGCACCATCCTGCGGTAGATCCGGATCATCCAGTTCATCACAGGGTTGTGCCACTCCCTCGTCCCCCTCGGAAAGAAGAAGCTGGCCAGCACGGGTGCAATCGTCATGGAAAACAGAATCGCGCCCAGCAGCGCGAACGCCACCGTCCAAGCCATCGGCTTGAACAGCCGCCCTTCTACGCGCTGCAGGGTGAAGATCGGCAAATAGGCGGTGATAATGATCGCGATGGCGAAAAATACCGGCCGCTGCACTTCGTGCGCCGCATCGAAGATCTTCTGTTTGGGCGTGCGGTGATCGTCGGTCTCTCCAAGGTGGCGTACGATGTTCTCGACCATGACCACCGCACCGTCTACAATCATTCCGAAATCGAGCGCGCCCAACGACAACAGGTTCGCGGGAATTCCTTTCAGCTTCAGGCACGAAGATGCGAACAGCAGGGAAAACGGAATCGTCAACGCCACGATCAGCGCGCCACGGGCATTGCCCAGGAACAGAAACAGAATGATCACCACCAGAATGATGCCTTCGGTCAGGTTGTGCAGAACGGTGTGGGTGGTGTAGTGCACCAGGTCGCTGCGGTCGAGGAACGGCACGATCTTCACGCCGGTCGGCAAGATGTGGTCGTTCATCTCGTCCACTTTCGCGTGGAGCGCCAGCAGCGTGGAATCCGCCTCCGCGCCCTTGCGCAGCAGGACGATGCCCGACACCACGTCGTCGTTATCTACCAGCGTGCCGTTGTCGTGCCGGAACACGCGCCCGAACTGCCCCAGCCGGATCTTGGGACCCTGCGAAACCTGGGCGATGTCGCTGACGTGGATCGGCGTCCCGCTCTTCGTGAGGATGACGGTGTTCTCGATATCCTGCACGTTCCGCACCAAGCCCACCGCCCGGATGTTGATTTGCTGCAGACCCGCCTCGATGAAGCTTCCGCCCGCATTGGCGTTGTTGTTGGAGAGCTGCTGCTCTATTTGGCTCAAGCTCAATCCATAGGCGATCAGCTTGTTCGGATCCAGCCGCACCTGATACTCGCGCGTCGGCCCGCCGAAGCTGGCCACATCTACGACGTTCGGCACCGACTTCAGATTCTTCTCCACCACCCAGTCTTCGAGCGACTTCAGCTCCATCACGTCGTATGCCGGATTCTTGCTTTGCAGCGTATAGAAGTAAATCTGCCCCACGGGACTCCAGTCGGTCCCCAACTGCGGCGTCACGCCCGTCGGCAGCGTTACCTGCGACAAACGCTCCAGCACGCGCTCGCGGTTCCAGGCATTGTCCGTGCCGTCGTCGAACACGATGTCGAGATACGACAGCCCGAACAGCGAGAAGCTCCGCAGGTGTACGATGCCGGGGATCCCATTCATCCCGATCTCCAGCGGAATCGTCACCTGCTGCTCGATCTGCTCCGCCGCAATCCCGGGCCACTGCGTGATGATGTCCACGTAGTTATTGGCCACGTCGGGATACGCTTCCACCGGAAGTTGATGGAACGAAATGGCGCCCCACACGAACAGCACGATCGCCAGTGCCAGCACCAGGAACCGGTTGTTAAGCGCGAAATCGACTGCGCGACGGATCATCTATTGCTCCACCGTGTTCTGCAAGACCAGCGCGTCCCTCAC
>Ga0126381_100005638_pt1 | contig 13812 bp, 14 predicted proteins | sample PanSoiMetPlot_28_FD_96465 | JGI IMG/M metagenome (GOLD analysis project Ga0126381, IMG submission 96465) | Tropical forest soil microbial communities from Panama - MetaG Plot_28 | ecosystem: Environmental > Terrestrial > Soil > Tropical forest > Bulk soil | place: Panama | collected 2016-02-17
GCCCGAGTACGACAGCTGACGGGTCGCGTCATCTCGCGGTTCCGGGGTATCTGGCTAAGTGTGAATCAACGGGACCAGCAGGCCATCGACGACCTATTTCAGCACCTTTACCAGTCAGTGGCGCAGGCGGGACCGAGGGACCCGCAGGCGGAGGCCACGATCCAGCAGCACATTCAGCAAGGGCCGCCTGGCCTGCTCTATCAGATGGCGCAGACAATGGTGGGACAGCAGGCGGCGCTCAGGCAGTTGCGAGCACAGCTCGCCGACTGTCAGCAGCAGCTGCAGCAAAGCCGGGGCTACGGCGGCTACGCGCAGCCTTACCAGCAGCCTTCGGGCTGGCAGCGCTCAGGCGGCCAAGGCTTTCTTGCTGGGGCGGGCCAGATCGCCCTCGGCGTCGGCGGCGGCATCTTGGCGGCAGAGGCGATAAGCGACCTGTTCAGCGGCGGCGGGCTCTTCGGCGGCGACCGAGACGACTACGGTGACCGAGACGACTATGGCGACCGGGACGACCGGGGCGACTATGACGATAGCCGGGACGACGGCGGCCAATACGACGGCAATGACGGCTACGACGACAGCTTTGACGGTGGCGGATTCGACGACGGCGGCGGCTGGTAACACCAACTACGGCTAACCGCCGATGACCTCCGTCCCTGGCTTCCCGGCGCCGGATGTGGGCCAATAGACCTATGACAGGCACCGATCCCGTGGTGCGGGCCGACGGCCTCGTGGTGCGCAGAGGCGGCCACACGATCCTCGACGAGCTCACGTTCGCCATCGCGCCCGGCCAGGTCACCGGGCTGCTCGGGCCAAGCGGCTGCGGGAAAACCACGCTGATGCGCACGCTTGTCGGGGTCCAGGAGGTCACCGCGGGACAGGTGACGGTGCTCGGCCTGCCGGCCGGGCACCCGAAGCTGCGCGACCGCGTCGGCTACTCCACTCAGGAGCCGGCCATCTACCCCGACCTCACGCTGAACGAGAACCTGCGCTACTTCGGCACCGTGCTCGGCCTGCGGCGGGACCGGCTGAGGGCGGCGATCGCCAAGACGGTCGCCGACCTGGACCTGACCGGCCTTGAGAACAGGCTCGTCGGCACGTTCTCCGGCGGTCAGCTAGCCAGGGCCGGCCTCGCGGTCGCCCTGCTCGGCACCCCGGACCTGCTGGTGCTCGACGAGCCCACAGTCGGCCTCGACCCGGTGCTCCGTCACGATCTGTGGGCCATGTTCCACCGGCTCGCCGACGCCGGGGCGAGCCTGGTGATTTCCAGCCACGTGATGGACGAGGCGGCCCGCTGCGACTACCTGCTGTTCATGCGCGAAGGCAGGTTCCTCACCGAGGCGCCGCCGGCGCAGATCCTGCGCCAGACCGGCGCGCCCGACCTGGAGACGGCCTTCCTGCGGCTCGCGACCGGGTCAAGCGAGATCAGCGCACGACAGCAGGAGGCGGGCAAGCGATGAGCGGCGAGATGGTGCTCAACTGGACGCTCACCCGTGCGACGGCGCGACGTGTCCTGGCCCAGCTACGGCACGACCCGCGGACGATCGTGATGATGCTCGCGGTGCCCACGGTGCTGATGATCCTGCTGCGCTACGTGCTCGACAATCCGCTGGCGCTGGACCGGCTGGCGCCCGTCTACATCGGCGTCTTCCCGTTCGTGATCATGTTCATCGTGGCGGCGATCACCACCCAGCGCGAGCGCGCCCGCGGCACGCTGGAACGGCTGATGGCGATGCCGCTTGGCAAGCTCGACCTGCTCGCGGGCTACGCGATCGCGTTCGGCCTGTTCGCCTGCGTCCAGGTGGGCGTGGCGCTGGTCATCTCGCTGACCTGGCTGGGTGTCGCGCTGCCCGGTTCGGCGGTGCCGATGGCGGTCATCGCGGTGCTCGATGCGATCCTCGGCATGTCGCTCGGCCTGTTCGCGAGCGCGTTCGCCCGGTCGGAGTTCCAGGCGGTGCAGTTCATGCCCGCGTTCGTGCTGCCGCAGGCGCTGCTGTGCGGCCTGGTCGTGGCCCGTGCCGACATGACCCCGGTGCTGCGCTGGCTGTCGGACGTGCTGCCGCTTTCCTACGCGGTCGACGCGATGCAGCGGATCAGCGCGAGCGCGTCGTGGACCGCCGCGATCGGCGCGGACATCGCGATCATCCTCGCGTTCACCGCGGCCGCCCTGGTCGGCGGCGCGCTCACGCTGCGCCGCCAGAGCCGCTGAAGCTCCGCTTCCCCGCTCAGGCCTCGAACGCGTAGCTGTAGGTGCCGCGGCCCTCGACGACCACCCCGTCGGCGAACGTCAAGACCTCGGCGCGCACGTCACCGTGGTCGGTGCCGTACCTGATGACCAGCGTGTCGGTGCCCGCGAACACCTCAAGGACCTCGAAGTGCAGCGTCGGGTAGGCGGCGAGCCCCTTTGACCAATAGTCGCGCAGCGCGTCGATGCCGCGTACGGTCCCGCCCGAATCCGGCAGCAGCCGCACCGCGACCGGCGAGCTGAATACCACGTCGGGGGAGTAGTGGCTGAGGATCGCGTCGAGATCGCGAGAATTCCACTCGTCAGCCCACTTGCGCGCGAACGCTTCGGGGTCGGGGAGTCCGGCTGCCATGGCAAAACTATATTGGGCCGGATGGCAGACCCGTTCGCCGCCCGCTTCGCCGCCGCCCGCGCGCGCCTTGGCCCGCTGGTCCTCGGCGCGGACCCGCACGGCCCGCTGCTGCTGCGGTGGGGACTGACCGATGACGCCGACGGTCTTGAGCGGTTCACCGACATCGTGCTCGAGGCGGCGAAGGACACGGTGGGCCTGATCAAGCCGCAGTCCGCGTTCTATGAGAGGCATGGCTGGCGGGGCGTCCGGGCGCTCGCCCGGCTGGTCGAGGAGGCCAAGGGCGAGGGCATCCTCGTGGTGCTCGACGTCAAGCGCGGCGACGTCGGCAGCACCAACGACGCCTACGCGCAGGCTTACCTGGGAGAAGGCACCGCGATCGCGGCCGACGCGGTGACCGTCCACCCGTACCTGGGGCTGGCCGCGATGGGCACGTTCGTCGAGCGCGCCCACCAGGCCGGCGCCTGCCTGCTTGTCGTGACCCGCTCCTCCAATCCCGAAGGCCGCTCCGTCCAGGCCGCCATCAGGAACGGCCGCTCCGTCGAGCAACAGATCCTCGCGGACATCACCGCGCTCAACGAGAATCTCGCCCCCGGCGGGATCGGCCCGGTCGGCGCCGTCATCGGCCCGGCCCCGGTTGACCCGCCGCTCGACCCGCGCGCCCTGGCCACCGCGAACGCCCTGTTCCTCGCTCCCGGCGTCGGCGCCCAGGGCGCCACCCCGGACGACGTCGCGCGGACCTTCGCCGCCTGCCCGGACCGCGTGATGCCAAGCGCCTCCCGCTCGCTGCTCGCCGCCGGTCCCGACCCGGCCGCGCTCGCCGACGCGGCCGCGGCCTTGAACCGGCGGCTGTGCGACCTGCTGTAGGTCACCACGCGGCGCCTGGGATGGTCGAACCCCGAGGCGGCACGACACTGGCGGGCCACGGAATGGGGCGCGTCTGCCCGCCGCTGATCACCACCGCGTGCCCGTCTATCAGGCCGATCAGGGTGCTGGCGTCCGGGCTCGCCCACAGCAGGTAGGGCATCGCTGACGGGCGCAGCGGCGCGGTCGTCGCGCCGGCGATGGTGATCAGCCGCTGCGTTCCGGGTTCGAACAACGCGAAGCCCTGTGTGACCGGACCGCTGGGGACCGTGGTGACGAAGTCCGGCCCGGGCAGTTGGTAGCCGCCGCACAGGAAGTACTTGCCGTTCGCGCTGCGGAACGGATCGCTGTCGCAGTGGAAGAAGCGGCCGCCGTACACCGAGCCGCCCCAGTTCGTCATCTCCAGGGCGCTCGCGAAGTCCAGTTCGCCGCCCGCCCTGGCCGTGTCCAGGGTGTAGACGCCAAGCGGCGGATTGCTGCTCCACACCCACGAGATCGTCCGGTCGTCCGCTCCCCAGGCGATGGCGGCCGGGTCGCCCGGAGCCACGCCGATGCCGGGCAGGACCGCGGGCCTGGCCGCGCTCACGGACCAGGTCCGTGACGCGCCGCCGGGCAGGTTGTAGGCGGTGATCGAGTCCGTGAGCGTCTGCATGTTCTGCATGAGGACCGCGACCCTGGTGCCGTCGGGGGACACCGACGCGGCCCGCACCCACCTGCCGTCCAACGCGGGAATCGGCAGGGCGGTGAGCCTGGCTATGCCGGACGCCGGGTCGTAGCGCAGCCAGAACAGCCGCAGCGGCGCCGAGGTGACCAGCCAGCCAGGCGGTCCCCACGGCATCGCGGCTACCAGGAACGTCCGGTCGTTCGCGGTCCCGTCGACCAGGGTGAACGTGCCGTACGGCGCCGGCGCGGCGACGGTCGCCAGGACCGCGCCGCTGAACGTGGACCGCACCGTGAGTTCGGCCGGGTGCCGTGCGGCGGGCGTCCCGGTCGCGGTCAGCGCGACGTAGTACGGCGGAACGCCGGCGATTCCGGACACAGGTGCCCGGCGCGCCGGGATGACCGTGGCCAGCGTCGCGGAAAGAGCCGCCACCAGGACGATCGCCAACGCGGCGTACAGCGGGCTGAGCGGCCCGCCGAACCGCCACGCCGGGCGTCGGGAAAGGCGGGGGATGGGCATCGTGGCCATGTCGAGGGGCTTGATGGTGTCGGGCAGCACCTCCGCCGCGGTCTCCCGCGTCGCGGCGCGCAGCAGGTGTTCCATGGCGGTCATGAGGTCTCCCTGGTCAGCATGCGTTCGAGGGCGGCCAGGCCGCGGTGCGCGGTCGATCGCACGGTGCTCTCGCCGATTCCCATGGCTCGCGCGATCTCCGCGTCGGGAAGCTCCAGGTAGTAGCGGAGCACCAGCGCCTCTCGCTGCCGGTCGGGCAGCCGCCGCAGCGCCGCCATCACCGCCCGCCGGTCCTCACGGGCCAGCAGCGGCGCGTCCGCGCTGAGCGCGCTGAGCGCGCTCAGCGCGCCCAGCGCGTCAGAGCCGACGATGGCGATGTCGGGCTGGCGGATCTGCCTGCGCAGCGCGCTCCGGCAGCCGTTCAGCACCGATGAGCGCAGGTAGGCCTGCGCCTTCGCCGGGTCGGTGAGGTAGGCCCAGCGCCGGCACAGCCCGTAGAACGCGTCGTGCACCACGTCTTCGGCCGCGGCCCGGTCGCCGAGCATCACCTGGGCCAGCCGGATCAGCCCGAGGGCGTGCTCGGCGTACAGCGCGGACACGATCGCGGTCACGTCGCGCGAACGCGAAGAGCCGCCTTTGTCCCGCGCCTGGCCCGCGGAGATCAGGTTCATGACACTGAGACTCCGGATGAGGCGCCACGCTGCTCGATACCGGCAATTATTTCTTTTTAGCAGGTAGGGTGCCCTGTATGCGCACCGTTGAGCCAGAGGTCTTTCTTGTCGCGCGGCCTGAGGTCGACTACGACGCCGTCGCCGCCTACCTGCGCGAGGTCGGCGGGGAGAGCTGGCTTGAGCGGCTGGACCGTGATCAGCTCGGCAACGACGCGCAGAACCTCGCCGAATTCGCCGGCAAGATGTGCTACCGCTCGTGGGAACCCGGCCTGAACCCGAATGTCCGCAAGGTCCGCGACGACCAGGTCCAGTACCTGGAGAACATCCTGCGCAGCGGCCACGGGTCCGTCCTGGAGCACGTCAGCTTCACGTTCGTCTTGCATAACGTGAGCCGCGTATTCACGCACGAACTGATCAGGCACCGGCCGGGAACCGCTATCTCCCAGGAGTCGCTGCGCTTCGTTCGGCTCGATGAATTGCCTTTCTGGTTCCCTGACTGGGCTCGCGAAGACCCGGAGCTCATGAAACGCGCGACGGCCCTGCTCACCGAGATGGAGGCGTTCCAGCACTGGATGGCCGGCCATTTCGGGCTCGACGACGACGCGGTGAAGATGCACGAGAAGAAGCACAAGACGTCGTTCATGCGCAGGTTCGCGCCGGACGGCGTGGCCACCGGCCTGGTGTGGACCGCGAACATCCGGGCGCTGCGGCACACGATCGAGGCGCGCACCGACCCGGGCGCCGAAGAGGAAATTCGCCTGGTGTTCGGCAAGATCGGGGAGATCATGCGCGCCGAGGCGCCGGCGCTGTTCGGTGACTACCAGGTGACCGACGGCGCATGGATGCCGGGCTGGCGGAAGGTCTAAAGCCTTTTTGTCGGGGGGTCCGGGGGGAACGTCCCCCCGGCTAGCAGAGCACGGAGCGGGCTTTCTCTAGGCGTCAGCCGTTCTCGTCCGGCAAGTCGTAGTGGAGCCGCTCGTCGGGCGCGCCGAGTTCACGCAGCGCTGCGACGGTCATGACGATCATCGGGTCGGGACCGCTGACGTACACGTCGCGGTCCTGCCAGCAGGCTCTCGTCGCGAAGGCGGGGATCGTGCCGTGGCGTGCGCTCTGCGCCCGCTCTTGCGAAGTCACGGGGATCACCTCAAGCCACGGGCAGTCCAGCTCAAGCTGGCGCAGCGCGGGCAGGTCGTAAAGCTCGGACTCGGTCCTGGCGCCGAAATACAGCACGATGTCCCGGCGGACCCCGGTGCCGGTGACGGCCTCGGTGATGGCCTTGATCGGGGCCAGCCCGGTTCCCCCGGCCAGGCACAGCACGGGCCGATCCGAGCCCGTCTCGGCGGTCATCGGGCCCTCGCTGCGGCCGAGCAGCAGCATGTCGCCGGGGGCTGTGTGGTGCACGAGGGTGGTGCTGACCAGTCCGCCAGCGACGGCGCGGACGTGCAGCGTCAGCGAGCCGTCCTCGCGCGGCGCGTTGGCGATCGAGTAGTTGCGCCACAGCCGCGGCCAGCGCGGCGTCTGCACAGACAGGTGCTGGCCGGGCAGGTACGGGAACGGCTGGGACGGCTGCACGGTCAGCACGGCCACCTGCGGGGTGCGCAGTTCGTGGCTGGTGACCTCGGCGGTCCACCAGGCCGGGGCGCTGGCGGCGTCCTCTTCGGCGGCCGCCAGCATGATCTCGGCGGCGCGGTCGAACGCGGGGTCCCACTCGTCGCTGCCGGTGCCGGGGGAGAACTTCTCCGCGGTGGCTCGCAGCGCCGCGCGAAACGAGGCGTAGTGCTCTTTGCGCACCCCGAACTTGCGGTGCGCGCGACCAAGCGTGGCCAGGTAACGGGAAAGCTCGGACTTGCCTGCCTCAGTGCCTGATTCACTACCCGCCGTGCCGTCGGGCGCGTCACCAAGGCCTGCGATTATCCGGCAAAGCGCTTGGTAAAAGCGTCGTCGCTGAACGTGCATGGCGGCCGGAAACATTGCGCTGATCTCTGGTTCGGCAGCAAACAGATGTGCGTAGAAATACGTCATCGCCACATCAGAAACAGCCTCTTTCAGGAAGAATGGCGGTGTGACCGGTTCGGGGGTCCGGCTGTCTGACGGTTGCGGCGGCACAGCGCACAGTGTTCCACCCACGGCAGAACGTCACAAGAGCATTCCCGCATGACGGGATGGACATTGGGTGGTTGGCGAGGAGGGCGTGATGGGCCGTCCGGTTATCGGCATCACGAGTGAACTCGAGGCGGCTCGCTGGGGAGACTGGATCCGGGAGGCCGTGGTCTCTCCTGTCAGCTACACGCGGGCCGTCGAGAAGGCAGGCGGGGCGCCCGTCGTGGTCCCGCCTGTGCCGCCCGATTCGGTGCGCGCGCTGGTCGCAGGCCTTGACGGGCTCGTCTTCACCGGTGGCGGGGACCTGAACACCGAGCTATACGAACAGCAGCGGCTCGATGAGACCGACCCGCCCGATCACCGCAGGGACCGGTTCGAGCTCGCGCTGATGCGCGCCGTCCTCGAGGCCGGGCTGCCGTTCCTTGCGATCGGCCGCGGCCTGCACGTGCTGACCGTGGCGCGCGGCGGCACGCTGACACAGCACCTGCCCGCGCACCGGCCCAGCCGGGCGCGGTACCTGCCGCACGACGTGCGGCTGTCCCCGAACAGCCTGCTCGGCCGCCTGCTTGGCACCACGATCAAGGTGCCCGCGGGGCACCACCAAGCGCCGAACCGTCTCGGCGAAGGCCTGGTAGTGGCCGGGTGGTCGCCGGACGACGACGTGACCGAGGCGGTGGAGGTGACGGGCCACAAGTTCGGCGTCGGCGTGCACTGGCACCCAGAGGAAGGCGACGACCCGCGGCTGATGGCTGCGTTTGTAGCGGCAGCCGCCGAGCACGGTCAGCAAGGGGAGCTAGGCGAGCAGCGCGGCCAGCCGGCCAGGCGCGCGGAGCAGGCGTCGAAGGCGGCGGTAAAGCCTAGAGCGGGAGCTCGTAGCCGCTGATCCAGTGCGCTTGCACCCAGTTGATCGCCGATGTCCACGCACCTGTCACCTCGAGGATGCCGACGACGACCAGCATCGCGCCGCCGATCCTGGTGACGAGCCGCGCGTTGCGGCGGAAGAAGCCGAGCACGTTCACCGCGCGCTGGAACGCCACCGCGACGATCAGGAACGGGATGCCCAGGCCGAGGCCGTAAATAAAGGCGAGGAACGCGCCGCGCACAGCGGTGCCCGACGACATGGACAGCGCCATCACCGCGCCCAGCGTCGGTCCGACGCACGGCGACCAGCCCAGGCCGAAAAGCGCGCCGAGCAGCGGCGCCCCGGCGAGCCCGGCTTGCGGACGGACTGACGGGCGGAAGATCCGCCCCGCGAACGTGAATCGGTCGAACACGCCGGCGAACAGCAGGCCGAGCACGATCGTGAGCGCGCCGAGCACCTGGGTCAGCCCGCGGTTGTGCGCGTGGAGCACCTGCCCGAGGCCGCCAAGCGCGAGCCCGTAGAAGGCGAAGACCAGCGAGAACCCGACGACGAACAGCGCGGTCCCGGCGACCGCGCGGCCCCTGGGGGGCGCGGCCGCCCCGGACTGCGCCGCCGCGGTCCTAGTGCGGGTGGTGACACCGCCCGCGTCGCCGGCCGGGCTTTCCTCGGCGGTCTCGCAGGCGCCGGCGGTCGCCGTGGCACTGGCCTCAGCAGTGCTGGCCGCGCCCGCGCCGGACATGCCGGTGAGATACGACAGGTACCCGGGGACGAGCGGCAGGCAGCACGGGGACAGGAACGTCACCGCCCCCGCGGCCGCCGCCACCGGCATCGCCAGCAGCAGCGGGCCCGTTGTTACCAGGGTCGCAACGCTCATCCCCGCGGCTTGCCGAGGATCACGAGGTTGGCGGCGTAGCAGAGCATCGCGATCGCGGTCGCCAGCGCCATGCCAAGGGAGGCACCGCTGTCACCCTTGCCGATGAACGCCGACCCGGCGCCGGCCGCCCCGAGCACGGCGAGCAGGCCAATGACCGAGGTGATGAGTATCGTGCGCGCCTTGGCCTGCACCGCGCGAAAGACCAGCATGATGGCCGCTATGACGATCAGAATGCCCAGGATGACGTGGACGGCGAGCAGCGGGCTTGAGAACATGCCGATCGACTTGCTCGCGGTCGGCGCCGTGCCGTACAGGTTGTACGCGGTGCCGAGGGCGAACTGGAGGATCAGCATCGTCAGGGCGCCGAAGCTGGCCATGCGCAGCCGTTCGGCCTGCGCGGCGGGCTGCTCGCCCGCCTCGGATTTCGTCGTCATCGTTGACATGGCACCAGTATGACCGACGCACCGCCGCGCGCGGCGGAGCCCTATCCGGTAACCGATATCGTTACCGTGTGATATCGGTCGCCCCCAAGGCCCCAGGAACCCGGCTGGTCAAAGCCGGCGCGGTGGCGTTTTTCGCTGTCCTCGCCGTCTGGGTGGGCTTCGCCGTGACCAGCGGGCGCGCTGGGGCGCTCAACCCGGTGGACCTCACGGTGTACCGGGACGGCGGCCTGATCGTGCGGCATGTCCGCCCGTACTACGATCCGCACGCCGCGGCGCCGCTGTACGACTGGGGCGGCTACGGCCCGCTGGCGCTGAAGTTCACCTACACGCCGTTCGCAGCGATCGCGTTCGCGCTGATCTCGTTCATCCCGCCGGTGCCGCTATGGGTGCTGTCCGTCATCGTGAACATCGTTTCGCTGCTCGCCGCGCTGTGGTTCACGTTCGGCGGCCTCGGCTACCGCGACCGGCGGGTGCGGCTCGGCGCGACACTCCTGGCGGCCGCGGCCACTTTCTGGCTGCAGCCCGTCGTACGCACCATCTACCTGGGGCAGATCAACCTGCTGCTGATGGCGGCGATCATCTGGGACATGTGCCAGCCGCGCGAGGGCCGCTGGTGGAAGGGCGCGGTGACCGGGGTCGCCGCCGGGATCAAGCTCGTCCCGCTGATCTTCGTCCCGTACCTGCTTGTCACCCGGAAGTTCCGCGAGGCGGCGATGACCGTGGCCGGCTTCCTCGCGACCGTGGTCATCGGGTTCGTGATCTTGCCGCACGACTCGGTCAAGTGGTGGCTGCACGGGATGTTCCTCGCCGACGGCAACAGGACCGGCTTTATGGGCTGGGCGGGCAACCAGTCGCTGCGCGCGCTCACCACCAGGCTGAGCGGGAGCATCGCGGCGGGCCAGGCGCCCTGGATCGCGGCCGCGGCGGTCGCTTTCGTCCTCGGCCTGACGGCCGCGGCGCTGCTTGAACGGGAGGGCTACCACCTTCCCGCGCTGCTCACCACCGCGCTGACCGGCCTGCTCGTCTCGCCGGTCAGCTGGGACCACCACTGGGTCTGGGTCGCGCCAGCTGTCGCGGTGGCCGGCCACTACGCGATCACGTGCAGGCGGACCGCGCGCACCAGCGCGCAGCGCTGGCTATGGGCGCTGACCGCCGGCATGATCTTCATCTACGGCGCCTGGCCGAACGCGATCTGGGAAAACGAACGCCACCTCGGCAAATTCTCGTTCGGCTTCCTGTGGGCGCAGCAGAACACCAACCCGCTTCTGTACAGCAGGTACGGCGACCAGCCGACCTGGGTCGAGTACCACTGGCACGGCTTCCAGCTCCTCTGGGGCAACGCCTACATCCTCGGCGGCATGGCGCTGCTGCTGATCCTGCTAGCCCTCGCCATTCGCCTGCGCGGAACCACCCCTGCCCCGCCAGCACCGGAAACGTCCTCCCTGCCCGCCTCTGTCCCCGCCTCCTAGCAGCGCCGCTGTCCGCTGACCTGACGCCGCGCGTCATCATGTGGGCGTTCATGTGGGTGGCTGCGTATGGTGCGTGATCCGGCCGCCCGCGAGCCTGGGACCATGACCTTCAGATCTGCGTCGTACTTCCTCACAGTGCTGAGCGTGCTGGTGACGCCCCTCGTCGTGGTGGGCCTGACGGCCTCATCGGGGAGTGCGGCTACCGCGGCGACTCCGACATTCTTCGGGGCCAAGCTGACCTCACAGACCCAGCCCTCCAACGCCGAGAACGGCCAGTCGTGCGATGAAAACGGCGGAATCCCGCACGGTGCCACCTGCACCTGGGTGGCCATCACCGCATTCGAGAACGGCAGCCACTTCACCGCCCCGATAACGGGAATCGTCAGGCACGTGAAGCTGGTGTCGTGTGTGCGGGGACAGTTCCGGCTGCAGCTGGCCAGGGCCATCCCGAGGACGCGCCAGGCCAGGATCGTGGCGAATGGCCCCGTGATCACCTACGCGGGCCAGAGTCCGTGCGGGGGCGCGAGCGGCGACCACTTCGTCGTCCAGAGCTTCCGCGTCACCTTGCATGTCGCCAAGGGTGAGTACATCGCCATCAAGGCACGATCCACCGGAACGCTGTCGTGCTCAGGTGGCGACGGCTTTCTCCTGTACGCCCCGCCGCTGCCACTGGGTGGTTTCCTCAAGAAGTCACACTCGGGGGCAAGCTGCGACCTCCTAGTTCAGCTCAGCTATAGGTAGGCGACGGCACACGAACGCCCGGGGCGCGTCCGACAGGGCACGCCCCGGGCACACGCGTGTATGGCGTTCGGCTTGACCCGGCACGGGGCGTACTGGGACGATTCCGGGCAATACCACGGGGCGTTCGGGACGGGTGGGCCGGGTGCGTTACCTAAGCGCGATTGCGCTGCTTTTCACGAGCCTGTTTTGTGCCGTTGTTTTCGCCGGGCCATCAGCGAAAGCGGCTGCCACGCCGACGACGGCCCTGTCGCCGCCTCCGCCGCCACCGGTGCAGCTCGCGGCGACGGCCGGGAAGCTCACGCAGCGGTCGGCCGGGTTGTGGACCACGACCGTCTACGTGGACACCGGAGGGCTGTGCCCGACGCCACTGTCGTTTGACTTGCTGACCACCAAGCCGTACACCGACACGACGGACGCCAGCCCGCAGTACGTCGGCGGCCCGCCGTGCGGCCCGCACCCCAAACCGATCACAACCGTCGAGCTCAGCTTCGCGCCGGGTCCCGCGCTGTCTTCGGTTCCGCAGTCGGCCACGCTGGCGCTCACCCCGTCGCAGGCGGCGCTCGCCGAGGGCGTCATACCGCTGGACATCCCGCTGACCGTGCGGCGTCAGGTGACCGCCACGCAGTATGTGTGGATCCCGGTCGGCTTCGGCCTGGCGCTCACGATCTTGCTCATCGCGGCGACCATGCTGTTCGGCGTGCCGCGGCCAAGCGGGGAGACCGCGCACCGGGGCTTTTGGCGAATCCCGCTGTACGCGGCGTCGGCGTGGACGTTCCATGACAGCTGGGCGACCAACATCACCGCGATCGGCGCCGTGATCGGCACGGTGCTGACCGCGACGGGCAGCGTCGGCGACCTGCTGCCAGGGCTCGACCTCGGCCGGTTCAGCCTGCTGATCGCGCTGGCCGGCGGCATCACGGTATTCGCGCCGCTGCTGTTCAGCGTGCTGAATTACCGCTTCAGCAGGCTGGACCCGGCTACCGCCGGGGTCGTGGCGATCGGCCTGCCGCCGGGCCACGACGGCGAGGGCGTCACGATCAGCGTGCTCGCTGGCGGCACCGTGACGATCCATCCCGCGCAGTCCGCGGGCCAGCCGGCGGACAAGGGCGCCACCGTCGATCTTCCCGCCGGATCGCAGATCGTGGTCGCGCCCAAACCCGAACCCGCCGCCGAGCGCGCCGTGCCGGCGCCCACGGCCGGCCGCGCTAGCGGCTGCCTGCCGGTGCTCGTGCTGCCAGGCGGCACCGATATCGCAGTCGCCCGAGGGCAGCTCATCACGGTGGACGGAGCCGCGCACGAGGCGCCGGCCGGTGCGAGCGTCTCCTTCCTCGGGCAGGTGCGGGTCGCGGTGCCAGCCAACGCGTGCGTCATGGCGCCAGGCGAACCGGTGGCCGCGAAACCGGCCGGCGCGCTGGTCAGCCCGCGACGCATTTCGCCGCGCAGCTCTGCGCGGGCCAAGCCGTTCGAGTTCACGCTGCCGCGCTCCGCTGATGTTGTCGCGGCCCGGATGGGGACGATGCTGGCCGCGTCATGCCTGACCGTGTTCGGCATCGGGGCGGAGATCGGCGTGACCGGGTGGGTGCTCTGCTTCAATCTCGCCGTCGCGCCGGATTACGCGCGCTGGCTGAGCCTGCTCGCCGGCCTCGGCATCGCCGCGCTGCTGCTGGTCTACGGCGTTCTGGCGATCCGATCGCTCGCCGACTCCAGGAACGGCAGCACGCTGGCCAACGCCGGGAACTCCTCCTTCATGCTCTGACGCCTCCCTGTCAAACCACACAAGCGATGCCAGGATTGTCCCTGTGGAGTTGCCTGAGGCTGTCGCACGACTCGGTCTGCGGACTTGTCAAGGTGCCGAGCGTGCGGCCGCTTGAAACCGGTGTTTGTAGCTAGCGGATCAGCGGCGAAGCGCCCGCGCCCCTGGTCCGCAACACCAGTCCCAGGGGCCGCCAAGATCGGATTAGCGCGAAAGATCCTCCAGGTCAGAACCTGGAGGATCTTTCGCGTTATCGAAAACCAGGCCGACACC
>Ga0126381_100005640_pt1 | contig 13808 bp, 13 predicted proteins | sample PanSoiMetPlot_28_FD_96465 | JGI IMG/M metagenome (GOLD analysis project Ga0126381, IMG submission 96465) | Tropical forest soil microbial communities from Panama - MetaG Plot_28 | ecosystem: Environmental > Terrestrial > Soil > Tropical forest > Bulk soil | place: Panama | collected 2016-02-17
TCGATGCTGAATGCGTGGAGAGCTTCGGCCCGGATCAGCTGCGCCGCTTGCATGAAGTCCTGATAGCGCTTCATGTTATCGGCTTGCACGCCCTGCGCCTTCTGCACCGCCTGCTGCCAGTTCTGCATGTCTTGCATGTACTGTTGCTGCGCAGGATCGGGCGGCGGCGGAGGCATACCTGGCGGAGCGCCAGGAGGGCCTCCTGGGGGCGGTGCTGCCCCAGGCATGGGGATGACATTGCCTCCCGGCCCAGGCGGGGGAACAGGGGGGCTCGCACCCGCTGGGCCAGGAGCCGCCGGGGCGCCAGGGGCTGGCCCAGGCGCACCCGGCGGAGCGCCGGGAGGTGGGGACGCAACACCCGGCGCGGGCGGCGCAGGCGGGCCAGCAACGGCCCCCTGCGGGCCTCCTCCCACTCCTGGCGGCCCAGGCGGCGGGAGCATCCCTTGCTGCATCATCTGCGGTGGAGGCTGCGGCTGCGGCGGCACTTGCGGCACCGGCACGAGATCCGGCAGCCCGGAGATCAGCGAGAGGACGGGCGGCTCGATGTGCTTCGCCATGGCCGCGGCCATCAGTTGCATGCCCTGCGTCGCGAAGCGCACGACGCCCTCTTGATACTGCGAGATCCGGAGCGTTCCGAATCCGGCCTTGATGCTCTGCGCCTCGCTTGTCTCGCGCGGATCGCTCATGCCGCGCATGACATCGCCCACGCCGGTCATCTCACTGATCTCAGCCTTGATCCTCTCGCGCACGTCGTACAGCTGGATCAGAACCTTGCTGATGACATCGATCGGCAGCCAGGTGATCAATTTCTCCAGGCCGCCTTTGTCCGTCATAAACTGGGCCCAGTTTTTCACCGGGATTAATTTGTTCTCCATCCCAGAGTCGAGAAGCTGTTGCAGCACAGCCTTTTCATCGCCTGCGTACACGCCGGCCACTTTTAGGGCTCGGGTTAGCAAGGCGATGCGGCGCGTCGTCTCATCGAGAGCCTGGTACTGATCGAACACCGTGCAATAGTCACTGACGGGCTGGCGCCGATCGGTCGTCATCGTTGCTTCCAGGGGCTCGGGCTGCGGGAAGAAGCCCGGCAACTCCAGCGGATCATCGACCTCATCGAGGATGAGATCCGGCGTGCCAGGTGCCATCCAGACGACGCGCTTCTTCTCGCGATCCCAGATCTCCCAGACCGTGGCCTCTTGATATATCGTCGGGAGATTCTTCTGATCGGGAGTCTCGTTCCGCTTCTCGTGTTCCAGGGGCGAGGCGTCCAGCTGAACCTGTTTGCCCTTTTTCGCACCGAAGCGCGTAATGAGCGCTTCACGATTCATTCTGACGATGTATTTCAGCCAGGGAACTGTCTTCCAAGTGGTCGCCGGGCCTTCCTGATAATCGTCCCATGGGACGTGAGCCCAGACTAGTTCCTCGTAGACCACTCGCTTTTCGGGCTCGGCTTCCTCCTCTTCAGGCGTCTGCTGTTGCTCCGCCTCGTCCTCACCTTCAGTCTGTTCTGTCGATTGCGGATTGACTTGCTCATCCTGGGCCTCCTCCGATCCGCCGCCGGCAGCATCGTCGGTCGCGCCAGGCGCTTCCTTCTGCGCGGCCTCGCTGTCCGTCTCCTCTGTAGACCAATGTGGCACGTACAGGAGCCGCATCACGCCGCGGCCCATGATCAGCCGATCGTCCACGCATTGGCCCAGGATCTGACCGAAGCCCCCGATGTCACAGTAGTACATCAGCCCGCGTTCGATGATCAGGCTCGCGAGGCGCGAGATCGGATCGCGCTGCTTCCATCTGCGCTGCACATCCGGCTTCGGTACCCGCTGATAGATCGCGGGCTTCAGAAGCTGAACATTCGACCAAAAGAGGTTGTATTCTTGCTTGCCCGCGATTCGCGCCGGGCGCTGGCTCTCCTGCGACCACCGGCCCTCGCTGCGATACCGTTTGATCGCGCGCGTGGCCCAGCGCCGATATTCCTTATCCTCGCGATCGGCGATGTCGGTCTGCTGCATCCAGAAGGAATACTCGCGCTCATCCTCTGTCGCGCCTGGCGCGTCCTTGCGAGTCTCCAGCGTGCCGGTATTGATCTGGATTGATGCGTCTGTCATGTGCTGATGATCAAGAGTTGCGAGTCAGTGAGACGCGTATTGTAATAACTCCAGCCTTGCAGCCAGCCATTGAGGAATCCGGTTCCACCTGGCCCCAAGAACGCGCCACCGTTCAGGGTGGCAAGCGTGAAGGCTATTGCGGCGCCGGTATAGGCGCCATTGACCGCGCCACGAATGTTGTTGGCAGCGTAACCCAAGGCGCTCTTGTAGAGCGTGCCCGCGACAGCGGCAGGCCCCACCATGTCATGCGGCGTACTGGATACCGTGGCGGTGAGCGTGACGTTGCCGCTCTTGATCGAGGTGTAGACCTGGCCGCCTATGCCGTTGTCGATGAAGTAGGAATACTGCTGCGCAGCGGTGACTACCTCTGGCATGAACTGACAGGCGATCGTGCCCTGGCTAGCGTTCCAGAACGCCAGGGTAGCGAAATTGGCCTGATCCGGGCCATGCTGATAGTTCCCAGTCCATGTCGGCGATGGTGAGGAGGCAAAGGCGCCCTGTTCCACTTGCGCACAGCCGATGCGGATCGTGAAGTTGATGGCAACACCAATCGAACAGGTGAAGCCGATGCCGGGCCGCACAAAGGCAGTTGTGGCGTCGGCAATGGTGAGGCTGCCAGAGACACGCTGCCTGTTAAGCGCCGCATTCGTGGGATTGGCGACGTTCGTATTGTAGGTCGTCAGTAGCGTGGGCGTGCCGCTGTAACTCGCGGTCTGCAATTGAAGCTGCGTGACGTTGGCGAAGGAGCCGCCGGCAAGTTTCAGGAATGCCGAGTGTGTCCATGTCTGCCCGTTGCTCGCGCCGATGATGTTGGCGGCATCGAACACAAGCTGGTAGCTCGTCCCCGTCGTGGTGCCCGTAACTTGAATATCGACATAGGGGATGCCGTTCTCGTAGGGGACTTGGCCTGTTGGCGAGTTCCCGGTGATAACGTTCGTTGTCAGGCCGCCGGCAGTGAGGACGCTCCAATTCGTGGGCAGCGTCCCTGGCGTTCCCGCCACGGCACCCACGCTCGCGCCATTGCGTAAAGAGTTGGTGCGCGCTTCCTCGATGAGCCAGCCGCGTGGCGTGAGCGCGACGGGATCGTAATCGAAGCGGCAATTGAGGAAAGCACCAGCGCCGGCATTGGGCAGATAATTGAAGTTGGTAACGTAGTTCGCCGGGTCGAGCGTCATCTCGACCTGGGGATCGGAGCAATAGACCGTATCGCCAACGGCGACCGTTCCGCTGCCGCTTGGTCCTGCATGAGGACCGCATGCCTGCTTGTAACCAAGGATCGCATTTGAAGGATAGGTCTGGATGATCATGGTCAGGCGAACGATGCCGTTGGCCAGCACCGTGCGCGTGAACGAGAAAGCGCCGTTCGCATAAGTCGTGTCGGTATCGAAATTGTAGAAACACCATTGGAGGTAGCCCAAGCCGTCATGCTTGATGCCAGCCCATGGCTGATTGCCGCGCTTCACATGCCACGTCAGAGCGAGATAAGGCCCCTGGATCAAGGAACCCCCGCCGGGGTTCGATTGTATGAAGCCTTGACCGTTATTGGTCGTGGTTGAAGTGACCAGCACCATGTTGGTCGAGTACGGGCCAGCCACGCCCGACAGCGCTGTGGTGGCTCCGTTGCCGCCCCAATTGCTGCCGCCGGTCAGGTTTGTCGATGCGGGGCAACCGTTGAAATTCGCGTAGGTCAGGTTGCCCTGTGGATTGTAGACCGTCCCTGGCGCGGTCCCAAACGCGGGACTGAGGACGGCAGCGCCCGGATAGGCTGGCCCCAGGAAGTTGTAATTGATGGTGGGGTTCGGCAGAAGCTCCTTGACCCGCATATAGTAAAGGCCCGCCGGGTGCATCCGCTATCCCCAGGCCGAGAAGCCGGCGGGCACGGCGTTGACGAACGGAGCCGTGGTGTTGATGGTGTAGCTTGCATCGGTGCCGGTGCCACTGTTGACAAAGCCCACCGGAAACAGCGCCGCGTTAAGCCCGCTCCACGCCAGCCCGCCCGTGTTTGTTGCCGGATTGGCCGAGCCTGATGTGGCTGTATTCCACTGTCCGGAGTTGGCTGAGGTCATGGCCCACCAGAGAAGGTTGGTCATGTCAACCGCGAACATGATCGTTGCGCCGTTGGTGCAATTGGCAAGCTTGCTCGCTTGGTTGCCGGTGCCGTTGTAGTTGTAGTTGCCGTTTTGCAGGACGATGACGCAGCCTGAGGCGACGAACAGAGAGCCGAAGCCTGCGCCCGCGTTAGACAGGCCATAGCCGCTTTGGCCGCTGCCCACATTGCCGCTCGCGCCTATGGTGATTTCAAAGACAAGCTTGCCGGTGCTTTTGCTACTGATTGCGCGCGCGCCCTGCGTGCCGGTTGTGTTGGGTGCGAATGTCCTGTTGCCATTCGAGAGCGTAGTTCCAGCGCCCGCTGTATCGGCCGGATTCCATGTCGATGACGGCGCCCCGCCGCCGCCCCCGCTTCGCCGGCCAGGGCGGATGAGGTGGAAGGGCCGCAGCATCAGTTTGGATAGGTGCAGGGAACGATGGGGAGATTGCCCGCCGCCGATGTCTGGATCACGGCGATCTTCCAGCCCGGCTGGATCGGCAGGGTCAGCATCGCGCCCTGCGGAAGGAAGAAAGAGCCGGCGCCCACGCTCGCGGTCGGGTTGAAGCCCGCGGTGACCCAGCAATTCTGGTCTGGGCTCAGAAACACAGCACGCGCCTGGATGGCGGCGCTCTGCACCGAAGACGCGCCGATGGCGACGTTGAGGCCGCCGCTCAAGTTGAGATCGGGACACTGCAACATTCCGCCACTGCCCGTGGGCGCTGTGAAGTCCATGTCATGTCTCCGTTGCTAATTTCGCCTCAAGCACCGCGACCCGGCCCTGAAGCTCTTTGACCGCTTCGATCAGAAGGGCCGTCAGCTTGGGATAGTCGAGCGCCAGCTTGCCGTCGTCGCCGAATTGCTGAATCACTTCCGGCACGACCGGCTCGACATCCTGGGCGATGAGCCCGATCTGCGGACGCTTCTCCTCGTCGGCGATGAAGTTGAACGACACGCCCTGGAGCTTCAGCACCTTGTCGAGCGATCCCTTCAGCGGGGCGATATTCTCCTTCAGTCGACGATCCGAGGGGCCGTTGACGATGGCGACCGAGAAGGTGGTAACGGCTGTCGAGCGCTTGATCGACATCGGCGTGTCAATGAAGGCGCCGGCATCACTGTAGCGCCCGATGGCACAATCGCTGCCGAGATTACTCCCGCCCTCGGCGGTGTTGTTGCCGAGCATGAGATGCCAGCGGAGAGAATTGCTCGTCAGACCGTAGAGGGCGCGATTTGCACTGGTAGCACCGTTGAGGTTGATCTGGGCGCTATCGACTATGACAGCATTTGTAAAGTGGACTTGTCCGGTCGAGCGGGTGATCGTCAGCGGCGCGTCGATGAAGGCGCCAGCATCGCTGTAGCGGTTGATGAGGAACTCGGAGCCGGCGTTGCTACCGCCCTCCGTCGCGTTGTTGCCGAGGATGAGTGACCAGCGGGTGCTGCCGCTAGTGCGACCCCAGACGCCGCGCTGCGTCCCGGCGGCGGCATCCACATAGAGGCCGCTCTGCGACAGGATGGTCGATTGCCCGGTGATGGCCCCCGTGAAGGTTGAGTTGCCGGTGACGTTGAGAGCGTTGGCCAGGGTGACGGCGCCGGTCGAGCGGGTGATCACCAGCGGGTTGTCGATGGCAGCGCCGGCATCGCTGTAACGCTGGATAACAAAGTCAGAACCAACGTTGCCGGAACTCTCAGCCGCGCTGTTGGAAAAGACCGCCCAGCGTGGCGTCGTACCGGAATAGTAGCTGACGGATTTGTTCTGCCCGGCGGCGGCCTGCAACGAGAGAATGGCATTTCCAGCAAGAGCGGATGCACCGATTGTCGTGCTGCCGCTGGAAAGCGTGACGTTACCCGTGACACCCAGCGTGCCGCCGACAGTGAGATTGCCGGGGCCTGCGAGTGCGCCGCCGGTCAGCGGCAGATAACTCGCTAGCGCCGATGCGGCGGCGCGTGAGGTGTCGGTCGGGTGGACGTGATCCTCGCGCGTGTAGGGCGTGGCCACGCCGGCTGCGGCGGTGCCGTTCATCAGTGGCAGAGCGACGGATGGCGTCGATGGGCCTGTGGGACCAGTGGCGCCGGTTGGTCCCGTGGGACCGATAGCGCCGGGCGTGCCAGCAGCGCCTGTCGGACCTGTCGGCCCGGCAGCGCCCGGCGTTCCCGCCGCCCCGGCGGCGCCCGTGGCACCAGTCGGTCCTGTCGGTCCTGTCGGTCCAGCACCCGTGCCGCCGCCGCCGGCCGCGACCGCCGCATCCACGTATGCGGTCGTTGCGATCTGAATGTTATTTGTTTTGGGAGGCGCCGTTGGCGCTGTCGGGATGCCGAAGAAGGCCGGCGAAACGATGGTCATGTCTGTTCGCGCTCCGCGAGCTTCCACAGTTCATTCAGCGTCATCTGCGGCACGCCGCGCATCGGTAGCTCGAACGACGGCCTGGTGACGATGGGCCGCGCCATGCAGGCATATCTCACCGCATCCGCGGCGTGATCCTCGCCGGCAGTGTCGAGATCCTCCGGGTTGTGTTCGTCACCCTGGAGAATCGGCAGCGTCCTGATGCAATGGATGCACGTGTCGAAGAAATAGAGCATCGGCCAGTCGCCGCCGCTCAGCCGCGCCTTGACCTGGCTCCAGCCGGCGAGGCGATTATTATCGGCCTTTCGGAACATGACGGAGGCGCCCTTGGCACTTGCGAATTGCTCCGCAATCGTGGGACCGCCTTGAAAATTCCAGCATGACGGATCGGCCACGCTATCGTTGATCTTCTCGTCCGTCGCCTCGCGGAGCTTAATGCCGTGTGCGACTCTCGTGTTTTCGAGCGACAAGCCAACATTGTCGATAAAATTGCCTTCGGAATCTCGCTTGATGCCATACCATTCCCGGTAGCACACCATTGCGCCCGCCGGATACCAGCGCCCGTCTGGCAATTGCTGACCGTCTGAGACACAGAACCAAAGCACGCAGAATGGCGATCTCGATCCCCAGTCGAAGCTTCGGATTCTCGTCCAATATGCCGGCACCACGAAGGGCTTGATGATATGGCGTGAGGATTGCCAGGTATCGAAGTAGGCTCCCGCGACGACATTCCAGTCGCCTTCTTCCATGGCCTTCACAAGCTCTTTGTTGCCAAGGCCGCGGAGACGGAGATTGTAATCGGGCTCGTCCCTCATCAACGTCGGATTGTCTTTGATCGCCGCGGGGATGAACTGGCGCATGAGTCCACCCTCCTCGTCCGAGACTTTCCGAATCCGCAACGGCCCCTGATCCACGAATGTGCGTTTGACCCATAGGTGACCCATTCCTCCTGGGTTCGAACCGCAGATGATGCGCGGAAAGAGGCCACGATAGGCGCCGCAACCGCCGCCGTCCATATGCGCCGCCTGCGTCTCGCCGCAGATCGAACAGATGCGATATTTCTCGGGGATTTCGATGCCTGGCGCACGAAGACGGCTGCGAAGGAATCGATAGATCGTCTCCGAGAATGTCGTTAGCTCATCGATCAAGAGGACGTGGATCTCTGCGCCGAGATATTTGAACCTCGCATCCTCATCGACGCAATGGCACAGGTGAATCACGCTGCTGTTAAATCGGAAGCGGACCTTGTCTTCGGTGATCCGCACAAGCTTGCTCGAGATCCACGGGGCCAGGAGATTCGGAAAGCCATGCGGCCCCTCGATGTGGTTTTTGATGAGATCGCCCTCTACTTTTCTAAATAAATATATCTGGAGGCCAGCGATCTCTGCGCACCAGCTTATGGCCGCAGAGCGCATCAAATGCGATTTCCCGCCCCCGGCGGCACCTCCATATAGGATCTCGGTTGCCGTGCTGTTGAAGCACTGTCCCTGCCGCTCGTGGAGCGAGAGATCAATTGAGACGCTTGGCAACGGGCACGTCGATTGTCGGTGCGGGCAGCGCGGGCTCGGTCCCCTGCGTGATGGTGAGATTGATCACAGGCCGGATCGGGTCGATCGGCTTGCCATCGGCGCCGAGAGTCTGATTCGTCACCTTGCTCTCGATGCCGATGCCCAGGAGCCGATTGCGCCGATCGATGCAGGCGAGGACCGCATGCGTGGCGCCGACATCGCCCTCCGTTGCGTTCTTGTAATGCCCATTGATAATGTTATCGAGCCGCTCAAGCTCCATCTTCTTCAGCTTCTCGGCTTCGGGCACGTTGATCTGATCGAGAGCCTCCGTCAGGAGGTCACTGACTCTCTGACTGGTGATCTTCTCGATCTTGCCGGCCTTCACAAGCTCGTCGGCGATGGCGCGGGTGGAAAGACCCTGGATGCGCAGCTGGAGGATTTCGTGCGTCAATACCGCCCTGCGCGCAGCCGCCGTGATCTCGTTCTTGGCGCGCTTCCCGGTGGACCGTGTTGTTCTCTTCGATCTATAGCGCCGATGGCTCACCGGATCGCGCGGAGGTCGCGTGTCTTTTGCCATCATCTCCTCCGCATTCTAAGGCCGACGTTCCGCTTGCTGCGCTTCATGCTAGGCGCCCGCGGATTCCGTCCGCTCATCGCCTTCTTTGTCTTCTTCGTGTAGGTCCGCTTCCGGCTCCGCACATAGCGCGTCTTGCCGCCAACAGTCACGACCCGGTAGCCAGCTGGCGGCGTGCGCCCTCCCTTGCGGCTGCGGCGCGTCTTGACGGCCGGCTTCACCTTGGGGATCGGCCCCGACAGGATGATGTTCGCCATGAGCCCGCGGGGAGCCCTGGCAGCGCGCGGCGACCTGGCCATCAGTTGCGCTGGGTCCGATTGACGCGACGATCGCTCCAGTCAATGTCGCTGTCAGGAAGCTTGATCCGAAGCCGCTGCGCCAGCACATAGCCGTCCACGTACTTGTCACCTTCCTCTATCGTGATGTCGAGCGCTGCCAAGAAAGTCTCCTTCTGTTCGCGCGTCTCGAAAATCACCGCGACCCAATATTCGGTGTCATATCTGCCGATCGTGCGCTCGCGCTCCTTCTCCAGCCGCATCATGAAGCCCGTCTGGATCGCGTCTAGCTCCGCGATAGCATTGCCCTGGACAGAGCCTGTGTCGGGCACATTCTCCAATGGATCTGGTGCCGGCGGATCGAGGCCGCGGATCGGCTTCGGCTTTGTCCTCACCTTCGGCTTGCCGTGCATCACCTTCGGCTTGAAATCGAAGGTCTTCATATGCCAGGCCTGGCGCGATAGCTCTCGGCCATGGCTTCCTTATCCCTGAGGCGCTGATGTGCGAGGGCCTTCTCTCGCCGGAAGATGTCGCTGTCGGCCAGCGGAAACCATTGCAGGATCTTCTTGTAGTCTTCGGGGAAGCGCTCGCGGATCGGCAGCAAATAGTGAGCGTTATAGCCGTCGAAGGTGCGCCCAAACATCTCATAGTCCACCGGGAGCTTCAGCCCCGCCTCATTGATCGCAGCCATCACTGCCGGCTTCGTCCAATCCCAAATCGGCGCGAAGGTTCTCTCGGTGCGATTGATCGGCCCATGCATGATGATGCTCAGACGGCGCATCGGAGAGTCGTTAGCGCGGACGCCTGTGGCGATAAAACAGTTATCGGGCACCCTCGCCTCTTCGCAGACAAGCTCGCGGAGGAATCGATGCGTGTATCGAAGCGCCAGCAAGTCCGCGGCCTCCAGCACCGCGACTCTATCAGGTGGCTGCCACAACAAACGCCCCAGCATCTCGTACAAACTAGGATGCGGGAGTCGGATGATCGGCTCATCGGTAAGCTCTCGCTCGTAATAGCGCAGGCCCTCCTCGACGAAGCTGAGATTCGGAATCCCGTACATATAGAACGGCGTCACGCGATCGAAGCGCGTGCGGATATGCATGTACGCCGCGGTCGCATCCTTGCCGCCTGAGAACGCCATCAGCACCGTCTTGTGCCCGCTGTCTTTCTGGATCTTCGCGATCAGTTCGTCGCCGCGGATGACATTGGCATCGGCGCGGATCGGGACGATCTCGCCCGACGCGACTTTGGCCCGGTACTCGGCTTCTGGGAGACGCCGCAACTTCAGCCTCCTAGGATTGCTCGTAAGCCCTTGATAAACCACCAGAATAAAACATATTGACATAGGATAGGATGTCGTGGACAATCGAGATCCTGTTGATTTGCCTGGGTTTCCACCCCTCAGGCCTCCCCTCCCAGGGGTATGCACATAGGGCTCTCTCAGGGCCAATCGGGGCCTCTCTCAATAGAGGCTGGCGGGACTGATCGCCGCGCTCCTCCGGGCACTTTCGCAGGGGTTGGATCAGAAGCCAGGGACTGAGGAGGACGGTGCTACGGAGCGCCGCATCTGCACCCTGATGTGCAGGAAGACTGAGCGACTGAGAGATAGATAGGGCAGCCCTTCGGGACTGCCTCGTTCTGCCCCTCAAACCAAGGAGAGAACCCATGGCTTTCTACGATTACGACATGCTGTTGCTGCGGGCCATCGCCGGCTCCGCCGCTGCCAACACCGAAGGCTATACCCTGCGCCTCGATGGTCGGTCCCTGCCGGATCACTCGCGCTGCGAAATCTTGGACCGCGGGCGGTACTGGCTGCGCACAACGACGTGGCGAGGCGATTACCACGGGCGGCGCTACCAGCACTTCTACTACACGCCCGAAAATCGCGACGACGTGCTGTCCAAGGTGATGCAGAGCGGCATCGCCTGGGCACAGCGCCGTGCCCGCGAAGAGTGCAGCGCCGCGCCACGCTGAACCCCCATCAACAGCGCGACTATCGTCGCTAATCAGGGAGAACCCAATGAGCGAACTGATCGCAGAAACGAATATCAAGCCCACCGGCATTGTCGCCGAGAGTAGCTTCGGCGTCCGCGAGCTTGGCAAGCACGCGAGCGTGATGCGCCTCTACGCCTTCGATGACGGCCACTACATGATCGAGTGGGACATCCCCACCCTCGATGAGGTCGAGCATATCGGCCTCTGGTTCCGGCACAAGACGCTGACGGACTACGACGGCGTCTTCTCGCTGCCGCGCGAGGCGATCGCCTTCCTGCGCAAGCAGGGCTTCCGCGTCCCGAAAGAATTTGAAGCGTGATCGCCTCCGGATGGGCGCTTCGGCGCCCATCTCCTGACGACCACGAAGAGAGAGAGAACCCAATGATCGCAATCAAAGTCACGAAGGAAGGCTCGCGGTGGATCGCGCGCTTTCCGTACCATTTCGAGACGAAGGAGTTCGTCAAGCAGGCCGGCTTTCGCTGGGACGGCATGAATCGGTATTGGTACACGACCTACGCCGAAGTCGCGGCCAAGCTCGACCCGGAGGCGGCGGTAGCGGCAGCGGTGGCGGCCAATCAGTCGCTCGTTCAATCGCGGGCGACCGACGCAGCCGTCGAGATCCCGGTGCCGGCGGGCCTCGCCTATCTGCCCTATCAGAAGGCGGGCATCGCCTATGCCCAGGACCGCGCCGCCGTTCTCTTCGGCGACGAGATGGGTCTTGGGAAGACGATCCAGGCGATCGGCGCGATCAATGCCGATCCCTCGATCGAGAGCATCCTGATCGTGGCTCCCGCCTCTCTGAAGATCAACTGGAGCCGGGAGCTTCGGAAGTGGCTGGTGCGCGATCTCTCGATCGGGATCGCAGCCGGCGACGATCTGCCGGCAACGCAGATCGTCATCGTCAATTACGACATCCTCGTGCGGCACCGCGCCGCCCTGGATGCCCGTCGCTGGGACTTACTGATCAGCGATGAGGTTCACTATGCGAAGAACAGCAAGGCGCAGCGCACGATCGCCCTGCTGGGGAAGAACGGCAAGGGTGGCATCGCCGCCCGCAAGCGCATCTTCCTGACAGGGACGCCGATCGTAAACCGGCCCAAGGAACTGTGGACCCTGGTGCAGGCCCTGGACCCGGCTGAGCTTGGCTCCAACTTCTTCCGCTTCCACAAGCGGTACACGAACGCCCATCACAACGGATACGGATGGGATTTTTCCGGCGCCTCGAACCTGGGCGAGCTTCAGACGAAGCTGCGGTCCAAGTTCATGATCCGCCGGCTGAAGGCTGACGTGCTGACGGAACTTCCCCCGAAGCGCCGGCAGATTATCGCCATCCCCGCGAACGGCGCCGCCAAGGTGATCGCCGCGGAGAAGGCAGCCTACGAAGAAATGGTCCGGAGGCTCGACGCAGGCGAGAAGGTTGATTTCGCCGAGATGAGCCGGGTTCGTCATGACACCGCTGTCGCGAAGATCCCGTATCTGATCGAGCATCTGGAAGAATGCCTGGAAGCCGAAGCGAAGGTGGTGTGCTTCATCCATCACCACGATGTCGCCCAGAAGCTGAAGGAGCATTTTCCAGAGGCGGCGTTCCTGACCGGCGAGGTCGCGTCGATGAACAAGCGGACGGAGGAGGTCGATCGCTTCCAGAACGATCCCAGCTGCAAGCTTTTCATCGGCAGCATCGCCGCGGCTGGCGTCGGCTTGACGCTGACCGCATCGAGCCATGTGGTCTTCGGCGAGCTTGACTGGGTGCCTGGGAACGTCTCCCAGGCAGAAGACCGCTGCCATCGTATCGGCCAGCGGGAGAGCGTTCTGGTTCAGCACCTTGTCTTCGATGAATCGGTCGATGCCCTCCAGGCAAAGATGATTGTCGAGAAACAAGGTGTGATCACGGCGGCCCTGGACACGCCCACGGCTCCGGTTCCGGTGCCTGTATATAAGGAGTCCCCGGTCGAGGCCCCCAAGGCCCCGGTCGAGGCTCCGCAGGCTCCCGCGGCTCCGGTGGGCGGCCTGGAGGCGGTGCGTGAATTTATGACCAAGGCAGCCGGCAAGCTCGGGAGCGCCGTTCTCCGGATCGAACTGGAGAGCGGCAAACGGGTGCAGCTGGCGATCAGCCGCCGGTCAGGCGATGTCATCGTCACTGAGGATGCCAAGTACTACGACGGGCGTCCTTGGTACGGTTACGTCCTCGCCGATGGCACCTTCTCGCCATGCCGTAAGCATCAGGCCCCGGCGGGCCTGATCGAGGGCCTCAAGGCCTTCGCCGCTGATCCGGTGAAGGCGGCGAAACTCTACGGTCAGCACACCTCGTCCTGCTGTTTCTGTGGGACGGGCCTGAAGAACCCGGCGAGCGTCCATGCCGGGTATGGCCCCTACTGCGCTGAGCGGTGGGGTCTGCCGTGGGGCGATACCGGCGGCCTGAAGAGCGGGCGGCAGGAAGACCTCCAGGCGGCGATCGCCGAAGAGATGGAGGCGGCCAGGAAGGCCGAAGGCTGAGATTGCAACTAGGGCGGCCCTGTTGGGGCGGGGCCGCCTCATGATGCAATCCCGCATCTAATAAGGAGAACCCAATGAGCTACAGACCTGAAGTCATCGCCGATAATTCCGGCAAATGGGTGCCCAACGGGCTGCGATTCCGCACCCGCGAGGGCGCTGAGCGCTATCTCACCGATCTGTCCTGGCGCTGGGCCGCCGTCCGCGACACCCGCGTGGTCGAGTGCGGCGACCCGGTCGGCACCAGCGAGAAGGAGCGCGAGCCCTTCGACTGCAAGCTCTGCGGCCAGCACATCACGGACGGCAAGCCCTGCGGCTGCGGTGCGCGATGAGCGACCAGCAGCGCGAGAGCGTCGAGATCCAGCGGCTGATCGAGGAGACCCGCAAGTTCGTCGCCGAGCAACATAAGCTCATGGCGGAACGGGACAAGTTTCGCA
>Ga0126381_100005641_pt1 | contig 13808 bp, 7 predicted proteins | sample PanSoiMetPlot_28_FD_96465 | JGI IMG/M metagenome (GOLD analysis project Ga0126381, IMG submission 96465) | Tropical forest soil microbial communities from Panama - MetaG Plot_28 | ecosystem: Environmental > Terrestrial > Soil > Tropical forest > Bulk soil | place: Panama | collected 2016-02-17
CACTACGACGTTGCAGGTCGGCTCCGTCACCGAAGCCGTCTTCGTCATGGCGCCGGCACCTATGCCGCAGGCTGCGGTCCGGATGTTCGCTGCCCAACGCGCTATGGGCGTCGTCGGTGGCGTGGTTGCCGACGGGAACGCAATGTTTGAGCGCCAATCCAAGGCCATGTCCATGGTCGACGTGTCAGCAGCCGCGACAACTCTCGCCTCTCTGAGAACCGGCACCATCCCCTCGTCCCCCGTGCCGCACGTCCGCTCCTATTTTCCCGAAGCAATGTACATCAATCCCGAAGTCATCACCGATGGCGTCGGCAACGCCAGCATCTCCATTCCGCTCGCCGATTCCATCACGACCTGGCGCATGGCGCTCACCGCTTCGACCACCCGCGGCGCGCTCGGCAGCGGAACATCCAGCCTCAAAGTCTTCCAGGATTTCTTCGTCGATCTCGACCTGCCCGTCACTCTCACGCAGGGCGACCGCATCTCCATTCCTGTAGCCGTCTACAACTACGCTTCCGGCCGCGGCGACGTCAGCCTCCATTTACAGCCCGACGACTGGTTCACGCTGGTCTCCGACACGCCCGACAAGACGCTCTCCGTCGATGCCGGCCGCGTGGGCGGTTCGCAGTTCACCATCGAGGCCAAACATATCGGCAAGTTCCAGCTGACGCTCGCCGCCAACATGGCCGGCGGTGCGCGGCGCGCCGATATCGTAGTGCGCCAAATCGAGGTTGTGCCCAACGGCCGCGAGCAGACCGAGGTGTTCAACGGTCGGTTGGAATCCGCGGTGGAACATCGCGTTACCTTCCCGGCCACGGCGATCGATGGCGCCAGCAAAATCCTCGTGCGGCTCTATCCCGGCCCGCTTAGCCAGGTGATCGAGGGCATGGACAGCCTGCTGCGCATGCCATTCGGCTGCTTCGAGCAGACCTCGTCCGCCACCTATCCTAACGTGCTGGCGCTCGACTACATGAAGCGCACCAAGAAGCTGACGCCCGAAGTTCACGCCAAGGCCGAAGGCTTCATCGCGCAGGGCTACCAGCGCCTGCTGACTTTCGAGGTCGCCGGCGGCGGCTTCTCCTGGTTCGGCAGCGCGCCCGCCAATAAAATCCTCACCTCTTACGGGCTCATGGAATTCTCCGACATGAGCAAAGTACACGACATCGATCCCAAGGTGATCTCACGCACGCAGGAGTGGCTGGCGAACCAGCAGCAGGCCGATGGAAGCTGGAAGCCCGACACCCAGTTCATCAATGAAGGTGCCACCAACCGCTTCAACTCCGACGTGACGCGCATCACCGCCTATATCGCGTGGTCGCTCGAAAACACGGGCTATCAGGGGCCGGCCATCGAGAAAGCGCGGCCGTTTCTGGCCAACCACATGGACGGCAAGCTCGACGCTTACACCCTTGCCGTGCTCGCGAATTTCGCCGTGGACTACGGCAAGGACCGCGCCTTCACTCGCCAAGCCATGCAGCAACTGCTCGACGCCCGCACGGAAAAGGACGACCAGACTTGGTGGACCGCCGAAGAGACCGCCGTCTTCGCCCGCGGCCAGAGCGCCAGCGTCGAAACTACCGGCCTCGCCGTCCAGGCTTTGCTGAAGTGGGGAGAAGATTCCAACACTGCGGGCAAAGCCCTGCGCTACCTCGCGGCGAAGAAGAGCTCCAACGGCGATTGGGGTACCACCCAGGCGACGATCATGGCCCTGCGCGCCGTCCTGCTCTCCACCGAGAAGGGCGCGGCCGACGTCCGCGGCACGCTGGAAGTCGCGCTCAACGGCAAGACCGTGGAGAATCTCGCGCTGACCCCCGACAACAACGATCTGCTCCACCAGTTCGTCTTTAGCGGCGCGGACGCCAAGAACGGCGGCACGGTCGCGCTGAAGTTCAACGGCAAAGGTGGCTTGGCCTACCAGGTGGTGGGCCGCTACTTCCTGCCCTGGGACCAGAAGGCGGCCGGAGAGCCGCTCTCGATCAAAGTCGACTACGACCGCACCCGCATGGCGCAGAACGATATCGCGACGGCCACCGCGACGGTGAAGAACAACCTGCCGCGCAGCGCCAACATGGTGATGATCGACCTCGGCATTCCTCCCGGCTTCGACTTACTCAGCGAAGACCTGCAGGACTACCAGGAGAAGAGCGGCCGCTTCAAGAGCGGGCGCCTGGAAAAATTCAACCTCACCGCGACGCAGGCGATCCTGTACTTTGATTCCATTTCCGCCGGCGATTCAGTGACGCTCCAGTACCGCCTGCGCGCGAAGTACCCACTCCGCGCCTTCACCGTCGAATCTCGCGTCTACGAGTACTACGTACCGGAGGTGAAGAGTGTCGCCAAGCCGGTGGAATTCGAGGTACATAAATAGCGGTCTTCCGCCCTTACAGAGCTCTGCCCGTTAGTCATTTCCCAGGGCTCCCGCCCTGGGCTAAACTCGATCGCCCTTGCGGGCTCCGCCTCCGTCAGGGGCGGCAGATGGTAGGCCCAGCGCGTGAGCAGCGCTGGGAAAACGGACAAACTTGCATTCGCCCCGTTAGGGGCGTAAGACTGACTACCACTCCACTGGCTTGCCCGGCTCCAACGGCCAAACTTCGGTCTTGCCCCCCGCCAGCGCGTTCGTCAGCGCATCCGGCCGACCGGTGAGCGGCGGGAACGTCGCGAAGTGCATCGGAATCACCTTGGGGCATTGCAGCAGCCTACACGCCACCGCGGCCTGGACCGGGTCCATGGTGAACAAATCGCCGATCGGCAGAAAGGCCAGTTGCGGCTTGTAGATTTCCGCAATAAGCGCCATGTCCGAGAACACCGCTGTGTCGCCGGCGAAATAGACGGCGCGGTGGTCCGGCAAGCGCATCACGTAGCCTGCCGCTTCGCCGCCGTAAATGATCTTGCCCTCGTCCAGGATGCCGCAACTATGCACGGCGTGCGTCATCGTAATGCCGACGTCGCCCAGCTTTTGCGTGCCGCCCTTGTTCATCGCGCGGGTGTTCTTCACACCCTTCGATTCCAGCCATTGGCAGGTCTCGAAAATCGCGACCACCTCCGGTTCGTCTCGCTTGGCCAGCGGCACGGCGTCGTGGATGTGGTCGAAATGCCCGTGCGTGATGCACATAGTGTCCACATGCGGAACTTCGTAGCCTTTCGGGTACCTGGGATTGCCGTCCGTCCACGGGTCCATCAGCAGGACTTGTCCGGAGGGGAGCTTGAAAAGGAACGTACCGTGACCGAGCCAGGTGATTTGCATAAGCCCAGTATCAAACAAACGGAACATTGCCGCTGTCGTGTTCGTACGGTTCGATGATATGGAGGGAAGCGCATGGTTGGAAGTGTCACACCCCTGATCATTCTTATGTCTGTCGCGGCCTTCGCGCAGACGGCGGATCGTCCGGGCTTTGAGGTAGCGTCCGTGAAGGTGGGCCAGCCCGGACGGCCGGCCATGATTACCGAGCCCGGCAGCCTGACGTTCCGCAGCCAGCGCCTGATTACCTGCATCGCATGGGCTTACGATGTGGCCGAGTATCAGATCTCCGGCCCGAGTTGGATGAACGACGTCTCCGTCGATATTGTGGCGAAAGCTTCGACGCCGGCCAAAGAGCCGGAACTGCGCGTGATGCTCCAAACGCTGCTGGCCGACCGGTTCAAGCTCGAGCTGCACCGCCAGACGAAGGAGCTGAATGCGATGATTCTCACGGTGGGAAAGGGCGGCTCTAAACTGGAGCCCACCGAAACCATCGGCGCTCCCAGCTTCAAGACCGGCAAGATGAACCTGACCGGGCAGGGCGCTACGGTGGCGGAAATGACGCGGTTCCTATCGCGGGAACTGCACATGCCGATCGTCGACCAGACCGGCCTCACCGGACATTACAACTACTTCCTGGACATCGCCTCCTACGTGACCGAAGAGATGCAAAAATCTCCCGGGCCTCCGCCCGAAGCGAACAGCATCGTGGCCCAGGCGATGCAGGCGCAGCTGGGTCTCAAGCTGGAAGCGAAAAAGGCGCCGGTGGAAATGCTCGTGATCGATCACGTCGAGAAGACGCCGGCTGAGAACTGACCGCCCGCGAATGGCATAGAGCAGACGGCGCCTTAGCTTGGTTGAGCCGCCCGCCCTATGTTTAACGCCTCCTGAACGAAAGACCCGCAAGCAGCGCTCGTCAACTACACCTCATCGAGCAAAATTCTGAGCGCCCTGTCTATACGGCGTGAGGCTCGGTGGACGGGCATCCGGCTCCAGGAGCCATACGGACCGGTCTGGGTAGTAGCGCAGCAGTTCCTCATTCTGTTGGACGCCGAGATCGCGTGCCCAAACGATGCGCGAGCCGTCGATATCGGCACGGTTGTAGACCCACTCGTCCTGGAAGATGTGAGCCGGGGCGTAGCGCACGAAGAGGAGCACCTTCCCCGGCACTTTCGCCAGGGCGTCTTCCACTGCAGTGCGGCGCGTCACAGCGCGATGGTCGATGAAGTTCCAGGTCTCGTACTGGCGGGCTACGCGCGAGAAGTCGGCGGTATCGAAGAAAGCGTGCAGGCTGTACCAGAAGACGAACTGCGCCAGAACGAGAAAGATTATCAGCAGCGCGGCCTCGGGGAGTGCGCGGTGGAGGCGTTCCAGCCCGGCGATCTGCACGAGAACGAAGAGGCACGTGACGGCGGCCACGTAGTGAAGCTGAAACGCCGGGAAGAAGTTCACGCCCAGCGCGAATAGCCCCAGTGTAATCGCCACCCAGGCGTAGCGCCAGTGGCGGAGGCAGAGGAGGAACGCTACCAGCGCCACGTACAGCGGCGCGGGGAAGAAGAAGTGGTAATAGCGGACGCGGTATTCCAGGCGCAGCAGATAACTGGCGATGGTCTCGGCGTGCGAGCCGCGGAAGCCGAGCTGCATCTTGTAATCCAGTGCCTGCTGCGGCGTGAGCGGAACGTGTGGCTGAGGGTCCGGCTCGAAGGTGAGGGCAGCGGGCACGCCGTACTGATACTGGCTGAGCATTTCGGGCATGGTAGTCCAACTGCCGGTGACGGACTTATTGTGGGCGAGGATCAGGGCGAGGGCGGGGAGCAAAACCAGACCAGCATCCGGAAGGTGACGCAGGGCAGGTGAAATCCGGAACGGATCCGCAGAGCGGACCGCCCGCCCCACCAACGGCGCGAACCAGAGCGCCACACTCAGGAAGAGGAAGGTCGATTCGTAGGGGCGCGTGATGAGGTGGAGGGCAAGGCCGAGGCCGAGCAAAATGGCGTCGCGCTGTCGGGGGTGATCAAGCAAGCGAGGGAGCGCGCCGAATACAAGGCAGCCCGCAGCGGCGGCGAGCCCGCCGCCCCAGTAACTGTTCATCCACTGGTTGAGTGGGCCGAACTCGATCGCTGCCAGCACTCCTCCGAGCAGAGCCCAGCCGGGCGTCGTCCAGCCGCGCAGCATCCAGTAGCAGAGCGCGCAGAAGGCCGCGATGGCGAGCAGCACGCCGGCCCATGGCGTGCCAAAGAATGTCCACCCGATTGCGAGCATGAGACCCTGGCCCAGCGGGTAGATGGAGCTGTAGGTCGGCCGCTGCAGGACGAAGAACGTCTCGAAGAACTGGGGCAGCGGATGAGGCGGGTTGGCCAGGCGAAAGTGCCGCAGCGTGTCGGCGACCAGCAGGTGGCTGAACTCGTCGTAGATCTCGGGGCGCGGCACCGGATGGTTGGGAAGCAGCAGAAGGCGCAGCACCACCGGCAGCGCGGCCAGCAGCGCCATGCACCAGGCGGGCCGGGCAGCGGCGAGGTGCGATGCTGCGAGCATCACGCGGTCGCGCCACACGATGGCCATGCCGAGCAGCAGCGCTGCGAGTGCGATTTCTACCAGATCGGCGGGTCCGAAACCGAAGAAGTTGGTGGCGGGCATGGCAAGGTCGTAGGATGCAGGTCGTCGTTCGCGCCGGTCTTTTCTTTCTTGGCTCGTTTACAATTGTCGCGCAGACTCTGGTGGTGGTAGCAAAACGGGCTCACTTTGCCTAAGAGTGGATACTGACTTTCACCGCGGAGACAGGGGAGGCGACGGAGGGAAAACGCGGGTATCGTCATTCTGGTTTTCTCCGCGAACGTCTCCGCTCCTCCACCTCCGCGGTGAATAAAAGGTGCGTCTTATAATGAGCCTTCATGGCGACCCGCTTGGCCTTAATTCTCCTGTGCGCCGCTGCTGCGCTGGCCCAGACCCGATGGGAAAGGAGCGCGGAGCAGAAGCGCGCGCTCACGAAGGACGTCGTGTGGCTGACGCACGAGCCGCTGGAGTTCCTGCTGCGGCGCGGGGATCACTTCGACGACGAGCCGGCGCATTATGCGCGCATGTACGCCCCAGCCAATCTGCAGCGCATGGTGGATGCCGGCGACCGCTACGGGCGTATCTATTTTTATAAGGGCTTCGGGCTGGAATACGAGCGCAAGAATATGGAAACCGCCCGGCAGGCGGCGGCCCTGATGCACAAGCTGGGGATGAAGGTGAGCATCTACATGGCGGGGACGATGTTCACCGAAACGCTCTATCACGAGCTGCCGGAGGCGCGGAACTGGGAGCAGCGGGACCAGTGGGGACGGCCGGTGACTTACGGGATCCAGACCTACCGGCACTACGCCTGCCCGAATGAGCCGGCCTATCGCGACTACTTGAAGCGCATCGTGCGCATCGGCGTAGAAGAAGTAAAAGCCGACGAGATTGCGTTCGACAATATCATGCTGCAGCCTGAGCCGCAATCGTGCCACTGCGCGCGCTGCATCCGGGCGTTCCACGAGTTTCTGCGGAAGCGATATCCCACGAAGGATGCGGCGATGCGGCGCTTCGGCCTGCCGGACGTGGAATGGATTGCGCCGCCGGAGTGGTCGAGCGAATCGCAGCCCGATGGGCTGACAACGCTTAGCGATCCGGTGCTGCAGGAGTGGGTGCGGTTCCGCAACGAATCGCTGGCGCGGTATTCCGACGACCTGGCCGACTACGTTCATAGCCTGAATCCGAAGGTGGCGCTGGAGTTCAACATCAAGGGCCTGTACAGCTTCAACCGCTACTGGACGAACGCAATCTATCATCCACTCTACGCCGGACATGTGGACATGATCTCGTTCGATACGGGCGGCTACGAGGCGCGCATCGATCCGGGCACGGGCGCGGTGGTGTCGCAGATCCGCTCGTACAAGATGGCGCGACGGCTGGGCATAAGCTGCATCGAATCGCTCAATGATGAGCTGCGGGCGGCGGTCCACATGGCATTCCACTATGCCAAGCCGGGTCCGGCGTACTTGGGCGCTCCCAACATCAATGGCGCGCACGCGGCGTTTACGCCCATCATGGAATTCTTCCGCTTTTATAACGACCGCTACTACACCGGCACCGATAACGTGGCGGACGTGGCGGTGCTGCGCAACTGGCCGTCGATGGCGTACAGCATCAACGCGACCTCCACGCCGGCGACGCTGATGGAGCAGGTGCTGATTCAGTACAAAGTGCCGTTCGACATTCTGTTTGAGGAGCAGTTGGATCGCATCCCGCGGTATGGGGCGGTGATTCTGGCGGGGCAGGAGTCCGTCTCCCAGGCGCAGGCAGACGCGCTGCTCGCTTATGTAAGGAACGGGGGGACCCTGATCCTGACAGACAATACCGCACAGTACAACGAGTGGCGCGAGAGGCGGCGTGTGAATCCACTTCTGCCGGCGCGGCAGGAGGGCAAGGGACGGATCGTTTACATCCCAAAGATCGTCCCGGCCACGAAACGCGCGGCCCGCGGCGACGATCAGGATCCGGAACCGGGCGCCACCGTGAGGCGCGGGGAGCGTATGTCGCCGGCCGAATGGGTGCTGGCGGCGAATCATGGGGAGATCTATCGGGCGGTGGTAGACGGCTTGCGCGACGGGCTATCCGTCGAGAGCGAAGCGCCGCTGACAACGGCGATGGAGATTACTACGCGCGCCGCTTCGCATGAGACGCTGATTCACTTCGTGAACTTCGATGGGCAGCACAAACTTGCGCCGTTTGCGGCTGGCGTGCGGAAGCAGTGGGCATCGCGGGTCAAATCGGTGGCGTATCTTTCGCCCGACGCCGACGATCCACAACCGATGGAATTTCGTGAAGTGAACGGAAGGGTGAGCTTCACGGTACCAGCGACGAGGCTCTATGGGCTGGTGGTGATCGCCCAGGAATAGCGGTGGGACAAAGCTAAACCATGTCCTACCAACGCGCTATAGTAGCGGTTTTCCATGAACACTAAAACGATCATCGCCAGTATCGCACTGGTTCTGCTACTGGCGGGCGGAGTCTATCTCTTTCTCGAATCGCAGCCGCAGGCGTTCCGCCGGGACGCCGCACTACAGGGCAGCCTCGACGGCATTACGCGGGATTATCGGCGGATTATTGTGCTGGTGGATGGTTCGGAGTCGCTCGATCCGGCGGCGAAGGCGCGCGCGATCGGCGCCGGGCGCATTCTGTTCTGGCGGAAGCACCAGGCACTGGACGAGCTCGAAGCCAAGCTGCGGCAATCGCAGGATGGGATTCAGCAGCTCATCCGCTATCTCAACGACGACCGCACGCTGCACGATGCGGACAAGTTGGCGTTTCAAGACGTGGTGGACGGGCTGGAGGCCGATCCGCCGGCGGCGCTGCGCGGACGGCGCAATCTGGCGCTGAATGCGCTGCGGGCGCTGCGCGACAATTTGCAATCCATCCAACTGGCGTACCGCGAAGAGGTGAGCCGGATCTTTTCGCAGTTCGCCACGCGCGGTGGATCGGCGGTGCGCGAGAAATGGGACGCATACGTGGCCGATCTGCGGAAAGACCTGAGCCGCGAGCAGATTCTGCGCGAGCTCGGCCCGGTTCCGGAAGAGGAGCCGGTGGGCGACGGCACGCGAGGAGCGGCTGAGAGCAACGAGATCTTCGGCAACAAGTTCGCACCCAAAACGGTGGCGCTGACGTTCGATGACGGGCCGCATCCGCGCTACACCGAGCAGGTACTGGCACTGCTCCGCAAGTACGGGCTCAAGGCCGTGTTCTTCGAACTCGGCAACCATCTCGGCACGGTAGATGCGAACGGGCAGATGACGCTGGTGAAGACGGCCGAGCTATCGCAGAAGGTGCTCGATGACGGCCACGTGATCGCCGACCACAGCTACTCGCATCCGGTGCTGACGAAGCTTTCAGAACAGGACCGGGCCGGCGAGATCGACCGCACGGAGAAGCTGCTGGAGAAAGTGGCAGGGCGGAAGCCGGAGCTGTTTCGCGCTCCCTATGGCGCGCGAAATAAAGAGATTCTCGACCATGTGACGGCGGAGGGCATGCGGTCGGTGATGTGGACCATCGATTCGCTGGACTGGGCCGATCCTGTTCCCGAATCGATCGAGATGCGCGTGCTGCACGAGCTGAACGAGCAGCACAGAGGAATCATCTTATTCCACGACATCCACAAGCAGAGCGTGATGGCGCTTTCGCCCGTGATCGAGGAGTTGCAGCGGCAGGATTACGCCTTTCTGGAATACCGTGGTGGGCAATTCGTCAAATCGTCGGCGCCGCTGCTGACGGAGCGCTCGCTTCGAGATACCAGCGCTCCGGCGGTGACCGCGGCCAGCGACTCCCTGAGAAAACTGTATCGCGAGAGCTGGGCAGTGATTGTAGGGATCAACGATTATCAGAACTGGCCGAAGCTGCGCTACGCGGTAAATGACGCCAACTCGATCGAAGAGGCGCTGGTCAACAAGTTCGGGTTCAAGCGTGAGAACGTCCGCAAGCTGTTGAACGGCGACGCCACGCGGCAGCGCATTATGGAGGTGTTGGGAGACGAGTTCACCGACAGCCGCAAGGTGCAGCGCGAAGACCGCGTGTTCGTGTTCTTCGCCGGCCACGGTGCGACGCGGACGTTTGAGGATGGGCGGCAGCTCGGCTTCATCGTGCCGGTGGACGCCGACCGCGAGAACTACTACTCGACCGCCATCAGCATCACCAGTTTGCGGGAGGCGTCGGACCTGATCGCTGCCAAGCACATCTACTTTGTGATGGATTCCTGTTACAGCGGCCTGGCGCTTTCGCGCGGCTCGGGCTCGTTCGCGCGCGATCGCAGCTATCTGGAAGAGGTAACGCGGCGGACGGCGCGGCAGATCCTGACGGCCGGCGGCGCGGATCAGCAGGTAGCGGACGACGGGCCGAACGGACACTCCGTGTTTACCTGGGCGCTGCTGCAGGGGCTCGACGGGCAGGCCGACCTGGATGGTAATGGGGTGATTACGGCATCTGAGTTGGGTGCGTATGTCAGTCCGATTGTGTCGCAGTTCGCGAAGCAGACGCCGACGGTGGGCAACCTGATGGGGAGTGAAGGCGGCGAGTTCATTTTTGAGCTGAAGCCGCAGGCGCTGAGCTCATCGACGGAGCAGTTGGACGCGCAGTCGCTGAGGTTGAGCGCGAAGCTGGGCGGCCTGGAGAACGAGATCGGGGCCAAGCAGGCGGAACTGCTCAAGCTGCAGCAGAGCATCCAGGCAGAGGCGGCGAAGCTGGCACAGATGGGGAAGCCGGCCGCGGCGGAGAGCGTGACGACGCCGCGCGGCGCCGCGAAACTGAAAGCGAAATCCGCGCTGGCTTACGATCTCGACCGGCAGGGGCAGCAGCTTTACCGCGAGAAGAAGTACGCCGAGGCGGAAGAGAAGTTCAAGGCAGCGGTGGATCTGAAGCCGAACGACGCAGTGCTGCTGAACAACCTGGGCTTTCTGTATTCCGTCATGGGCCGGAATGGTGATGCACTCACGTATTTGCAGAAGACGCTGGCGATCGACCCGAAGCGTAAGGAAGCGCACGGGAACATCGCGGAGGTGTATTACAAGATGGGCCGGAAGGCGGAGGCGAAATCGGAGTACGAGCAATATCTGATGCTGTATCCGAGTTCGCCGAAGGCGGCGGAGTTCAAGAGGATATTGGGGACGTTGAACGAGTGAGGCGTGAAGGACTGAGCTTTTCGGTATCCTTATGCCATATAGTTGATCGTCGAAGTACGCGAGGGGGAGCGAGGCGGGTATTGCGCTCGCGCACTTGGCCGCGCGATTTTCACTCAGGGATAGACCTAGGAGGAATTACGCAACAACATCCTCCAGGCGGCACGCCTGCACTTTGAACACTGTTCTCCGGGAGAACGCTCGTCACAGTGAGGCGATGAGTTCCTCCACGGTCATGCGACTCTTACGCAGGATCTTAATTAATGTTGGATGTTGTCATCGAGCGTGACGACGAAGGCATTCACCGGACCAGACCGGTACAAGACCTGGTACGCCGCTGGGTTGGTGTGGACGTCAAGATCGGCTGGCGTGCGACCCAAAGTTCCAATTTGAAATCCTGATGGACCTATCGGCGGGGCGGGACAAGACTTGAATTGTGCAAAGTGGGCGAGCTCCGCTCGCAGGCCGGATGCCATCCGGCCGCAGACTGACCGTCTGCCCCACTTCACGCGCCCAGGAGTCTCGCGGCGGGTTTGGCGAAGTAGGTTAGGATGGTGCCGGCGCCGGCGCGGGTGATGGAGGTGAGGGTCTCCATCATGGCGCGCTCGCAATCGATCCAGCCGTTGCGCGCGGCTGCCATGATCATGGAGTATTCGCCGCTCACCTGGTAGGCGGCGATGGGCACATGGAAGCGGCGGCGGGCTTCGGCGATGAGGTCGAGGTAAGGCAGGGCGGGCTTCACCATGATCATGTCCGCGCCCTCTTCGAGGTCGAGCTCGATTTCCTTGATGGCTTCGCGGCCGTTAGCGGGATCCATCTGGTAGCTCCGACGGTCGCCGAACTGCGGTGTGGATTCGGCGGCCTCGCGGAAGGGGCCGTAAAAGACGGAGGCGAACTTGGCGGCGTAGGAGAGGATGGGGATCTTCGCGAATCCGTTGGCATCGAGCGCCTGGCGGATGGCGGCGACGCGGCCATCCATCATGTCGGAGGGAGCGACGACATCGGCGCCGGCGCACGCGTGAGAGAGCGCGGTCTTGGCCAGCCATTGGAGGGTGGTATCGTTGTCGACATCGTTGTCCTTGATAAACCCGCAGTGGCCATGGCTGGTGTACTCGCAGTTGCAGACGTCGGTCATGATGAGCAGCTTGGGAACTTCGCGGCGGATGGCGCGGATGGCGCGCTGCACAATGCCGTCGTCGGCATAAGCGCCTGATGCCATTTCATCTTTGGATTCGGGAAGGCCGAAGAGGATGACGCCGCCGATGCCGAGCGACTGTACTTCGGCGCACTCCTTGACGAGCTCGTCGACGGAAAGCTGGTAGTTATTGGGCATGGCGCCGATTTCCCGGCGCACGCCCTCGCCCGGGCATGCGAACAGGGGCAGGATGAATTGTGCGGGATCGAGGCGCGTTTCGCGGACCAGGGCGCGCATGCTCTCCGATGAGCGCAGACGCCGCGGGCGATGAATGGGGAAGGGCATCTCCCGGATTGTAGCGCGCGGCATCGCGGGTATGGCTCCGTAAAGGTACCTTACCCCTAACGGGGGGCTTGACAACCATTACTACCCGGTTAAAATATTCCTCATCGAAGCGTATGCAAGCCGCTTGCGACCATACCCGTACTCAAATCATCGCCCGAAGAGACGGCGTCGACTACGTTGAATGTCTGGACTGCCGTCAGATCTTCGAAGCCGAAGACCTGGAACCCGTGAAAGTCGAGGAAGAAGAGGAATAGCCCGCCCCGTTCCCATTCGCCAATCCGGTTCACAAATCCTTACACAAGTCCGATGACGAGGCGCGTGGTGTGGGAGCGCATCAGCTCGAACCGCGCGGGGCAAGGGCTAAAGGCCGACTTATCCGACAGCTTCTTCGGCGCAACCGAAGACGTGCCCTGATACACCGCGCCTTTGTGAGGCGCGGGTTTGGCGGGCTGCCGGCCCGCCGCAAGATACCATCCTGCCCCACATGGGCTAGCATGGAGTGGAATGCTCGATCTCTCATATTTCAGGAACAACTTCGACCGTGTCGCAGAGCGGCTGGCGACGCGCGCCAATCCGCCGAACCTGGATGGTTTCCGCGAACTCGACCGCAAACGCAGGGCCGCCATTTCCGAGTCCGAGCAGTTGAAGGCGCAGGTGAATGCCGAAAGCACTAAGATCGGCGAACTGCGCCGCCAAGGCTCCGATACCGCGGAGCAGCAGGAGAAGGTCCGCGGCATGAAGAGCCGCATCGCCGAGCTGGATGAGCAGGTGAAAGCGGCGGATGCCGAGTTCAACGAGCTGATGCAGGGCATCCCCAACGTGCCGCACGAATCGGTGCCGGTCGGGAAGAGCTCGGACGACAACGTCGAGGTGCGCCGGGAGGGCGAGCCGCGAAAATTCGATTTCGAGGCGAAGGCGCACTGGGACCTGGGGCCGGAGCTGGGCATTCTGGATCTGGAGCGCGCGGCGAAGATCACGGGTGCGCGATTCGCGCTGTATTGGGATATGGGCGCGAAGCTGGAGCGCGCGCTCATCAATTTCATGCTGGACGTGCACACGCGCGAACACGGCTACACGGAAGTGCTGCCGCCCTTCATGGTGAATTCGCGCAGTCTGTTCGGCACGGGCCAACTGCCGAAGTTCAAAGAAGACCTTTTCAAGTGCGAAGGTCATGACTTCTGGCTGATCCCAACGGCGGAGGTGCCGGTAACCAATATCTATGCGGAGGAGACACTGGACCCTGCGGCGCTGCCGGTGAAGCTGTGCGCCTACACGCCGTGCTTCCGGAGCGAGGCGGGGTCGTACGGGCGCGACGTACGCGGCATCATCCGGGTGCATCAGTTCCAGAAGGTGGAACTGGTGAAGGTCGCGCATCCGGACACGAGTTACGACGAACTGGAGA
>Ga0126381_100005642_pt1 | contig 13807 bp, 11 predicted proteins | sample PanSoiMetPlot_28_FD_96465 | JGI IMG/M metagenome (GOLD analysis project Ga0126381, IMG submission 96465) | Tropical forest soil microbial communities from Panama - MetaG Plot_28 | ecosystem: Environmental > Terrestrial > Soil > Tropical forest > Bulk soil | place: Panama | collected 2016-02-17
CCGGTAGCCTCCTCGACGGTGTTCTGAAAACTCACCGTCGAGCGGTGAAAAAGCTCTAGCGTGCCGGCGATACCCTGCAGGAATTGCGCCGCGCTCCACTCTGGCTTCTCGTACGCGGGCCACACCACATTGCGTACTTCGGTCATGGTCGAGAAGCGGTTCTCCATGCCCGCAGGATCGCGCTGCGCCTCGAATGGATAGCTCCACGACCAGTAGATACTCAGACGGCGCTTGCCCGGGATGTGCTTGCGGGCACCGTGGTTCTGGTTATAGGTGCGTGCGGGGGCAGGGGGTGTGTTCATGATGTCGTACCAAGTGTAATTCAGCTCGTCTTCCCCAGGGCTGCAAGCCAGCACAGCGCCTTAAGTCCCGGCACGAAGAAGTACGCGCCGCCGCGAACTGACGTGAAAGTGGGAAGACCGACGATCGTTCTCCGGATGGGACGTTTCGGAATCTTATATTCGAGCGTGCCGTCCTGAGCGCCGATAATTGGATCTCGCTCGTTACCGAGTTTGTGAAAATTCTTGTCATTCACCCAGACGTTTTGGGCGAACTCGAACTGCCGGATGAGGCTCGCGCAGATTACGAACGCCGCTATGCCCCGTTCGGTGTCATCATCAGCCGCACCCTCAGGTAGGTGCGTTCCATAAGTCGCACCACGGCGCATCATGCGGTGACGGTTCATGCTCGCCGCCGTATCGCGCGGATTCATGCGCCGTATGTGCGAGCCGAGGGGCACAGCGTACCCCTGCGGGTCCTGATCCTTGTAGTTGAAATCGTTGTTGCGCCGTGGATCCGCGCCGAGCGCAGGATCATCCTTGTCTGGAGCGAGCACCAGCGGGGCGCCGCTGCGCCAGCGACCCATGAGTTTCGCGGCGAGCAGCTCTTGGCCCTCCGGGGTTTTGCCGTGCTCGCGAAGAAAGTTGCGAAATTTGCCCACGTGCTGCTCGAGGCGCCGGTAGGCCATGAAGCTGCCGTTCCGGGAGAGCACATCGGGCTTTGGCAGCAGTGGCACTACACCGCTCTCGTCCGGATAACCGAGGATGAACTCGCCTGCCTTGAGGGGGGCTCCCGAGCCGGGCGTCGGTTCATCGCCCGAGCCTTCGATGCTCGGCTGCGAGAGCCGATCGCGGTACCCGAAGTGATCGTGCGCGTATTCGTACGGCGGGGTCGCCTCGAGATCGAGGCTTGAGAGCACCTCAACGCCTTTGCACTCAGCGATGAGGTTGGCGTGATCGACGGCGCATCGCCCGCGCTCGGTGGCGTCGCGTGCGAACAGTATGGCTATTGCATGCAGATCGGGGCTTCCCGTCTTGTCGACCCAGTGCTGGGGAGCATTCGCTCCGGTGTCCCCGAGCATCTTGGCCCGAGCCACCATGCCGTCACGAAACTCCTGCGGGAAGGTCGCAAGCGTAACTTCATCTACGCCGAGAGCGCGCAGGCCGTTCCATGTGAAGGCTATGGTGATCCAGCGCTTTTCTGCGTTTACCGACTCACGCATGGCCTTAGCCGATTGAACTTTTGGCAGAATCTCGGCTAGCCAGGCGCGAGCGCCAGTGGGATCTTTGAACGAGAGGAACTCGTAACGACCCGTGAGCGCCGGCGCGCGCGTCAGCAGAATGTGCTGGATGTCCTCAAACTCGAGCAATTCAGAGGATCTCGTGCTTCATTGCATCTGATCGAGCATCTGCGAGAGCGCTGCCTTTACCCGCAGCGCTTTTTTCACCTCATCCGCGCTCACATAGGGGTATTCACCGTATTCCAGGAAGCTCGGACACTGGTGCTCGCGGAAAAACTTGATGACGGCGGGAAGGTTCGTCTTCCAGTCCTCTGGGAAGCCCTCGAGATTCGTAAACACCGTATTGATGCCGGTCTTGAGGAAGATCTCCAGCGCATCCTCCAGGTACTTGTCGAAATCCGTATCGAATATTCCCTGGTACATGAAGTGCATTCCCGAGCCCACGTCGAACAGCACCCAGCGAAGATAATGGAGCTGCAGGGGTGCGAGAACGGACGGATCGGCCTTCACCGCCTCCTCGATGCTCTTCCCGTAGTCGCGCACGACCTGTTCCCGGCCCGGTTTGACCTTGGCGAGGACGGAGAATCCGTAGCACGCGGGGGTCTTGGGAAACATTGGGCCGTACCTTCCCTCTTCGACTTTGTCGGGAAAGAAGCCCCCTTTCGGGATCGCCATAGCGGCAGGTTTCGTCCAGTCGTTCTCATCTGATGCATTAGACATAGGCATAGCCCTGGAGTGGATGTGTAGTCAGGCCCCAAGTCAGGGGAGTGTGTCTGTTGGCAGGCATTTTCGCCGCTCGCCCGCGCAAGAGCCCAGGCTGGAGATTCCTACGCAGCCTGCAGTCCTCCATCCCGGATACTACGTAGAAGCTAGCGAAGGATCGGCACCTCTGCTACTGCCCCAAAGGGAAACCACTACAGGAAATGTCCTAGATGTATGATTTTTGAAAGGCCATGCGGAATGCGTGAAAGCCGAGTGGCATGACCGAGCCGAAATTGAGGCACGGAAGAGGCGTCCCCCAGCTGGCTCGGGCCCAGTATCCGGTCGAAGGTGCATGGTTGCAGACCGGACGCGCAGGCCTGACAGAAACGTCATGTATCTCTGCTCTTTTAATAATCGCGACTCTGTTCTCATCTCAGTCCGTGCTTGCGCAACAGACTCCTTTGCGCAGCGAGCAATCTCCGACAGCGACGTTTAGCCCGGCCGGGGACCAGCCAGACAACTCAACCGAAGCACTGCAGAAGGCGACGCAGAATCCGGTTGCTGACCTGATTAGCGTTCCGCTTCAAAACAACAGCAACTTCGGCATTGGGTCGTATGACCGCGCCCAAAACGTGCTGAACATTCAACCGGTAATACCGACGCATCTCACGAAAGATTGGAACCTGATCACGCGGATCATCCAGCCGGTTCTGTGGCAGCCCGACACCAACGCGAACTCCGGCGGCACCTTCGGTCTTGGCGACATGAATCCGACTTTCTTTTTCTCGCCGGCCCATCCCGGCAAAATCATCTGGGGCGCGGGGCCCGCGTTTGTCCTGCCCACCGGCACTGATCCCGCGCTCGGCCAGGGAAAGTGGAGCATCGGGCCCTCGTTCGTGGCGCTTGCGCAGCCGGGTCACTGGACGCTCGGTGTACTCGTTAACAACGTCTGGTCCTTCGCAGGCAGCAGCGATCGAGCGAGCGTCAATCAGATGCTGTTCCAGTACTTCATCAACTACAACCTGTCGCAGGGCTGGTACGTGACCGTCTCTCCCATCATCACGGCAAATTGGGCCGCGAGCAGCGCCAAGGACGTCTGGACCGTGCCGTTTGGAGGCGGTGTCGGAAGAATCATGAAGCTCGGAGTTCAGCCGGTGAACATTTCGGCGCAGGTTTACGCCAACGCGGTGTATCCATCCGGGGCTTCACCCTGGGGCTTGCGCCTGCAAATCGCTTTTTTGTTCCCCAAGTGAAAGCTGAAGAAAAACGGGGTTCCGCGCAACTGTCCGCTTCCGGGAGAATCACGCGGTACAGTGGTTAGCTCGTGAGCCTGCCGGTACGACCTCGCAGGTCGTGCTCATGCAACTGCAACCATAATTAAGAAGAGTGCGTAGAATCGCGCTCGTCGACAAGGAGGATCCGGGCCCGAAAGACCACGGAAATTAGATTAAGAATGTATTCTAAGTATTTGAATTTGGTGCCCGGGAGAGGACTCGAACTCGAAGAATTTCCTCAATAGATTCAAGGCGTTGACAAATCACACCCTCAATCTTACCCGCCAAATTACCCGCAGACGGGTGCGTGCTTAAACGCACGTTCTTGATGGAAGCGTGGCGGGTAAGAGCAACTCGTCCGGCGCAGTTCGCCGCCGTTCGTCCGAGTGCGTTTTTCTCACCCTAGCACTTCACAGCTTAGCGTCAGAGAGCCCGTCATCGGTACGCGCCTTGAATTTTGATGAATTAGTAGCGGGTAGCGAACAGGTTTCCGGCCCGGTTTCGCTTCAGTTCGATCTCGGCCGTTTTTGGAAGTCCAGGCGACGACGCGCGTTGCAGTGTTTCATGGTGGTCGCGGTTTGCTCCACAGTTTGTGCCCCGCGCACGGAGGTCGTGCGCGGAGCATCCCCCGTTCGTAGCGCTAGTACCCGGAGGAGAGTGTCGGCGAGCCGACCTGGGCGAATGACAGCAGCCACTTGCCGTTGACGTTTCGCGCCTGTCCGGTGCCCGGCTGACCGAGCACTCCGATTGACGCGCTCGACATGTGCGCGGCGGTCGCGACATCGAAGTAATGACACTCGAAATACACATTCGCCGCGTTACCGTGAACGTCGAAGTGAGTGCGCGATATCGAGGTGAGCGCCGTCCAGTTACGGCCCAGCACGAATGACCCCGCGTGATTCTGGAAGAAGTCGCAGAGCGTCAGTGACCCCGGCGCGCAGGTCGAGCTGTTCGGTTCGCCCCGACCCGAGTAGACGGTGCTCCCAACAATAAGGACCCCATCGGCCGTCCAGATATCGAGCATTTCCTGCAGGTGCTCTCCTTTCGTGGCGGCATCAACCCCAGCCCCGCTGGCGGCGTCGTGGAAGGCGGCCTGCATTTCATAGAGCTGCCCGATAGCCTGGGCAGGCCCCGTGTTGTCGTTCGCGTCTGCCAGTGCGGTGGCCGATCCCGCGATCGCGGCGGCTGCCAGAGCGATCGGGAACATTCTTGTGGTATTGCGAAGTTTCATGGTGGCTCCGATTAGGGTGTGGCGGAACGTGTTCACGATTTTCTCCGAGGCCCAGGCTGCGGTTTCCCAGTTGGGCAAGAATCCGATCACAACAGCGCGATCAGCGATTCGCGCTCAGCGTTTGTGCGGGGCGGCCAGTCTTGATCTGGTAGTACGCCGTCAAGAGCGGCAGGTTCACCTTCTCGATCGCATCACTCTCGGCTTTCCTGATGCACGCCTTGGCAACCAGGTCCGGGATGTCGAGTCCTTGGCAGACGCGCTCCGCGGCCGCTCGGATGCGACCGTAGAGCTGCTTTAGGCCAGCAGGCGTGTTCACATCCAGATCTTGAAAATTCACGGTTTCGGTGCGGACTTGATCGTCAGCAAACGCGCTGGAGCCGACCAACACGCCCGCAAGCACAGTAGCGGTCAAGAAAGCAACGCGTGACCAGTCGTCGGTCTTTATCTTCGAATTCATGTCGATCTCCCGTAGTGGCGAATGCTCGGTGTTCAGTTGAAGGCAAGCGCCGCTTTCCCGTAAGACGTAGTGGTCGACGCCTTGGTGAAAACCCACTGCACTGGGAGCGGACACACATTGCATTGCTCGCGCGAAATCCGTGGCGGGAGGTCGAGTTCTGCGTCGCAACAAATAGAAAGTGGCGTAATCTCAGGGCAAGGGAGTGCGCAGGGCAGTGACCTAAAGAAGAACGTGGAGTGTAGTGAGCACTACGGACGAACTGGACGTGCTGCTCTATGCCTGGCTCTCAGAGCCCGAGGCGCGCAGAGCCGAGCTCCGTTTCAACGACTATTTTCGGGCGGCGTTTCCCGCGATCTGTCGATATGTACGCGCGCTGCGCATCGATCCGGCGACCGCGCAGGATATCGCCCAACATGCGCTGATCAAGCTTTTCAACCACTTGGGAAGAACACGCCGTGCGGCGGATGAGCGAATGCGCGAGGCTGTTTCGGCGTTGCGGCCCCTCGATTTCGGCGCCGCGCACGTTCGAGACATTGATGCCTGGCGGCGGCAAGTAAGGAGCTTTCGGGATGCCGCCATCGGCTTTCGCGTTACTGGTGAGCCGCAAGGCACGCGGTTGGCGTGGCAAGAGTCGCGCAACCAGATCAACGGCCGCATACCGCCGCTGGTTCGCCAGGGCACGCATTTCATCTCGGACGTACAGACTCGAGTAGAGCCGCGCCTTGCCGATCTCGTGTCACCCGAATCGCTTAGTGGCAGTTCGCCGTCCGGCGTCGACGAGCCGCAATCCAGTGAAGAACACGCAGTCGAATGCGATCAGGAGGGCGCGATTGATCACGGCGTGGAACGATTTCTCGTGCGGCTTCTAAGATACGCGCAGGGTCGGGACTGGGCGGTGATCGACACCGCGCTCGGCTGCGCCGGGGCTGTCGGGTTCCTCACGCACACCAGCGCCGTGCGCGCGTGCCTTTCAGCACTGGCGATCCCCTCCAACGGACTCCTTTACACTATCGCCAAACGCCATTTCCTCGATCGCTTGCGCGCCCGGAAATTTCAGACGGCCCAGACCGTACAGCAGCTTGCGGACGGCGAACGTGAGGAGGTGCTCGACACGCTGGACCCGCAAGAGGCAAACAGTCGCGAGAGGACCACGCTCGAAGCTGAATTCTGCAGGCATACGGCCAGGGCCGAGAGCGAAGTGCCGGAGATCGAGGTCGAGGCGCGCTACCGGGAGTTCCTCGAGTTCCTGCGCTCCCCTTTGACACGGGCGGAAGGGTCACTGGCCGCCGCGGCTGCGAAAGGCAAAGCCAAAGCGGAGCAGGCTCGGGTTGATTCGCTCCGCATCAAGTACGAGCGGCTGATGGCGGTGCTTGCGGCGCTGCGAGAGCATCCGCAGCCAACCGAGGAGGACATCGCCCGAAGACAGGGTCTCACCCGTAACCAAGTCAAATACGCCATTGAACGTATTCGGGAAGAGTTCAATTATTTTTTTCCGGAATTTGCCCGTGACGCACAGGGTCGACGAAAGCACCAGCGCGCCGAATCCTGAGCGCGCCGATTCCCGCGCGGGGGCAGGGACGGGTCGAACGTTTTCGGCCAGCCGCATTTTTTCACCACGAAGAAGTTGTGTTCCGTCATACCGGCGGCAGCCCGGGCTCCCGGGGCAGTTCGCTAAGACCGTAGCGACACCCTGCGAGGACGAGCCCCGTGAGCAAGAAGCGCTGTGCACAATGCCCGCGTCGTCACTGACGGACCAACGGGCATGCCATGATCCCAGAGGCCTGCCATGACTCGTAGCCCGGAGCCCGGAAGCTTTGAGGACTTCGTGCAATGGCTCGAAAGGACCAAACACGATGGCGAACCGGACCGGCCCGTACCTGATCCGCAAGTGCTCTCTGCTGCCCGGGAGGCCTGGCAGGAGCATCGGTCGCTGCAGCGTGCGCAGCCCGCAGCTCTTGCTGAGCGCAGGCGAGCGGAAACGTACGCTGCTGAGGATGACCAGCCGGTCCTGTCCTTCTGGTCACGGGTGTTCGCCGCTTTCAGGGGCGTCCTTGTATCTCATTGGCAATACGTCGCAATTACAGTGGCTTCGGTCGGTGTGATCAGTCTTGGCCTGTTGTTGTGGAGCCTCGGGCCTACCGCCCGCGTGTCAGGTCCCGCCGAAGCCACGGTGCTGCACTTTGAGACGCGGCACGGGGAACAGCAAACTCATCGGCTCGCGGATAATTCCCTACTGCACTTGAACACAGACAGTGCGGTCACCGTCCGCTACAGCCAAACGCAGCGGCTCGTCTTGCTCACATCTGGCGAGGCCAACTTTGTAGTCACCCACGAGCCTCAGCGCACCTTTCGGGTGGTGACGGCATCGGCCGAGGTCATGGATCTCGGCACCCAATTCAATGTACGCCTGGGGCCGGACTCGACCGAGGTGACGGTGGTCGAGGGACGCGTCGCCGTCGGGCCATCCCCGATGATGGAGAACGGTACCGCGGGCCCGAGCGGTACCAATCGCCCGCGCTTCCTGCAGCTGGGAGCCAACCAGCAGATCCGCCTGTTGAAGGGCGAGTGGCCGGCCACTCCCATAACCGTCGACGCGCAGCGCGCCACGGCCTGGCTGCATCGGCAGATTGTGTTTGACCATGAAACGCTGGAGCGTGTCGCAGCAGAATTCAATCGGTACGCACCGAAACCGGTCGAGATCACGACGCCCGCATTGCGGGATCTGGAAGTCGGCGGGGTCTTCTCCACCGATGACCCAGAGGAGTTCCTCGCCTTCTTGCGGGGCCTCAAGGGCGTGACGGTCGACGTGACCGCCACGGAAATTCGCGTGTCACAGAAATAGGCATAGCTGCAATGCGCAGCGGCGGTTGACTGTCCTTTCGCCTTGAACCAAGGGGTAAAGCGCACCGAGATGCGTGGATGGTGAGTTGGATGGGCACTCGCTTGCCTCACACATCGACCTTGATCGCGATGCCGGTCTTGGGGGTGCTGAGTGCGCTTTCGATCGGGGCGCCCCTCGCCTTCATTGATGTTTCGCCGGCGATTGCGCAGACCGCTGAACCAACGACGTTCAGCGTCGACATTCCAGCGCAGCCTCTTGCGGACGCGCTCGCCGCATTTTCACGCCAGACCGGCCTGCACATCCTGTATGTCTTCGGAGTTGTACGGAACAAGAAGTCCAGCGCCGTGCCCGCGGGGCTCAGCGCCGCTGAAGCGCTGGCTCGTTTGCTGCAGGGCACCGGACTCAAGTTCGAGTTCCTGACACCGCACAGCGTCCGCATCATTGAGGCGCCGGGGCTGGCCGCGCAATCAACCTTTGCGCCGGATGAATCGCAGGCACTCGTGCCGGTAGTCACAGTCACTGGGTCCCGAATCCCGATCCCTGCGGACATGTCGGCTGCGAGCCCGCTGCAGATCGTGACTTCGCAGGAGATCGACTTAGCTGGCCACGTCGATGCGGTCGATGTCGTTGGCACACTGCCTCAGATGGTTGCGAGCGCCGGCGCCGACGGCGGCAACTACTCGAACAGCTGGGGGATAACGACGGTGGACTTGCGCGGGTTGGGGCCGCAGCGCACGATCGTTCTCATCAACGGTCGACGACTCGGGCTCGGCGATCCAAACACTGGCAACCCGTATCCGGCGCCGGACCTGGATCAGATCCCACTCCAGATGGTCGATCGAGTGGAGGTGCTCACCGGAGGCGCCTCCGCAACCTACGGTTCGGATGCCATTGCAGGGGCCGTCAATTTCATCCTGAAAGACCACGTGCAGGGCGTGCAGCTCGATGGACAGTTCGGATTTGCAGAACACACTCAGCAGAACTCTTACATCCAGGGCCTCGAGGCTGCCAGCGGGACGACGCCTCCGGTCGGAACGATCGTCGACGGTTTCAGGCATGATCTGTCCGTACTCGCAGGAACGGCCTTTCGCGATGGGGAGGGCCAGGTCACTGGATACTTCACGTATCACCGTCAAAACCCCATCTATGGGTCCGAGCGGGACTTCGCGGACTGTTCGGCGACCAGTGCGAATTTCCAGACGGACCCCAATCGGGCCGGGGTTGTGTGTATCGGCGTCAGCGCCAACTCAAACCGGTATACGCCGAACGCCGGCAACGGACCCGCGCAGTATTCGGTCGTCGGTAACCAGTTCGTGCCGTGGCCCGCATTGCGCTCGGTGCCCCCCCCGTGGTTCAACTATGCCCCTTACAACACCGCGCAACGCGACGATACCCGTTACCTGGCAGGACTCCTCGCGCGTGTGGAGCTCAACCCCGCTGCGACACCCTACCTCGAAATCAACTACATGGACGATCGGACGCTGTGGCCTCAGGCACCCTCGGGGCTGTTCGAATTTGGGAATCCCTTCACACCCGGTGGTTACTACCTCGTGAACTGCAGCAACCCGCTGTTGAGTGCGGAGGAAGCCGCGATCCTCTGCACGCCCGAGGAAATTGCAGCCGATAAGGCCCACCCAGGCAGCGTGAGCTCGGAGCTCAATATCGGCAGGCGCAACATCGAAGGCCGCGGACGCTTAGAGAGCTTTGAGCACAGGAATTATCGCGCCGTGGTCGGTGTGGAGGGCAGGCTGGGCGGGGGCTGGAGCTACGATGCGTACGCACTCTACGACTACACCTCATTGTCGAACGCGAATGAGAACTATCTCAACTTGTCCGCGGTCAGCAACGCGCTGCAGGCGACCACCGATCGATCGGGTCGCCCGGTGTGCATCAGCGGTGGAAGTTGCGTGCCGTACGACATCTTCATGACCGGTGCCGTCACCGCGCGGCAGTTGGCCTACCTGACCATTACGGGGAACGATGGCGGAGCCAATTCCCAACGGATCCTCGAAGCGAGTATCACGGGGCAGCTCGGTCGCTACGGGATCGTGGCCCCCTGGGCGCGTGAGGGCATTGCATTCAACGCCGGAGCAGAGCATCGCGTGGAGACTCTGCGCTTTGGTGCCGATGCTGCCGAGCTGGCGGGCGATTTAGCCGGTTTCGGTGCCGGTACCAATGTCAACGCCGGTTCCGTCATCGTTCCTATCGACAAGCGCGTCTCCGTGGACGAAGCATTTCTAGAGCTTCGCGTCCCGGTTGTGCAAGATCAGCCGTTTACTAAGGATCTTACGGTCGGTGCCGGCTACCGCTACTCGGTCTACTCGACCGCTGGGGCGACCAACACGTACAAGGCGGACCTGCAATTCGCACCGGTTTCGGACATGCGACTGCGCGCATCCTTCGAGCACGTGGTGCGTGCTCCAAACCTCATCGAACTCTATACCCCCTTGACCTACGGATTGGCCTCAGTCTCTATCGATCCGTGCGCGCCTACCAACGGCGGAGCGACGCCTGCGGCAGCGAGTCTCAGCCAATGTATGCACATGGGCGTCACGCCCGCCCAGTACGGGAACGGGATCGGCCCCGCTTTCGGCGGCACCAACACGATCGTGCAATGCGTTGCGGCATGTGGCTACGTGAGCGGCGGCAACCCGGGACTTGCCCCGGAGAGCGCGGACACCTGGTCTGCGGGACTCACGTTCACACCGATCGCAATGCAAACCCTCACCGCCAGCGTCGATTACTTCCACATTCTTCTCAAGGGCGAGATCGCAACGGTTCCCGGGGCGATCACCCTGAACCAGTGTCTCGCCACAGGCGATCCAACTTGGTGCAGCCAGATCGTGCGCACGCCTGCGGGGGCCTTGAGTGCAGCTGCCGGTGACGTTGCTGGCGGTGGCTACATCGTACAGAGAGATGTCAACACCGGCACGGCGCTGGTCTCCGGAATAGATCTGCAGGTGAACCACCGGCTGCGGCTGTTCGGCAGATGGGGTGCGCTCAGCGCGAGTCTGACCGGCACTTGGCTGCAGCACAACGCTTCCGCGCCTTATCGAAGTGCGCCGCCCTTCGACTGTGCAGGCTTGTTCGGCAGCACTTGTCTCAACGGCTCGGTCAGTCCGACGTGGCGGCATAATCTGCGCGTGACGTGGGAAACGCCCTGGGGCGTGCAGCTTTCGACGCAGTGGCGCTTCATCGGACGCACCAGCTTCGACAATAACTCCACCGCGAGCTTGCTGCAGTATCAGGAGGAGGGGTCCTTCGATCCAGTGCTGACGCACATCCCCAGCTACAGCTACCTCGATCTGTCAGCCATCTGGGCCGTGACTCCGCATGTGCAATTTCGCGCCGGAGTGAACAACTTGCTCGACAAGGATCCGCCCTTTCTACCCAACACCGACATCTCCACCGCAACCAGTGGGACGATTAATACTTTCCCCGTGTACGACGTTGTAGGCCGCGATATTTTCCTGGCAGTCCGCGCGATGTTCTGAAACTAAGAAGGTCGTCTAGCCGGAAGCACGAGTGAGAGCGGTGACTGACTGGTTACGGCCCAAGATGCGTCTCGCGCGTAGCGGACAGTCCGTCGCCGCGCGGGTTAGGCGCCCGAATCATCTATAGTCCCGCGCAAACTCAAGTCACCACGAGACTCGAAGCCACCCGAGTAAGGAGTTATATCGTTTGAAGATAAACGAAAATCTGGTGCCCGGGAGAGGACTCGAACTCGAACGATTTCCCGATGAGAATCAGCTTGTTAGGAAACCGCGGGTGAAAATTACCCGCTAAGTTGCCCGCTGCGAGGCGCCCGCTTAAACGCCACTTTTTGCGAGAAGCGTAGCGGGTAACAAACCATCCTCCGCCGCTGTTCGCGGTGGTCCGTCCGGGTCCGTTTTTCCGCTGCAAGCATCCTTGCTCGGCGCATATGCGCTGCATGTTGAGTGTCCGCTATCGACCCGAAGCGGAAGTACGGCTTTTCCCAAAAGCAGTCATCAGGATGAGACAAAGCGGACGATCGGGTGACGCGCCGTCCCCGGCCTGTCGGCATCCGGCGGGCGATAGTTCGCCGAGGGGCGTCTGGGCCGATTCGCGCCCGACATCATAGATTTAGGTACCCGAACTCCGGGTGCCGAACTCGTAGTTGAGGAGGTGATTACAAACAAAGGGGGATGCTGTGAAAATTGCGACATTGGTGTTTGCCATGACATTGCTGACTTCCGCGGCGCTGGCCGAAGCGGACGACGGGCCGTTTGCGACGGAGGTAACACTGGACTACAGCCAAATTGCACCAGGACCAGGTGGCTGGCTGCAGGCATTTGTTCCGACAGGGAGCAGCAGCGAAGTATGCTTTGTCAATCTAGGTGACTCCGGAACCTTGTATGGCACGCTGATCGAACCGCCGGTCTGCCTCCGGCGGACGATCGATGGCCAACAGGGAATCGTCGTGCTCCTGATGCCATGGTCGGGGGATTTTCCCAGCAATCTCTCGGTTCGAGTATCGCTGTACCAAAAAGGCGCAAGGTATTACGGACGTCCGGTGTACGTGCCCCAGTTTTGAACCCACCGTGCAGGGGCAGGGTCATACCCACCGTACTTAAGAGAGTTGCGACGCCCGATCAAGTGGACATTTGGTAGATCACTAGGTCACGCAGGAACATTTCGTCACGACCTCCAAGCAATCGGCGTCGTGGCGGGGAGTTCGTTGATAGTGCACTCGTCCTTGAGTGCCATTGGCCGGGTGCAGCCCGTGATGCGAAACGGGCGGCTTTGGGGAGACTGCTACAGCACCCCGACTGGCGGGTTCTGGCCGTTATGGATCGGCCGACCCCGCTGAGTGGTAGAGTTTGATACATCGGCCTCAGTAACAGAGAGAAGATATGAAAGTCGCTGAAGCGCTGGCACTCCGAGCTGACCTGCAACGCCGTCTAGAGCAGCTTAAGCAGCGGCTCGTCAAAAATGCGCGTGTTCAGGAAGGAGATGAGCCCGCCGAACTTCCTGACCAGTTACAGACCGAATTTGAACAGTGCGCTGCGGAACTCTCTTCCCTGATTCGGCGAATCAATCTAACGAATGCCTCCTCGCAGCTGGGTACGGGCACGCTGGCCGATGCACTCGCGGAGCGCGACGTTCTGAAGATTCGGCAGAACGCCTTTCGAGAACTCGCCGCCGCTGCATCCACGACACAGACCCGAACGACTCGGTCAGAGGTCAAATTTGTCAGCACGGTGAACATTGCCGCTATTCAGCGCAAAGCGGATGATTTGGCTAAACAATTGCGTGAGCTGGATACTCGCATCCAAGAGGCAGACTGGAAAACCAATCTTCTTGACTGAGACGAGCTGGTAGTCGATGACGGGGAAGGCGAGCACGACCCCGCGGCGGGGCAAGGCCGACTGGCCGTGCGTGGGCAGCGCGAATCGGTTCGACTCCGATCCGTACAGTGTATGTCCCGTACGGTGTACAGGCGCACACCGCATCGATAGAGCGCATTACCTCGTGCTGATTCCACGTTGTCGATGAGGGTGGGTAAGGGGAACTCGTCTCTGGAGGCGTACATCGAGCTGGCGCTTCGCTGGGAGCGAACGTCTGCTTTTGCGAAAATGGTACCGCCGCTGCAACGGACCGCTCTTGGCCGAACTCGGTCATTCGCGAACGACCGCTTTCGACGGTGGATTCAACCGATTGATGCAACACCTAGACTCTCAAGGTAGAGCGGAGGGTGTTGCATATGAAGCAGCGGACGAGGATTTACTACACCGAGGCGGATAAGGCCTTGATGTGGGAG
>Ga0126381_100005643_pt1 | contig 13806 bp, 14 predicted proteins | sample PanSoiMetPlot_28_FD_96465 | JGI IMG/M metagenome (GOLD analysis project Ga0126381, IMG submission 96465) | Tropical forest soil microbial communities from Panama - MetaG Plot_28 | ecosystem: Environmental > Terrestrial > Soil > Tropical forest > Bulk soil | place: Panama | collected 2016-02-17
TCCCAGCAAGGGCGTTGGTCCAGTACAGGTGACCGGCGGCCGCACTCGTCCCGGTCAGCGGCAGCGTGGCTGTGACGCCGGGCCTCGCGCTAGTTGCTGTCAGCGTGGCGGTGTAGCCGGCGGCGCTGGCGGGCGCGAACTGCACGGTGAACGTGCACGACCTGCCCGGTCCCAGGCTGATTTGTCGCAGGTGCTGGCGGTGATGGTGAACGCGGCCGATCCCGGCCCAGACAGTGTGAGCGTCAGCGACCCACTGCCCGCGTTACCCTGATTTTCCAGCGTGAAATCCTGCGAGGCGGGGGGCGTCTGGCCGACGGGGACTTGCCCGTAGTCGTAGCTGGATGGCGTGAACGCCAGTTCGGGTGCGGGTATGGATACGGCCCCGGCCGGCACGGCCAGCACGGCGGCGACGGCCAGCACCGCCCCGGCTGTGACCGCCGCGGCTTGCCGCCACGGCACCCTGATCACCCGCGCGGGCCCGCTGAACTTTTTGAGTTGCGGCATTTCCCCTCCCTCTCATAGTCCCGTTCATTCGATAAGCAAGCGACGCTAGAAATACAGCGGGGTGGCGGCAGGCCGAAGGTCCCTGCCTAACGGATTCGCTAACGAGACCAGGCGGGACGGAGCGGACTCACAAGACCGGGGGAGACAGTTTCACTGGGCCGTCAGGGAAGCATGCGCACCGGCCAGAGCCGATGACCGAGAACAGATGCGGGCTGCCGCCCCGCGGCCCGGTGCCGCCGGGGGCGTTGCCCCCGATTCGACAGGCTCGTCTCCCATTCCTGCGCGGAAGGCGCCAGCCTCTGCGATAGGGACCCGCGCGGGAGACCCGCACCCCGAGCTTCATTTCCTCGATGGCGCTGCTGATCGCGGCTGACAGCAACAACCAACGGCAGTCAACGGCGAGCGACGGCAGCGCGTGACACTCGCACAATCCATTGCCAGCGGGGGATATGTCCGGCCTGAAAAGCGGAAAGGTCAGATAGACCACTGATCCGGGTCGAACCAAGGAGCCCCCAGGGAAGGCGCAAAGGTCCTGGCAGGGCTCAGGTCCGGGGATGGTCCCTGAATGGTGACGTGCTTCCCCTCAATATCAAGGGCGCTTCGCGTTTCCTTCGGAAATGGCGTCGGCCACCCTTGACATCGAGCCTCCGGAAGCACTCCGGCCAGCAACCACGGGCCAGGCAGCGGGCCTGGCCAGGGTCCGGGGCCATCCCCTGCACGGTGCGGGCAGTCATGGGGCAGATCCCAGGGGCAGCAGCTAGGCATAGCCGTCGTGTGAGGCCTCCAACCGCCGTACCGAGGTCTACGCGTTACGCTCCCGTTCCTTTGGGCGGTGTGACCGAGCGGCTGGAGAAGCGCTCGAACAGGGCGTGTGCCGAATGCGTGCCGAAGCGGGCCAGGCTAGCGGCGGCGATGCAGGTCAGGATGTGTTCGCTGCAGGTCTGTAAAACCGTCCACTCTGCCTGGGAGAGCAGTCAGACTGAGGGAGGAGCGGCTACTTCCTCCCGCTATTGCCACTGCCACGTGGCGAATCACCTGAGAAAGCGCGGGCCGGCAATCTATCGCTCCTGCTCAGGTCCTGTCTGGCGGCGGTCTTGGGAACCGTCGCTGAATCGGGCCTGCAAGCATATTACGTTGACGTCGAAGTTCGCGATCGTCACCTTCGTGATCATAGGCGCGTCGCTTGCGGCCTCGACAGTCTGATCGACGCCGGGGCGGAGTCTAACAACGAGCCATCTGGGTGGATCAGAAGTTTTACTCGCATGGCCGAGGTGGCACTTAGAGCCTTTGGCGGAGTCGGCTCAGTCCTCGCGCGCGGTTCTTGGCCTCCTGATGCTGCGCATGATCCCGAATGGCTTCGATCTGCTCGCCATCCCGACCTGGCAAGACATGGACCAAGATCCTGATCGCCTTCGCGCCTGCGGCCAACTTGGTCTTCCAATCCCGTTTGGCAGGAGTCGCTGGCATCTTGTGCCACAGTGTGCGATCGTGCGGCTACAGGTCACAATCTCTCTTATCGGAGCGGGTTATATCTTCTCTTCAAGAAGCTGCTCTCCGCCCTGTGGGCTAACGCTTTAGCTTTCCACCAGTTATCGTCTGTCCGTGGCCAACCGGCATGCCCTCCTGATCGGCGTCCCGTTCTATGACGATGCTGAACTCAATGACGAGTGCCTCGGCGCTGCCTTTAGCTGCGACATGCGCGCTATGCGCGCGGCTTTGGAACAGTCGCACTACGAGATCACCGACTGCGGATCTGGCGATGCGGAACGCGGTGGCGCCACTCTGAACCGCATCAACCAGGCGATTGAGCAGGCATGCGGCAACGCTCCGTCTGGCGGCGTGCTGCTCATCTACTTCTCCGGGCATGGTGTCAAGGTGGACGGAATCGACTACCTGATTCCTAACGACGCCTACCGACGCCAGGGCAACCGAGCCGGGGCCGGCCAGCCGATCTCGCCGCCTGCAGTCCGCAGCCTGGTGCCCGTCGTCCCCGACCCGAACGTCCTCGCCGGATGCCGCGCAGCGCTCGTGGTGTTCTTCGTGGACGCCTGCCGCAACGATCCTGTGCAGGACGCTGCGCTGCCTGGGACTGAGCAGTCCCGGACTTGGCGGTCCGGAGTTGGGGCGGCGGTCGAACCCGGCGGCCAGCATTCTTTCCTGGCGGGCGGCGGGCAGTTCGTGCTTGTCATGGGCTGCGGCATCGGCCAGGTCTGCCAGTACGACGAGACCGGCAGCGCCTTCACCCAGGCCCTCGCCAAGGCCCTCGATACGCGCCACCCGGCGAGGACGCTCGACGATGTCGTGACAGCGGTCACCCACGACATGGCAACCAGGTCCAGGCAGGCCCAGGGTGAGCCTCAGGTGCCCGCCGTCCAGAACCCGAGGGTGCTCGAGTTCGTTGGCCAGGTCCCGGTTTGCGATGGTGACGAACTGTCCGACGCCTGGCGCAAGGCCGTGGAGGCTTCCCCGCTGCTGTCCTTGTGCGTGCTCCCGGATCAGGTGCACAAGGTTGTGGCGGAATGTGCCGCGCGGTACCGGGACGCAGGGCAGGCGCTCGAGGACCGCACCGGCCTGAAAGACCCCTGGACCGACCAGAATTACCCCGGCCGTGTCCTGCGCGGCACCGAACTCCTGCTTGAGCATGCGGGCCTGGTCCAGACAGGTGGGGAGCGAGGCTTGCTGCCTGGCGAAGCTGCGATGCTGGTCGCTGCTCCGTTCCTGCGAGAGGCGGTGCTTGCCGCGGGTATCCGCGACGCCGCCGGCATTGACCCAGCCAGCTTCGACCGGACGTACACGCCGGGCAACCGCTCCGACCTAGAGTTGACGCACGAAATGCACCAGCATCTTGTCCGCCGCGCCATCGGCCTGCGTCTACGTGCCGCTGGAGCTCAGCCTGGTGCCGCCGGATCCGGCGGCGCGGCGGCCAGCGACCAGCTCGCCATGTGGCTGGTGCACCGCTGGCTCGCTGGTCGAGTGCGGCTCTGGGAGAGCCCCGGCGCGGCTGACGTCTACCGGCTTGCCGAGCCGCTGATCAAGGACTGCCGCGGGAGCGCGGATCCAGAAGAGGTGCCGCTGCTGGTGCAGGCGCTGCTGCTAGCGGTCGGTGCGGAGCCCGCAGACGAGCGGCTGCTCGGCAAGCTCGAGCGCGAGTACGTGGGCGAGCGCTGGCGGTTCGTCGCCGCCGTGCTCTGGCTGTCTGGCATCATCGCGGGCGACCTGCGGCGATTGCCCCCGGCCGTCCCGGACCTGGTTGGCACCGGGATGGAGGTCCCACTCGCCGACGTGCAGCACGCGGCGGGCCAACTGGCCAACTGGCAGTGGCGCGCGGAGCCGAATGGAGTCGACCTGCATTTGGCCTGCGAGCACCCAGCGCTACACGACGCATTCGAAGATATCGTCAGCCGCGCCGACACGGCTGCGAAGACGATCACGGCCAGGCTCCGCCCGCCGAAGCAGCTGGGCGCTGGGCTGCCGAGCGAGTTCTCCGCCGCAGGCCTGCGCCCGAAGAACAGGAGGAGCCTCGAGGCCGATGTGGTGGAGAAGGGGTACGACATCCCGCTCTCCCGCTTTCAGATCGCCGAGGAAAAAGTCCGCGAACTCCTCATGGGCCGTCAGCTCTACGGCGAACCGGCGCTGGCGATCCGCGAGCTCTATCAGAACGCCCTCGATGCCTGCCGCTGGCGGGCGACCCGTCAGGAGTACAGGCACCGTAAGCATGGCGATCCGGCCGACTGGGCGGGCCTGATCCGCTTCACTCAGTCCACTGATGGCGACGGCCGTCCCTACATCGAGTGCGAAGACAACGGTGTCGGCATGGACCTGAACACGCTCAAACACGTATTCGCCAACGCCGGAGAGCGGTTCGTGTACGGTCAGGAGTTCCGCGCCGAGCAGGCTGCCTGGGCGGAGCTCGATCCGCCGCTGGGTGTGGTGTCCAACAGTCAGTTCGGCGTCGGCGTGTTCAGCTACTTCATGCTCGCCGACGAGATCACGGTCACGACCCGCCACCAGGGCCGTGATGGGGTGGCAGAGCCTCATGCATACGAGGTCCGCATCGCGAGCAGCGGCAGTCTGTTCCAGATCAGGCCAGCGCCCGGCCTGGCGGGCGGGGGCACGAGGGTGCGTCTGTACCTGAGCGGCGACTCGCCAGGGATCTCCGTGCTGGCCACGCTGCGCGGCTTGCTGTGGATCGCTGAGCACCGCGTTGTGGCAAGTGACTGGCTCGGCGAGGAAACCTGGGAACCGGGCGAGCTTCGGTATCCAGGCGCTGGCGTCAAGCCGCTCAAGTGCGGCGAGGATCTGTGGTGGGTCCCGGGTATGGGGGGCCTGGCCGCGGATGGGATCATCACGGATGTCGCAATGTCCGGCCTGGTCGTAAACCTTCGCGGCGAGCACCGCCCGCAGTTCACTGTGGATCGCAAGACACTGCGTGCTTTCGACGCGGACTGGGTGGTCCTCCAGTTCCGTAAGTACCTGCCCGATCTGATGGGATGGTCTGGGTTCACGCTGTCCTGGCTATGGGAACATGCCAGAGCCATTGCGCAGTCGCCATCAGGGGCTGGGCACGATCTCGAAAGGTTGCAGCAGATCTTCGAGCACGCGATCAGCGTCGATGTGCATATTGCGGTTAGCGGCGACGACGGCGGCCAGCAGAAGCAGTCACTGCCGCTGCGGGTCACAGGGTGCGTCGCATCCGACGCCGACTCGCTGGACGCCGTCATGTCCTCCCGTCAACCTCCGGACTGCTTCAGGGCCTGGCGCGCGGGGGTGTGGCGGTCCCTAGACCGCGACCCGCGCAGCCGCCTGATGCGCTCAGCGGATGAACAGCCTGCTCGTCTGGCACCTGAGCAGATTGCTGGGTTCCCCGTTCCCGATGCTATCGATGGGGCAATGCTCGACCATTGCGCCAAAGCAATGAGCCTGTCCGATGCGGGAATATTGTCCGCTATGACCAGTGTCCGCCGGACGCCTCGCGAAGGGCTCCGGCGCTTGCGAAGGTACGCAATTGTCGGCATCGATTTTTCCAAGATACGGGGCTTTTCCTCTATCGACGTCGTCCTCTCCGAAGACGACATAAGGCTGATCAGGGTCCTGCCCGACTGGACCGCAGCGGAAGGCTGGACTACAGCCGAGGAAACACAACGCGCCGAGTTCGTCCAGGCGTTGGTCAAAGCAGGGCACCAGTCGAAGCGGTCCCCTGCATCCCTGGTACACCACGCCCGGGTCATAGGAGTCGATGGCTGGTGCCGTGCCGATCCCCAGCGCACCCGTCTCGTGGATGAGGCGGTCCAGGACGCCCATCGGATCTGGTCCGCTATACAAAACCAGGACCCTGAAACGCCCTTCGCCGGAGACCTTAGCCCTGCCGCGTTGGTCGCCTGGGGCAGGCGGCCTGGCATGAGCATGGACGCGGTCCTGGAGCGCTGCGATTACTTCACTAACGCGGGATACCCGATTCGAGGCGCGGGAGCCTACCCCGCCAAGCTCGAGCCCATCGAACTCAGCGCGCTGCAGCATGTCCACGCCGTGGGAGTGGCACTGAGCGTGGCCGACCTCCTGCTCGTGGCCGCGGACGCTGGCGTGTCGCTCCGAGCGGCATATGACGCGCTGGCCCGTCTGGAGCAATGCGGGCTGCTGGTCCGTCCGGAGCTCAATGGGCAGGGGGACTATGATCCGACGCCGCAGGATGTCGAACTGATCAACCGCGGCTGGAGAAAGGACCAACGCTTTCTTTTTCCCCAGACCAAAGCAATCATGCGGCGCAGGCTATGGATGCGGGTAGCACAGATCATCAAGCGACCGCGCGGACAAGATGAGGACGTGATGCAGTCCGCCCGGTGCCTTGCACCGCTCGTCGCGCCGACTCATCCGGTCACGTACCCGGAGCTGGCTCAGGCGTCCTGGCAGCTTGAGGCACCCCTGGCTCGCACAGCCACGGCACTGGGCGAGGTCTATCCCGGCATACGGCTCCCGGACCTTCCCGCGGAGTGCGGCGACCTGATCGTGGCAGACCTGCTGCACGACCTCCTACTTGATGATGGCGAGGAGATCTTGTGGCAGCGGCCTGCCCCCTATCAGATCGTGCGTCACGCACGGTCCTCTGTTCTGCCGCTCGGGGACTTTCTCGCACGTCTTGCCAGGTTCCGTGCCATCGGCGCGCTCGTCCCTCCCTGCACCGAGGCAATCAGGGAAATGCTCAGGGAAGTTCATCTCGATGATCGCGACGAGATCATGTTGAAGTCGGGTGATTACTACGTCCTCGCTGTCTGGCCGCTGCACCTTGTTCAGACGGCCGGCCGGTTCGGCTGGACGCTGGCCGAAGCTCACGAGCGCTTTGCCCGACTAGCCCCGATCGGACTCAGGCTCGATTACCCTCAGGGCGAGGTCCCCGACGAGATCGTCTACTGGTACGACCTTCAGGCCCTGACCACGCACTTCGATGGCGGAGAGCCGGTCATCTCCGGCCGGATGGGCCGGTCTTATCTGAAACGGGCTGCCGAGCAGATTTTCGATGCTGCACCGGACGAGATCCCTGCCAAGGCAAGCTTTCTCCGCGAGCGGCTTGCGATCTATGCGCGCCTGTTCGAGCTTGACCTCGACACCCTGGAGGAGGATTCCGTTGCCTAGCGACGAGAATATCGACCACCACAAAGCGGTCAAGTACGTTGAGGCGCAGGCCGATCCCACTGCATCCGGGTCGTTTACAGCGGCGTGGGCGGTCGGTGGCAAGAGCGTAACAGTGGCCGGCCATTGCCCGGCCTGCGGCGGCCGGACGACAGCCGAGTTCTGGCCAGGAATCGTCGGGTCCAAAGCAATCCGCGTCACCAGCCGCCATACCACATACGCGCTCCCGTCGCCAGTCACCCTCTTCTGCGAATGCGGGCACGTGCATGACCAGCGGCCCGCGGACGCGCTTGACAAGGGGTGCGGGCGGTTCTGGCTGGTCTATCTTCCCGACGACGCACGCCGGCCCCCGTCCGGCACTGGCCAGCCGTGAGCCTGGACCGCAAGCGCTGGGCGCTGCTCGCCGCAGATCTCAAGTTCAGCCAGCTCGACATCGCCCGCCGGCAAGCCAGCACCTGGCGGACCGGCCTCGCGACGCTCACCACGCTGCTGACCGGGGTGCTCGTGGTGAAGGGCAGAGACACCGCGAGTGCGCTGACCCTGCCCTTCCAGATCGTCGTTGCGGTGCTGCTGGGTTTGGCGCTAGTCCTGCTGCTCTGGGCAACAATGTGGCTCAGCCGTGCACTGGCCGGGCCGCCGGGGGAGGAGATCATGCTCACCGGCGAAAGCCTTGAGGAATGGACAAGGGCCGAGGTCAGGAAGATATCCACCGCCCTGCGCTGGGCACCGCAGCTGGCCGCCGCCAGCGTCGTGGTGGTCGCCATCGCCATCGCCTTCACCTGGTTTGCCCCATCCCCTGACGCCACCCCTCTGGTCCAGGTCACGGACTACACCGGTCAGCAATCCTGCGGCAAACTGATCGGCGTCACCGCGCACCAGCTGCTCATCCGGTCCACAGTCGGCCCCATCCTGATCCCACTATCCACTGTCGACGTCCTGACCCCAGTTACCGCCTGCCTTAAGAGAGATATGGGCCGCGCCTGACAGGAACTGGTGCCGCGCGACCGCTAGGCACCCAGGGCCCGGCGACAGGCACCGCGATGCCTACTGCATTTCCGCGGGGACAGCGGTCGCAAAGCCGAAACTTCATCCCGCATAACAAACCGCGAATCAGGACCTCAGCGCCGAGCGACTGCGCACTGATCATGGCCGAGTCCGCGGAGGCCTTTGGCTCGTTCAACTCCACCGCGCGGAGAATATCCGGAGAAATTCAGACTGAGAAGGCATCGCTCCTGGCCAGCCCTTGTCTGGCAGATGTCTGTAAAGCCGCTCCCGGCCGGGCACGTCAGTCTGCGACCCTTCCTGCCCAGTAGGTGAGGTTTCTCCTGGCGGCTAGGCGGCGACGTAGCCTGGGGTCTGTTGGTCACCCACAAAGAGTCGCGGCTGGTGACCCGTGCGCTGGAACTGCGCCCGATTATGCGCAGGCTTTCTGCGGACACCCTTGCCGTCACTTGAGTCCTCGGCAGGGTTGACGGGACGCGACCACATCACAGAGCGATCCAAGTGTAAGCATGCCTGGATGATTTGCTATTCTTTTGTCGCGTATTGCTATGCCATTTCATTCATTGCACTATTTAATTGGCTCATCGTCAGTCTCGTCGTGCACGGCGGCGACTCGCAGGTTTGCCGAGGTGGCTCGCATTACACGGCATCTGTCGAGCGAACCAAATCGCCCTTGACAGGCGTCTATATAAGAGCGACGATCAAGAGGACCCGTCAGAGCTAGGCGTCCGGGTCGGTAAGGGGAAATGAGTTCCACTTTGTCGCTTAGGAGCGCAAAGGCAGAACAACCGTACATGCGACGGGTTTTCCCCAAACGTAGGACGTGATTCACAGTTTCCGTACCGAATGGAGATGGCATGCCACCTCGCGTGACACCAGCGAACGCAGTTGAGCCCCCAGCCATCCAGGATCAACAGGAGCTCGAGCAAGAAATAGCGGCACTTACACCCTGCTCCGGCGTTGTGGGTGAACAAAAATGTCCCGGTGGCGCCGGTGTGGTCGGTTTCGACTATGAATCCGCCGACGGAGTTGTGGGCATCACTAGTGAGGGGTCGGGCGTCCGGGGCAACTCACAGACTGGCTTCGGTCTACTCGGCCAGAGCGGGTCGAGCTCGGGTCTCGTCGCGACTAGCGCCACCGGTCAGGGGGTCACAGCGTTCTCGGATAACGACGTTGCCCTGTTCGCCCAAGGCGGCACCTTCGGCGGAGTCTTCAATGGGACGGTCGTCGTGAACAAGGGCCCCGGCCGCAAGGATGGGTGGAGGCCTCCGCGGGGTGGACCCCGAACGGCAGCCTCGTTATCAACGACGGGCACTTGTTTCTGAATAACCAGGCGAGTTGCTTCGTGGACCAGGGCGACATCAGCTTTACGGGCGCAGACTGTGCGGAGGACTTCGACGTCTCTGATTGCGAATACGTGGAGCCAGGAACTGTGATGGTGATAGACGATAGCGGAGCGCTGCGACCAAATGACCGAGCGTACGACACGCGGGTTGTCGGAGTCGTATCCGGTGCCGGTCATTTCCGGCCCGCAATGATTCTCGATCGGCGCTCCGGAGGCCCCGGTCGAGTACCCATTGCGTTGATGGGCAAGACATTTTGCAGGGTCGACGCGAGTTACTCGTCTGTCTCGGCCGGAGATATGCTCACGAGCGCGCCAACGCTGGGTCATGCCATGAAAGCTGACGATCCGAACAGGGCGTTCGGTGCGGTGATCGGGAAGGCGTTGGCTGCTTTGGCGACTGGGCAGGGATTGATTCCGGTTCTCGTGGCATTGCGATGACTACCGAGGCGCCCGCCCGCGCCTTCTACGGCAATCGTTTGCAAGCGGTCGGTTTTGAACCTTATCAAAACGTTCGTCGATACGCAAGGAGCGGCGTCGCCGCACTTGACCGCGTCGTTCGCCCATTGGGGGCCCGAAATGCCTAGTGTTCGCCAACTCGCGACCAACGTGGGACTCGCGCTACCAAGTTCGTGTCGGACACTCACAGGTCGCCTCGGTGTCCACTCGCTCCGCGACGCTTTTGCGGCGGAAGCCATTCGTGATTTCCACCGTCACACCGGAGGCATATTTGGTCCGTTTGGGCCTTTCGCCGGGACAATCGGTCGGAATTCAGATGGCAGCTACACCCAAGGCTTCCAAATCGGGGAAGTTAACCTAGCCAACCTTGACGCACCGCCTCAGGGCTTCACGGAGTACAAGGCTGAGGTTACGCTGGCCGCCGTCCATTGCTTCGGAACTCAAGATCCTGACGGCTCGGACAGCCCTTATGTGGTGGTGTCGCTAATCAGTGTCGATCCGAACGGGGTAGGCACCGATCAGCTTGTGTCGACGATACATACACCCATTCAAAACGACGTGCCCGCTGGGGCCACGATATTGAAGAACATCACCCTTGGTCAGGCGCATGCATTCCCAGGCTCTGGACTCAACATACATGTGGCCGTTTGGGACCACGAGAGCGGGAACGTCGACGACATCACCAACGAAATTCATCAGGCGCTAAATGATGCGGCGAACGAAGGGGCTCAGGCGCTTGCAGGAGCCGCGGCCGCTGGTGACCCACAAACGACGGCCGGGACCGTCGGGGACGTCACACAATTTGAAATCGCCGGCGTCAGACCATTTGATGTCCTAACCTTGGGTGCGGCGAAGCTGATCGCACAGGCTTTCGCCGATGACCTTGTGGCCGAGCACACGTTCGAGGTACCAGCAGGGAACATCATAGATCTCGCAGATCCCGCTAAGTTCGCCGAGTCCTTGAGTTGGACTAGTCCACTAGACGCGGATGTGCGGTTCAATTTGGGAGACGACTTTCTGTTTGGTGGCAATGGCTCGTACAAGGTCTATTTGACGGTGAAGGGGATCACAATCAATGAGCCAGTAGACCCCGCGATTCCACACCTCTGAAGACTGTCAGGTGGTCGTCAGAGAGCCGGGCCCAGTTTCGTCCAGGCGCGACCATCCCACCGGCGCAACCGCGAGGAACTGGCAGGGTCTACGAGCCACTGACCTGGCGGCGCCTTCTTCTTGTCCAGAATGTCATGTAGCCATGATGCATCTCGTGGTCAGACTGTTGGCAGATGTCTGTAAAGCCGCGCCCGGGGCGGCGTTTCTGCCCTCGCTGCCAGTGCTTGGTGGCCAGGACGCCGCTGGCCCGCGACAAGTCCACGCGGTGTTGTGGAGCGGGCCGCGCGGCTGGGTACGCGCTGTCTCAGTTTCTGTCTCATTCGTGGGCGTGCGCGAAGGTCCGCCACCGGTCACAGGCGGTCGCCATGCTGGCCGGATGGCCATAGGCGGACCCTGGCGTACGGTCTTTCGTAGAACTGAAAAGCGGACGGTCACCAGCCCGGAAGATTGGGACTTTACTCTGTCGGCCGAAGTCCACGCGGCCAAGTTCAGCCCGGTCGTCAGGTCCGCGGTTAGCCCTCGCTGCGGACGCGTTTAGATTGCGAGCTTCGCGCCCAGCTCGGCCTACAGCCCGACTGACGTTCTTTGTCAGCCGCACCCAGCGTCCCAACGCGGACTGCCGATCGATACCTTTCGTGCATGGCCACGATTACCGTCGCCACCTGGAACATGCACCAGCAGGCCTCGGCCTGGGACTACCTCGGACGGCTCCGTGACGAACACGGCGTACAGGTGGTCCTACTGCAGGAGGCGAGATCGCCTGCCGGTCCTGGTCCTTGGGCCGCGATAACGCCCGATCCCGAGGACGAGTCGCTGTGGCGGATCAGCGTCCCGCCGCGTTACAAGCGCAACTACGCCTCCGCTGTCGTGCTCCTTGACGACGGCCTGTCCTTCCACCCGCAACCAGCGACACCCCTGGCGGACGCCAGATACGACCAGTTCGCCGCCAGCCACCCCGGGCAGTTCGCCGTGGCCAAGGTCGGGCTGCCTAATCTGGGTCAGGCGGTGGTCGTGGTAAGCCTCTACGGTGTCTGGCATCAGCCCAGCGGCAACGGAGCCGAAGCGACCCTTCATCGGGCGATCTCGGATCTGACGCCGCTGTTCCTGACTGAGCCAAGGGTCGTCGTGGCCGGCGATCTCAACATCTTCAGGAACACCAACAATGAGGGACAGGTCCGCTTCGACACGGTGTTCACTCGGCTAGACGCCTACAACCTTCGGTTGCGAGGGCCGTTCCGATCATCGGGTAGCCGGCCGTTGCAAGGCTGCACCTGCGGCCAAGGTGCCGACGGCTGCGATCATGTCGAGACCTTCCGACTCCTGCGCGACAACGCACTGCCCTACCAGGACGACTACGTCTTCGCCAGCGGGGCACTCGAGGTTGTCTTCTGCAAGCCCGTGCACGACCCCGAGGTCCGTGAGCGGGGTTACAGCGATCATTGGCCCGTCATAGCAAGCCTTGAGGCTGGCTAACACAACAGTGGCCACGCTGGGTTCGTTGCAGTGCCGCGGCGGCGCAATCTGCGCCTGCATCGTCGCAGTCGCGCCTCTAGCGCCGCGACGGCCTCGCAGAGGGCATGAGCGACCTTCGCCCCCACAGTGTGGCGGGGAATTGTGCGCCCTCGCACGCGTTAACATGAGCGATACCAGAGAACCGGGCCCCGGTCGTGCGACGACATTCACGTGCCGTGGTAATAACCCTACTCGTCGGCGGCTCAGGTTCGGGTAAGAGGCCTGCCGGGCCTCGTTGCGTCGATCGTAAGAGATCGGCAAGTCGGCTCGGCGTTCGAAGCACGGGCCCCTGTGCTCGGGACGTTCCTCGCCCGTGCCGTGGGCCTGTGCGGGATGCTGCCGTGGCCGCCGTGGTCCGGCATCTCAGAGGAGAAATCTGTGGCTTCACCAGGCCAGCGCCAGACGGGCGCTCGCCGTACCGCCCCGCGGAAGCAGCGTCGCGTCCACCACCGCGGCGACGTCGTCTCGGTGCTCGCCCGAACCGTCCGTGAGGTCGAGGCGGCTGCCCGGCGCGGCCGCGTGACGCCTGCCGTGCGCGCGAAGTTCCAGGCCGTTGCCCTGCTGCTGCGGGATGAGCGCGCCCGCGTACAGGCGGCGGCCGGAAGTGACAGTCATCGGGCCGAGCAACTCAAGCGCCTGGATGGCGTCGCGACCATCCTCGCGACGACCGCCGTCCAAGACGCTGGGCTACTGGCGCTGCTCGCCGAGGGCTGCGACATCTCCGACGCGGCGCGGTCGCTCAAGCGGGAGATGCTGCGGGACCTCGGCATCGAGTCGGCGCCCGAACAGATCGCTGCGGCGGAGACCGCTACGGCGGCTGCCGGCTCGGAGCGGCGGGTCGTGCCGCGGTCGGTGATTTCCCGGCAGCTGGCGAACCCCTTCCTCGCCCCCGATTTCTCCGCCGTTGAGCAGCGCACCTCCCGTCCGCGCCGCCTGGCCGACTGGGAGCTGCTCGGCCCGCTGTTGAGTTCCTTCGAGCGCGCCGGTGGGGGAGCCCCGGCGTGCATGGCGCTCCCGGCGCCGACGGCGCGGTTCACCCCGGCCGCCCTGGAACTGATGCCGCACCAGGGGCAGCTGGTCGCCGCGGCCGCTGCCGGTCACCGGAAGTTCCTGCTCGCCGATGAGCCGGGTCTAGGCAAGACCGCTCAGGCGCTGCTCGCCGCGGAAGCTGCGAACGCCTACCCGCTGCTCGTCGTCGTGCCGAACGTCGTCAAGACCAACTGGGCCCGTGAGGCGGCCCGCTGGACGCCCAA
>Ga0126381_100005644_pt1 | contig 13805 bp, 11 predicted proteins | sample PanSoiMetPlot_28_FD_96465 | JGI IMG/M metagenome (GOLD analysis project Ga0126381, IMG submission 96465) | Tropical forest soil microbial communities from Panama - MetaG Plot_28 | ecosystem: Environmental > Terrestrial > Soil > Tropical forest > Bulk soil | place: Panama | collected 2016-02-17
AAAACAACACGCTCCCACACTCGGGAAACTCGGAACCTACTCCTCCTTTCTGATCCGGAACCCTTGCGCCTTTTGCGTGACAAATGCGCTCCATCCTGGCACATTGTGTCACCCGCCGCCATGGCCAAGCCCCTAGAAGCTTCTCCAATGAAGTCGGCTGCCGAGGAGTTGGAACTCCTCCGCAAGACATTGCGTCGCTGTGTCGATGCCTATACATCGCGTCTCGAGAACCAGATCGCCGAAGTCCGGAATCGAATTCTGGAGCATATCGATGAGCAGAAGATTCCTGCAGCTCGGATCCGCGACCTGCGAGACATTTTGACACTTTGCCGGACGTTGGAGGTCAGAGCCGATAAAGCGCGCCGTAAAGATCTTAAAAAAATCGAAGCGGTCATCGATGAGCTCCAAGTCCTGGTCGAGAACTGGTAGGGCCGCTCCTCCCGTGCGCTCTGAAGACCGCGTTTTCAGCAGCATAACCCGATTATTTTCTGTTCCTTCCCGCGTCGCGCAGGGACGCTTTAGCCAGGAATCTTTCGCCAATCGTCTCGTTGGTGAAAGATTCTAGGCTGTCTCCTGTTGATTTCAGTGCGTGGTTGCCTCACTGTTTTTGCGTCATGCTGCCCGTTCTGATTCTTTCCATTCTCACCGTTTGTTACCGGCTCGCCTATGCGCTGGCCGGTTCGCCAGGTTGGTGGGGCAACTTCTCGCCCCTCGCCGCCGTTGTCCTTTGTTCGGGCGTTTATCTGACTCGCAAAAGCCTTTTCTTGATTCCTGTAATTGCCATTATCGTATCCGATCTCATTCTTAATGCGCACTATCATGTGCCCCTGTTTGATGCCCGGATGCTCTCCGGGTATCTTGCTTTAGGGGCTGTCTTCTACGTCGGGTTATGGATATCTAAACAACGGGCGCACAGACTGTTATTTCTTTTAGGCGGTTCTGTTCTCGGATCGATTTTTTTCTATTTGATCACAAACACGGTCGACTGGTATTTCTACACCCCCTATCCCCTGCCCGTTGCACCTTATCCAAAGACCTTCGCCGGGTGGGTTCAAGCGCTGACTACCGGCGTTCCGGGATTTCCCCCGACGATCCTGTTTTTCCGCAATACTTTCATTAGCGATCTCTTTTTCACTGTTCTTATTTACGCCACACAAGCCCTTTCTAACAGATTCGCCACGCGAGCAACTGTCCCTGCTGTAAGCGCAACCGCCGAGGCCACTCGTTCCGGACGTTAGTATTTACTTCCATGGATACCCTCACCAATTCTTCTGCATACGCCGACGCTGCGGTCAACAAACTGTTGAGCGCCGAAGACAAGATTCGGTTTCTGCGAGATATGTGTCGGATCCGTCGTTTCGAACAAACGGCACTGAAATATTATAACCTTGGGAAAATGGGTGGTTTTCTTCACCTTTATTCCGGCCAAGAAGCCGTCGCGGTGGGTACGATATCTTTGCGCGGCGAGAACGATCACGTTATCACTGCATACCGCGACCATGCCCACGCGTTAGCCGTCGGAATGGGGATGAACGAATGCATGGCTGAACTGTTCGGTAAAGCGACCGGCTGCTCAAAAGGGAAGGGGGGCTCGATGCATTTCTTTGCGCCTGAGCGCAACTATTGGGGCGGACACGGCATTGTCGCTGGGCAAACGCCGATTGGCGCCGGAATTGCCTTTGCGCTAAAACACAAACGGTTGCGCGGATGTTGCCTGTGCTACCTTGGCGACGGTGCAATTAACCAGGGACCTTTCCACGAATCGCTTAACTTGGCCGCTTTGTTCAAGCTTCCTGTCATCTACGTCATCGAGAACAACGGCTATTCGATGGGTACTAGCCAGAAACGGTCTTCAGCATTCAGCGACAACCTGGCGCAGCGGGCAGAAGCTTATGATATGGCCTGGGACGTTTTTACCGGCGAAGACATCTACGAAGTGCGCGCGAAGACACAGATTGCGATTGATCGCGCCCACAATGAGTCCGCACCCACATTGCTCGAAATTCAAACCTACCGGTATTACGGGCATTCGGTCGCCGACGCGAACGCCAAGAAGTATCGAACTCCGGACGAGATCGAGCAGCACAAGACTCAGCATGATCCGATTCGGGTCTGGACGCAGCATCTGGTGAACGAGGGCCTCATCACCGAAGCCGACGTGGAAGAAATCGATAGGGAAGCCAAGGAGGAAACCAACGCAGCCGTCCAATTCGCCGAAGAAAGCCCGTTACCGGAAGAGTCAGACATCTTGTCGGACGTGTATTGGGAGGTTGACAACCAGACAGACGCGGCAAAGCATGGCCGTTATTTTTTTAACACATAAAGCGTTATGGCGGTACTTACTTACCGGGAAGCGTTGAAACAGGCTTTAGCCGAGGAAATCGAGCGAGACGAAAACGTGGTGATCCTGGGAGAGGAAGTCGCTCAGTATAACGGCGCTTACAAAGTTACGGAAGGCCTCTGGAAAAAATACGGTGATGACCGCTTGATCGACACGCCGATCAGCGAAGCAGGCTTCATCGGCATGGGTATTGGGGCCGCCATGCTCGGGCTGCGACCGGTGTTGGAACTGATGTTCTGGAGCTTTGCTTACGTTGCTTACGACCAGATTGTGAATAACGCCGGCTGTATTCGCTACATGTCGGGAGGCTTAATTAATTTGCCGATTGTCATTCGTGGTCCAGCCAACGCTGGGACAAGCGTCGGAGCCACGCACTCGCACACACCAGAGAATATGCTGGCAAACATGCCAGGGCTGAAAGTGGTTTGCCCGGCAACGGCCTATGACGCCAAAGGGCTGATGAAGACTGCCATCCGCGACAATGACCCGGTCATGGTAATGGAAAACACGCTGCTTTACGGCGAAAAATGGGAAGTCCCTGAAGAGGAATATCTCATTCCACTGGGGCTGGCAGACGTTAAACGGGAAGGGAGTGACATAACCCTTATTGCTCACGGTCGCGCGGTTATCACATGCTTGAAAGCCGCCGATTTGCTTCAGGCGGAGCATGATATCAAAGCCGAGGTGCTCGATCTCCGTTCCATCCGCCCTTTGGATGAAGCGGCAATTCTCGATTCGGTTCGCAAAACCCACAGAGCGTTGGCGGTCGAAGAAAACAAACCGTTCTGCGGGATCGGTGCACAGATTGCTTCCATGATCCAGGAACAGGCGTTCGACGATTTAGATGCGCCTATTGGACGAATCAGCTCCATTGATGCACCCGCGATCTATAGCCCACCGGTAGAAAAGAAGCAGCTCCCGGATGCTCAGCGAGTGATCGCAAAAGTACTCGAAATCTGTTAGTCCCACGTTGCTATGTCTATCAACATCGAAATGCCGAAGCTGAGCGACACGATGACCGAAGGGACCCTGCTCAAGTGGCGCAAAAAAGTAGGGGACTCGGTCGAAGTTGGAGATATTATCGCCGAAGTCGAGACTGATAAAGCCACCATGGAAATGGAGGCGTTCGACGAAGGCGTGCTGAGCGAGATTTTTGTTGAAGAGGGACAAAAAGTCGAAGTCGGGCGAAAGCTCGCGATTCTGACCGAACCGGGCGAGAAAAAGCCAACTAAGACTGAAGCGAAGCCATCGGGAAAGGCAAAGACGACCGAGGCGGCGCCTCAGACAGAAGCAAAAAAGGAAACTCCTAGACCTGCGCCGGTTGAAGAAAAGCCGCCAGCGCCGAAACCGGATGAAGAGGGGGAAGAAGAAAAAGAGGAGCAACCTTCTGGCGAAGCGACTGAGCGGGCCAAAGTATCGCCGCTTGCCAGGAAGATTGCCAAGGAGCTCGGTGTCGACTTAAGCGGTCTCAAAGGAACCGGACCAGGCAGCCGCATCGTCCGAGACGACGTTCTGGCTGCCGCACACGGGGCTTCGAAAGCGGTCAAAGCCAGAACCGAGCCGGTTGCTGCGCCCAAAGCGGCGGGAGGGGCTCCGATTACGGTGCCTGCAGCTGAGGACAAACAGATGCCGCTCTCCGGGATGCGCAAGACGATCGCGGCTCGTCTGCTTGAAAGCAAAACGACGATCCCGCATTTCTATCTTCAGGCTGAGATTGACGCGGAGCCTTTAGCCAGACTGCGTAAGGAGATCAATGCCGAAGCGGAATCAGCCGGGAGGCCGAAAATTACGGTGAACGATTTTATCTTGAAGGCTACCGCGGTAGCTGCCACGCGAGTGCCGCTTGCAAATGCTTCCTTCCAGGGAGAATCCATCCTCCAGCATGGGAGAGTGCAGCTCGCTTGTGCGGTTGCAATTGAAGAGGGGTTGGTAACTCCGGTGATCCGAGACGCCGATAAGAAGAGCTTGAGCGAAATTAGCGCGGCTATTAAGGACCTGGCAACGCGCGCCCGATCGAAGAAGCTCAAGCCGGAGGAATATCAAGGCGGTACAATCACGGTTTCCAATCTAGGTGGTTACGGCGTTGAACATTTCTTTGCCATCATCAACCCTCCGCAATCGGTCATCGTTTCAGTGGGTGCAATTGTGAAAAAGCCGGTGGTAAACGCTACCGGCCAGATCGTTGCCGGAGAACGCATGATGCTCGGCTTAAGCTGTGACCACCGCGTAGTCGACGGTTCTGTCGGAGCAAAGTTCCTGGCCGAGCTAAAGAAGCTTCTCGAAAACCCGCCGTTGATGCTCATCTAACGTTTCGCGTTCGGCGTTTTGCGTTCGAGCGGCCTGGAGGGCGATGGAAAGCGTCGCCTTCCATCATTCTGACTCCTGGCTCCTGTCTCCTGTATTCCTCTCAATCCCCCTTGCTCAAACCGCCACTTAATGCCAAAAGCGGACTATGGCTTACGATCTTGTAGTGATTGGTGGCGGCCCGGCCGGATATGTTGGCGCGATCCGGGCGGGACAGCTCGGTAAAAAAGTCGCTTGTATCGAAAAAGAGAGGGCAGGGGGGACATGCCTGAACTGGGGATGCATCCCAACCAAGTCTCTATTGCGGAATGCAGAACTCTATCACTTGCTTAAGCACAAGGCGAAGGACTTCGGATTTACATTCGACAACCTTGCCTACGATTGGTCGAAGATTATTTCCAGAAGCAGATCTGTAGCCGACAAGCTCGCCGGAGGCGTTGAGTATCTATTCAAGAAAAACAAAGTCGATTACCTACGCGGCGAAGCGACATTTGTTGACGATACAAAAATCAAGTCCCGATCCGCCGATGGCAAAGAGCAAACTGTCGAGGCCGCAAATGTCCTGGTAGCCACGGGGGCTCCGGCCCGCGAAATGCCCGGGCTTCCAGTCAATGGCACAACAGTGGTTAACAGCCGTCAGGCAATGGTGATCGAGAAACAGCCGAAGAGAATCATCATTATTGGAGCAGGAGCAATTGGTGTTGAATTTGCTTATTTCTTTAACGCGTTCGGTACCGAGGTCGTTCTTGTCGAAATGTTGCCGAATTTGCTTCCGGTTGAAGATACGGAGATCAGCGTCGCGCTGGAGCGATCGTTCGCTAAACAGGGGATTAAATTCTTTACCAACACCAAAGTTACCGAAGCGACTGTCAATAATATTGGCGTCAAAATAACTCTCGAGAGTAAGAAGAAAGAAATGCTGGAAAGCGACTGCGCATTAGTAGCAATCGGTGTAACACCTCTGGTACCAGCCGGAATCGAGCTGAAGCTCGACAAGAAGGGCTACATCGAAGTCAACGACCGTTACCAAACGAATGTACCGGCTGTTTACGCTGCCGGAGACATCATCGGTCCTCCATGGCTAGCCCACGTAGCGATGTGGGAAGCTGTCCAGGCCGTCGACGGCATATTCGTCCAAGGATTCAAACCGAAACGGATTAAAACGTTTCCCGGTTGTACCTATTGTCAGCCACAGGTTGCGAGTATCGGTCTCACTGAACGAGCCGCGAAAGAGCAAGGACTCAAGTTTAAGGTTGGCAAATTTCCGTTTTCGGCAAACGGCAAGGCGCTGGCCGCCGGCGAATCTGAAGGATTTGTCAAACTACTGATTGGCGAGCAGCACGGAGAAATTCTGGGAGCACATATAATCGGTCCAGAAGCCACTGAACTCATTGTTGAGCTTGGCTTGGCAATGAATCTCGAAGCGACATATGAAGAAATCGAAGCAACGATTCACGCGCATCCGACATTAAGCGAAGCAGTACACGAAGCGACCGGTGCTGCGTTCGGGCACGCGATCCATATTTAGCGGCGTTCAAGCTTTTTCGTTTGGAGAAGCGACTCCGACAGGGCCGAAGATTGGTAAGACAAAGGTGTACCATTCTCCCTCTACGAACCTTCTGTGAAATGCCGGACAATTTTCATGCCGTCGCTGCTATCTCGCGGCCTTTATTCACATCCCGGTGTATCAGATGCTCCTTTTGGAAATCCAAGCATCTTCATCTTAAGCATGTGAATGATTGGCTGAAATCTGCGTAACAAGCTCATTTTCATCGTCTTATCCTATCCAGCAGTATGTGAATAAGCTCTGGAAAAAACCTGGATCGAATCCAATAACGTCCGAATACGCAAAGTTATTCCGGCTTATCCACAGATATTCGAGAACGACTCAAACTACGATTAACAGCCAGTGTGTGTCTTCCGGAGCTACTTACCAAACTTGCCGGTCATTGGAACAAACCGGACCGGCAGAACTGCTGTTTGCTCGACTTTCGTGCCGCGTTTGCGAAGGAGAAAGAGTTCCTGCATTCCTGGTGGACCCACAGGAATAATCATCTGTCCGCCATCTCTGAGCTGATCCACCAGCGGCTGAGGGATATGGTCCGGGGCGCATGTTACGATGATGCCATCGAACGGTGCATGTTCCGGCCAACCTTTGTAGCCATCGCCAGTGAGAACCTTCACATTTAGATAACCGAGGCGTTTCAGGTCGGCCGCGGCCCGTTTGGCCAAGGGCTCGAGAATTTCGATGGTGTAAACCTCCGCTGCCAGGCGCGAGAGAACGGCAGCCTGGTAGCCTGATCCAGTGCCTATCTCCAGGATCCGGTCAGTGGGTTTGGGGTCGAGCTTTTCGATCATGAATGCCACGATGAACGGTTGGGAGATGGTCTGACCAAAACCGATCGGCAGAGGCTCGTCTGCATAAGCAAACTTCCGTACGTTCTCCGGCACGAACTCGTGTCGGGGCACTGTAGCCATTGCCTCCAGCACACTATGGTTTTTGATACCGCGTTCGGCGGTGGCAAGCTGTTCCTCTACCATCCTTCGACGCGCGACATCAAAGTCGTTCTCAGGCTTTCCCTGGCAAGTAGCCGCGAAGAGCAGCAAGAGCACAGCAATCTTCTTGCCCATTTTAAAAAGTATACCGCGGACCAACAGCGTACGCGAGCCCTGCGGCTTCGCTCATCTTTCGCAGCTTAGCCTCTCACTGCGGATCAAAAATCGATCCGAAGTCCGGATCAAACAGCCGCTTATAAGTACGGGTGGCAAAAACGTCGGTCATTCCAGCGAGATAATCGCACAGGATCCGTGCCCTGGCCGATTGCTCAGTCTCGGTCCGAATGATGCGATCAAAACTCTCGGGCAACAGCCCAAGCCCTGGCCCATCGAGATAACTTTCTGCGAATGCTTTAAACAGGCTCTGCAGGATCACTCGGGCTTTACGTCTGAGTTGATGCAATTGTGAGTGATCGAAAACAAGGTCCTGGGAAAGCTTTTTGTAAAAGTCGGCCTCAAGCTGCACTTCGGGATCGACGTACAACCCTAGTCGGTAACGATTGGTTTCGTTAGCGAGCGGTACATCTCGTTCGATTAACGAACATGACCGTATAAACACGCCGATCTTTTTCGAAAACTGTGATTCGGCTTTTCGCTTGCGAATCGCTTCCAGGACAATCTCAGCGAATTGGGCCTGAACAGGTTGAAGCGACTTGCGTTCGGCCCATTCCTGAACCCGCTCAAGATGCAAAAAGCCTGCATTGATACTATCGACCAGATCGTTCAAACAGTATGCAGTATCATCGGCCCAATCCATGATCTCGCATTCCAGACTACGAAAATGGTTCAAATTGTGGATCCTTGCTGGATCGACCTGGCCAAAAGCAAACGCTCTTAAGGGCGCCTGCTCGTTATAGATGAAGTGATTCAGGGCGTCGGGTTGTTCCCGGTACAGTCGTTTGTATTTCAAGATTCCGTCGAGGAAGGCCCTGGTCGGATTCATGCCGCTCCGCGTATCTGCGCGAGAATAAATAGTATCAGCAATGATGCGTAAGCTTTGCGCGTTTCCTTCAAAACCGCCAAACGGTTTCATCAATTGATGCAAGGTTGTCTCACCGGCGTGGCCGAACGGCGAGTGTCCCAGGTCATGTGTCAGGCAAACCGCTTCAACCAGATCTGGATCAGCAAAAAAGTCTTCGCGCAGGAAAGGGGAGGTCCGCTTTAAAAACGCGCAAATCGATCGGCCAATCTGTGCAACCTCGAGTGAATGGGTCAGCCGTGTTCGATAAAAATCGAATTCACCGGAGAGAAAAACCTGCGTCTTCGCCTGAAGCCTGCGAAATGCTGAGCTGTAGATGATCCGATCGCGATCGACCTGGAACGGCGTTCGGTAGCTATCCGGATCGCGCGGCCCAAGTGTTTCGACATCAAACTGGTTGTAGAAACCGTTTCCAGAAAGCGAGCTCACGCGGTATTTTAGCATGTGAGTCAGGTGTGCTATAGAGCGGACTCGCGACCCAAGCGTCGAGCTGGAAGGTCAACCCATCCTGCGGCTGCAGGACTAGAAGCTTGGGGGTAGCAATCCTCCGGATTGAGCTTCCAGCTCGACCTTCGGCGCGACCTGAACCCAAATAGTCTCAGTCATCTACGTTTTTGACCTCTACTTTCAATGCGAACATGGCCAGATGCTCGGACCGTTGCCATTGTCTCTGACACCCACGGACTTATTCGCGAATCTGTTATTCAAGCACTGCCGAACGTCGATCTAATCCTGCACGCGGGCGATGTCGGGCGGATCGAAGTTCTCGGCCGGTTGCGTAAATTGGCTCCGGTGGTAGCAATCGCGGGCAACGTCGATTCTCATATTCCTTCGCTTCCGCCGACTGAAATCGTGTCGGTGCGTGGGCGGCTTATTTACTTGATTCACAGCTTGGACGATCTGGACCTCAATCCCACAGTCGCCGGTATCTCAATGGTCGTCTCGGGTCATTCTCACAAACCATCAGTGCACGAAAAGGATGGCGCGTTGTATGTGAACCCTGGAAGCATCGGCCCCAGGCGGTTCAAGCTGCCGATCAGTTTTGCGCTCGCCGAATTCCATCCTACACGCATCGAGGTTAAGCTGAAAGAGCTCGCCGAGTGAGAGTTGGAGGGCGCTGTTTACAGCGCCCGAGCCACGTTGACCAAATGGGCCTCGCTCGCGAGGCCCCTCCAAAGCTATTTCGTCGGCTTTGTCGCAGGACTCGGCGAAGGACTTGGTTTGGCAACAATCTCGTCCCGCCGTTTCAAGAACGTTTCAACACTGTAGTCCGGCACGATGTAAATCCACTCCTCGTACTTTTTTTCTTTCTCCAGCCGCTGTTTCAAATCCGCTTGTTTTTTGGCGAACTCCTCGTCCCGCTTGGTCTTGTCCCCCGGTTTTTCGCCCGGCTCAGGAGTCCGCGCGGTTGGTAGGTCAGCGGCAACTTTTACCTGCGTGTATCTTCCTTTATCCGGAGCCTGTTTGCCGAGAAAGAGATCGTACCGAAACCCGTCAAATGTGCTGAGCTGGACATGAAACGGATCCTTCAAGCCAGTCTCGTCCTGACTTGTGGATGCGGGCCGGACGTCGACGAAATTGGGTGTGAAAACTTGAAGGGTTCGCATAAATGACTCATCCAGTCTTTCAGTCGGCTGCGCGTTATCGAGCTTCCAATCGGCCTTTTGATTGTCGCGAGATATCTTCCAGCCAGGGTTGTTCGACCATGGGCTTTGTGTGATCTCTTTCAACTCATCCGGTACAATAAATGACTTGTCCAGCCATTGGCTCGGGGTCAACGGATCAAGGTTCAGGAAAGTTTCCGATACCAAGTAGACGTGATCTTTAACCGCCGGATTATAGACGAATCGGCCACCGCCGGCGCGTTCTTCTCCCTGTTCAGTTCCTTTACCGATAATCAATGTTCCTATTCGTTTGTCGCTTGCTCCCTTAAGATCGATTTCCGTGCCTGAACTAGGACCCTCGCTCGGAGCGGCGATTTTCAAGCGTCCGAATTGAGATGGACCGACCTGCATTTCTTGGGCCGCTTTCAATCCCCATAACGTTTGGACGAACTGCCGGATTTTCTCGAAATCGGCTGGATAATCAGATCGTTGGGTAACACGCCAGACCGCATCTTTCTTTTCCAACGTTACGGCGTCCGAAGTTGTTCGGAGCTGGATTTTCGAGATATCATTTACGGCAAGGTTAGGTAGCACCCGTCTATCAGCCGTCGATTTCTGCCAGCTCTTTGAACGTGACCATTGGAACAGGCCACCGGCTAGAGCGAGTAGAATTGCAACGCCAAAGAGTATGAGAAAGCGGTTCCGGTTCATCGAGCGGCGCGTTTTGTGCGTTTCATCCAGGCAAGCAGCAAACCTGCCACAGTCACGAGTAACGGCATGCCGGCTATGTTGATCCACTTCAAATTGTTTTGCAGGGAATCGATCTCTCCTCTCAGATCTTTGCGTACCTGTTTCAATTCTCGATTCACGTTTGCCTCGTTTTCGTGGAATTTTTTAATCTCAGCCTGTTGTTCCGGCGACAAAAGCGTCCTTTGGTCAGCTTGCTTGCCCGTTTGGAGCTCGGTCAGTTTCTGCCGGGTCTGGTTCAAGCTGTCTTCGAGTTCAGTGATTTTGCCTTGATACTTTTCTTGAGCGGCTGCTTCCATCCGGTTCACACGTTCGAAAGGGCGGTTCCCGGTTGCCCGGCTGCGGACCCCGATCAGATTCGAGTCACCGGCGAGTTGTTCCACGCAGCTTTGGATAAAGTTCAGGTTACCGTTCGAAGGGATAAACACTGTCTGTCCGATCGCTTGCGCTGTCCGCCCGGCGATTGCGTCATAGGCAAAATCGGAGTCGCCAATCAAGATTACCACACCCTCGGCTGTACCTTCCTTTAATACGTTCGACGCCGGACTTGGCGTTGGCAAAGCGGAACCTGTCGCGCCGTCCGCTTTAGTGGAGGCAGACGGACTGGGTGACGCTTCCGGGTTGTCCGCGCCCTGGGAAGCCTGCGGTTTCCCTTGTGGGAAAGCGGTCTTGAACTTACCTGACAACCGGATAGCGATCGGATAAGCAGTGTTGGCGCTCTTCAGTTCTTTTCGAACTGCATCGCCACCTAGCTGGGTAGTCATGGTTGAGACCAGACCCGCTTGAGTAGAGGATTGGACGAGGACATCTTCTTTCAATCCAGCCGTTGGAGTTCCGCTGAATACTCCGGCAAACGGGATCAACAGGTCGTTAATTGACGCACCGAGCGCGTCTTTTTGATTGATCGCTTCAGCAGTCAGCGAAAGAACGGTCGGATCCGATTGAACGCTCTCCTGGCTTTGGATCTTGGTCGCGTAGAGCGGGTCGGCCAGCACTTTGTCGCTGGAGAACTGAACACCCCAAGCCGGCAGCAGCTTCTGGAATGTTGAACTGGTTGGCCCACCGCCAAACTGTGCCGCCATTTGGGATTCCACAAAGGAGTAGGGATCCAACAACGCGACCATCTTGCCGCCTCGCATCAGAAACTGATCGATGGCGAATTCGGCCTGTTCACTGATTCCCTGCGGATGGACCACTACCAATACCGAAATGTCGTCATCGATTTTCTCAGCCGTTAACGAGACGTCGCGGACGTCAAAGCTTTGCTTTAGCTCATTTAAGAACACCCATGGCTGGTTCTGCGGCTGGCGTTGCCGCATCATCATCGGACTGGCTTTTTGACCGGTGACCGGTAAAGCGCTCATCACGCCAATCACTGTCTTTTTCGGGTTCGCAACGCTTGAAATGGCCCGCGATAAGTCGTACTCGAGTAAAGTTTGCCGGTCTGGGCTCAGAAACGGGATAGCAACCTTCTGGTCCAGGCAGCGAACCGCTATCCCAAGAAAAATCCGATCGGTCAGATTGATATTTTGGCCCTCGATTCCGTCGAGATTTGCCGAGTCCTCGGCGTCAGAGTCTGGCTTCGGATCAAGTTTGACCACCTTGATTTTCCCGTGGCCGTACTGCTGGTACTCGGCCAATAGATCTTCTACTTCTTGCGCATACGCTCGCAGCGGTACCGGGACTGCTGGGTTATCCCGGCTGTAGTAGAACCGAATTTCGGCGTCAGTATCCAGCTTCTGCAGGATCTTCTTCGTACCGTCCGAAAGGGTATAAACCCTGTTTTGGGTGAGGTCCGAGCGCACTTTGGCGAACCCGGCAAGCAGATTAACTGCTATGAGGATCACCGCCACGGCAATCACGCCAACGACCGAATAGATCAAGTTTTGAACCTTCATAAACAGCTCACGCGCGATGCGCCCGCAGAACGACGCTGGTTGTGAAAAGGAAAAAGACGGTGACCGACAAAAAGAAAAACAGGTCTCGGCTGTCGATGACGCCGCGTTGGAACCCTTCATAGTGGGCCATCACGCCGAGGCCGGCCAGCGCATCGACAAGCGAGGCGGGCGCCCAGCTGATCACAACATTCGTGACCGGTGGCCATCCACAGAGAATCAGGAAGAGACAGATCACGACCGAGAGGATAAAACTTACTACCTGGTTCCTTGTTAGAGAGGACGTCAGACAAGCGACCGCGAGGAATGCACCGGCCAACAGGAAACTGCCGCCGTATCCGCTAAGGATTTGACCCATATCTGGATGTCCGAGATAGCGAACCGTCAAAACGATCGGAAAAGTCAGGATAAGCGCGATTAGAATGAACGCCCAGCTGGCAAGAAACTTGCCCAGGATGGCTTGCCACGGCGTCACGGGCATGGTGAACAACAGTTCCATGGTGCCTAGCCGCAATTCTTCAGACCAGAGTCGCATGCCGACGGCCGGCACCAGGAAAAGATAGAGCCAAGGATGCCAAACGAAGAATGGCAGCAAATCCGCAATCCCGCGCCCAAAGAAGCTGCCAACCATGAACGTGAAAAACCCGGTTAACAGCAGAAAAATAACGATAAAAACGTAGGCAACCGGAGACGAGAAATAGGCCCCGAGCTCTCTTTTAGCGATTGTCCAGACTGCTTTCATGACTCTGCTCTCGAAAAATCTTCTAAAGAATTAACAGTTCTTGGAAATAGCACTTCTCGGTTTTGAACAAGCGAAGAACGATTCATTTTCATGCGGCGCCTCGCGCCGTGTCAGGCATCGTGATGGAACGAAACACGTCATCTAAACGACCTTCATCGACCGAGACGTGCTGAATCTCCCAGCTTTGCCGGTGCGCCAAGTCGAGAAACTCCGGCAGCAAGGCGGCGGAGCCGGTCGTATGTGCGGTCTCGGCAGAGACCGAGCTTTTCGGGAACAAACGCACAGACAGAACCGAGTCAGCATCACTGATCAGTTCTGACCGCTCCAGGCAACGCAAAGTGGCAAACGGCGATTGCACAGCTTTCCAGGCAACTGCCCGGATACCAACTACCAGCGACCCCGCAACCGGGGCGCGACTCTTAAGCTGGGCCGGCGTGCCATTTGCAACGATTTTGCCTTGATCGATGATCAGCGCCCGGGTGCACGCAGCTTCCACTTCTTCCAGTATATGGGTTGAAAATATGATCGCCTTGGTACTGCCCATCTCTTTGATGAGCATTCGAACCTCATGTTTCTGATTCGGGTCCAGGCCGTCAGTCGGCTCATCCATCACAAGTACTTCCGGGTCATGGATCAA
>Ga0126381_100005646_pt1 | contig 13805 bp, 13 predicted proteins | sample PanSoiMetPlot_28_FD_96465 | JGI IMG/M metagenome (GOLD analysis project Ga0126381, IMG submission 96465) | Tropical forest soil microbial communities from Panama - MetaG Plot_28 | ecosystem: Environmental > Terrestrial > Soil > Tropical forest > Bulk soil | place: Panama | collected 2016-02-17
CGTGCTCGGAACGTTGTTGCCGGCGAGCCGTGCCGCGCGAGTCGATCCGGTAGGCGCGCTCAAGGCGGAGTGATGACTCGCGGAATGGATTTCGGTGTTACATCTTGCTGAGTTTCTGAAGCAGCTCCACGTCGAAGTTGTAGAACTTGTCGTTCAAGACGTCGGCATTCTTGCGAAATGCAGCCAACGCTTCCTGTCGATCTTTATCAGCCTGCGCGGCCTTCGCTTTTTCCAGCAGGTCGTTCAGGTCGGAGAACCTCGGCTGGAGATCTGTTGCAAGTTGGATTAACCATCGATCCCCGAAGTATCGCTGCAAAAGAGCCAGATGCTCGTTCAACGATCCGTTCCATCGATCTAAGATGTCGTAATAAGACAACCATCTGCGGTTCATCTCTTCGGCGTCCACCTTCGCTGTGTAGCCTGAGGCAATTCGACGCATTCGATAGAGCCTGCCATCAAGCAAGTCGGCCATCTCGGTGAACGCTTTCTCGGCGATAGCTCGGTCGGCGCTCCGTGTCTGGTAGCGTTGCGCGATACCGGCTCCAACAATCGCTGACAACAGAAAGCCAAGGACGAGCAGGACGAGAGGTTCGAACCGTCCGAACAGTTTCTTGTCAGTGCGGTGGTCCGCCATGTCAACTGGTGAACGCTGCTATGGTGCGGGACCGTTACGCCTTCGCCTTCCGTCTCGCCGCCCAATACTTCTTCATCCGTGCGCTGACCGCCTTCCGCTGTGCGGCCGACATCGAGCGGGCCCGGCGCGCAACGGTGCTGACCGTATTTTCGACGGCGTTGACCGTCTCACCGAGCGTGCGGCCGGCGCGCGCCGCCAATCCCGGGAAGGCTTTCTCGAGAGAAGCGAGTTCGGCTTTGAGCTCCTGATAACGGTGCTCGGCGCCCTTGCGAGCGAGTTCCAGAAAGTGTGATGAGTGACGCGCCATCGGGCCCTCCAAGTAGACGTGACATTGTATTCATACTTTCCCGGATAGTTGAGAAACTCAAGTAGTTGGGCGAGCTGACGCGGTCAATCAGCAGCACACCGCGACGCCGTGACCGCTTTCGCCGAGCTGCAGAGGATGGCTGCCGGAATTCCGGCGCTTTTGGCTGCCTTCCGATGATTTGGCGTGAATAGTGATCGGCAGGATTCGTACGTCTTGCCTGCAAGGCATAGTAGGGCGCATGGCCCGGCGTGACGCGTCTGCTGGTGCGCGCCCGCGGCGGGCCTGGGTACCGCTTTCACGGGCCGCCGTTGTTGTTGACCACGCGGAATCGGACGGTGACGTGTCGAGAATGTGCGTGATCATGAATAAGTGTCATGGCGCCACGACTCATTTTTCTGGAGCCGGTCCGAGCAACGCCGCAAGCGGCCCGAGCGGCGAGAGCGCCACGTATTCGTGATCGACGAGCTTTGCCTGAGCCAGCGGCAGACTGTCCATGATGGTCTGCGCTTCGGCGACCGTGGTGGCGGGGAGGATGAAGACGACGCCTTTGCCGTCGCTCCGTTGAAACCACTGCCGAAGTTTGCCATCGAGGTAGAGGCGAACCGTGGCGCGGACTTCTGACGGCAGCACCTTGGTGAGCTCCTCGCGCGGCACTTCTGACTTGATCGTCATCAGCACGAGCACGTCCGTTGTCTTCGGCGGCGCCGGCGGCTGTGCTTGGACCTGGTGAGCAGTCATCAGCATCATGCCCGCTACCGCAAGTGTGGAAAAACGCTGAAATGCATTCATGAGTCCTCCTTCATCCAGATCTTTGCCGCTCCCGTGGATCCGTGACAGACTGCGCCCCCTCTAACCGATTGAGTGGAAGGCGTCACAAAACCTGTGACTGCGGCAAATCAACGGAGGGGAAGGACTCTGTCCGGGACCGGAGAAGACGAGGCGCTGCGAGACCTGATGGTGCGGTATCAGGATGGCTCGCTCGAGGCATTTCGGGAACTCTACGCTCGTCTGGCGCCCGACCTTCGGCGGTACGTGCGTTTTCTCAGACGAGGCAGCGAAGCGGTTGACGATCTTCTCCAGGAAGCGTTCCTGCAGTTGCATCGATCGCGGGCCGCGTACGACCCGGCCTACGCCGTCCGGCCGTGGATGTTCGGGCTGGCGCGGAACGTGTGCTTGATGAATCGACGGGCGATGCGCCGCTGGGCGAACGTCCACGCGGTTGGCAGCGATGTGCCCGATGTGCCCGTTCCACCGGATGTCGAGCGTTTGGCCGACGCGGATGTCATTCGTCGATGCCTCGCGGAGTTGCCGGCCGACCACGCCGAGGCGCTCACGCTGCACCATGTGTGGGGATTCAGCTTCGACGAAATCGCCGGCCTGTTAGGAGTGAGCGCTGTTGCGGCGAGAGCCCGTGCCAGCCGTGGCATGGCCCGGCTGCGCGCGGAGATGGCACGGCTCTCGAGTTCAATGCCTGAATACCATGATCGAAGACGACTCGATACCGCCTGATGCGTTGCTCGCTGAGGTGAGCCGCGACTTGCGCGCAGTCCGCCCGTGGCCCGCGCCGTGGCGGGACGCGCTGCGACTGACTCCGCTTGCGCTCGGGATCATCGTTGCCCTGCCGGTCCTCTTCGGATTGCGCCGGGATGCCGTGACTGTCGGGCCGGTCGTCGTGTGGGGAGTGTCGCTGATCCAGGTCGCGTTGGGCCTCGTGCTGATTTGGATGGCCACGCGCGAGGGCAGGCCCGTACGGCGCTTGCCGCGAGGCGTCGTGCGCGCGGCACTGGCGGGGGCCGGCTTCATGATCGTCGCAGTCTCGTTCCTGACGTTCTCGAAGAGTCCAACACACGTGCCGCAGGGTATTCCGCCATGGATCGCGGGGATGGTCTGCTATCTGGGAAGTGCCGTGGCGGCCACGCCGCTCTTCGCGCTGGCGGCGTGGTTTCACTCACGGTTCGTGTCCCCGCGGCCAGCGCTTGCCGGCGGCCTCTATGGCGCCGGCGCGGCGCTGACGGCCAACGCGGGATGGCGTCTGATCTGCCCGATTTCGACACCCTGGCATGTCTTGATCGCTCATGGCGGATCGGTGATATCGATCACGCTGCTCAGCGCGCTGACGGCGCATGTCGTCGCCGCTCGCGCGCAGCGATCATGACGGCCAACAGTCTCAGTGAATGGTCTCTCCGCGATCGGTCTTCCTGGTTGATCGAAGCGGAGTGACAGGCCGGTTCTGCACCGACACGCGCACGGCATCGAGCGCGACCGCGACGAGCACAACGATGTAGGCGACTCTTGGGAACCCGAGACCTGCGAGCATCCACACGAGCAGGAACGCCGCGACCGCGCGCACGGCCCACTGCCGCCACGGCCGGTCCGCGAGACTCAATGCCACTACCGATATCCTTTTCCCCACACGTAGTCGTACTTCACGCTGAGGGCGACGACGGAGGGGCTGTTCTGATGCACGGCCGCCTTGCCGATCGCGAAGAGCAGCGCGTGACGGGCGTTGATGGAGACGTTCATCTCGCTGCCCACGATCACGTTCTGTTGGGCGTTGTTCTGATCGACGCCGTCGACGAACGTGGAGCCTCGGAAGGCGTAACGGGTGTCCATTGCGATCCACAGGCTGTCGTTGAACGAATAACTGACGTGTCCTTCGAGCCCGGCCAGCGGTTCCTGCCGGAGGATCTCGCGTCCGCGGTACGAAGTGTTGTCCGTGTAGAAGTACGTGTTCGCGTACACGTCGAGCTGCCATTTCTGGTCGGGCCCGAACGGATGCGACAGCGCGATCTCGGGTTTGAACGACCAGCGATCGGAACCGAGGTTGAGAATCTTGTCCGCGCTGTAGAGCCCCGTCGGCGCGGTGACCGTGACGCTGACGCCGAGCGCGGTCGTTCGCGTGTAGTCGTCGAATTGCGCCACGCTCAGCGCGGGTCCGCCCTTCACTAACATCGCCACGGCGTAACTGGAATCGCCCGCGCCCGCCGTCGAGCCCGCGACGTTCAGGCCGCTGATGGAGCCGCCAAGGTTCGCAACGGGGAGAGCGGCCTCCACCCAGACGAGACGATGAAACAGACCGAAATAACGCGTGTAGTCGACGAGGGCCTGATTGACGTTCAGGTTGGCGTCCGCGATAACCAGTGAGGGATCGAGCGCAGCGTTGCCGTGTACGAACGCATAGCCGATTTCCAGCTGATTGCTGCCGACGGGCGTGTTGTCGTAGCTGTGTGCGTCGGTGAACTGGGCGCGTGCGCGAGCGGGGCTCAGAAGAACGACGAGAGCACACGGCCCGACGAGCAGCCGTGTCATCAAAACACGACTTGCACGATTCGCGTGATGAGCTCTTCGGGCGACCAGATGGTCAGCAGAAGCGGCAGGAATGGAGCGGCGGTGACGGCGGCCAGACGTGAGATGTCGTCGAGGCCGAAGGGGACGGGACGCATGTCACGTACGAGCGAGTAGCTGTTTCCAAGATCTGCGAGCGATTGAATGTCGGCGGCGCCGAGAAGCGGCTCGGACGACACGTCGACACCACGGACCCAGCGTTGATCGAAACCGTCGACGTACTGCTGCGCGAGCTGGCCGTATTCGGCCAGGCCCTTTCGCCTCACGGCTGCCAGCCGCGGAGTGAACATCAGGAGCGGTCCGAGGATCGCGACGATGAAGAAGGCGATGAAGCCGCCGATCTGCATCTTGAAATCCGGTAGGTGTTCACCCCGATACAGCACCCGGCTCGCCACAACGCCTGCGAGCATCGTGCCTTGCGCGAACAGGATGGGGCCGAACGCGTAAACGCTCTTCCCGAGAAATCCGAGTCCGGCGGCGCGATCGGGATGCGTCGGAATCAAGTTCAGATCGATTCTCGCAACCTGCCAGAGAAACCGGTACCAGATGAAGAACCGCACATACCAGCGCAGAAGGATGAACTGCAGGATCGGAATGCTGACGAACACGTACCAGAAACCCGCGGCCGTGAGATTCCAGCGTCCGCCGGCCGTGGCATACCAGGTCGAGGCATCGATCGAAACGCGACTCTGCCACAGCCACAAGCCAACCGTGTAGATGCACAGGAAAAGGCCGACCTCGAGCGGGATCGAGTTGCGCCACCTGAGCGCGGAGTGGATCGCTCGTCGAAACGGTGGCACGTTCTTCGGCAACACAAGGCCCCAGTCGACAAAGCGCGCCACGATGACGCGAATCCGAAGGTGAACCAGAAGCTCGGCGGCGATGAGCACCGGAAGGGCGACGAGGAACCGGACGTGCACTTCGACGTCACGGAAGAAAGACAGCCGCGTGGCGCCGGCGGCTGACGAGGCGAGCGTCAACAACAGCAATGGCAACCACGCTATGAGGGTGAGGGTCAGCATGCGGCGAGGCAACAGCTCCAGGTGGTCGCCTTCGAGATGCGCCTTGCGAAGCAGTTGGTAAAGCGGCCCGCCGAGCACGAGCGAAAAATCGTGTGCTTCTTCGAGAAACTCGAGATCCGCCGCCTTCGTCTGCGTCGTCTCCATGGTCGACCCTCTGCACGTTCCTGCTCACGAGCGGCCGTAGTGCGCCACGACATGTCGGAGGTGCCGTCCGACAGGGCGCTCGTGTCGTCGCGATTTCCCGAAGCTGCTTGCGACGGCACCGTGCACGTCGCAAGCAGCAGGCCGACGCGCGCCCGAGCATCACGCCTTTCCTTACGCTGCTTTCGGCGCCGGAGCGGGTGACGGCCCAGGAGTCGGCCCCTCCGGCTGCTTGCGGCTCGGATACGGAACGGACACGAGCGAGATGTGGCGAGCGGATTTCCACTCGGCCAGTGTCGCCGGGTCGGAGCCGCACTGGTTCGCGACGATCGTGTCGAGCTGCTTCGCGATCGCGACGGCCCCCGCGAGGCTGGCGCTGATGGCGGCGCTTGCCGCGGCGCGCGCCTCCTTTGCCGTGGCGTGCGTCTTGATGACCGCCTGGAACTCGTCGATCGCCGCCATCACGTCGTCCAGAATCGTCGAAGGCAGGTGGTGCGCCACGATTGCGTCGCCGAACGGCGTTGCCTCTTGCACGATTGCGCGGGCCTCGGCGACGAGGCGCTGATCACTGTGGGTTTTCGGCGCGCGGAACTTGATCGCCAGTCCGGGCATGCTGGCGGTCACCAGCTTCGCCGTGCGCGTGACCATCGCCAGCAGATCGCGCATACGCTGCCGAATCGCGTTCTTTGTGGTGATGGTTTGGCGCGCCGCTTTCTTGCTGGCCGCCTGCGCCACCACGCGCGGCTCGAGCTCGCCAAGCCTTGTGGCGAGCGTCGCGAACAGTGTGCCGCCGAGACTGGTCGCGGGAAACTGGTCTGTGTGCGCCGCGCCGAACCCGTTCAACCGCACGACCATCTCGTACCGCCGAATGTCGATCATTCTCACGGTCCACTTTCTCCTGGCGGCGACGAATGTCGTCCGCACTCACTTCGACACCGTTCGCGCCGAGAAGTTCGCATCGATACAGACTTCTTGCGCGCAAAATGAATCGCGAATGCATTTTCTTTGCGGACGATGTCACGTCAGCGAGGAGCGAGGTCACGTAGGTGCGGGACCAGTAGTCGTACGGGCGGCACGGGCACGCGTCAACGCCGGACCAACGTCGCGTACGGGCCGACGCAGGGAGCGTATTGTCGGACCCGCGTCGAGCGCCCGTGAACCAGCAAAAAAGAACTGTCGCGCGGCGGCAGGGCGCGTCCAGTACCAACGAACGTGACGGCGGTCTGACTCGGCGGAGCGGCGGAACGACTCGACGGAAACGCGGGCTGACTCGCCGGATGTGCGGGACGTCGACGCGTGCGATCGAGACGAGACTAAGGTACGGGAGGAACGAGAGCATGGGACGTCGACGCCTGGCGCTGACGATTGCGCTCGTGACCTTCTTCGTGCGCGCCGCCTCCGCGCAGGAGGACGCCGAGCGCCGGTGGGGCGTGTCGATCTGGGGCGTCAGCTATCACATCAACCGATCGATCGACTACGACGAGGCAAACGTCGGCCTCGGTGTCCGTTACCTGTTCAACAAGTACTTCTTCGTCGAAGCCGACGCGCTGCGCGACAGCAATCGGGGACTCGTGCTGCCGGTGTCGGCCGGCGCGGAGCTGGGGTTTAAGTCGATCGGACCGTGCCGTCTTGCGGCCGTCGCGGCGCTGACCCTCGCGTACTATCAGAACTTGCGAACGGAGTCGGATTATTTCAAGTTCGGACCGGTGCCCGGCGCGGCCATAACCTGCGGCCGCGCCAAGACGAACATCGTCGTCATCCTCAGCCCGTCGCGGCAACCGATTGCGGCGCTCGCCGCATCGCTGACGATCCTTTTCTAGCCGCGACAATTCCTCGTGACGTCCGGCGCCGATAAGGAGTACGCTGGCTGTACTTTCCTGAAGTTGCTGTCTTCGCAGCGGCCTCATCAAAGCATCCGGAACAGGAACGCCCGGAGCGGAGGAGGCCTCGTGCACGACAGCCGATCTGTGATCGAGCAGTCCAGGCAGCTGATTGCGAGCTCCCGCGACATCGTCCAGCAGAGCCAGAAAATCCGGACCTCTGCCAGGCTGGCTGCTGGACGCGCGCAGCGGATGCTCGAGTGGTCGCGGGAAACGGTGAGAACGTGCGACGAGCGAGCGCCGTCGCGTCCTCAATGAACGCGGTGGTCGAGCTCGGCGGCGCGACGTTGGATCTGCGCCCGGTACGCGTACGCGTCGAGGCGTGCGGTCGTCTTAGCGATGAGGTGGTGACTCCGCAACCGCGCCGCGGCCGCGCGTTCCCATAGCGCTATCAGGCGACCGAGGCGATCGGCCCTGGCGCTGCGGTGCGAGTGCGCGTCCACGGATAGCCGCGCCTTCTCCGGCCGGGACGGCACGCCGGGCCGGACATCCCACGAGTACTCGCACTCAGCGCAGAAGTACACCATCTCGCCGAAGTGCTCGTGGATCTGAATGGTGTTGCGAGACCGGCATCGGGGACAGGGAGGTGGCGGTCCGTTCTTTGGACTGTCGTTCATCGTCTACGCGTAGTATGAGCGCGCTGGGTTGAGCGTGGGGTTAGTTTGTTCGGTGGAGCTTGCGACGACGGCGCGGCCGATCCGGAGCTTCGGGCGTCGACGGCGGTGTGTGATCCGTGCTGTGCGTCGACCTGATCCGTTCGAGCCGCGCACCACCGACCATTCGTTCTGCGTAATCCTCATCGTTCCGACGCCGATCAACGCCAGAGGCGATGGGTTCTTGTCTGGTCCTGCGTTCCACCATCATCCAGAAATGCCGGTGAAACCGTTTGCAGTGATGATGCCACCATCAAATCGACGACGTTAGTCAACAACGCAAACGACGCCGAAACGGGATTCGCCGACTGAAGCAATCGACTCTATTTGGTGTGGAACAAAAGGCTTAACCGATCCGTTCGGTCGTACGGTTGAGTTCGCTTGACGTACATACGATCTCCAAATCTGTCTGAATCCGCGACAAGGATTTCGAAGGGGAACGTTAGCCGGCGCCGCGAGATCACGATCGAACAGTTTTGGTATGCGTGTGTGCTGTCACGTGACACCCTCACGGATCAGGTGTCTGCCGCGTCGCCCGTAACACACAGTTCCGTAAGCCACTTACGACCGCTTGTTAGTGGAGGCACGTTTGCGTCTGGTGCCCCAAAGCCATGTACAGACTCGCCGAAGATCGCGGCGCCATGCCGCCCTCCTTCGTCGTCGAATTCGCAGCACTGCTTGCCCTCGGACCGATCGGTGCCGCCGTCGTCAGCGTCGTTGCCGCCGCGTTCAAGCGGCGCGTACCGGCCGCAATCGCCGGACTCGCCGCGACTGCTGCCGCCATCGGCGCCCATCAGGCGCTGGGCGGCACCGTCGGGAGCTTCGAATGGCCCTTCCAGGCGCTGCCGATCGCTGGCGCCGTGTTGGCGTACTGCGCCGTGAAGATCGTCGCGACGCAGGTTGCCATACCGCTGGCGACGCGCCGGCATGTCAATCCGGGCTGGCTCCAGGCTTTCGTCCGTGAATGTCCGGCTTATCTGGTCGCTGCGCCATTTGCGGTAGTGATCGTCGACCTGATCGGGCAGCGGATGTGGCCGGCACTCGCGCTGGCCGCGGTGCCGGTTTTCTTTGCCTTCCGCGCGTACGCCGACTATTTGGATCACCTCGAAGAGTCGCATCGGCGCCACGAAGCGACGGATGACCACGGGATCGCGGTGCTCGATACCAAGGGCCGCGTACTGCTGTGGAGCGAGGCGGTCGCACACTTCACCGGCTGCCAGAACGGACGCGCGGTCGGCCGTCCGCTCATGACGGCGATGCCCTGGCTGAAAGACACGGCGCTCGCGCGCGACATCAACGAGACGCTCTCCGATCGCACCACACGCAACTCCCGCATCGTCCTGACCCGGAACGGCAGCTCGCGCACGCTCGACGTGAAGATCGTCGCCGTCCCTGACGGCGTGACGCTGCTGTGGCACGACATGACCGATCGCGCGCGTGGCGAGCAGGCCATGCGGCGCGACACCGAGCGCCTGGCGCTCGCCGCCGAAGGGGCGAACGACGGCCTCTGGGAATGGGATCTCCGGACGAACGAGCTGACGGTCACGGCTCGCTGGAAGACGACGCTCGGGCTGGCGAGCTCAGCCAGCGTCACGCGGGCGGACGACTGGCTCGCCCGCGTGCATCCGGACGATGCGACGCCGCTGACGCAGGCGCTGAACGCGCTGGCAGCCGGGGACAGCGCGCAGGTTGAACAGACCATCCGGATGAGCCATGAAGACGGCTCCTACCGCGCGTTTCTGTGCCGCGCGGTCGCCGCCGGCAATGGACGCCGCCGCTCCCGCGTCGCCGGCTCGCTGACCGACATCACCGACCGCGTCGCCGATCAGGAACGGCTGCGCACTGTCGGATTTCGCGATCCGCTCACGGGCCTCCGCAACCGCACCGACTTTCTCGAGGTGCTCGGCCGGCGGCTCGAGCACTACAAACGCACGCCGGTGGGCGATCGCTTTGCGGTTCTGTACCTCGACCTCGATCGCTTCAAGGTGATCAACGACAGCCTCGGGCATCTCGCAGGGGATGAACTGCTCGTCGGCGTGTCGCGGCGGCTCGAATCGTGTCTGCGGCAGGACGACTGCCTCGGTCGTCTTGGGGGCGACGAGTTCGCCATCCTGCTGACGACGGTTGGTGACGAATCGCAGGCGAACGCGATCGCGTTCCGCATCGGGGACTCTCTGCGTGCGCCGCTCACGGTGGCAGGGCGCGACGTCTTCACGTCGGCGAGCATCGGCATCGCGTTCGGCCGCCGCGAGTACGACAGTCCGGACGAAGTGATGCGTGACGCCGATACCGCGATGTATCAGGCGAAGGCCGCGGGGAAGGCGCGTCACGAGCTTTTCGACGCCGACATGCATGCGCGCGCGCGCGATCGCCACGAGATGGAGAGCGATCTGCGTCACGCCATCAACAACCGCGACTTCGAAGTGCACTACCAGCCGATCGTGTCGCTCGCGACCGGCATGTGCGTCGGTTTCGAGTCGCTCGTGCGTTGGACGCGCAACGGCAAGCCGGTGTCGCCGGCGATCTTCGTCCCGGTCGCGGAGGAACTCGGCGTCATCGACGAGCTCGGCACGTGGGTGATGGAGAAGGCGTGTCACACCTTCGCCGACTGGCAGCGACGGTATCCGAACGCGGGTCTGAACTGCATTACCGTCAACGCGTCGAGCCGTCAGCTCGTGCAGCAGGGATTCCCATTCCTCGTGCACGAAGCCGTGCGCAAGTCCGGCCTCAAGGTTGCCGACCTGCGCATCGAAGTCACCGAGACGGCGTTGATGGACAACCCGCAGGCCGCGGCGCAGGTGCTCGGCGAGCTGCGGGACTACGGGGTCAAGATCTATCTCGACGATTTCGGTACCGGCTGCTCGTCGCTGAGCCACCTGCACAAGCTGCCGGTGGACGCGCTGAAGATCGATCGCTCGTTCGTCATGAGCCTCCTCATGCCCGATCGTCCGGCGATCGTCGAGAGCATCCTCGCGCTGGCGCGCACGCTCAAGACGAGCGTCGTCGCGGAAGGGATTGAGGCGGAGCTGCAGGCGCGCGAGCTCGAGCGGCTCGGGTGCACGCACGCGCAGGGATACCTGTTCTCGCGGCCGCTGAACGAGTCGGCGGCCGAGCAGGTGATTGCCGCGAATCAGCCGCTCGGGCCGAAGCGGCAAGAGGCCGAGTTGAACGGCGAGTTGCGCGAGCCCTGGTCACCGATTGGCAGCGTCGCCGCTCCGGTCACGAGCTGGTCGACGCACTAGCGAGCTCAGCGTCAGCAAGTCGTGGCGGACAGCCCGGCGGACGCTCGCGCGGGCAGGCGCGCTAATTCACCAAGTCACCAATTCATCAAGTCACAAATTCACGATGGTACCAACTCCCGGTGGGGTCCGACGTCCGGTTGCCACGACTCGCCAAAGCGAATGATTCACGCCAGGTCACAAATTCTCGAACGGCTACGTCGCGTCGTGGCGATTGGCGGCGGACGTTTGAGCGCGCCGTGCAGCGCGCCGGAAGTTTGGCGCATCGAGTCTCCCCGCGTCGACTTCGTTCAAGCGTGATCCGTCCCCGCCGGAGAACCTCGGGGCGAAAACCGCGGATGACCGGCGCTGGCATCAGCAATTAGTCGACGCGGGCAGCGAAAGAGCACCGAGCGGAGACAAACTTCCCGGCGCGCGAAACGGAAGCCGACAAGCGGCACGACGTGACGGCGCATTGAGGTTGCGTGTCACGCCCTATTAGTGACCCCGGGCCGCTTTGTCACGTCCACTCCCTTCACGAGGAGCCACAACGCGAGCGACAGCTCTGCCACGAACGGCGGGCACGATGATGAGATACAGGATGCCGCCGATGCGCGCGTACACCTGCGGCTTGATGTCGTTCATCGCGCCGGCAGCGCGAACGCCAGGTATTCTCCCGAGTAGTTCCCGCCGCTGATCGCGACGACGATGTACTGCTTGCCGCCGGCTAGATACGTCATCGGCGATCCGCTTTGCGGCGCCGGCATCCACACCGCGCCGATTTCCTTTCCATTCGTCTTGTCGTACCCGCGGAACATCGCGCCGCGCGGATGTTCCGGCGTGGTCGTGATCTGCGGATCGCCCATGACGACGAGCGACTTCGTGACCATCAGGCCGATGCCGCCGGTCGGCGCCTGACCGGTTTTCGGAATGTTCAGACCTTTCAGCGCCGGATGATTGCGCACGTTGTCGGGCGTGTCGCCGTGCGCGACCTGCCAGACGATTTCGCCGCGATCGAGGTTGATCGCGGAGATCGTGCCGTACGGCGGTTTGACGATCGGCAAGCCGTCGACGGTGAGACCGCCTCCGTTGCCGCCGGCATTGCCGCGGCCGGCGGGCTGCGCCGGCGGAGGTGTGGCAGCCGGCGGCTGTTGTGCCTGCGCGCGCGGCGAATCAGCCGCGCAGCAATCGCCGGGGCCGAGCACTTCGCGGAACGGCTGACCGGCGATCCCTGACACGTAGCGGATGTCGGAGAATCCCGACGGCGGCGTCACGAGCGACGTCGACGTGAGGCCGGCGTTGTTCGCCTGCGCGATGATCGTGTGCGTTTCGGGGTCGTAGGCGACGCCCGGCCAGTTCGTGCCGCCGACGGCGTTGCCCATGTTGATCGCGCCGAGGATGCCGTTCACGTCGCCGAGAACTGCCGGGTTGTACATCCACGGTCCGACCTTGTACCGCGCGATCTGTTTCAATGCCTGCGCGCGGAGCTCCGGCGTGAAGTCGATCAGGTCGTCGGGCACCTTCAGGTAGTTGCGCGTGTACGCCGGCGGCTTGGTGGGGAAGGGCTGCGTCGGACTCGTCTTCTCGCCCGGGACGTCGGACTGCGGAACGGGACGCTCTTCGATCGGCCACACGGGCTTGCCGGTGACGCGATCGAACACGTACAGCGCACCCTGTTTGCCAGGCACGGCGACCGCTTTGATCGCGCGGCCATCGACGGTGATGTCCGCAAGAATCGCGGCGGACGACATGTCGTAGTTCCAGATCGGATGGTGCACGAGCTGGAAATGCCACTTGCGCTGGCCCGTTTTCAGGTCGACGCAGACGAGGCTCTCGGCGAACAGGTTGTTGCCCGGTCGATGACCGCCGTAGAAATCCGACGTCGGCGTTTCGACGGGCAGATACACGAGGCCGAGGTCCTCGTCGACGGTGATCTGCGTCCACACACCCGTATTGCCGTTGATCGCCCACGACTCGTTTTCCCACGTGTCGTTGCCGAACTCGCCAGGTCGCGGGATCGTGTTGAACGTCCAGAGCAGCTTGCCCGTTTTGACGTCGAACGCCCGCACGAGGCCCTTCGTGTTGTTGTGTGTGCTGACGGTCGCGCCCTCGCGGAACGACGATCCGACGATGGCGACGTCCTTGACGATCGCCGGCGTCGAGTGGACGCCGATCTCTCCGGTATCTAGATCGATTTGTTCCCCTTTGCCCTTGACCGCGCCGACTTTCAAGTCGACGATTCCGTCTTTGCCGAAGTTTGGAATCAGCGAACCGGTCTTGGCGTTCAACGCGACGAGCCGATAACCGGTCGTGATGTACAGGATTCGATCGTCGCCGCGGCCGTCGGTCCAGTAGGCGAGACCGCGTCCCGAAAGCTGACGCGGCGCGACGCCGGCGCGCATCCCTTCACGAAGGCTGTGTGCCCAGATCAGCTCGCCGGTCTTGCCGTCGAGCGCAACGACCGAGCGTCGCGTACCGCCCGTCGTGTACAGCACGCCGTTGATCGCGAGCGGCGTGCCTTCGAGCTTGTACTCGGGACGCGGGCCGAGCATGTCGGTCTTGAAGCGCCACGCGACCTCGAGGTCCTTGAAGTTCGAGACGTTGA
>Ga0126381_100005647_pt1 | contig 13804 bp, 16 predicted proteins | sample PanSoiMetPlot_28_FD_96465 | JGI IMG/M metagenome (GOLD analysis project Ga0126381, IMG submission 96465) | Tropical forest soil microbial communities from Panama - MetaG Plot_28 | ecosystem: Environmental > Terrestrial > Soil > Tropical forest > Bulk soil | place: Panama | collected 2016-02-17
CGTCGTGCTCGAGGAACGGGATCATGGCGGTGGCCACGGACACCATCTGGCGCGCGGACACGTCCATGTAGTCGACCTCGTCCGGCGGGATCTGGTCGACCTCGCCGCCCTTGCGGCGGACGAGCACGCGGTTGGTGCCGAACGAGCCGTCGGCCTTGATCGGCGTGTTCGCCTGGGCGATGACGTGCCGGTCTTCCTCATCCGCGGTCAGGTAGTCGATCTGGTCGGTCACCTTGCCGGAGACCACCTTGCGGTACGGCGTCTCCACGAAGCCGAAGGCGTTCACCCGGGCGTAGCTCGACAGCGACCCGATGAGGCCGATGTTCGGGCCTTCAGGAGTCTCGATCGGGCACATCCGGCCGTAGTGGCTGGGGTGCACGTCACGGACCTCGAACCCGGCCCGCTCGCGGCTCAGGCCGCCGGGGCCGAGCGCGGAGAGCCGGCGCTTGTGGGTAAGGCCGGCCAGCGGGTTGGTCTGGTCCATGAACTGCGACAGCTGGCTGGTGCCGAAGAACTCCTTGATCGAGGCCACCACCGGGCGGATGTTGATCAGGGTCTGCGGCGTGATCGCCTCGACGTCCTGCGTCGTCATCCGCTCACGGACCACGCGCTCCATCCGGGCCAGGCCGAGCCTGACCTGGTTCTGGATCAGCTCGCCGACCGTGCGCAGGCGGCGGTTGCCGAAGTGGTCGATGTCGTCGGTCTCGAGCGGGAGGGTGCGGTCAGCGCGGACCATCTCCTCCTCGCCGGCGTGCAGCCGGACCAGGTACTCGATCGTGGAGACGATGTCGTCCTCGGTCAGCGTGCCCTGGCGGATCGCCAGGTCAAGGCCCAGCTTCCTGTTGACCTTGTAGCGTCCGACCTTGGCCAGGTCGTACCGCTTCGGGTTGAAGTACAGGTTGTCCAGCAGGGCCTGCGCCGACTCGCGCGTCGGCGGCTCGCCCGGGCGCAGCTTGCGGTAGATGTCAAGCAGCGCGTCGTCCTGGCCGGCCGTGTGGTCCTTCTCCAGGGTCGCCCGCATCGACTCGTAGTCACCGAACCGCTCGAGGATCCGCGCGTCGTCCCAGCCGAGGGCCTTGAGCAGCACCGTCACGCTCTGCTTGCGCTTGCGGTCGATGCGGACGCCGACGCTGTCCCGCTTGTCGATCTCGAACTCGAGCCACGCTCCCCTGCTCGGGATCACCTTGCAGGAGTAGATGTCCTTGTCGCTGGTCTTGTCGACCTGGCGGTCGAAGTACACGCCAGGCGACCGCACGAGCTGGCTGACCACCACACGCTCGGTGCCGTTGATGATGAAAGTGCCCTTGGACGACATAAGCGGGAAGTCGCCCATGAAGACGGTCTGGCTCTTGATTTCACCGGTGGTGTTGTTGATGAACTCCGCCGTCACGAACATGGGCGCGGAGAACGTCATGTCCTTGTCCTTGCACTCCTCGGCGGAGTACTTGGGCGGCTCGAACCGGTGGTCGCGGAACGACAGTGACATCGTCCCAGAGAAGTCCTCGATCGGGCTGATCTCCTCGAAAATCTCTTCGAGTCCTGACTGCTCTGGCACGTCCTTGCGTCCAGCCTCTTTGGCGGCCTGGATACGTGCCTTCCACTTATCGTTGCCAAGCAGCCAGTCGAACGACTCAGTCTGCAGGGCCAGCAGATCGGGAACCTTCAGGGGTTCGTTGATCCGCGCGAAGGACACGCGGCGGGGACCAAGATTCGTGGCGGAGGCGCTGCGCGATGCTGCCAACAGGGGTCCTTCCGAACTTGTCGCGGAAATATCACCGCACGCACGCCAAACGCCCCGCGGCGAAAACCCCACAGAGGCGACAGAGACACGCAGGACGTTAGAGTGCAGCGCAAATGGTCAGTGTAGCCAAAGACTGCACTGCCTGTCAACGGTACCCCAATATGCGGTTCACCTTGCTCCGCAGCATCTCGTGTTGTCGGCGAAACGTCAAGTCGAAACACCACGGTTCGGGTGGGTTAGACGCGTGATGGATACCACACGCGTGCGGATGTGTAAGGTACAACGCCGCTGGGTATCAAGGTTATTCCGGCCTGCGCGAGCGAACCCTCACGCGGCGCAGCCGATCCCTAGCTCCCTGACATGTACCCACGGTCCTGCAAACCGAAAGCGCCGCCCGGATCTTCCCGGGCGGCGCTTTCGGTGGTACTGCTGAACTACTTGACCGTGACGGTGGCGCCGGCGCCCTCAAGGGCGGCCTTGGCCTTCTCCGCGGCTTCCTTGTTGACCTTCTCAAGGACGGTCTTCGGCGCGCCGTCCACCAGGTCCTTGGCCTCCTTCAGGCCGAGGCTGGTCAGCGAACGCACCTCCTTGATGACCTGAATCTTCTTGTCACCAGCGGCGTCGAGGATGACGTCGAACTCGTCCTGCTCCTCGGCCTCCTCGGCCGGGGCAGCCCCGCCGCCGCCAGCGGCGGCCACACCGGCAACCGCGACCGGCGCGGCGGCCTTGACGTCGAACGTCTCCTCAAAAGCCTTCACGAACTCGGACAGCTCAAGGAGGGTCATCTCCTTGAAGGCGTCAAGCAGTTCGGCGCTGCTGAGCTTCGCCATGATCGTTTCCCTTCGTTCCTTAGTCCTGGGTCTGTGTCTGCGAGTCGGGCGTGTCGGGCGTGTCGGGCGTGTCGGCCGCCTCTGCTGGCGCCGCGGCGCTGCTCGGGGCGCCGGCCTCGACCTTGGCGCGCAGCGCGTCGGCCAGCAGCGCCATCTGCGTCGGCAGAGCGTTGAACGTCGCCGCCGCGCCGGCCATCGACGCCTTCATGGCCCCGGCCAGCTTGGCCAGCAGAACGTCGCGCGGCTCGAGGTCGGCCAGCTTGCTGACCTCGGCAGCGGTGAGCGCCTTGCCGTCGAGCACGCCGCCCTTGATCACGAGCAGCGGGTGCGCCTTGGCGAAGTCCAGCAGGCCCTTGGCAGCCTGCGCGACATCCCCCTCGACGAACGCGATCGCGGACGGCCCAGACAGCAGTGGCGAGAGCTGGTCACCCAGCCCGGCCTCCTGGACCGCGATCTTGGTCAGCGTGTTCTTCACGACAGCGAACGTGGCGTTGCCATGCAGCGCGCCACGCAGCTCCGACATCTGGGCCACCGTCAGCCCGCGGTACTCGGTAAGCACCGCGCCGCTAGACTCCCGGAACTTGCCGGCGAGCTCTTCGACCTCGGCGATCTTCTCGGCGTTTGCCATGAGCCTCCTTTCCCTCTTGTCGTGCCTGCCATATCGACGCCGAAGACGACGAACGCCCCGGGCGCAAGGCGCTCGGGGCGGCAACCACGACTGGCTTGCCCGGCTGGGCACACCACCGCGGTATTGGCTCACGGTCACCTGCGCGGGATGCCCGTCCGCGGAACCGCCCTGACGGACTGTCCCGCGCCGGAACCTTCGGCGCAGCGGTAAGGCTGCGCATCCAGCGGTCTTCGGCGGTGCTTAGTGTACGTGCCGTCACCCACGCGGCCAAATCGGGCCCAGACATGATCGTGGGTCGTTGGCGCCGCATGCGACGACCAGCGACCCACGGATCATGAAAGCTACGCGACGGGCTCGGGCTCCTCGGTGAAGCCGCGGGTCTTGTTCGGGTCGACGGGGATGCCGGGCCCCATCGTCGTGGTGAAGAAGACCTTCTTCAGGTAGCGGCCCTTGGCGGCGGCCGGCTTGAGCCTGATCACCTCGTCAAGCGCGGCCGCGTAGTTCTGCAGCAGCGCGTTCTTCGGGAAGGACGCCTTGCCGATGATGAAGTGCAGGTTGCCGTGCCGGTCGGTGCGGAACTCGATCTTGCCGCCCTTGATCTCGGTCACCGCCTTGCCCACATCCGGGGTCACGGTTCCGGTCTTCGGGTTCGGCATCATGCCGCGCGGGCCGAGCACCCGGCCGAGACGGCCGACCTTGCCCATCAGGTCCGGCGTGGCCACCACCGCGTCGAAGTCGAGGAAACCGCCCTGGATCCGCTCGATCAGGTCGTCAGAGCCGACATAGTCCGCGCCGGCCGCGCGCGCTTCCTCGGCCCGGTCGCCGGTGGCGAACACCAGGACCCGGGCGGTCTTGCCTGTGCCGTTTGGCAGGTTGACGGTGCCGCGGACCATCTGGTCCTGCTTACGCGGGTCGACGCCGAGCCGGAGGTTGACTTCAACGGTCGGGTCGAACTTGGTCACCTGGGTCGCCTTGGCGAGTTCCATCGCCTCACCCGGACTGTACAGCCGCTCGCGGTCGACCTTCTCGGCGGCGTTCTGATATGCCTTGCTGCGCTTCATGTGTGCTCCCTGGTGGAAGTCGTGGTCGTCTGGACCGGCGCAAGGTCCTGCCACTTGGGGTTATGAACTTTCAGAATGATCCCGAACGGAGGCGGGGCGACTCTCCCGCCGTCAGATTAGCCTTCGACCCGGACGCCCATCGAACGAGCGGTGCCGGCGATGATCTTCTCGGCGGCCTCGATGGTCGTCGCGTTCAGGTCGGGCATCTTCGTCTCGGCGATCTGCCGTAGCTGCGCCGCGGTCAGCGTGCCGACCTTGGTCTTGTGCGGCTCGTTGCTGCCCTTGTCGATGCCTGCGGCCTTCTTGATCAGCTCGGGCGCGGGCGGCGTCTTGGTGATGAATGTGAACGTCCGGTCTTCGTAGATCGAGATCTCGACCGGGATGATGTTGCCTCGCTGGGACTCGGTGGCAGCGTTGTACTGCTTCACGAAGTCCATGATGTTGACGCCGTGCGGGCCGAGCGCGGTGCCGACAGGCGGGGCCGGAGTGGCCGCGCCAGCTGGCAACTGCACCTTGACGACGGCAGCGAGCTTCTTCCTTCTTGGCGGCATGACGGTGGGGTTCCTCTCTGTCTCCCGGGGGCCGACCCCCGTACCCCCGATTTAGATCTTCGAGACCTGGTCGAATGAGAGCTCGACTGGCGTCTCCCTGCCGAAGATCGACACGAGCACCTTGAGCTTCTGTGTGACCGGGTTGACCTCGTTCACGGTCGCGGGCAGCGTCGCGAACGGTCCATCCATAACGGTAACCGACTCGCCGACTTCATACTCCGGCGTGGACTTCTTCGCGGTCGCGGCCTGCGCGGTGGTCTCGGCGGAAGCCGGGGCGAGCAGCCCGGCGACCTCGCCGAGCGGCAGCGGCGACGGACGGCTTGACAGGCCGACGAAGCCGGTGACGCCGGGGGTGTTCCTGACCACGGCCCAGGACTCGTCGGTGAGATCCATCCGGACCAGGATGTACCCGGGCAGGACCTTCTCGTTGACCGTCTGCTTCTTGCCGCTCTTGATCTCGGTCACCTGGTGGGTGGGGACCTCGATCTGGAAGATGTAGTCCTCCATGTTGAGCGACATGATCCGGCTTTCCAGGTTCGTCTTCACCCGGTTCTCGTAGCCGGCGTATGAGTGCACCACGTACCAGTCGCCGGGCATCATGCGCAGTTCGCGCGTGAACTCGGCGAGCGCGTCGGGCTCCTCAGCGGGCCCGGCGGCGTCGTCGCCGGGCTCGAGGCCAGCCTCGTCCTGGGCAGCCTCGTCGCCGACGCCCTCGGCGGCGAAGCCGGAAGTCTCGTCGGTCACGTCGGCTGCCTCACTCTCCTGTTGGCCGAAACCAGCCGGCCCATCCGCTGCGCCGTTCGCCTGGTAATCGTCGGTGTGCAGTCGGGACTCGGACACGGTCACTCACTCTCTACTTTGCTCGCTGGCAAGCGCTCACAGGGCCACTCACCTGGCGAGAAACCCCGTGATCATCGTGCCACGCTGTGTACGCGCGGCGCGCCGCCGGGGCGTTCCGTGATCTGGCGTTAGCCGAAGATCCAGAACATCAGCTTGGTGAACCCGTAATCGAGAGTCAGCACGATGGCGCTCATGATGACCACGAACACGAGCGCGACCGTCGTGTACGTGATCAGCTCGTTACGAGTCGGCCATATAACCTTCCGGAGTTCCGCAGCCACCTGCCTGGTGAACAGGGCAGGCGTGGTCCGGTCGCGCTTAGCGGCGCGCCCCGATCCGCCGCGTCGCTCCGCGCTCTGGCCTCGCGTCTGGGTTGCCATGTCCTCACCTGTGCAGCACTGTACGGATCCCACCGCGCGGGCTGGCCGGACCGTACTGGTCCCGCAGGTCCGCACTGGCAGGGCAGGAGGGACTCGAACCCCCAACCGCCGGTTTTGGAGACCGGGACTCTACCAATTGAGCTACTGCCCTCCGGATTTGCAATCACCAGAGTGTACGTCGAACCCACCCGTTCCGTCGAACCGACGGACAGACGCGCCTGAACGCGAAACCAGTTGGAGGTACTCAGCCCCGGAGTGACACGATGGGTGCATGCCAACCACGAGACTATCGGCCCGCGTGTCCGCCATCACCGAATCCGCGACCCTGGCCGTCGACGCGAAAGCCAAGGCGCTGAAGGCGGCCGGCCGGCCGGTCATCGGGTTCGGCGCGGGCGAGCCTGACTTCCCCACGCCCGGCTACATTGTCGAGGCCGCGCAGCGGGCCGCGGCTGAACCGAAGTTCCACAAGTACACCCCGGCGGCTGGCCTGCCCGAACTGCGCCAGGCCATCGCCGTCAAGACAGCCCGTGACTCGGGCCTGGCCGTGACCGCCGACCAGGTGCTCGTCACCAACGGCGGCAAGCAGGCCGTCTTCCAGACCTTCGCCACGTTGCTCGACGACGGGGACGAGGCGCTCCTGCCCGCTCCGTACTGGACTACTTATCCGGAGGCGATCGCGCTCGCCGGCGGCGTCCCAGTGCCAGTGCACACCGACGAGAGCACCGGCTACCTGGCGTCCGTGGAGGCCCTCGAGGCGGCCCGCACCGAGCGGACCAAGCTGCTCGTCTTCGTCTCCCCGTCCAACCCGACCGGCGCCGTCTACCCGCCCGGGCAGGTGAAGGCGATCGGCGAGTGGGCTGCCGACAAGGGCATCTGGGTGGTCACCGACGAGATTTACGAGCACCTGGTCTACGGGGACGCGACGTTCTCCTCGATCCCGGTGCTGACGCCGGAGATCGCGGACCGCTGCGTGGTACTCAACGGCGTGGCCAAGACCTACGCCATGACCGGCTGGCGAGTCGGCTGGATGATCGGTCCCAAGGACGTCATCAAGGCCGCGACCAACCTGCAGAGCCACGCGACTTCGAACGTGGCTAACGTCTCGCAGGTGGCGGCGCTCGCCGCGGTGTCGGGGGACCTGTCCGCGGTGGCGGCCATGCGGGAGGCCTTCGACCGGCGGCGGAAGACGATCGTGCGGATGCTCAACGAGATTCCGGGCGTGGTGTGCCCTGAACCGCTCGGCGCGTTCTATGCCTATCCGAGCGTCAAGGGCGTTCTCGGCAAGGAGATCGCGGGCAAGAGACCGGCGACCTCGTCCGAGCTTGCCAGTGTCATCCTCGACGAGGCGGAGGTCGCCGTGGTTCCCGGCGAGGCGTTCGGCACGCAAGGGTACTTCCGGCTGTCCTACGCCCTCGGCGACGCGGACCTGGAAGAAGGCGTCACCCGGATCGGCAAGCTGCTCGCCGACGCCAGGTAAATCGGTCTGAGCTGGGCAGTTTGTCGGTGAAAATGGGGGATGCCCTACGGTCCTGTGACGGGATTGGACAGCACCGGCGCGCGGCAGCAGAGACAGCATGAATTGTCGGCGCTCCCCAAGGCGCATTTGCACCTGCACCTGGTCGGTGCGATGCGCCATGCCACGATGGTGGAGCTCGCGCAGGCGCACCGGGTCGCACTGCCACCCGCGCTCACCGAGGAGTGGCCGCCTCGGCTGAGTACCGCAGATGAGCGCGGGTGGTTCAGGTTCCAGCGCCTCTACGATGTTGCCCGCTCGGTGCTGCGCACACCCGACGACATGTACCGCCTGCTGCGGGAGATCGCGGAGGACGAACGGGCGGAAGGGTCGGGCTGGCTGGAACTGCAGGCCGACCCGTCCGGCTACATCGCCAGGTTCGGTGGCATCACGGCGTTCACCGAACTGCTGCTCGACGCCGCCGCCACCGCCGCGCAGGCCACCGGGGTGGGGGTCGCGATCGTCATCGCCGCGAACCGCACCAGGCACCCGCTGGACGCCCGCACGCTCGCACGTCTGGCCGCGCAGTTCGCCGGGCGCGGCGTCGTCGGCTTCGGGCTGTCCAACGACGAGCGGCGCGGGCCCGCGGAGGACTTCGAGCGCGCGTTCCGCATCGCCGGGCAGGCGGGCCTGCTGCGGGTCCCGCATGCGGGCGAGCTGGTCGGCCCGGCGAGCGTCACGGCGACCCTTGACCGGCTGCACGCGGACCGGATCGGGCATGGCGTCAGGTCGGTCGAGGACCCTGAGGTCGTCAAGCGGCTCGCCGCCGCCGGGGTAACGCTCGAGGTATGCCCCTCGTCCAACGTGGCGCTCGGCGTCGCGCCGGGCCCGGCCGCGGTGCCGGTCCGCGCCCTCTTCGACGCCGGCGTCCCGGTCGCGCTGGCGGCGGACGACCCGCTGCTGTTCGGGCGGCGGCTGGTCAGGCAGTACGAGATTGCCAGAGATGTCCATGACTTCACCCCACCAGAACTTGCCGAGCTGGCCCGCATGTCCGTTCTCGGCTCGGCCGCGCCCGCCGCGGTCCGGACCCGGCTGCTAGCGGGCATCGATAGCTGGCTGGCCGCCTGACCCAGGTCTAACGGGGTGGCGTCCAGCGCGGGTCACGACCGAACCAGCCCGCCAGACGCTGGTAGGCCGGCGCGTCCGCCGGAACCGAGATCTCAACGCCGAATGCCCTGTCCGGCCCGCGGAACTCTGGCCGCAGCATCTGACGCGACCAGCTGAGCGCGTGCTCGGCGAGCACTGGGTCGAGATCGGCGTTCTGGCTGGTCGCCCGGACGAGATCCCAGTCATGCATGGCCAGCTCAGAGATCTGCTGATCGGCACGGCTGCCCAATGGCACCTGCATGCCACCGGGCATCGCGACCAGCTGGCCGAGATCGGCTCCCTGCCACACCGCCATCAACCGCGCGGCACGGGCACGGAACTCCGCCGCCCAGTCTTCGCTGATCTCCTCGGCTGGCGCCTGCCAGTCCGCGGCCTGGCCCTGAGCGGAAACCGTGAAGTTGCGCAGATCCTGACCCACCACGTGCCGGACAAGCGCCCGCACATCCCAGTCCCGGCAGGGCGTCGCCAGCCCGGCCTGGCCGATGTCGATGGCCGCGATGACCGCGCCCGTCTGGTTGAGCGCGCGCTCGACAAGCGCCATGGCATCCGGACCCGACGTCACCGGAGTCCCCCTCGAATAACCGGAGATCGTTCTCAGCACGATCGTAGACCTGAGCTGGCCCGCCGAAAGCCTGGCAGGACTGGGCTAGAGGGTGACGCCGACCAGGATGGGCTCGGGTGCCAGGGTGACGCCGAAGGCGGCCCGCACCCCGTCGCGGATCTCCCGGGCCAGCGCCAGCAATTCGGCGGTGGTCGCGCCACCCGCGTTGACTAGCGCGAGCGTGTGCTTGGTCGACACCCGCGCCCGGCCGGGCGCGCCGTATCTCTTGCCGAACCCCGCGTGCTCGATCAGCCACGCGGCCGGGACCTTGACCCGGCCGTCGCCCGCGTCGAACCGGGGCACCGCGCCCGCGCCGGCGTCTCGCGCCGCGGTCTCCAGCCGCGCGAACCGATCCGCGCTGATCACCGGGTTGGTGAAGAACGAGCCGGCGCTCCTGCTATCCGGATCCCCGGGGTTAAGGAGCATCCCCTTGCGCGCCCTGATCTTGAGTACCGCCGAACGGACCTCGCCGACTCCGGCGCGCTCGCCCATCCGCACTCCGAGCTCGGACGCCAGTTCGGCGTACTTCACCGGCATCGAGAGCGGCTCCTGGGACAGCCGGAAGGTGACACCGAGTACCACGTAGCGGCGCGCCTCTGGCCCGCCACCCTTGAACATGCTGGTCCGGTAGGCGAAGTGGCACCGCTCGTTAGGGATGACCCTGATCAGGCCGGTCAGCCGGTCGAATACCCGCACGGTGGTGATGGCCTCAGCCACCTCCTGGCCGTAGGCGCCGACGTTCTGGATCGGGGTCGCGCCCGCCCGGCCGGGGATGCCGGACAGGCATTCCAGGCCCGCCAGGCCCTCGGCCACGGCGGCGGCCACCACTTCGTCCCAGTCCTCGCCGGCCGCGACCGTCACCGCGACGCGCTCGTCGCCGTCGGCGGCGTGGCTGACGCCGCGACTGCCGATGGCGATGACGGTGCCCGGAAAGCCGTCATCGGCGATCACCAGGTTGCTGCCGCCGCCGATGAGCAGGGTAGGCTCGCCCGCCGCATCCGTCGCGCGGACAGCGTCGATGAGCTCCGCTTCGGTGGATGCCGCGACGAAGGCCTTCGCCGGGCCGCCGAGACCAAGCGTCGTGTAGCCGGCGAGGTCAGTCACGGGAGGCGGACGACGGCGCGGGCGCGGGTCAGCACCTTCCTGCCATCGGCACGCGCGGTCAGATCGAGCGCGACCTTGTTGTCGCCGAGTTTCTCCGCGACCACGCCGCTGACCTCGATGCTCGCGCCCTCGTCGTCGTCGGGGACGGGAACCATCGCGGAGAACCTGACACCGAACTCGGTGATCGCCCCAGGGTCGCCGCCCGCCCATTCCGCGACGAACCGGCCGGCCTGCGCCATCGTGTACATGCCGTGCGCGATGACGTTCGGCAGGCCGACGGAGCGGGCGGCCCGCTCGTTCCAGTGGATGACGTTGAAGTCTCCCGAGGCGCCGGCGTACTTCACCAGGTCAAGCCGGCTGACCCGGTAGCTCCTCGGCGGGATCTGGGAGCCCGCTTCGACGTCCGCGTAACTGAGCGCCATCGCTTGCCTCCCCGCCTACTGCCCGCGCTCGACGATGACACACTTCGCCGTGCAAACGTGCTCGCCGTCGACGGTGCTGATGTCGGTGGACGTGACCAGCATCGACATGCCGCCGAGCGTCCTGATCGATTCGACTGTCGTGGTCGCCTCGACCACGTCCCCAGCGTGCAGCGGGCGGCTGTAGCTGAAGCTCTGCTCGCCGTGCACAACCATGGAGTAGTCGAGGCCGAGACCTGGATCGGCCTCCACCGCAGCGTTCGAGCTCATGCTGATGACCATGGCGAACGTCGGAGGCGCGATCACGTCAGGGTAGCCCGCCTTCTGCGCGGCTTTCCTGTCACGGCACAGTTCACTCGGCTCGCCGATCGCGTCGGCGAAGTCGGCGATCTTGACCCGGCTGACCTCGTACGCGTCGGAGGGCCCGTAAACCCGGCCGACGTACTCCCGGTTAAGCGCCACCTGGCGCGGACCTGGTTAGCGGGTCTCGCGGTGCGCGCGGTGGCAGCGGCAGTTCGGGCAGTACTTCTTCAGCTCGAGACGGTCCGGGTCGTTACGCCGGTTCTTCTTCGTGATGTAGTTCCGGTGCTTGCACTCCTGGCAAGCCAGCGTAATCTTTGGCCGGATGTCGGTGGCAGCCACGGTGGAGTGCCTTTCTACACGAGAACTTGGTCGATGAAAGAGTACTTGATGTGCAGCGGTCGAAACATGAGTAGCGGAGGCCGGACTTGAACCGGCGACACAGCGATTATGAGCCGCTTGCTCTGCCTGACTGAGCTACTCCGCCATTGCGACCATGTAAGGGTACCCGATCCGGCGCGTGCGCGTGGCACGACGCCGGCCGGGTAGTTATCCACAGGTGGGTCCGCGGGCGCCCACACCGGATCCACGTAAATCACGGTATATCCACACGGGCACAGATGCTTGCGCACAGGTTTTCCACAGGCCTTGCTGCCCGGTACGCGGGCCGGACCGCCGTGTCGCGACGGACGCGCCGGCGAATGTGAAAGACGCCGGACAGCGCCTTGGCAAGCTCGCCGTTGCGAATTGCCTCGTCCCGCAGCTCCATCGCGGTTCTGGGACGCTCTGCCTGGTAGATGAGGTACGCGGTGTTCATTTCGGCTCCTTTCCCATGGGCGCCCTTTCCTGGACTCCCATGGCTAAGTTAGGAAGCCGGTGTTCCCGCGGTGTTCCCGCCGCGCACCGTTCGACCGTGACTGGAAGCCCCCGGGCCTCGCTACATGGCCGGCATGGCCGGCATCACGGAGGCGTGCAGGCCAGGGAGCAGGGCGGGGATCCAGATGGCAAGGACGCCGATCACGATCAGCGCGGCCCCTACCGCCCGGGCGAACGGCCTGCCGTACCGCCAGAGTTTCTCGGCGAAGATCACAACCGCCAGCGCGGCCATGACCGCCACGTTCATCACGCCGACCCCGACGAGCACGATCATCAGGCCCCAGCAGCACCCGGCGCACGTCGCGCCGTGATGCAGGCCGACGCGCAGGTCGCGGCCGCGACCGCCGAAGCCCAGGTAGTACATCAGCGCGCCGACCGGCGACCGGCAGCGGCGCAGGCACCAGTCCTTCGCGGGCGTGAGCTGGTAGATGCCCGCGGCGACGAAGGCGCTCACGCCCAGCATTTTCCCCGCCGTCGGCGACGCGGACAGCAGCCGGTCGGCGCCGGTGAGGATCCCGAAGGCCACCACGCCGATCGCGGCCCAAACCAGTAGGTAGCCCGCCAGGAACATGCCCATCCGCATGACCCGGGCGGGGCCGGTCGCGGCACCGCTGATCGAGCGGGTCCACAGCACGGCGACCGGCGCCACCGACGGCAGCATCATGGCGACCATCATCACGACCCAGAGCCCGAGGAAGGCCGGCAGCGCCAGGCCCATGGTTCCCGGCCCGTTGCCCATGTTCCTGGCCAGGGCGATGGTGACCGCCCACGCCACGGCCGCCAGGGCGGCGACCGCGATCCACGGCACGGCAAGCTGGCGGGGTGACAGGGCCTGCACTGGCCGGGGGCTGGTGGCCGGACTGGCTTGCTGGGCCACCGTCAGCCTTCGTACCTGAAGTCGGTGACGAAGCTGTTCGTGCCGGAGAAATCGGCGCTCCAGTGGCCGTGGTAGCTCACGTCCTTCGACCGGGCCTGGCGGACCGGCTGGGTGACGGCGCCGAATGGCGCGTTCGCTATCACCGCCGGCTGCTGGCCGTCCATCCCGGTCAGCTGGTCGCTGCTCATGGATAGCGCACCTGCCACCTCGGCGTGCAGCGAGCCGCTTGCCTTCTCGAACGTAATCGTCGCCGGCGTGACCCCCGCGACCTCGCCGATCAGCGGGCCCAGCGCGGACAGGTGGCCCCCGGCGCCACCGGAGAACACGGCGCCCATGGCCTGCGACTGCTCAGCCGAGGCCCGGTCGTCCAGGTATAGCGCTACCTTCCAGCCGCCGTCGGTCATCTGCTTCGGCGAGTGCACGGCCAGCACCGCGTTGAGCCCGGACAGATCCACACCGTCCTTGTTGCCGCTGGTGACGTGCCAGGCCAGCAGAACGTCGCAGTTGTCCTGAGTGGCGGGCCCCATCCAGACGCAGTTGCAGCTGACGTCGCAGTTGCACACCTCGAAATAGTCCCCCTCGACCAAGAAGCTCATGGGTGCCTCCGCTCGGCTGGTTCTGGTCCCCGCACTGGACGACCGCCGCTTCTCCGTCTGTAGCACCGCAGCCGCCGATACGCAAGGTCCTCGGCTGAATGCGTTCGGTAATCTCCGTGCTCCGCGCAGCGCGGCCCGGATGACCGGCATCCCCGAGCCGGCCCACCGGTCGACTGCCTTGTCGAGGTCGGCGAACTCCGGCTCGGTGATGTACGGGCCGCGCGCCGCGACGACCGCGCCCAGCTCGACAAGCACGGGACGCACGTACACCTCGGCGAGGCAGCGGGGTGAGCGCCGGGCGCCACCTTCCGCGCGGGACCCTGGGCAGCCGGGTTTGGCGAGTGCGGGCCGGCCAGCGGGCGTACTAACTGGCCCGGAGC
>Ga0126381_100005649_pt1 | contig 13803 bp, 10 predicted proteins | sample PanSoiMetPlot_28_FD_96465 | JGI IMG/M metagenome (GOLD analysis project Ga0126381, IMG submission 96465) | Tropical forest soil microbial communities from Panama - MetaG Plot_28 | ecosystem: Environmental > Terrestrial > Soil > Tropical forest > Bulk soil | place: Panama | collected 2016-02-17
CTCCACACCATCCCATTAGACGGGGGATGCCAAACGGGATCATATCTCCGATCCGATCTAACTTGCGGCTAGAATCCCTGGCGAGCTGCCGGAACTCTGTCGAGAAACGATTGCTGAAGTCGGGATGAGCAGAGTCCACGAGTACCACTCCGAGCACATCTGTAGGATAGAGACTTGCGTACATCCGCACGTTGTACCCTCCCAGAGAATGCCCCACGAGCACATAAGGACCAGGCACTCCGGCTTTGTGGAGTAGCGTGTGCAGTTCTTGCGCCATCACGGCGCTGTTTCTTGGTTGCGGACTAGGATCGCTCCACCCGAGTCCCGCTCGGTCGTAGGAGCAGACATACGCGAAGCTGGCAATCTGCGGCTGAGTCTTACGCCAGACCAGCAAATTGTCCCCCAAACCAGAATCCAGCACAACAGGAGGAGAGCCCTTACCGGTACAGTAAAGATGCATGCGGTAGCCCCCCACGTCAACCAATTGTCCGGGGGCAGGATTCAGGCGCCGGTCCCGACTTTCTTGGCTTCGCTCATAGACCAACCCTGCGCACCCTAGAAGCACGATCAGAGAGGGCAAACCACCTAGTACTAATACTGCCCAAGGAAACCACCGCGGAGACCTGAGAGAGCGGATCGAATCCGTATTCATTACACTAGTTTAGAGTTAAATGACTGAGGCGAATGCTTTGTGGAGAAGAGCGTATGCGAAAGGGTTAATGTTACATTAGGTTTAGTACCTGTCATAAATCAATCATATCATACCAATGGCAGCTCGATCCGCTGCGGTCCCCTTGCCTGTTAGGATCGAAGGTTCAGGAGCCTTGGTCGGTGGGACAGGCACACTCAAATCGCTCAGACCGACGACGTTCCCTTGAAGGGTGTCTGCCTCACAAGGGTATTTATTGGTGGCGGAGTTCCCCTAACGTCGTCGTACCAATCTTGTAGAGCCGAGATCGGGCCGAGGGACCGGAAAGCTAGAATCCATCCCTGTAACAAAAAAGTCGCTTGCAAAGCGTTAGCGGAGCAACATTTACCTCCGCGGGCTAGCGACACGCGAGTAATTTGACTGTCTTTAGAGTCCCGCCGCGGTATGGGCAGCCCTGCACCCTGTCCAGGTCCCGAGAGACCGGTTGGGGAAGACAGAGGGCAATTAGTGGCAGTGGTTTTCCCTCCCGACCGGCTGGAAGATTTGGACCTAGCCGCCGTATTTCGGGGAAAGTTCTCACTTGCATGGTAAGCGGCGTATTGGCAAGCAGTTAGATATGATTTGATTTAACATTCCCTTTACAACCAGCGGACCATTCTGGTAGTCTGATTGCGACAACCTATGCGAGATTTGCACTCCGCCCTTACGTAGTAAGTTATTTGTTTTTAGTTGTTTACATACAGCTGTGGATAAGAATTGGGACCTCACCTAAGCCCAAAGGGCGGTAGCATGCCCACGGCATATTTGCGCGCCACTTCGAAATTCAACTCCGATTGTTTCGATCCAAATCGCCGCGGCACAAAGTACGGACCATCTCCTATCGTGACAAAACGACCGACCGCGGACGTCTTTAACGAGCTTGATAATCGCCATCCGGGAGGCCAGGCAATGAAAGAAGAAAAGTACACTGTGGTGGTCGGATTGGGTGAAGTTGGCCGGCCCCTACTCGAGCTTTTGTCGAAGTGTTATCAGGTGATGGGCGTCGATATTACACCTCCGCCCGCTCCGATCGGCACGGTGGATGTCCTGCATGTTTGCTTTCCCTTCGAGATCGAGGATTTTGTGGGCGAGACCTCCCGCTACATCGAGTTGTTCAAGCCCTCGGTTACGGTGATAAACAGCACCGTCGCGGTCGGCACGACGCGCAAGATAGCTGAGCGGACGGGTACGGCTGTGGTTAACAGCCCGGTGCGCGGGAAACACGTAAGGATGCTCGAGGAACTGGGCCACTATGCAAAATTCATTGGCGCCATGGACGCGACCATCGGCAAGCGTGTCGCGGCGCATTTTGAGGCCGCCGGACTCAAAACCAGAGTTCTTTCAACTCCCGAGGCAAGCGAACTGGCCAAGCTGACCGAGACCACCTATTTCGGTCTGTTGATTGCCTGGGCGCAGGAATTGGAGAGGTATTGCGATCGGTCCGGCGCTTCCTACCATGAAATTGTCTCTTTCTTTGAAGAGGTCTCCTTTTTCCCGACGACAAAATATTTTCCCGGGGTCATTGGCGGTCATTGCGTGATGCCCAATATCGAGATCCTGCGCAAGTTTGAAGATTCCCAGCTGCTAAAAGCAATCCAAGCCTCCAATCGCGCAAAAATTGAGCGCGAGGCATCCAGGAAGTCGAGTGATCAGACAGCGACGGTGTCCGGTTCGAGACGCTGAAACTCCCCGTAATTGCCGGTTCAGCGGAACGTCGTGATTCCAAATCGTTCGCAAAACCCGCCCAATTCAATGATTCGAGCGTCTATGGTTCCAGGTACGAAGCCGGTTCGCAGCATGCAGCCAGAAATGACTTCTAACCCTATGCGCTTTGCGGGGAAACGCGTGGCGATGGTCACTTTTTCGGCTTACCCGTTTGACCCGCGACCCCGTCGTGCCATCGACGCACTCGTAAAAGAAGGCGCAAGCATTGATTTGATCTGTATCGCGGGCAACAATCAGCCCGCACGTGAGACACGCGACGGTGTCAACGTGCTGCGCGTCCCGATCAAGCACCTAAGGCGTGGCAAACTCGGATACGCGCTCCGATACGCTGCCTTTATTTCCTGCTCCTCTCTCGTGTTTGCACTGCGTACCGTCGCCCGTCGCTATGATCTGGTTTATGTGCACAACATGCCCGACATCCTGGTGGCATGCGCGCTGATCCCCAAGCTGTTCGGCGCAAGAGTTGTCCTGGACCTGCACGATCCCATGCCGGAACTGATGACCACGATTTTTCATGTCGAACCCGAGAGCAAGAGCGTTCGTCTGTTGAAGCGTCTGGAGAGGTGGAGCATCGCGCAGGCCGACCTAGTGGTTACCGTCAATATCGCCTGCCAGCGGATTTTCTCCAGCCGTAGCTGCCGAGCAGAGAAAATCGCCGTGGTCATGAATTCACCGGATGGGCGGATTTTTCCTTACCGCGAGACCCAAAAGCGGGATTGCGCGGGCACGGAGAAGAAACCGTTCGTTATCATGTACCACGGATCGCTAGTTGAGCGGAACGGTCTCGAGATTGCGATTGAAGCGCTTGACCGCGTGCTAACAACCGTTCCTTCCGCAGAACTCCACGTTTTCGGCCCGAGCACGGATTTTCTTGAGCGCATGATGGACAAGGTCCGTGAGAAAAACCTGGAGAACAAGGTGCGCTATTTCGGACCGAGGAGGCTCGAGGATCTCGTCACCGAAATTGACAAATGCGACGTCGGCGTCATCCCGAACCATCGAAACCCATTCACGGATATCAACACCCCAACGAGGATTTTTGAGTATCTTGCCTTAGGGAAGCCGGTGATCGCGCCTTCCACCGCTGGAATCCTCGATTATTTCAGCAGAGAGTCTCTTCTGTTCTTCGAAGCGGGAGATCCGGACGATCTGGCGAAGCAGATTGAGTGCGCCTTTTCTCATCCCAGTGAACTGCAGGAGATTGCTCGTAGAGGACAACAGGTATTTCGGGAGCACACCTGGGAGCGGGAGAGGGAAACGCTGATCAGCCGCACGAGCGCCATCCTTCCGTAGGGGCAAACGGCTTACAGGGTGTTGGGTCGTCCCAAATGAGCACGTACGCAATCTGATGAGAAGAATCGCACTAGTGACCGGGGCCGAGGGATTCATCGGATCCCACTTGGTGAAATTCCTTCAGAGACGGGGTTGGAAGGTTATCGGATCCTATCTAAACGGAAACGCCACGAGTTTCCCCGCGCTCCCGCACGTGCATTTCATACAATGCGATCTTCGGAACGGCCAGCGAGTCACGCAGGTGCTGGCCGAATATCAACCGACTCACGTCTTTCATCTGGGAGCACAAAGCCTGCCGGCAGTTTCCTGGGCGGACCCAGTCACAACCTTCGAATCGAACATCATGGGTACGTTGCACCTCTTCGAGGCAGTCCGTACCTTTAAGCGGCCACCGGTGATCGTATCGGCTTGTTCGAGTGCAGAGTATGGCCATGTGGAGGCCTCGGCGATGCCGGTCAGGGAAGATCACCCGCTGCGACCACTCCATCCCTATGGCATCAGCAAAGTGTGTCATGACCTTTTGGCGCGCGAATATTTTCTGGACTACCAGATTCCGGCGGTGAATATACGCCTGTTCAATACGACTGGGCCGGGCAAAACCAATGACGCTCCTTCGGACTTCGTGCGACAGTTGGTGCGGATCAAAAAAGGACAGCAGGCTCCGTTTCTTGAGGTTGGCAACCTGAAACCCTGCCGCGCCTTTCTGGATGTGAAGGACACCGTGCGGGGCTTCTATCTTGTCGCAATGAAAGGGAAGCACGGCGAGGTCTATAACTTATGTGCGAGCCGAACCTATCCGATTCGTGAAATTCTGCGCACCGCGGTGCGCCTGTCGAGAATCAAGGCGGAGATTCGGCCGGTGGCGCGGCTGATGCGCCCCTCGGACGAGAAGATCATCTTCGGCAGTACGGAAAAGATTCGTCGGCACACGGGCTGGCAACCAGAGTGTTCGCTTGAGGATACGCTTAGCTCCATGCTGCAGTACTGGCAAGCTGCTTCTTGATACGTCGAACCGAAAGTGTTGCTTTCACAAGACCAGCGCGAGAATATTTCTCCCGCATGAATACCGAGTCCGCTCTTTCATCGAAGCCTAATTCGGCTGAGGAGCCCATTCCAGCGGTGCTGCTCGTCGGCGGGTTGGGGACGCGCTTGCAACCTCTGTTGCCATCCACTCCCAAACCGCTGGCTCCGGTAGGCGGCAGGCCATTCCTCGAGCTGCTGGTTCTGCAACTCCGATCGCAAGGAATCCACCGCCTGGTGCTGTGCACCGGTCACGGGGCCGAGCAGGTCGAAGAGAAGCTCGGGGACGGCCGGAAATGGGACATCCAGATTGAGTATTCCCGAGAATCCCGTCCGCTTGGAACTGCCGGTGCGCTGAAACTTGCGGAACGGCTTCTGCTGCAAGCGCCCGAATTCCTGGTTATGAATGGCGATTCTTTCCTGGAATTTGATTTTCGGCAGTTTCTTCGTTTCCACCGGGGACACCAGGGATTGGCGAGCATGGCAGTACGCAAAGTGTCAGACGCGAGCCGGTACGGCACGGTGCAGCTTGACGCGAGCCAGAGGGTGGTCGGATTTTGCGAGAAGCAAGACACCGGGGCACCAGGGCTCGTGAATGGAGGAGTGTACCTGTTCACCTGCGGCGTGCTCCCCTATTTGCCGGAAGGGCCGGCGAGCCTCGAGAATGACGTCTTTCCGCGCTTGCTGGAGTATGGGGTATACGCGGCGGAACAAGAGGGAATCTTCATCGATATCGGAACGCCAGAAGACTACGCGCGCGCCCAGACGCTTCACGGGAGGCTTTGTCAGGCGGCGCAGATTCAGGGCCAGCCCTTCTTAGATCGTGACGGCGTGATCAACCGGAAGGCTCTCGAAGGCCAATAGTTGACGCGCGGGGAAGACTTTCATGTGTTGCCTGGCATCTTCGAAGGAGACAACAAGCAGCGCCGCGTCGCGAAAGGCCTCATCACCGAGCGGGCCTTATCGAGGTCGCGCCGACAAACAAGCGATCACCTGGCTCGAGTCGGCGCCTCACCCGAGGCGATTTGTAGAAGTCTTCAACAATCTTCGGGTTCAAGCTGACATTGTTGCGCCTTCGATGTTGGAAGTTTATTCGGCAGATCCTCGAGCCAAGCAAATCGTAAAAAGGAAACTCCGAACATGATTATTACGCGCACTCCGCTCCGCATCTCGTTCTTTGGCGGGGGAACGGACTATCCGGTCTGGTATCGCGAGTTCGGCGGTGCGGTGCTGTCGACGACCATCGACAAAAGTTGTTACATCACCTGCCGGCGGCTGCCACCTTTTTTTGAGTACCACAGCCGCGTGTCCTACTCCAAAGTGGAAAACGTCGAGCGGAACAGTGCGATCGAGCACCCTTCCGTTCGCGGATGCCTCGAGTTTATGGGAGTCGAGGAGGGCGTCGAGATTCACCACGTAGCGGATTTGCCAGCGCGCACCGGGCTGGGCACCAGTTCGGCGTTTACCGTTGGGCTTCTGCTTGGCTTGCATGCGATGAGAGAGCGCATGCGCAGCAAGCATGACCTCGCGCTCGATGCCATCCATGTGGAGCAGGAACTGCTTAAGGAAGCCGTCGGGTCGCAAGACCAGATTAGCGCCGCATATGGCGGGCTCAACCGCATTAATTTCAGCGCCGACGGCGGATTTGAAGTCAGGCCGGTGATCATTCCGGCCGCCCGGCTGGCTGCGCTCCAAGAACACTTCGCACTTTTTTTTACGGGATTCTCCCGCACAGCCTCGGAAATTGCTAAAGAACAGATCAAAGTGACGCCGCTTCGGAAAAAGGAGCTCGAGGCCATGCGTCAGATGGTGAACGAGGCCGAAGCCATCGTCACCGACTCCAATCGCCCCCTCGAGGAATTCGGTCGTTTGCTGAATGAGTCCTGGCAGATCAAACGTACACTTACGCACAACATAACTAATAGCAACGTCGACGAGATCTATGAGGCTGGCCGTACCGCCGGCGCACTGGGCGGAAAACTCCTAGGAGCCGGGGGTGGAGGCTTCATGCTGTTTTTCGTGCCACCGAAGCGGCGCAAGGAATTGAGAATGCGACTGAAGAACCTTTTGTGCGTTCCGTTCTCGTTTTCCAATCGGGGCAGCCACGTTGTCGTGCATGAACCGGACGAAGTTTACGATCAATCGGTGATTGAGGAGCGCTGTGAAGTTTATGCGCGACAACCATCTTCACATGGCGGCTAACCCGACTACTTCTGAAGTGGGAGAGACGGCGATGTCAAAAAAGGAATCCCTTCCACGGTACGTCCTGGTTACTCCTACCCGAAACGAAGAAGAGTTCATTGAAAAAACGATCGAATCAGTAGTCCACCAGTCCTACCCGCCGCTGAAGTGGGTGATCGTGAACGATGGCTCAACGGATTCAACCGCGAGCCGTATTGAGCCATACCTTTCGCAATACAACTGGATCGAGTTGGTGAGTCTTCCTGTGCGCCAGGAACGGAATTTTGCCGCGAAGGTCCATGCCTTCAACGCTGGCCAGGAAAAAGTGAAACACCTTGATTACGAGGTGATCGGCAATTTGGACTCCGACGTATCTTTGGACGCAGATCACTTTGAGTTTCTGTTGAATAAGTTCAAAGAGGATCCCAAACTCGGCGTCGCCGGAACAGTCTTTCGGGAAGAAAGCGGATACAACTCGGAAACCGATAGCCTTGAAGGCCAGCTTCATGTTTCGGGTCAATGTCAGTTGTTCCGGCGCAAGTGCTTTGCCGATATAGGAGGATACTTCGCCAACAAGGCGGGCGGCATCGACTGGATCGCGGTGACTACGGCCCGCATGATGGGCTGGAAGACACGGTCCTTTCGCGAGAAGTGGTTTTTTCACCATCGACATTTGGGAACGGCAGAGCGCAGCGCGTTCGCGGCTGCTTTCTCCTATGGTGAGAAAGACTACTATCTCGGTGGGCATCCGGTGTGGGAGCTTTTCCGAGTGACATATCGCATGGTCAAACCGCCCTATGTAGTCGAAGGCGCCGCTCTCGGACTAGGTTATGCCTCGGCAGCGTTGCGAAGACAAAAGCGGCCAGTTTCGAAGGAACTAATGAAATTCCACCGGCGGGAGCAGATGCTTAAGCTCAAAATGATTCTGAAGTCCACGCTGACGTTCAAGCCGATTGACAAGTTTAAGCTCCTGGCTGAATAAACCGACTCTTTTTCCAGACTTATGGTTGGTGCACAAGTGAGTGAAGTTGAAGCATCGGTCAATCGCTTTACGCGTTGGCTAGACCATTATGGCGAAACGTCCTACGATCACCAGAGCTATTTTGCGAGTGATCTTGGGCGAAGCGCAAAGGCTCTCTATTATCGAAAGCCCTTGCTGGGAACCCTCGTCGTATCACCGATGATTTTCTCGGAGGCTTTTGTTCCCTCCGCTCGAAGACTGTTCTGGAAACCTCAACGCTTTCCGATCGCCGACGCGCACTATGCAATGGGCTTCGCTTTCCTCGCACAGGCGTTCGGCCAAGAGGCGTACCATGATCGAGCAGTCCATTTTTTGCAAGTTTTGAAGGAAACACGTTGCAAAGGCTTTCATCACTATACGTGGGGCTATCCATTCAACTGGGAGACACGGAACGGGACCCTTAAGGAAGGGACGCCCATGGTCACAACCATACCTTATGTCTATGAGGCTTTTCGGCAAGTTTATCGATTGGACGGTAACCTGCAGTGGCTTGAGGTAATGCATTCGATCGCAGAACACGCGCTCGAGGACTATGAGGATTTTGAGGTGTCTCCCAACGCCTCGACATGCTGCTATTGTCCTGGTCCGGACAACTCGAGCGGCGTGATTAACGCCAGCGCCTACCGCTCATTCCTCCTTACCCAGGCTGCCTTGGATTTTTCAGATGAGAGATATCGGAAGGTTGCAGAAAGAAATCTCAATTTTGTCATCGAATCCCAGAATCTGAACGGATCTTGGTATTATTCGGCGGACAACGTGAGAGATTTCGTAGACCACTTTCATACATGTTTTGTCCTTAAGGCCCTGGCAAAGATTGAAATGCTGACTGGATCCTCTCAGTGTCGGAGCGCCATCGAGCGGGGAGTCAACTACTACGTCAAGCACTTGTTCGACTCAGATGGCCTTCCGAGGCCCTTCTCCAAGCCGCCCCGGCTCACCGTCTATCGTCGAGAGCTTTACGATTACGCGGAATGCATTAACTTGGGGGTGCTGCTGCAAGGGCAATTCCCAGAGCTGGACCGGATCCTGTCGCTGGTTCTTACAGATCTGCTTCAGAGGTGGCAGAAATCCGATGGGTCATTTCGCGCGCGTGAGCTGCTGATCGGGTGGGACAGCGTTCCCATGCATCGTTGGGCTCAATCACAGATATTTCGTTGTTTAAGCTTCTTTTTGGCAAAAAACTTAGCGACACAGCAAGAAGCAAATTCCAGAGGTTCGTTGGATTCGGTTCCGTCCAAAATCACAAACTAACGGCTGTTATGTGCGGCATCTGCGGACAATTTAATTTTCGAAACCGAGCGCCTGTCCGTCGGGCGGACATCGAAGTGATGACACGGTCTATCACTCACCGAGGTCCAGATGACGAAGGCTATTTCATTGCTGGACCGCTTGGTTTCGGATTTCGCCGGCTTTCCATCATCGATCTTTCCGGTGGGCATCAACCCATGTCCGATAGCGAAGAGTCCGTCTGGGTTATCTTTAACGGAGAAATCTACAACTTCCCGGAACTGAAGCGGGAACTGCAGAGCCATGGCCATGTCTTTCGCACTAACTCCGACACCGAGGTTATCATTCACGGATACAAGCAGTGGGGCGATGAGGTGCTCAACCGCTTGAATGGCATGTTCGGCCTGGCCATTTGGGACTGTCGGAAGAAACGCCTTGTGCTGGCCCGCGATCCGTTTGGGATCAAACTGATCTATTACTCCATCCAAGGCAACACCCTATATTTTGGCTCGGAGATGCGTCCAATTCGTGCAATCCTACCGGGCAAAGCGGAAGTGGATGCCACATCTTTGAATCTCTTTCTGCGTTACCGGTTTACCCCCTCGCCCTACACGATACTTAAAGAAGTGCGAAAGCTGGCACCCGGCACAAAGCTGACAGTGCAGCAGGATGGTGCCTGTGAGGTCAGTCGCTGGTATAGATCGAAGCCCGAGCCGTTCGCTCCGGCTAAGACGCCAGCTGAAGCCAAACAGGAGTTACTCTCACTCTATAAGAACGCGATCAAGCGTCAGCTTATCAGTGATGTGCCAGTGGGTCTGCTCCTTAGCGGCGGAAATGATTCCGGCCTGCTGCTAGGGCTGATGAATTTGAACGGGAGTTCGTGGCCTACCTATACTATCGGCTACGGCTCGTCCTACGCAGATGACGAACTGGCGGACGCTGCCGAAACCGCCCGCTTGCTCGGCTCGAAGCACACGAGTGTTAAAATCACGAAATCGACTTTTGAGGAAGTACTGCCCAAGATTGTCGCTGCATTGGAAGAGCCGATCGCAGCGTCGTCCATTGTTCCAATGTATTTCGTTTGCCAGCGCGCGCGCCAAGACGTCAAAGTGGCGCTAGTTGGGCAGGGGCCGGACGAATTGTTTGGCGGGTATCGTCGTCACTTGGGCGTGCGTTATGGCGCACTGTGGGCCGGTCTGCCGGGCTGGCTGAGAACACCGATTTCCTCAACCGTCGCGGCCCTGCCCAGAAACGAGACTCTCAAACGCGGCGTCCATTCTCTCGCAATCCCCGATCGAATGCGCCGATATCAACATGTGCTTTCGCTTTTGCCGGGAGAACAGGTTGAAAGACTGTTCCACGAGGGGCTGTTATCCCCTGATGCAGGTGACACCATCCTCGCTTGCTGGCGAGATATGAACGAGCTCATGGAAGGAACCGATGAATTGGGTGGACTCCAGTTTTTGGAGGTACGGTCCACGCTGCCAGATGAACTCCTGATGTACGCTGACAAGCTCTCGATGGCGCATGGTCTCGAACTTCGCGTGCCATTCGTTGACAAGGAAATCGTCGAATACGTCGAGCGACTACCGGCTAGTTTTAAGGTGAGGAACGGTTCCCGGAAATGGCTGCACCGGCAGGTCTGCCGGACGTTCCTGCCGGAGTCGATTGTCAAACGACCGAAACGCGGATTCGCCGTGAATGTCGTCGATGAGTGGTTTCGCGGTGCGATCGATAACAAAATGCGGGATACATTGCTCGACAGCAATTCCAGGATATATCAATACCTCCGCTTGCAGCGAGTACGCGAACTGTTCGAACAGCATGCTGCCGGGCGGCACGACAATCACAAAATCCTCTTTAGCCTCGTTGTCTTCGAGGAATGGCTTCAGGCCCATGAGGAGCCGGTAGCCACGTTAAGTTGAGGGGTCTCTCTCGATGATTGGTGTCCTAGCGGATGCGGCTGAACGCGACGTCGTACGCGAGTTTTTCGAGCTCTTCAAAACTCCCTGGGAGTTTTTTCGCGAGGAACACCAGTACGACGTGCTGCTTTGTGCGGGTGATTGGCGGTTCGAAGTGGCCGCGAAGCTGGTGGTTGTCTTTGCCGGTAAGAAGACCGAGTCTGACGAGGAACGAAAGAGCCCGATCATTCGCCAGCGTAAGAACCCCTGCATGGTTCTTTATCAGGGGAAGCAACTTCCGTTGTACGGAGAATCTATCTCCTTTCGAGAAGAAGCAACCGGGCTGCTGACAGATGTAGAGTCCCAGGAGTGTGTCGCTTTCCTCAGTACGTCACGAGATCAGCTTCTGGCTCGCATTGGCTACGACTTGTTCAGCGAAGTCCGAACGCTGCTGACGGTCGGTCAGCCGCCCGCAAACGCGGACATCCCAACGTTAGAGCTGCATATCGCCTTCCTGAGAGATTTAATTACGGGATGCGGCTTCTCCTTAGTGGAAATCCCCCCGGTGCCAGCGGGCGTTCAATTCGTTGCCTGTCTGACTCACGATGTTGACCATCCTTCCGTGCGCCAACACAAATTGGATCACACAATCGTGGGCTTTTTGCTGCGCGCGGTCCTTGGCTCACTCGTCGACACCCTTCTAGGGCGGATGTCATTTCGCGATGCGCTAAAGAATTGGATTGCAGCGATAGAACTGCCCTTTGTTTACCTTGGACTTGCCAAGGACTTTTGGCGCGATTTCGATCAGCGCTATCTCGAAATAGAAAAAGGTCTCCCTTCCACTTTTTTCGTAATTCCTCGAAAGAATTATCCCGGGAGGCGTGTTGACGGTTCGGCGCCAGCATTGCGCGCAGCTTCCTATGAGGCCAGGGAACTGGCAGACACAATTTGCAGACTGAGGGCTGCGGGATGCGAAGTCGGGCTGCACGGGATTGATGCATGGATCGATAGTTCCACCGGGAGCGCGGAACTTGAAGAAGTCTGCCGCTTGACAGGAGTTGCAGAGGCCGGCGTGCGTATGCACTGGCTCTACTACGACGAGAAATCAGCTGCGACATTGGAAAAGGCAGGAGCTGCGTACGACTCGACGATTGGCTACAACGAGACAGTGGGTTATCGTGCGGGAACCACACAAGCCTATAAACCGTTCGGCGCAGAGCAACTGTTCGAACTCCCCATGCATGCGATGGACACGGCCTTGTTCTATTTGAGTTATCTCGGCCTGTCTCCGCGGAAAGCGAGCGCGCGTCTCCGCCAGTTGGCGGACAACGCGGTTCAATACGGAGGCTGCCTTACCATCAATTGGCATGATCGCAGCCTCGCCCCGGAACGGCTGTGGGGGGGCTGCTATAGCCAATTGATTCAAGAGCTGAAAAATCGAGGAGCTTGGTTTGCGACAGGCGGGCAGGCGGTCGCCTGGTTCCGGAAGCGGCGATCTGTGATTTTCGAGAGCGGTTGTGGCGAACGTGGGACGGTGCGCGCCAAGGTTATGTCTCACGAAGACAATAATCTTCCGGGTTTGCGTTTGCGGACCCACAAAGCGCGCTCATCGAAGGATGTGCGTGGTCACCGTTCTTCGGGTCATGTCGACGTAGCCGTCGACGAGACCGTGGAAACGAGCGTTTCTTCTGTGGATAAATCATGAACGACTCTGCCTCAAATGCCGAAAGCCGTGAAACTCGCCCGCTGACGGGTCAACGATCCGCGACTGAACGGAGCGATTCCTTCCTTATTTCACGAGACGATCCAATTCTCGTGACTGGTGCCGCCGGTTTCATCGGTTCTTGGGTCGTTGAGGGTCTGCTCAATCGTGGGTTTCGCAATATTGTCTGCTTTGCCCGGCCGTCCGGAAAGCTTGCGAGAATCGAAGACATGACGAACCGTCGTCCACAGGGCGCTCAAATCAAAGTGATCAAGGGTAACCTCCTTTCTCGACAGGATTGTGAGGCTGCCTGCAAGGACGTGGCGCTGATCATTCATCTTGCTGCTGGGACCGGAGAGAAATCATTTCCCGATGCTTATATGAATTCCGTGGTTACGACCCGCAATCTGCTGGATGCGAGTCTGCAGTACGGACGACTTCGCCGAATCGTTCTGATTAGCTCGTTTTCAGTGTACACGAACTGCCAAAAAACTCATGGGCGGCTCCTAGACGAATCTTGTCCTGTCGAACCGCGTGGCGAACTTCGCGGTGAAGCATACTGCTTCGCGAAATTCAAGCAGGAGCAGCTCGTAGCCGAGTACAACAAGAACTTCGGAATTCCGTACGTGGTCGTCAGACCGGGAAGTGTCTACGGTGTTGGTCGGGAGGCCATCGCTGGCCGCGTAGGCATTGACACATTCGGACTCTTCCTTCATATAGGCGGGCCCAATACGATTCCCTTTACATACGTTGAAAATTGCGCCGACGCAATTATCTTGGCGGGCCTAACTAAGGGGATCGACGGCGAGGTGTTCAACGTTGTCGATGATGATCTACCGTCCAGCCGCCAGTTCTTGCGTTGGTACAAAAAGAACGTCAGAGACTTTACTTCAATCTATGTGCCCCATGCGGTTAGTTATGCTCTTTGCTATTTCTGGGAGAAGTACTCCCAATGGTCAGAGGGACAATTGCCACCGGCCTTCAATCGGAGACGGTGGCACGCTTATTGGAAGAAGACACGCTACAGCAATAAGAAGTTGAAAAC
>Ga0126381_100005650_pt1 | contig 13802 bp, 15 predicted proteins | sample PanSoiMetPlot_28_FD_96465 | JGI IMG/M metagenome (GOLD analysis project Ga0126381, IMG submission 96465) | Tropical forest soil microbial communities from Panama - MetaG Plot_28 | ecosystem: Environmental > Terrestrial > Soil > Tropical forest > Bulk soil | place: Panama | collected 2016-02-17
ACCGTCTGATAGTTTGAATAAACAACAGAAAAGGGAATCTTTGGGGCCGACCCGCCTCCGTCTCTTCGAATCATTCCGATCTTCACGGGCAAGCCGCTAGTTGCGTCGACCCAGATGTCTGCCGCTGTGAACGGGGACAAAAACTTGTAAGTCGGCGAAGAGCTGAAAGTGTTCTGTACCGTGATGTGGTTGGCGGTGGCTGTACCGACAATTTCTTGGCCGACGAACTGAATTGAGTAATCAGGATTGCTTAGAACACTCGCAATATACGGAAGCGGAAAGTATAGGCATTGGCTGGAAGCAGACAACTCAAGGGGATACACCGTCGTTTGCGATGTTTCTATTTTGTTGCCTTGCCCGCTCGCGAAGATAACCGTCCGTGGATTATTCGGCGTCTGAAACTGAATCGAGGTCTCGTTGGTTCCTTTCGTCAGGATCGTCACCGTCCCCTGAGTGGTTAGCGAGCCTGCGGTTATCGTTACGCTTCCAGTTGCCTTGGAATCTGAGGGAGGTATAGGAGCCATCGCGGCCACGGACTGTTGAAGGATTGCGACGGCTTGGGCATCTCGCTGAGGGGTTGTCGCCACCGTGCTGGCTTGCTGGGACTCCACGGGGAAGGACAAAAGGCACACAAAGAGGAACGAGAGAAGGGGACGGGACACTCGCATAGAGCCTCCGCTTTTCAAATCATGGAAAGCGCGACACAGGGCGAATTCAGCGATCTGAAAAGCAGAGTTAACCTGATAGGTTGGAAAACCTCAGCAGATCGAGATCAGCCTGGGTTCCAATATGGGACGTACTAATAACGCCAAGGAAGGCCAATGTCAAGTCAATAGAATATGATCATAAATTTTTAGGGAACACCGCGGCCCTAGACGTAGTGCAAGCGAAAGATCCTATAGTCAAGACGAAGGAATCAGCGTCAAAGTCCAGTGCTGCAGGTCCAAATGCATGGCGGCCTCGGTCGCTTTCGTCCAGTCCGTGGGTCTCTATGCAATGGTCGCGAAAGGCTGAATAGCACTTCTCGACAGGCCACGGAGCGAGATCGGCCATAGGCCATCCCCAGTCACAATCCGGTGTCCCACAGCGCATGACGCATGCCATTTCGTTCGCCGCTCCAGAAATGGAGTATACTAGGAAATACGTAAGGCACAAGATATCACAATCAGTCGCGGTCGGATCTAGGTGGGTGCCTAGGCCGCGCTCCATTTCAAAATCCTGAGCTATGGCGCAGCAATTTGAGATATTGATTCCCTAAGTCAAAGGAGCCTTATGTCGCTTCATTACACGATTAAGGTAAGCGAAAATCGCACGCAAGTGAGAGCGGCATGGGACATCAAGCGGATATTTCCGATACCGAGCTAATTTCGAATTTTACGGTGGAGGTCGAAGGCAAACCTCTGGGCACGCAGTGTTCTGGAGGAAACAAGGTGTGCAAGGGCGCTGACTACGTGACGCTAACCAATCCAAATGTGGACTGCCCTGTGAGCTTCGTCATCACAACGACCAAGCCTGACGAGCGGGATGGAAGCGATGTCCTGCGTGGAGAAAAAGAATACGACGACGTTGACTTCTCGGGCTGAATTCGAGGCCTCTTAGGGCTTCGACGCAAAGCCTCCCGTTCACCCTGCGACAGACAGCAGTGGCTTTTTCTCGGCAGGCGCCGCAGTCCGAAGTGCGTCCTCGACTACAGTAAGGCTTACCCGCACTTCATCGCGCAATGCCTCGGCTTCGGTCTGAATCTCATTGGCGCTGGCCCGCACGTCGGTTACCTTACGGTTCACTGTCTTTACGCGCTCCAGAGAAGTGCGAATCCGCTGAACCTGTTGCAGAATCGTCGTTGAGTCTACGGCTATTGCGCTCTTGTTAGCTTGGGCAAGTCGGTTCTGAACGATTAACCAACGTATCGCGATCGAGAGATTTTCGTGTGTACATGCGACGAAAGGACCAACATCGGTGGTGCCATCAGCCCACTCACCTACCTCGGTCGCCAGGCCCGCCATCGTCTTGCTCAGGTATATGGCGGCCGTAGCCTTGCGCTCCGCCATTGCTTTGCCGAGCGTATCGGAGATGACCTTCCGTCCCACAGCAGATTGGCGGTCTCTCGTTTCAATTACGATCACGGGCGGCGTGCCGAGAACGCCGGATCGGGCTTCCTTAATCAAAATATCGCCAGGCCGATTATCCATTCCAACGTGATGAACCTCAGCCCCAACCAAAGCTGCCCACTGGTGCAGCTCCTCCAGCACCTCATTCTCATAGTCGGGGCCCTTTTTGGTCGTTTGCTCCAGAGCTTCTTCCGCTGCCTCTTGCCCACGGACTTCCTTCGCCAGCTTGTCCAACTCGCTTGCCACCGGCTTAACGGCTTCTGCCACTACTTCCTTTACTGCTCGCGCCAGTGTGCCGTCTTTGCCAGTCACTGCCTTTACGGCCTGTTCAAGCATGCTCTGGACAGAGTCGCTATGCTTTGGATCAAGCAAATTACGAAGGGTTTTGAGCGCCTTGCCGAGTGTGGTTGTTTCCTTGTCCGGGTCGATTTCTTGGGTCAAGAGCGTGCGTACCTCTTTCACTCTATCGTTGGACACTCTGGATGCTGTCTCGATCATTTCCTTTAGTGGCGCGAGCACTTGGCCGTTATTTGTCCCGATTTTCGCTACGAGAGCTTTCTGCGTGTCGTCGGGGATTTTGTTCACAGTCAGTTCTACACGGTTAAGGAGTTGATCTAGTTGACGCCGGACGAATTCGGTGTCCTGGCTCATGCGAGCGCGTTCCAGGCAGAACACCCCGACTTCGATGGCTTGAATCAGCGTCGACTCGACTTCCTCCTCATCTACGGTGCGAAGGAAATCCGCAACATCCTTCCGGGGAATTTCCAGATCAGTGATCCTTACACTGCGGTCTAACAACAACAGGCTCTTTGGCATCATCTGCTCCTCTTCATTCGCCTTTCCGACAAACCTTGCTTCCTGGCTACTGTTTCCGGCAAAGAGAGGAAAGTTCGACAAGTAGATCAAAATGGACCAAGTGTGTTGGGTCGCGGCGATCGCCTGCAATGTGGCTGCTAATCCACCAGAAGCAATCGGCAGGGAGTAGGGTCAACGGCAGTCTGCAGCGCGCGCCCCATGCTCGTGAAAGAGACGATGGCCTGCCCAGGTGCCAACGCTGGCAGCCGGTTCCACAAGCCCTCGTCGATCCCGCCGATGGACTTGCGAAGGCGCATCACCACGTGGGCATCGGCGATCTTGTGGATGACCCAATTGTTGATGAGTCCCAGCACCTCGTCAGGTAGATGCTGTGGCAATTGGGTAATGAATGCCAACCCGAACCAGCGCTTGCGGCCACGGCGGGCGATGCGGGCGACTTGCTGGAACAAAACTGGCATTTGGCTGATCCGCTGCTCCGAAAGGAACTCGTGGGCCTCTTCGATGAATAGCATCGCTGGCGTTGGGGCTTGGTTCTTTCTGGTCGCTTCTGTGTAGTTCACCTCCTGCTGCTGTTGTAGCCCGCGCAGCAGTTGGGCGATGACCATATTGTTGATCTGTGGAGAATCTGTATCGCTGAGGTCGACAATTGAAACTCGCCCAGGCTGGAGCATTTCAGCGTACGAGAGATTTCCGCCCGGTATATCGAAAATCTTCAGGCGCTTGATCCGGCTCACTTTCCCAAGAACTCCACGCCAGCTTATAACGTGCGAAGGTACATCCGCCTGATTAACCAACTGCTTCAAAACATCCCGCCCGCTGTTAGCGTTGAATTCTTTGTTTTCAAGATATTCGACATCTTGTTTCGCAACGTGTGCATGGATGAACGCGATCACGTCGTACAGATGAGATAATTTCATCCGCGGGTAGCCAGCCTCCAACTCATCGAGCTCCAGCAACTGCTGCTTCTCCTGAGTGTTGGCAGGAAAGATGCCAAGGCGTTCCAGGGCAAGCTTTGTAATGTCATAGGCCTTTAGAAACCGTTGTTGCTGAGCGTCGCTTAGATCAAGAATCTCCATCACGGCATAGGGAGATAATTCGGAAAACAAAAGCGAGAACTGGTGCCGGTTCGGATGTGCAGGATTTCGAGTTTCGCGGCCCATCAAGTGATAGACGTGAGTGTTTTCGATGCCCTTTGGCTGCAAGCCCCGGCGATTCAGGGCCTGCAGCATCTGTTTGTCCGTAGTCGGCTGATTGATTGCCGTGTATTCGCCTTCGGTATCGAGGAGAACAATGGCGAACTTCGCCGCCTGGAGCTGGGAGATTTGGCCAGAGACAGTCGTTGATTTACCGCCGCCAGTGGTCCCGAGATAGCCGACGTGCCTGGGCCACACGCTCTTCCCAGCTCCAACTTTTTCGCCAACGTTCTGGGCCGGAACTCGTACTTCCACATCCTCGTGACTGTCGGCCAAACCAATCTTGATATCGCCCTCCAGCTTCAGCACGCGCGACGTGTCTTCGCTAGAGAGAATAAAAACTGGGCTATTGGGTAGCGGGCGCCGGCGAGGCGGCACAATACCATGGTCAATCTCTTCGCCGAGGATTTCGACCTGCACGCGGCCGTGGTATTTGGGCAGCATTGGGACGCCTTGCACCGCGACCGTCTTCAGCATGGGCGAATCTGCGCGAAGCGCAAAAGGCTCCGCGAATGGCCCACTGACAACGACCCCCAAGTAGGCGCGTTGGTCCGTGCTCTTAATTCGCACGATCGACTGATGGGTGACTTCTTTCACGCGCTCAGCCGGAAGAACCACGGTGATTGTGCCGTCGGCACTTGCCGGCGTGTCAAACAGAGTCCGACCAATGCTCCCGGCGTAGTCGCGGGGCTCCAGTAGCTCTCCACCAGCCGCTGCAATATCGGCGTCCAACTCTTTCAGAGCCTCCGGTGGTACGGCCTTTACCGCTGCCACTTCTTTGCCCGTGTTGTTCTCAGCCATAAAAATCTCCTTCAACGACGACTCTGGCGCTCAGTCAAGTACCGGAATGGTTCGCCGGCCTCTGCGTATGCTGTCTGTGTGGGCGCAACCAAGGTCTCCCGGCCAAATGTGGTCCGGCATAGTGTGTCAGCCAGATCGATGAGCATTGGAAATCCGCGGTCGTCCTGGAGCACGCTATCAGCCAGGGCTATCAGCGCTGCCTCATGAGCGCAGTCCACGTGGGCGTAGAACATCTGTGCTGGAGCCAACTCGGACGCACGAAAAACTCCCTTAACGATATTTTTTCCATGGTCTCGGCCAAACTGTCTGACCCGCTCGTCGTAACCCGGCCAGTATTTGCCGGTGTCAGCTAGGCGGAAAATGCTGTCCTCCAGTGTATCGATGATGGCGTACTCTAACGGCCGAAGGGCGTTTCCGATAGTAAGGGCAAGGCGATCTGCTGCGCTGCTCGGGATGAACACGAATCGGCGGTGATTCACCAGAGCGGTCAATACGGGAATGCTCTTCTCAAGGAGCTCCTTCATGCCGGAGCCGGTTAGCAATTCGTATGGGGTTGGGTTGCCGTGGCCCATACGCCATGGAGCCTGACACATGTTCATTAAGACTAGCCGCTCGGCAAACGTCATCACGCCGCGGCGGGCCAATTCGCTCAGCTTATCTTTGCGGCTTGTTCCGTCGTATCCGCTCCGCCTCTGGCGTTGTTCGAGAACGTCGAGTGTCTCCTCGATCGGATCTGTGCCACCCAAGCGCAGATCGCGGCGATACAGACGATGTACCCACGACCCTTGGTCACCCCGGTAGGAGACGGTGCACACACCGATCTGCACGATAGTGATCGGCAGCGTGTCGAAGGGCACACTCGTCCCATCGCAAGCCTCGACCTGGCCGTTAAAGAGCAAACCGCGGTGTGTCTTCTCAATGTCCGCTATTTCTGCCTGGAAGACTCCTGCTGCCTTCGGCGCACCGGAGCGGGCCTCCAAACGAGGAAAAACGACTTTTCGCACACGCTCGCGGAGTTCGTCTTCCTGCTTAACGGCTTCCGCGATTTCCTGTTCAAGTCGGCCATATAAGTGCGAGAGGTCCTCGCCGCGATGCCAAGTATTCAGATCGAGGGCTTGGTCCAGCGTCTCTCCAAATGAGGTGTTAAACTCGCTGGCGTCGGTAACGGAATGCCCAGACTGGCCTGCTTCCTGCGGAAGGATCATCTGGCCGGGTTTGTCGCCCGTCGGATCGACACTGTCCACTTGTACCTCCTTACTGCCCTATTCCGCGAGTATCTTTGAAATTCGACAGACTCCTCCTCTTTGTAACATGATGAAATTACCTGCTTATGAACATATTTTTCAAAGTGCCTTAGCTGCAACGACTTAGAGGCCAAGCCATTCGCGGACAGAGGGACCGCCGAATCGTGAACGGCAGAGTATAGTCGCGTATTGCTGGGCAGCGCCGCTCGGAAGCCCAAAGCGCCGCGCCAGTAGGCGCCGCACAGTGGCCGTCCGTTCTTGATAGGTGCGCTTGGCGAAGGCTGTCGGCAAAGCGCGCCAAACTTCTGCTTCAGGTGCAAGCAGCTCGAAAGCCAGCAGGTCCGCATGGCTTTCTGCGTTGAGAATCTTATTGGTCGCGATATCTCCGTCGTTGCGGTGCATGAAGTGCGCATACAGCTCGATTGGTGCATGCGCGAGTATCCCGTCTATTCTTTCGGCACGCGTTGCTGGGCGGTGTCCATCCAGCACCTCTTCGATGTTTGTGCCGAGGCGTGCAACGGCGCGCTGCCGTGGGATCAGATAGTCCAATAGAAAATGGGCGACTTCGTGTGCAAGCGTGAACCGCACCTCGTTAGCTCCGTCGCTCCCGTCCACCACGATTAGCCCCTTGCCATGGACGGCTACAACGCAACCATGCAGCAGCCTATCTTCCGTCCCAATGTCGACCGGTAGTTGCCGTCGTCGCAAGTAATCTTGGACGTTGCGGACGCTAATGTGAGGCAGGCGGACAACAAAGAGAGGCACCGCCCAGGCAATGGCGGACTCCACATCACGCGGGAACCGGCCTTCGATGTGTATTGCGGATTGCCAGAACGTGTCCGCCACTTGTACCAGCCGCGCTTCAGGCATAGGGTCACTTGCCGGAGCGTTTCTTCCCGCGTCGTTTTTTCTTCCGATCTCTGGCAGCCGCCAATAGGGCCGGCTGAGCGTCGGCCAAATGGGGCTGGATTGGTGCTTGTCGGATCGCTCGGAGGGAATCAACCTCGCGCAGTAGCGCTGCCAACCTTTGAGGGTTGACGCCACAGTGCAGCGCGATCTGTTCCACGTCAGGTCGGAATGAAGGCGCGCTAGGGTCGGGTCGCCGGCAAAGGGCAAGGCATATAAGGGCATCCCGGGAACAGCCAAGTACCGTAGCCACGTCGTCTTCTGTAGCACGGGTGAATGTCCGGTATTCCCTTAGCTCATACCCGAGCAGTTGCGGTTCGTCAGCCGCGCGCTTTGCTGCCCATTCCATGACGTTCTGCTCAGCCACGACGCTTGCCCCGTCCACGCTTCAGTCGCATTTTCAGCCGATCCTTGTGCTGTTTGACTATAAGGCGCTGCTCAGCGATCGGGAGACCTTCGATCCCTAGAACTGCCGCAAACTTGTTGGTGCTGCGCTCTCCCTCGGCGATCAGGCGCAGGAGCACGGTGTCACGGTCGTTGCCCACTTTACTTACGGCGGCCAAACCTTTTTCCCTCTGGATGCGCGAAATCGCTTCTTCTTCTGCATCGCGAGTGATGCGGGCAATCTCAGAGCGCTTATTCCGCGCGCGAATCCCTTCTTCGACATCGGCATGAAGTTCCTCGCCGCGCCTTTGTCGCCGATCCTTTTCAACCGCGTTCATCAGGTCGCGCTCGGCCGCGCGTTTCAAATATCCTAGCAGGCCAGATTTGCTCGGGTCGAACCTCTCTGGATGAAGGATGTAATCCAGCATCACCGCGTTCACGGTCGCATCCCATATCACCTGGCGATCACTAAGGCGGTAAATATTGCGCGCCCGGGCCGCGACATGTAACTCGATCAAAGGTAGATACTTGCGTGCTGCTTCCTCCGGCGCTGTCGGGTCTCGGGACAGCAGCCGCTGGTGCAGTACTCTCTCCTCTTGCGCGTCGTCACTCATCCGTGTCCATTGGTAGCGTCACTTGCGGAACGATTGAATCACCTCAGTCCTCAGTCTCTTTGCCAACGCACCACCTGCCTCTTGGCGGGGTGGCGGCAAGTAGCGGCGGCTGTCCGGAATCCGCCGACGCCTTTGCGATACCAAGTTGAGACCGTGAACAGCCGCAAGCAATCGAATAGCGGCTGAATTCCTGACATAGATTCCACGGAGGGTACAGTCGCCCATAACCATCACTACATGGCCCTTCGAAACCAGTACGCGCGAAATTTCAGACATAACTGCGTTCATATCTTTTACGTAGCGGCGAATCATCTTTTGAAAGCGTTCCGGCAGGCGCTGCACTCGACCCATCTTGGCCACGATACTGGTGATCGCCTTTTCGGACACACCGACGTCGCCACATTCAGCTCCCACGCTTTCACTCCGGATCCTGCGTAGGGTCTCAATCTGATGTCCCATCCAGACGAGAGACATCTTATGACCGCGCATGTAGTCAATTGCATTCAAATAGGGCGGCGATGTGATTACAAGGTCGATGGATTCCGACTCAAGGGCAAGATTTCGTGCATCCCCACGCCAAACCTGGACTTTCGGTCCGTGATATGTGCCTTGAAAGAGGCAGGCGGTCAGCACCCGCTTCAGAGCGGCCTCGAAAACGTCAAATGGCTTCACCGGTGAGCGCTTATAGGACTTGTGTGGTCTGCTGTGTGAGACGTCTCGAGCAAGTGACACGCCGACATCTTTCGCGATAATCATCCGCGAGAGCGCGCACCAAAGAAACTTGCGTGAGTTGCCATCATCAAGATTCTGAATAGCACGTGCCAGCGCAGACAGTTGTTTCCGCGCCTCCAAATCAAACCAATAACGGACAAATTCCCGGGTTTCCTCATCCGCGTCGTAGGGATAAGCCTGACAGCCACGCATGTCAGTCCGTTTAGCGGAACGCAGGACTTCCCGACCGCGCTCTTCGATTCGCGTCATTCTCGTATCAGCCGTTCCAACCCTGGCAATCAGCACCGCAAGAGGGTCGGAATCAACCCCATATGCTGAATGGCCCGCGGCGCGTCCAGCGAGCAGCGACGTACCCGAACCTGCCATTGGGTCAAGAACACGGAGACAACCTCGACGTGGACTGAGTATCTCCCACGGGATGTTTGCCGACATCCTCGCTGGAAAAGGATGAACGGCTCGACGATTGAGCACTTCTGCAGTTAAGGCTGATACGCCCATCTTAAGCTCGTTACTCCCATTGGAATACAGCGATCGTCGGCGAGTATATTTAAAACACCAGATGAAGTAAACATCTGAATATTTACTCGTGCTATACTTTGGTATACTTCGTTATACTCCTGCTATACGCTGGTATACCGAACCATTCAGCTTGAGGTATAGCTTCGGAGGGCGATTAGGCTTCCGCCTTTCCGGTCCTAGAGCAAATCTCCAACAACATCGCAGTTAGTTGAGTGAGGACTTCGGGGCAACTTCGGAATGCTTGAGACGCGGGAAGCTTCGTTGCCAACGTGGCCGTTTAGTGTTCCTTACCCGACCTTCGCAAGCATGGGCAGGCGCTGATCATCGCTGCTCCGATTGGAATCCATTTGAGAAACACCAAAAAACGCTTAAATGCCGCCAATTCGCCAATTCGTGCGTTTTCTCGCTTTAGAATAAGCTTCCCAAGCTCGGACGTGGGTTCGATTCCCATCGCCCGCTCCAGTTACCTTGTTTCCCTCCAACAACTTAGCGATTGGTCGCGGCGGCAAAAGGCGGCAATAAGAAGGAACAGAGCCTCAAGGGTGGCACCAACAGCGCTGGCCTTTTAAGCCATTCTGAATGGCACGCCAGAAACTGTCTAGTCTCGTCCACTTGCCTCGTTTGTGTTCGATGTCAGAAATTTCGGCCCGTCTCGTTTGCCCGGATTTAGCCACAAATCGACAATCCAACAGCCACCACAACAGCCACCGCAAAGCGCGTAATGAGCTCGCTCCCTACTCTGGATTTAGAGACGATGGGACTTGCCGACTACTACGCGTCCGGCCGACCTTCCCCAGCAACGTAATTCGGTACGTTCTTGTTCCTCTGCCGGATTCTCTCCTTTATGACCGGAATCCGGCTCAATAGCTGTTGATCATTGTGCCGTCTGGCGATTACTTCCGCTTGTTTCAGGTAAGCGGTTGCCTTTCGAAAGCGGTTTGCTGTGCGGAGATCATTCGCCGCCGCATAGAACGCGTACCCAACGTTCAACTCATCGTTTGCAGATCGGAAGGCGGACACCGCTTCGGTATATCTCTGCTCACAGAGCTCAAGTTGGTTCCTCATGGCTTGTCTGTCAGCTGCGCTGTACCAAAAGTATTCGTCTAGTGTCGACGTCCTTAACCACTCGCGGACGAATGATGGCAGTCGGACTGAGATTCGAAGACCGTCAGACTTAAGGGCCATATACCTTTGAATCGAGATGTTTGCAACGGACATGAGCACGTGCCCTAACGTTGTCTGGTCTGGACTCCCCTGTTGGGCGTCGTTTGCCAACTGATCAATTTCCTCGTTGATTGTGTTGATTTCCGCGCTTAGGGATTTGTATTTTTCCTCGTCACGCTCAAGGGACGAGCCAAACCAACCGGGCGCCAGTCGTAGGCTTTTCCGCGTCTCGGTCAGGGTGGCTGCGAGGATCGCCAGATTTTTTGCACGCATCCCCATGAGATAGGCTTTGGTGCCGTTCTCGCCAAGGTAGGTAGCCATAGCCAGACCAGTTGAGCACGCTTCCAGGATACGGTCAGCATTCCAGGCAGGATTGAGACGCTCTATCAAAACAAGGGCCGACCGGAGGCGTAGTTCCGCGCTCCCGGCGTTTCGGCTCAAATCGACGTGCGCGGCTGCCGCTGCACTGGCGCGACCGGACGCCCATAGTTCTTCTGCGGCCACAAATCGTTCTTCGTCGGTTGGGCTCATCGCACCTACTTCAGCTTCCGGAACTGCGTGCTAAACCACCGCCGCACAAACATCATCACGAAAAAGGGGTCCTGCAGCGGAATCCGGCTAAACCAAATGAACTTGGTTTTGGATGAATGCGAAATGAATTGCTCGTAGCAATGGCCCCGTGTGAATCGATTCAGTTCCTCGATTCTCCATCGCGGTATCCGGAGATATCCTTTGAGATTCGACCAAGTCATACACAACGCGATCTCAGGAGAAACCGACATCGTAAGCTCAACTCCCGACTGCGCAATGCCTGGGCCATAGAAACGCTGCCACTGCAAATCGGGATTGAACAGGGTTACCGGGGCGTCGGACGTGATAAACCGAGCGGAGCTTCCATCAGTGCAAAGAAAGGCGAGGCTCATCTGTTCCAATATTTCCGGGATCTCAGACAGGATGCCGATGATTCCGGTCTTGTGAATGTTCTTCTTTTCCGCTCGAAGCCTCGCCGATGCCGTTGGTTCTGCGCCGTGATGCGTCTCCAGGCGCTCCACCTGCGCGATAAGATCGTCCACGAACTGTTCCTGGCTGTCTCTCTGCCGGACGGTTCTTTGGAGCATCGTCGCCACAAATTTACAAAGCTTACCGTGTTCCTGATTTGTGAGCGGAAGGCGAGGCTTTATCTTCCGGCGCACAATGTCGGCGAAATCGCTTTCAATCTTAGAAAGGGCTTCTTCAAGTTTGTAATTCTTCGAGCTGTCGTGCTCAAAGGTGTAAAGGTCGGTCTCCCAAAGGATATTCTTCGGGGCTCGCTTCTGCTTTGTCTTGCCATCCTTGGAAAACACCCAAACGTACGGTTCTTGTCCAGGGGCTGTTCGTGGATCAACAAATTCCCTGGTATAAAACTGCGGAACATAATGCTGCTTTTTCGCATTCGACATGATATTTGGCGTCGAAGGAGCGGCCGTCAGCTTCGACGTAAGGACGATTATGCATGATCCTTCTAGGAGTTAACGAGTCTCTGTGAAGACAGCCAAGCGCGCTGCTGAATATTTAGCGCGGCGTGGCGTGCTATTGAAATATGGTGGGATGGTCCTTTAACAGTTGAGGGAATTCGGTCTTCGCCATCTGCACTCGCGTATGAAAATAGTTTTTGAGCAATTCTTGTTCGGAACGATCCAATTTCTGAAAGAGCTCGTTTGCGCTGATGGAAAATGTAGCTCCCCGTCGATAAGCTCCGCCCAGCATATTGGAGAGCTCTGGTAGCACTAATTCAAAATTCGTGATTCTTACACCAGAAACTTCCAGGCCTTTCACGAAACTCTGAAGAACAGGAGCCTCAAAGGCGTCCGAAATTGCTTGTCGAAGCTCGTTGAAGGCCGTGCTCTGTCCCATCAGAAACAGCATGGCTGCATCGTTCATTTCTAGCCGCGGAAATCGAATCGGGTCCCAATAGCCGGTACCGCCCGCAGATAACTGATGTTGAACGAAACTACGAACCGTGTTCGTCAGCATATCGTTGCTGACTTGGCTCCGTTCGCGGGAATCCTTATTCTTTAACGAGAACTTTTGCTCCAGAAATTCTGCCGCACCCCAAAAAACATCTACGATCACGCGATGGAATCGGGCTCCAGACTTCAACGTGACGTGGAATGCGGAAGAGGCTCGGATTCCCCCGTCGGGTGCACGGGAAGCACCTGCATATTGAACGTCCGCGATTTCCCACACCGCCCGGACCACACTATCGAGCTGGATTCCTTGCTCCTTCAACTCCCGCGTTAACGTGCGGACCATCTTTTCGGCATCATCAAGCCGGGTCGCATCGTTCAACACGACTTCGACGAATATTTGATTCGCTAAATCCAAGAATTGGCTGCGTTCTCTGTCGAGAATTTTATCAAGGCCCGACTCGTGTAAGCGACGCTCCAAAAGTTCTTCGGCTTGGTTGAAGGTCATATTCACTTGAGACTCACAAGCTCTTCCTGGCCTCGTAATAGAGCCAATAGAAGTCTGCTTTGGCTCGCTTCAGAAGTAAGATTGCTTCTTTCCGGGCTTCCTCAATATTACCCCCATATCTTCTTGCGAACATATCGCCTTCGTAGTCTGCCTGCCGCCGCAAATCGTAAAGTTGTCGGATGGTCCTGGTGATGCTCAGCGTTTTGCCAAAACGGCGCTGGACCCTCGTGTGTACCATGCCGTGATCTTTGGAAACGGCTGCAATATCAGGCTCGGTGGATGTCAGAAGGCCCAGACTGGCGTGAAAGAAGGCGTAGTACAGTCGTGAGAGGCCGTTTCTGATGTCGTACTCGGAAGAAGAAGAGGTGATGGTCACCGTCTCGAAAAGGCCAAGAGCCAGTCTTAGCCGTGTCGCGATTTGTTCTTGGAGATCCGGTGATAGTGCCATGCCTCCGCTAGGATATGGCCTGATCCCAAAAGCCTCAAACTTCGGCCGACATCCAGTCGGTTCCAGCTTACGGCATCTCCTGGCAAAACCAAAGCTAGCCGACCGGAATTCCTGGCGAACGAGGGGTATCGGGACTCAATTGCGGATGCTTGAACATTAGGAACATTGCGTTCCGAGTTCTTGCTGCAATTGACGGGAACTACGCGGTTTATTGCAAAGATCGGAATAAAAGGGCATTTGTTCAAGCGAAGTGAACTAACATCACTGCACTCAGTAGCTTACACGGAGTTAAAACCCGAAGACCTCTTGGCACGAAACCAAGAGATTAAGTTCGAGGGGTAGACGCAGACCAAGTTCAATACAAACCCATTACTAGATTAACCCAAACTACGCGAAGGGCAGACCACCTGTTCAGCGAA
>Ga0126381_100005651_pt1 | contig 13802 bp, 10 predicted proteins | sample PanSoiMetPlot_28_FD_96465 | JGI IMG/M metagenome (GOLD analysis project Ga0126381, IMG submission 96465) | Tropical forest soil microbial communities from Panama - MetaG Plot_28 | ecosystem: Environmental > Terrestrial > Soil > Tropical forest > Bulk soil | place: Panama | collected 2016-02-17
ACGGAGGGAACTTATGACGAACCAGGTTAAATACGTCCTCCAAGAATCGGAGATGCCGCGCCAGTGGTACAACATCATCCCTGACCTGCCCGCACCGCCTCCGCCGCCGCTGCACCCAGGTACCCGCGAGCCGGTCGGACCTGATGCGCTCGCGCCGCTGTTCCCGATGGCGCTGATCTTGCAAGAGGTTTCCGGCGACCGGCACATCGCGATCCCAGAGCCCGTGCTCGACGTCTACCGGCTCTGGCGGCCGACGCCGCTGTTCCGGGCGCGCCGCCTGGAGAAGGATCTCGGCACCCCGGCCAGGATCTACTACAAGTACGAGGGCGTCAGCCCGGCCGGATCGCACAAGCCCAACACCGCGGTCCCGCAGGCTTACTACAACGCTGAAGAAGGCGTCAGGAAGCTGACGACAGAGACCGGCGCTGGCCAGTGGGGTACAGCGCTGTCGTTCGCGTGCGCGCTGTTCGGCATCGACCTGAAAGTCTGGATGGTGCGTTCGTCCTACGACCAGAAGCCGTACCGCAAGATCCTGATGGAGACCTACGGCGCGACCGTGCACCCGAGTCCATCCGACGTCACCAATGCTGGCCGTGCGGTACTCGAGGCGAACCCAGGGTCAACCGGCAGCCTCGGCATCGCGATCAGCGAAGCCGTTGAGGTAGCGGGCAGCAACGAGGACACGAGGTATTCGCTCGGCAGCGTGCTCAACCACGTGCTGATGCACCAGACGGTCATCGGCGAGGAGGCGATCAGGCAGCTCGAGCAGGCCGGGGACACACCTGACGTGATCGTGGGCTGCACCGGTGGCGGTTCCAACTTCGGCGGGCTGGCGTTCCCGTTCCTGAGGGAGAAGCTGGCCGGCCGGATGAACCCGGTGATCCGTGCCGTTGAGCCTGCCGCCTGTCCGTCGTTCACCAAGGGCAGGTACGCCTACGACTTCGGCGACACAGCCGGCTTCACTCCGCTGCTGAAGATGCACACGCTCGGGCACGACTTCATTCCCGACCCCATCCACGCTGGCGGCCTGCGGTACCACGGGATGTCTCCGCTGCTCTCGCACATCTACGAGCTCGGGCTCATCGAGGCCGTGGCAAAGCCGCAGTCCGAGTGCTTCGCCGCCGGTCTCAGGTTCGCAAGGACAGAGGGCATAGTCCCCGCGCCCGAACCGACCCATGCCGTCGCAGCCTGCATCGAAGAGGCGCTGCGCTGCAAGGAAACCGGCGAGGAGAAGGTCATCCTGACCGCCCTGTGCGGCCACGGCCTGCTCGACCTGCAGGCCTACGGCGAGTACATGTCCGGCGCGATGCGGGACCTCGAGCTCTCTGACCTCGCCCTGTCCGAAGCGCTGGCCCGCCTCCCAGCGGGAGTCTGACGGCCGCGGCCACGAGGGCTAGCGGCATGACAGCGCCGGCCGGGTACGGGCCGCCGTACCCGGCCGGCGCTGGCCCCAGCGTCGTGACCGACAACGAACGCTCTCCCGCCCCGACTCCTCGATCAGTTCACGACAAGCCAGGCCACCTTCGTTTTGGCCTTGACCGCCTTGCTGAGGTGGATGGTGAACGAACCATGGGAACCGGCCGCGGTCGTAACCCCTCGAACATACAGATCCGTGACGTTGCCCTGGATGGTGGCGAGCACGAAGCTACTGGACGTGAGCGCCAGGTGGTGCGTGACCTGCGACCGGCCAGCCGGCACGGTCGCCACTCCGCTCCTTGAGAACGCCGCTACGCCGGCAACTTGTAGCGCCTTTCCGCCGGCGGAGTTCTGGGCGAGTACTCCCACACCGTGCGAATGAATGGAAGCCCCGGACACACCCGTTGCGCCGGCGGACTCCGCCTGGCCGAACACGCCGATGCCAGAGGCTGAGATCCCGTACACGCCCCAGCCAGCGCCCCCATGGGAGCCATACACGCCGATCCCGTTGCCGCCCATGCCGTCGTTCCTGCCGCGCACGGCGGCGGAAAAGGCGCCCGCGGTCGTGCTGGTGATCTCGCCGAATACGGCCGCCGCGCTGTTCGCTGAACTACTGGTAGTACCGGAGACGCCGATCCCGGTTGCGCTCGTGCCGACGACCCCAGTGCCGTCGACCGCGTCACCCTCCAGGGCAGTGCCGTTGGAGGTAGCCAGAGCCTGGAAAGTCGTATCGCCCCCGCTGTCATTGATCGCCGTGTTGGACGTGGCCTGGTTCAACTGGCCCATGACGATGTTGTCCCCATTCGCCGCGGCCGCGGGTGCCGCCCGAACCAGCGACTGAGCGGTCACCGCGCCAACCGCCGCCGCGCCTCCCGTCAGAAGCTGCCTCCTGGTACGCCGACGGCTGCCCTCGTTCGGCTTGGGCCGACCAGTCTCCCTCATAGCCCTCTCCTTTAAACCTGATTGGCGGTACGTATGCGGCACGCTATTCCCAAATGAGCATGATCGGCAGACCGTGCCGATCGACTATTTTCCGGGGGCCATCCGGGTGCTCGGAACTGCTGTCGAGCGAGAGGGAAGATTGTCAGACCATCTCAATAGAATTGACGAAAAGATGCACACACACTGGCCCTTCAGGAGGAACCCATGTCACTCCCGCCGGTCCCCGGGCCGTCGCTTCGCGAACCGGAGTTACCTGACGAACTGCCTGACCTCGATGAGCCGACTGATGCCGAGCTCTTCGGCCTGTGGCCCGACCCCTTTTCCGGGCCGCCAGACGGCGAGGACGCCTGGCTTGGTGGCCTGAGTCTGCCCGAGCTCGATGCGCTGGCTGAGCAGTGGGAGTCCGATAATAGAACGCCTCTGGCTGACGCGTTGGGCGCCGGATTCGCCCGCGATCTGCCTGGCGAGGCGGCTGTCGGTTTCGCCGCCGGAGGCCCGCTTGATGGCCTGCTCCCCGATCCGGTGCTTGCGGCGTTCGCCGCCGAGGCGTTCTACCGTGGTTTCGCCAAGCTGTCCGACGACGAGCTTGTCGGCGTGCTGTGCGCCGTGCGGCGGCTGGATTCATGGCAAGCGGCGATGGAGTTCACCGCCGTGGCCGAGCTGGATTCCAGGCGGCGCGCCCAGGCTGACCGGCCTGAGTCGTCCAGGGTCCACGACCATGTCAACGCCGAGCTGGCGGCTGCGCTCGTGCTTACCGGGCGGTCGGCTGACGGGCTCCTGGATATCTCCCGCGGCCTGGCCCGACTGCCGGTGGCACTTGCGGCCCTCGCGGCGGGTCAGATCGACCGTGAGCGCGCCGCAGTCTTCGTGGCCGAGCTTGCGGTGCTTGATGACCGGGCCGCCGAGCAGGTTGCCCTGGCCTTCACCGACCGGGCCGGGCAGATGACATCGGGTCAGCTGCGGTGGGCGATGCGGGCCATGGTGCTGGCGCTGCACCCGGAAGCGGCCAGGCTGCGAGCCGAGCGCGGGCGGCGTCAGACCCGGGTTGAGGCCTGGCCTGAGGGATCGGGCAACGCTGGGCTTGCTGGGCGCGAACTGCCACCGGCCGAAGTCATCGCCGCGGACAACCGGATCTCCGCGATCGCGCAGTCGTTGAGGGACGCCGGTGCGCCCGGCGGCATGGATGAGTTGCGCGCGGCCGTGTTCACTGCACTGCTTGTTGGCCGCGACCCGGCCAGCTTGTACCCCGACCGAACGAGCCAGAGCACCGCCGCAATGACCGGCTCGGTCAACCTGACAGTTCCGGTGGCGACATGGCTTCGCCAGTCAGACGCCCCAGGCGAGGTCACCGGGTCGGGACCAGTCGACGCCGACACCTGCCGGGGTCTAGCCGAGCGCCTCGGGACGTCTCTAGCTACCCGCTGGTGCCTGACGCTGACCGACCAAGATGGCCGAGCGGTGGCCCACGGCTGCGCCAGGGAGTCGCCCGGGCCCCCGGGCGATTGCCGCCTCGCGTGGCTGGCATCGATCAAGCTCGACTGGCTCGAGCGGGACGAATGCGGGCACAAGCGGCGAGTCAAGTCCTACCGGCCGAGCAAAAGGCTCAGACACCTGATCGACATCAGGCACAAGACCTGCGGGTTCCCCGGCTGCTGCCGACCTGCCCAGAGGTGTGACGCTGACCACACCGTGCCTTTCGACAAAGGCGGCGCCACGTGCGAATGCAATATGGCGCCGCTCTGCCGACATCACCACAGGGCCAAACAGGCAGCCGGCTGGCACCTGGACCAGCCCGAACCCGGCGTTCTGGTCTGGACCACGCCCCACGGCCGCACATACACCGTCAGACCCGACAGCTACCCGGTGACTGCTCACATCCGCCTGCGCTGGCCCGATTCTGGGCCGCAGCCTAGATTCATGACGACTTGCATTGAAGGCGGAGGCTCCGCAATGAGCACAACACTGCCGGCCCAGGGCTGGTACCGAGATCCTTACGGCCTTCATGAAAACCGTTACATCTCAGATGGCGTGCCAACCAAGCTCGTCCGGGACGGCGAGCGTGAGTCATATGACCCGCCGCCCGACGAGCCACTTAAGGGTGATCTAGTTGCGGCTGAATATGCCACCGCGGACACGAAGAATTGGTCTGATCTGCGCCGTGCCGACGATGCCAGCAGCGACCCCTATGACCCCGTCAAGGCCCGCCGAGCGGCATTGGACGCCTTTGACGCCTCGGCCGGGGCGACATAGCCCTCCGGGCATTGCGGGAGCCGGTGAGCGGAGACATGCGATCGGGAGTTGGCCACCGAGGCAGAGGATCATGCTACGGCGTGCGACGGCTCACACCCTCCTGCAGGCGGGCGGAATGTGCGTAAGGCGAACTGGCTCCTCGTGCCGGTAAGAACCCTAACCAGCGGCGTTCTATGAACCACTCACCGTTCTGCAGGAGGCACCACCAAGCCAAACAAGCACCCGGCTGGCGTCTGGAGCAACCGGCACCAGGCGTTCTGATCTGGACCACACCCCACGGCCGAAAGTACAAGACCGCTCCCGGCGGCTATCCGACCTGACCGTCAGCGGTTGGCCGCCGACTGGTGCGAAGATGGCGAGGGCCGCAACTACAACCGGTCGGCGCCTAGCAGCCCTGCTATCGCAAGCATCCACGAAGGAGCACCAGATGACCGGCGACGCAAGTGGGGGTATACGCATCCTGGGCAGCCTGCGGTCGGCCAACGGCAAGGGCGTCGTACGAATGGAAGATCGTTTCGGCACCGATATTGACGACCTGTGGTCGGCACTGACCGATCCCGGCCGCCTGGCCCGGTGGATCGGCGATGTCAAAGGCGACCTCCGCCCCGGCGGAGAGTTCCGCTTTCACTTTTTCGCCACCGGTTCCGAAGGCCCTGGGAGGGTGGACGCGTGCGAGCCACCACGACGGCTGCTGCTGGCCATGGCACTGGGCCTGCCGGATGAGGACGTGATCGAGGCCACGCTGACCGCCGACGACAACCAGACCATCCTGGTCTGGGAGGAACGCGGCATGCCCCTCGACCAGCTGGCCGGGTACGGGGTCGGGGTGCAGATCCACGTCGAAGATCTCGCCGCCTACCTCGCAGGGCGTGAGCGCGCCGACGCGGGCACTCGTTGGAACGAGCTCATGCCGGCTTATCAAGACCTGGCGGCAAACGTTGACTAGCAAGGTCCGAGCGTCGAATGTCCGCTAACGTCAGTTGAGGGTCACCGAACGACGACAACACGGCCACCCCTGGCAACGGCCTCGGAAGCGTTCGAACGACTGCGGCCGCAGCTACACCGTCCAACCACACAGATACCCGGTGTGAGCCCTGGGTTCGACCGCCCCGCCAGTACTCGTCCGCGCCTGCACTGCGGAAGCTGGCTGTCGACTGGCAGTTAGGGGTTCGTTAGGGCAGGCATCGAGCACCAGCTAGAAGCGTTGGTACTCGTCGGGCGGGTGCGCTTCAGGTCACCCCCCGGACCGCCCCCGCGGGCGCGCCCGCCTGTCCAGCTATCACCACCCGCCGAGTTAGAGCGTTAGTAACCTGCGGTCGTGCTTGACGACTTTCAGCCCGCCCCGAACATAACGGCCCGTCCGGACCTTTACGAGCTTGAGAATCGTGCTCTTGACCCGGAGGGGCTGGTGCTCGCGGCGATGCGGACGTTGGCGCCGTGGCGAGGCAAGACCCTGGTGGACCTTGGGTGCGGCACGGGCTACTGGCTGCCGGTCTACGCCGATGAGGCGGCCAGCGTCGTCGGCGTAGAGCCGGACATGCGGTTGCTAGACGTGGCTGCCCGGCGAGACGGGCGTGCGCTTGTAGTTCCGGGTTCCGCCGAGCATTTGCCGTTCCTGGACGCCAGCGTTGACGTCGTGCACGCGCGATTCGCCTATTTCTGGCCGCCCGATTGTGCCGCCGGGCTGGCCGAGGTGCTTCGGGTGCTCAGGCCAGGCGGTGCGTTGGTGGTGGTCGATAATGACCAACGTCACGGCGAGTTCGCCGACTTGCTTAGCGCGGCGGTCAACGCGGCACAGGGTCAGGCTGAGGTGACGGACGGCTGGTGGGCCGATCGGGGCGCGGAGCGAGTCGAGGTGTTGAGTCGCTGGCAGTTTGCTGCGCGGGCCGACCTGGAAGCCGTGCTGCGGTTGGAGTTCCCCGAACCAGTCGCCGATCGGTGGCTTGCCAGGAACCCAGGTAAGTCGGGCCTGACCTATGGCTACGTGTTGTTTGCCGTGCAAAGGTCACCTCATTAGGCACTCGCCGGTTCCGTCACGGCGAATTCCGATCATGTGCGAAGCACGGAGCGCGCAGGGATATAAAGGAGTATGGCGGACAAAGCTCTTGTACTTGGCGGCGGCGGGTTGACCGGGATCGCGTGGGAGACCGGCATTCTCGCCGGGCTCGCCGAGCATGGCGTGGACCTGACCGACGCCGACCTGGTCGTCGGCACGTCGGCTGGCTCGGTCGTCGGCGTTGATGTTCGCGCAGGGAAGCCGCTTGCCGAGCTGTTCGAAGCGCAGTCGGCGCCGATGGCGGCGACAGAGATCTACGCGAAGATGGGCCGCTCCGTCATGCTGAGGTACGCCATGGCGGTTACGTTCACCAGAAAGCCGCTGGTCGCTGGCAGGCGGATCGGGAAGCTCGCGTTGCGGTCGAAGACCGAGACCGAAGCCGAGCGGCGGCGGATATTCGAGACGCGGATGTCGGCGTTGGAGTGGCCGGTCGGCGACCTCAAGATCACCGCGGTGGAGACGCTGAGCGGGGAGTTCATCGTGTTCGACGCGAACAGCGGTGTCAGCCTGATCGACGCGGTCGGCGCGAGCTGCGCGGTCCCAGGGATCTGGCCGCCGGTGACCATCATGGGCAAGCGGTACATGGACGGCGGCATGCGCTCGGCGACAAACGCCGACCTGGCTGCCGGGTATGAGCGAGTCGTGATCATCGCGCCGTTGCACCAGGGCTTCGGCCCGATCGCGAGCGTGGCCAGCCAGGTCGGGCAGCTTGAGAGGCAAGGCTCTCAGGTCCTCGTGATCAAGCCGGACGACGCCGCCCTCGAGGCGATCGGCAAGAACGTGCTCGACCCCGGGCACCGGCCTGCGGCTGCGGCTGCCGGTTACGCTCAGGCCGCGGCCGAGGTGGCGGCGGTCGCCGCGATCTGGAACGGCTAGAGACGCAATAAGCCCGACCCGGCGGGAGGTCGGGTCGGGCTTATTGCGGCTTGCTGGCTCAGACCGCGTACTCGAGCAGCGGCTGGGCCCTGCTCGGATGCCTGAGCTTGGACAGTGATTGCTTCTCCAGCTGCCTGATCCGCTCCCTGGTCAGGCCAAGGGCCTTGCCGATCTCATCGAGCGTGTGCGGGTTGCCGTCGTACAGGCCGAATCGCATCGCCATGATCGTCGCCTCGCGCGGCGTCAGCGCGTCCAGGGCGTGCCGCAGCTGGTCAGCCATCAGCTGCCGGTCGACTAGCTCCGCTGCCTCGGGCGCGTCGACGTCCTCGATCAGGTCGCCGATTGACGTCTCGCCGTCCTCGCCGATCGTCGAGTCCAGGCTGATCGGCTGCCTGCTGGTGCGCAGCAGCTCCTCGATCTGGTCGGGCGTCCGGTCAAGCTCAATCGCCAGCTCCTCCGGAGTTGGCTCGCGGCCAAGACGCTGGTGCATGTCACGCTCGACCCGGCTTAGCTTGCTCAGCATCTCGAGCACGTGCACCGGCAGCCTGATCGTCCTCGCCGAGTCGGCGAAGCCGCGCTGAATCGCCTGCCTGATCCACCACATCGCGTACGTGGAGAACTTGTAGCCCTTGGTGTAGTCGAACTTCTCGACCGCCCTGATCAGGCCGAGGTTCCCTTCCTGGACGACGTCGAGCAGAGACAGGCCGCGGTCGCTGTACTTCTTGGCGACCGATACGACCAGCCGCAGGTTGGCCTCGAGCATGTGCGCCTTGGCCTTGCGCCCGTCGGCCGCGACTGCTTCGAGGTCGGCGGCCAGCTCCGGCGGCAGACCGGCCTCGGTCTCCAGCTTGTGCTCGGCGAACAGGCCAGCCTCGATCCGCTTGGCGAGGTCGACTTCCTGCTCGGCGGTCAGCAGGCTGGTCCTGCCAATGGACTTCAGGTACGTGTGCACCGAGTCGCCCATCACCGAGGTCTGGTCATCGAGATCGACCTCGGCGTCAGACGAAGCATCGTCATCGGCGGCAGCCGCCGCTGCTGTCAGTTTGGCGGCCGCACCCCGGCCACGCTTGACGGCGCTGACCTCAGCGACAACCAGCTCGTCGGCCTCGGCCGCTTCATCGTCGTCCGACTCAGCGCCCTCGTCATCGTTATCCCCGTGGTCCGACTCGTCAGCATCTCCGGACAGCAACGCCTGCAGGTCGCTGTCATCGATCTCAGCCACGTCATCAAGGTCGGCCTCGTCAACGTCATCCAGCTCGACTTCGGCGAGCTCGGCCTGGGCCTGTGTCACTTCGGCATGCTCCAATTCGGAATGTTCTCCGCTAGCCCCCTGGCGGCGCCCGCGCCGAACCGGCGCGTCCACGTGATCCGTGGCGGCGTCGTGGTCGCGGCCCTTTGAGGGCGCGCTCGCAGTCTTCGGCATGAGACACCTCCGTTCATGTGCGCAGCGACTCCGCTGATCGCGTGCCCGCAAAAACTCCCAGTGTCCAAGATTTGCGGCACTTGGTATTGTGCAGTGCGGGCGCTACGTATAACGCGCGACGGGCCCGTTTGTTTCCCGCGCGGCGGTAGCATGCCCAAGAATCCAGCAAATCTAGCCTGGCGGGCCTTCGGTACCTGCTCGGCCCGCAGCATCTGAAACGTAATGCCGGGCAGCTATCATCCTCAGCTTGAGCCGGTCTGGCTTGCCGGACGCGAGCATCGGGATCTCACCGACGCAGACCAACGCCCTCGGGGTGGCATAACCTGGCAAGGCGTCACGAAGTTCCAGCCTGAGCGTCGCGAGGCTCGGCGGATCGGCCAGGTCGGCCGGCACCATGATCGCGGTCACCCGCTCGCCCCACTGGGCGTCGGGCACGCCAACCACGACCGCGTCGCTGACGCAGTCCAGGCCGCGCAGCACACGCTCGACCTGCGCGGGAACGACCTTCTCGCCGCCTGTGTTGATCACGTCATCGGCTCGTCCGCGCAGCGCGACCGTTCCATCTGGGCCGACCTCGCCGAGGTCCGAAGTGACGAACCAGCCACCATCAATGGACGCCTTCGTCAGCTCTGGCGCCAGCCGGTATCCGGAAAACAGCACGGGCCCGCCGATCCTGATCAGCCCGGCGGCGTCGGTCGCGACCAGGACCCCGTCAAGCGGAACACCGTCGTAGACGCAGCCGCCGCAGGTTTCGGTCATGCCGTAGGTGGTGACGACGCGAGCGCCCGCTACCGCGGCGGCGTCGAGCAGATCCGCTGGTGTCGTCGCGCCGCCGAGCAAGATCGTGCGGAACTTCTCCACCGGCGCCCCCGCGTCAAGCAGCCGGCGCAGCTGCGTGGGAACCAGCGAGACGTAGTCGCACGGAGCGGCGGCGAGCACCGCGGCATCGACCCGGTCGGCGAACACCGGCTCGACTCCGCTCACCAGCGACCTGACCAGCACGCCGAGACCGGAGATGTGATGCGTCGGCAGGCAGCACAGCCACCGCCCACCGCCCGAATGGACACCGCCCGGATGGACACCGCCCGAACGGACACCGCCAGCGTGCGCCCCGATCCTGGCCAGGGACGCGCGAGCCGATGACAGCAGGGCGTCGCCGGTGAGTTCGGCTCCCTTGGGCGTGCCGGTCGACCCAGAAGTGGTCAGTACCACGGCCACCCGTTCGTCCACGCCAGGACCGGCCGGGGAGCGGTCAACACCTTCTGCCGTCACGATGGCCGTCGGCGCGAACGCGGCTATCACCTCGCGTAGCCGGCTAGCGGGCAGGTCCCGGTCGAGCGGCAGGATCGCTGGCCCGGTGCCATCAAGCGCCGCTGAGAGCGCGGCGAGCAGATCGGGCCCTCGCATCAAGACCGCGTGCAATGGCCGCGAAGTCACGGTCGTAAGGTTAATCGGCAGAATCAAGACGAACTAACGCGGTGCTGGCTAACCACCGGGCTAGCTAACCACCGTGCTAGCTAACCACGGTGCTGACTAACCACGGTGCTAACTAACCACGGTGCTAACAAACCACGGGGAGAAACTGTGATCGACTGGCAGTCGACGGGACCGGCTCCAGGGCAGGAGTACACCGACATCACCTACGAGACGGCCGAGGGGATCGCGAAGATCACGATCAACCGGCCCGAGGTGCGCAACGCGTTCAGGCCGACGACGCTGTTCGAGTTGCAGCACGCATTCAACGTCGCGCGGGATGACACGCATATCGGCGTGATCATACTGACCGGCGCCGGGGATAAGGCGTTCTGCTCGGGCGGCGACCAGCGGATCAGGGGCGATGACGGCTACATCGACGACCAGGGCGTGGGGCGGCTGAACGTGCTTGACCTGCAGGTGCAGATCCGCCGCACGCCCAAGCCGGTGATCGCGATGGTCGCAGGTTATGCGGTAGGCGGCGGACACGTGCTGCATGTCTGCTGTGACCTGACGATCGCGGCCGACAACGCGGTGTTCGGCCAGACCGGCCCCAAGGTCGGCTCGTTCGACGGCGGCTACGGTGCGTGGCTGCTCGCCGCCACCGTCGGGCTCAAGAAGGCGCGCGAGATCTGGTACCTATGCCGCCAGTACAGCGCCCAGGAGGCGCTGGACATGGGCCTGGTCAACACCGTGGTACCGCTGGCCGACCTTGAGAAGGAAACGGTGTCGTGGGCTCGTGAGATGCTCGCGAAGTCACCGTTGGCGTTGCGGATGCTCAAGGGATCGCTGAACGCGTTCACCGATGGCGCGGCCGGAATGCAGCAGTTCGCCGGCGATGCCACCATGCTCTACTACATGAGCGAGGAGGCACAGGAGGGCCGGAACGCCTACGTGGAGAAGCGCACGCCCGACTTCGCCAGGTTCCCGCACCGGCCGTGAGCGAGCTTGCGGAGCTGTTGAGTACTATCCGTGCGTTCGCGATTCCGATGCGGAACCGGTTTCGCGGTATCACCGTGCGCGAGGGCGCGCTGCTGCACGGGCCGGCCGGGTGGGGCGAGTTCTCGCCGTTCGCCGAGTACGGTCCGGCGGAGAGTTCCAGGTGGCTGGCCAGCGCGATTGAGGCTGCGACTGTCGGCTGGCCTCCGCCCGTCAGGACCGCAGTTGGCGTGAACGTCACCGTTCCCGCGGTCGGGCCTGACCAGGCGCACGAGATAGTGATCAACTCTGGCTGCCGCACCGCCAAGGTCAAGGTGGCTGAAGCCGGTCAGGACGGCTCCGATGACGTTCTTCGGGTCGCGGCCGTTCGAGAAGCGCTAGGAAGCTCAGGAAAAATCCGGGTCGATGCCAACGGCGGCTGGGACGTGGACCAAGCCGCCAGCATGCTCGGCCGTCTCGCCGGCTACGGCCTGGAGTACGCCGAGCAGCCGTGCGCCAGCCTGGACGAGCTTGCCGCGCTGCGCAAGCGCACCGACGTGCCGCTCGCGGCCGACGAGTCGATACGCAAGGCCTCAGATCCGCTCGCGGTACGGGCGGCGGGCGCCGCCGACATCGTGGTGCTCAAGGTCGCGCCGCTTGGCGGGGTGCGTCAGGCGCTGCGGGTCGCGGCCGGCTGCGGGCTGCCCGTGGTCGTGTCGAGCGCGGTCGAATCGTCGGTCGGGCTCGCCGCCGGGGTCGCGCTTGCGGCCGCGCTGCCCGCGCTCGACTACGACTGCGGCCTCGCCACGATGAACCTGCTCACCGGCGACGTCACCGCCGACCCGCTAGCGCCTGCCGGCGGGCTGCTGCCGGTCCGGCCGGCCGTCGTAGATTTCGAACGCATTGCCCGGTGGGAATCGGATCCGCAGCCGTGGCGTGAGCGGGCGCTGGCCGCCGCGGAGTTCCTGTGACCAACCCGTCGACAGCGTTGGCGACAACCCTTGTCGACGAACTTGTCCGCTGCGGTCTTCGTGAGGTCGTGCTTGCGCCCGGCTCCCGTAGCGCGCCGCTCGCTATGGAGTTCCACCGGAGATCTCAGCTTGGCGATGTCCGCCTCAGTGTCCGGATCGACGAGCGAAGCGCGGCGTTCCTCGCACTCGGGCTGGCTAAAGTCAGCCACGCCCCCGTCGCGATCGTGTGCACGTCGGGCACGGCCGCCGCGCACTTCCACGCCGCGATCATCGAGGCCGACGAGTCGGCGGTGCCGCTGATCGTGCTGACCGCCGACCGGCCGCCAGAGTTGCGCGGCACGGGGGCGAACCAGACGATCGACCAGCTCAAGCTCTACGGGTCGGCGGTGCGCTGGTTCTGCGAGCTCGGCGCGCCTGAGCCGGTCAATCCGTCGTACTGGCGGTCGGCGGTCGCGAGGGCCTGGGGGCTCGCGTCAGGAGCCGCCGGCGGGACGCCTGGGCCCGTGCACATGAACCTGGCGCTGCGCGAGCCCCTCGTGCCTGACGACGATGTAGTAGACAACTCGGGACGCGCCGGCGGGGCGGCGTGGACTCGGTTCGCTCAGACAGCCGACGTCGACTGGACCGAGCGCGGTGTGGTTGTCTGCGGGGACGGCGACTATGACCCTCGGCCGTTGCTTGAGCTCGCGGGGAAGGCCCGGTGGCCGGTGCTCGCCGAGCCGTCGTCGAACGCCCGGCACGGCGAGAACGCGCTTGGGTCGTATCAGTTCCTGATCGGCAACCTGAGGTTCCTAGCCGAACACCGGCCGGATGTCATCATCTCGGCCGGCAGGCCAGGGCTGTCTCGTGCTCAGCTTGCGTTGTTGCGAGGCCCAGCTGAGCGGCATGTGGTGGTCCCAGGACCGGGGCTCTGGTCCGATCCGGCTCGGACAGCTACGGATGTGGCAGCGCGGGTGCATCTCGCGGGCGGCCCGGCCGGCGACTCCAGCTGGCTGTCATCGTGGCGGGATGCGGACGCAGCGGTCCGGGGCGCCGTCGACGCGGTGCTCGACGCCGACGAAGGTCTGAGCGAGCCACGACTGGCCAGGGACGCGGCGGCCGGCATCGCATCAGGAGGACTTCTCTGGGCCGCGTCCAGTCAGCCGATCAGGGATCTTGACGCGCATATGCGGCCTCGGGGTCAGCTCCGGGTCGTCGCCAGCAGGGGAGCGAGCGGCATCGACGGGCTGGTCTCGTCGGCAATGGGCGCCGCGCTCGCGCATCAGTCGGCCGGCGGGGGCCCGGCGGTCGCGCTGCTCGGCGATCTGGCGCTGCTGCACGACTCGGCTGGGCTGATGTTCGGGCCGGATGAGCCTGTTCCTGATCTCTGCCTGATCGTGGTCAACAACGACGGCGGCGGGATCTTCTCGATGCTCGAGCAGGCGGCGTTCCCCGGCCCGTTCGAGCGGGTGTTCGGCACCCCGCACGGCACCGACCT
>Ga0126381_100005652_pt1 | contig 13801 bp, 10 predicted proteins | sample PanSoiMetPlot_28_FD_96465 | JGI IMG/M metagenome (GOLD analysis project Ga0126381, IMG submission 96465) | Tropical forest soil microbial communities from Panama - MetaG Plot_28 | ecosystem: Environmental > Terrestrial > Soil > Tropical forest > Bulk soil | place: Panama | collected 2016-02-17
AATCCTCCGGCCGGATGCTCAGGCGAACCTTGGAGCCTCGCGCGAGCGCGCGGCTCGGATCGACGCCGAGGATGCGGCCGAGCGCGGTCTCGACCGCAAGCCGGCCGGCCTCCGCCTCCGCAACGGTACCGGCGATCAGGTTGGTCGAGCCGATGAACTGGGCGGTGAAGACATGCCGGGGATAGCGATAGATGTCGATCGGGCGGCCTTGCTCCACGATGCGTCCCTCGCGCATGACAATAATGCGGTCCGAGATGGCGAGCGCCTCGGCCTGGTCGTGGGTGACGTAGACCGAGGTGAGGCCGGCCTCGCGCTGGATGCGGCGCAACTCGTTCCGCATTTCGAGCCGCAGTCTTGCATCGAGGTTGCTCAGCGGCTCGTCGAACAGAAGCGCCTGCGGCTTGCCCACCATGGCGCGGGCGATGGCGACCCGCTGCTGCTGGCCGCCGGACAGCCGTGGCGCAGGCCGTTCCGCCAGAGGGGCAAGCTGCACGATCTCGAGCGCCGCCATGGCGAGCTTCCTGCGCTCGGCTGCGCGAATGCCGCGTCCTTCGAGCGCATAGGCGACGTTCTCGATGACCGTCATGTGCGGCCAGATCGCATAGGACTGGAACACCATGCCGAGGTTGCGCTCCTGCGGCGGCACGAAGACGCCGGCGGCGGCGTCCGCAACGCCCCGCCCGCCGATCTCGATGCGTCCTCCGTCCGGCCGCTCGAGGCCGGCAAGGCAGCGTAGCGTCGTGGTCTTGCCGCAGCCCGAGGGTCCGAGCAGCGTGACCATCTCGCCGGGGGCGACCTCGAAGTCGATGCCCGCCACCGCGGCGACCTTCTGCTCCTTGCCGGCGAAGGTTTTGGTCAGGGCGGCGACCGAGATCACGAGAACTGCTCCTTCACGCCGAAGCGCCGGCTGATCGCATGGGCGATGGCGCTCAATGCCGTGAGCACCAGAAACATCAGCACCGCGAAGGCGCCGAGCAGCAGAAACGAGCCTTCCTCCCACAGGTCGAAGATGACGACTGCGGCGGTGCGGTTCTGCGAGCGCGCCAGCATCAGCGCGATGGTAAGCTCGCGATAGGCATGCACCATGACCCAGAACCACGCCGCCAGCAGTCCCGGCTTGAGCAGCGGCACGATCACCTTGAAGAAATTGCGCCCCCAGGAGACGCCGGCGACCTGCGCGGCCTCGTCGAGCTCGGCATGGATCTGCATCATCGAGGCGGACACGAAGCGAAGCGCGACCGGCATGTATTTGGTGAGGTAGGCGAGGCCGATGATGAGGAGGGTCCCGATGATCGGCAACGGCACGATGAGATAGAACCAGAAGAAGGTTGCGCCCAGGACGACGCTCGGGATGGCAATCGGGATGAAGCCCAGGACATCGAGAACGCGCCGGCCGGGCAGGGCGGTCTTCTGCACGAAATAGCTGATCAGCGCGACCAGCAGCACGACCGCGGTAGCGGTGGCCGGACCCAGGATCGTGCTGTTGATCATCGGCGCCACCGTCTTGGCATTGTGGAAGAGCGCCCAGTAATTGTCGAGCGACATGCTTTCGAACGCCGCCGCGCTCGGCACCTGGTAGAACGGCAGCAGCGAGGCATAGAGCATCATCAGGAACGGCACGCCGGTGATCAGGAATACGAGCAGCAGCGCGACCGCGCAGGCCGGAAAGCGCCAGGGTCCGAGATCGATCCGACGGGGGCGAAAATCCTTGCCGGTGATGATCTGGTAGCGCTCGCCGCGGCGGATGAGGCGGAAATAGAGCGCCAGCAGCAGGATGGCCGCCAGCAGGAGCGCCATCGCATAGGTGCTGGCCAGGCCCCAATCGATCGGCGTACGCGAAGTGTCATAGAAAATCTCGGTCGTGTAGACCCGCACGCCTGCGCGGGTGCCCATCAGGAGCGGCACGTCGAAGGTCTCGATCGTGGTCAGGAACAGGAGCAGCAGGGCCGCCGCGACCGCCGGAAGCGAGAGCGGCAGCGAGATGCGCCACAGCGTGCGCCAATGGCCGGCGCCGGTCATGCTGGACGCTTCCTCCAGGCGCGGGTCCATGTTGCGGAAGGCGGCCGCGAGCAGCAGATAGACCAGCGGCACGAGCTCCAGCGCCTGCACCGCCACCATGCTCCAGAAGCTGTAGACATTGACGAGATTGCGCACCCCGGTCAGGCGGAGCAGCAGCTGATTGAGCAGCCCGATGTTCGGACTTGCGACCAGAATCCAGGAGATCGCGATCAGGATGCCCGGGATGACGATGCGCGCGATCAGGAGCACGCCCAAGAAACGGCCGAGCGGCATATTGGTGCGCTCGATCGCCCAGGCCATGAACGCACCCACCGCGAAGGCGACCAGCGTCGCGGCCAGCGCAAAGCCGAGCGTGTTCAAGCTGGTGCGGACGAACGAGGCGTTGCCGTAGGCGCGCACGTAATTGGCGAGCGTGAACGAGAGATTGAGGAAGTCCGGTTCGCCCGGCCGCGCCGTCTTGAGGCTCGTCCAGATGATCATCACAAAGGGGACGAGCACCTGATAGGCCAGTACCGCGATCAGCAGCGCCAGGACCGCCTCCTTCCATCCCAGCGATGTGCGGTGCGGTATGTTCATGACCGGTTCGCGGTTCACTTCGCCTCCTCCTGAAAGGCCGATTCGGCCGCAGGGTCATCGCATATGGGCACTCCCGCAGCCGCGCATGCGGCGGGACTCCCTCTCCCGTGGGGAGAGGGTGGGGGTGAGGGGTTACAAACTCTCATTAAGGGCGTTTACGCCCGTCTTCGACGGGCTATGGGCCCGAACCCCCTCACCCCAACCCTCTCCCCTTCGGGGAGAGGGAGCCTGCCGTGCCATATGCGATAGCCCTGCGTCCAAGGGGAGGTTGAGAGACACCTTTACTTCTTCGCCTCTACATATCGGTACCAATAGCCCAGGAGACGATCCATCACGTCCTGGGGCGGGTCGATGTTGTCGATGAGTTCCACGTTGTCCGGCAGGAACGGGTGCTTGAGGCCAACCGGGCCGCGCAGCTCCTTGGCGAGATAGCTTTGGCTTTCGGGCGAGAGTGTCCAGTCGGCGAAAAGTGCCGCCGCATACGGATTGGGAGCGTTTCGGTTGATCGCCGCCACGTCATTGGTCGCCAGGATCGGAGCCGAGTACACGATCGCGTAAGGCGCGGCGGGGTTTTTCCGCTGCATGCCGACGCCGTGATAGAGATAATTGTCGCCCTGCACCATGTGATCGCCGGCCAGCATCAGCTCGATGCGCTGGGTGTGGCCGCGCTGAACGATCGGTTCGTTGCGGCCGATGCATTCGAGGAGCTGCCGGGCTCCTTCCTCGCCCAGCATGGAATTGAGGCCGGACAGGAAGCGGTTCTCGGCTGGATCGAACGACACGCTGCCGCGAAAGAAGGGATTGCAAAGATCGGCCCAGCGCCGGGGCGCCTTGTCTTTCGGCACGAGGCTGGTGTTGTAGGAGATGCCGTGCTCGCTCCAGAACCACGGAATCCATCTGTTTTCGCGGTCGATGAAGGCGCGGTATTGCGGCAAAATCGCCTCGACCGCGGGCGTCGGGTAGCGCGCCACGAGATTGCGGCGGATGAGCTCGTTGAGGTCCATCACCGCGGTGACGATCTCGTCCGTGAGGTGGCGGCCGACGGTTTCCTCGGCGAGCAGCCGCTCGGCCGCATCCTGCGAGCCGATCTCGCCGGCCACGTCGAGCTTGAGGAACGGATAGCGCCGGCGGAAGAGATCGACGTGCCCGGCGCCGAGCGGCCCGCGCAGCGTATGGACGAGCACCAGCTTGCCTTCCTGGCGGGCGCCCTCCTCGATGCGTTTTGCGCGCTCCGCTTTCGGCAGGGCGGCGAGCTCGGCATAGAGCTTTTCGGCCTTGGAGAGCCCCTCGGGCGCCCCCTGTGCAAACGCGCTGACGCCCGGGAGCAGCGCGATGACGGCGACCGCTGCCGCCGTGCACAGTCTTTTCGCCGCCATGATCAATGCCGCTTTGCCACGTAGGTGTTCCAGGCGGCCAGCAGCCGCTGCATGACGTCGGCGGGCGCGTCCACGTAGGTGACGATCTTCATCGTGTCGGGAATGAACGGATGCTTCAGGGCGACAGGCCCGCGCAGCACGCCCGCCACATAGTTCTGGCTTTCCGGCGTGAGCGTCCAGTCGGTCCAGAGCGCTGCCGCATAGGGATGCGGGGCGTTGCGGTTGATCGCCGCGACGCCGGCAAAGCCGAAGGCGGGCGCCGAGTACACGATGGCAAAGGGCGCGCGCGGATTCTTTCGCTGAATCTGGACGCCCTGGTAGAGATAATTGTCGCCTTGAAGCATGTGGTCGCCGGCGAGCATCAGCTCCATGCGCTGGGCATGGCCGCGCTGGATGATGGGGTCGTTCGCGCCAATGCATTTGAGCAGCTTTTCGGCGCCGTCCTCGCCGAACATGGCGTAGAGGCCGGCGAGGTAGCGGTCCTCGGCCGGATCGAACGAGACGCTGCCCTTGAAGAACGGATTGCAGAGATCGTTCCAGCCGGTCGGCGCCTTGTCCTTGGGGACGAGGCTCGTGTTGTAGGAAATCCCGTGCTCGCTCCAGTACCAGGGCGTCCAGCGCCCCTGCGGGTCGATGAAGCCCCGATAGGGCGGCAGGATGGCTGCGGCCGCGGGGCTCGCAAAGCGCGCCAGCATGTCCTTGTTGCGCAGCTGGGTGAGGTCGGGCAGCGCCACGTTGACGACGTCGGTCAAATGCCGGCCGGCGGTCTCCTCCGTATAGAGTCGCTCGGTTGCGTCCTGCGAGCCGATATCGCCCTCGAGCTCGATCTTGAGGAACGGGTAGCGCTTCTGGAACATCGCCACGTGGTCGACGCTGAGGCTGCCCCGCATGGTGTGGATCATGACGAGCTTGCCCTCGGCCATCGCGCCATCCTCGATGCGCTTGGCGCGCTCGGGCGCGGGCAGGGTGGCAAGATCGGCATAGGCGCGATCGGTCGGGAAATTCTGTGCGGTCGCCAGCGGCGTCCCGCAAATCAGTGCCGCAAGCGCCGCGATCAAAAAGATTGCCGGATATCTCATGGGCGCTCCGTCCTGCCCGGATGGCCTATTCTAGCGGACGATAGGGCTCCGCCGGCAAGTTCGAAGCCAACAGATGGTCTGCGACTTCCCGGCGCAGCGGGATCCAGACCTCGTCCTGATACTGCTTCACATAGCGCACCATCTGCTCGAAGGCGACCGCGATATTGGGGCGCCCGCCGAGCTCCGCATGGACGATGACATCCATGGCGCCCGGACGGCCGCGCAGCGCCTCCTGATAGATGAAATCGAATGAGGTCTTGAAGCCTTCGAAATAGGTCGAGGCATTGCCCAGCCCGCCGGACCAGGCACGCCAGTCGTTGGCGTAGTTGAGCTTGGGGATCACGGCGATGCGCTTTCCGTTCACTTCGGCGAGATACGGCACATCGTCGTCGAAGGCGTCGCCGAACCAGCGATAGCCCTCGTCCGCCAGAATGCCGAGCGTCTCGGCGGTGTGCAGGTTGCCTTGCCCGGCCCAGCCGACCGGCCGCTCGCCGATGCAGGCCTCGATCACCCGCGAGCAGCTTCGCACCTCCTCGCGCTGCTGCTCAGGCGTCAGATCCGTCATGTGATAATCGTTGGTCATGCCGTGGGCGGCGATCTCGTGGCCTTGGCGGTGCAGGACCGCGATGCTCTGCGGCCATTTCTCGACCGCCAGGCCGTTGGCCCCGATGGTGGCGCGGATACGGTTGCGGTCGAAGATGTCCATGAGCCGCCAGATGCCGACCGCCCCGCCGTAATTGGCATGGGAGAGCGAGGCCACGTTCACCTTGATCTTGGAGCTGTGCTTGAAGCGCCCGCTCTCCCGGAATGCCTCATAGGCCACCCGAAAGGTGCAGCAGACGAGCTTGCCGTCCGGCCAGGTGAGCCTCGGCTGCGGCCATTGCATGCCGTGGTGCATTCGCGCCTCCTTTGGGTGCCTAACGCAATTGATTTCCTGGCATGGGGCGGGGCGCTTTCCAAGAGCCCGCGGCGCCGGTGCCCGAGACCCCAAAACACCGCGGCGCCATGGCCGCATTTGCAAGCGGGACAAGCTGTGGCATCCTTTTGCCAACGAACAAAGATTTCCGGGAGGATCACGCATGCGCCGGCTCCGCGCACCGCTTGCGATCGTCGGCATGGTGGCGCTGCCGGCGCTCGCCTTCGCCCAATCCGCGCTCGACCAGCGCAAGCCCGCCGGCCGGGAATGGCCGGCAATCGGCGGCGACTGGTCGAACCAGCGCTATTCGACCCTGACCCAGATCAATCGCGGCAATGTGAAAAACCTCAAGGGCGCCTGGGCCACCCATCTCGGCTCGGGGATCGGCCCGAAATATTCGCTCGAAGGCACCCCCGTGGTGCGCGATGGCATTCTCTACATCGCGACCGGCAATGATGACGTCTATGCGCTCGACGGGAAGAGCGGCGCGCTGATCTGGGAGCACCGGTCCGGGATCGACCAGAACATCAGCACGGTCTGCTGCGGCTGGGACAACCGCGGCGTGGCGGTCGCGGACGGCAAGGTGTTTCTGGGCCAGCTCGACGGCAGCTTCGTGGCGCTCGACGCCAAGACCGGTAAGCTCGTCTGGCAGACGCAGGTCGGCCGCTGGCAGGAGGGCTACACCATCACGAGCGCGCCGCTCTATTACAACGGCGTGATCTATACCGGCATCTCGGGCGGCGACCGCGAGGCGCGCGGCAAGCTCACCGCGCTCGATGCCAAGACCGGCAAGGAGCTCTGGCACTGGTGGACGATCCCGGGCCCCGGTGAATTCGGCGGCGAGACCTGGCCGAAGCCGGACGATCCCGATCCGGTGCGCGCCAATGCCTATCTGCACGGGGGCGGCAACATCTGGAACACGCCGGCGGTCGATCCGGAGCTCGGCCTCATCTATTTCAGCACCGGCAATCCAGGCCCCACCGCCGGCGGGATCGGGCGCAACCGGCCGGGCGACAATCTGTTCAGCGCATCGATCGTGGCGCTGCATCTCGACGGCACCTATGCGTGGCACTTCCAGGAGGTGCACCACGATCTGTGGGATTTCGACGCGCCAAGCCCGGTGGTGCTGTTCGATCAGGTCTACAACGGGGTCAAGCGCAAGGGCATCGCCCAGGCCGGCAAGACCGGCTGGATCTATCTGCTCGACCGCACCAACGGGAAGCCCCTGATCGGGATCGATGAGAAGCCGGTTGAGATCGACGAGCGCGTGGCTTCGGCCAAAACCCAGCCCTATCCGGTCGGGGACGCCGTGATGCCGCAATGCCCGCAGCCGCTCGCCGGCTGGGTCACCAAATGCATCTTCGGGGTGATCTATGACATGCCGCTTTTGATGTCGCCCGGCGGCAATGGCGGGGTGAACTGGTCGCCGATGGCCTACAGCCCGCGGCTCAATACCTTCTTTGCAACAGCCGCGGACCGGCCGCAAAGCCGTATCGCGCAAGGGACCGGCAAGACCGTGGGCCCGGCGATCGGCGCGAAATACGGCGGCACGCTTACCGCGGTCGATTCCCGCACCAACCGGATCGTCTGGCAGAAGCGCATGCCGTATTCGATCGGGCAGGGGAGCGGGGCGCTGGTGACCGCAAGCGATCTCCTGTTTCACGGCGAGCCCGACGGCAACTTTCAGGCCTACGACGCCAAGACCGGCGAGCTCCTCTGGCAATGGCAGACCGGCGCCGGCGCCGATGCGCCGGCCGTCACCTACGAGATCGACGGCACCCAGTATCTGGCGATCGCTTCGGGCGGCGTCTCGATCCAGACCACCTCGGCGAATGGCGACATGATCTGGGCGTTCTCGCTCAAGGGCTCGCCGGGCGATCGGCTGCGCCCGTTCCAGGCGCCTAAGCCGCCCGAAAGCGTGGTCGGTTTCGTCGGCCCGGTCGTAAAGGCGAGCACGGTCTCGCTCGAGGATTATCGCTTCAATCCGCCGCGGATCACGGTTGCGGCCGGCACCAAGGTGACGTTCAACAATGCCGGCACCCAGCCGCACAATGCCGCCTCCTCGGACGGCGGCGGCTGGGACACCGGCCTGCTGGCCAAGGGCGAGCAGGCGAGCGTGACGTTCAACCGGCCCGGCACCTATTCCTTCACTTGCACGCCGCATCCGTCCATGATCGGACAGATCATCGTGACCGGACCGGCGATTGAGTCCGCTGCAGCGACGGTGGTGGATTCGGCTGCGTCGAAGTCGGGGCAGCCGGCCGCCGACCACGGCGCCCACTGATCGATGCGCGCGCGGCGCACTGGGGACACCACGGAATGAGACACGGCCTTCGCCTCGCCCTTGCCACCGCCTTGGCGATGGTTGCCGCAAGCGCGGGTGCGGCCGATCGCATTCGCCTGGTGGCGCAGAAGACCGGGACCCTCGCCTGGGAGCTCGAGATCATCAAGGCGCATGGCCTCGACAAGAAGGCCAATCTCGACATCGAAACCCTCGAGCTCGCGAGCCCCGAGGCCGGCAAGGTTGCGCTGCGCGCGGGCTCGGCCGACATCATCGTGTCGGACTGGACCTGGGTGGCGCGCGAGCGGGCGCTGGGCGACGGGCTCGTCTACTATCCGTATCTGTCGACGCTCGGCGCCGTGATGGTGCCGGCGCAGTCACCGATTCATGACGTCGCCGATCTCAAGGGCAGGAAGCTCGGCGTCGCCGGCGGCCCGATCGACAAAAGCTGGCTTCTCCTGCGCGCGCTGGCGCTTCGCTCCGGCCTAGACCTGCGCCGGGAGGCGAGCATCGTCTATGGGGCGCCGCCTCTTGTCACCCAGAAGGGCCTGCAGGGCGAGACCGATGCGACGCTGACATTCTGGAATTTCTGCGCCGATCTGGAAGGCAAGGGCCAGCGCCGCGCCATCGACATGGAGGTGGTGGCACAGCGGCTCGGCGCCGCTGGATCGGTGGCCATCATCGGCTATGTCTTCGACGGTGCCTGGGCGGCGCACAACCGCTCGGCGGTCGATCGCTTCCTCGCGATTGCGAAGGAAGCGAAGGACATTCTGGCCGGCTCGCAGAACGAGTGGGCAAGGCTTGCGCCGCGCATCGGCGTTGCCGACCCGGCAACGCTGGCGATCTATCGCCAGCGCTATGGCGACGCCATTCCGCGCCGCCCGGTCGCCGACGAGGAGCTGGACGCGCGCGCGCTCTATCGTATCCTGGCCGAGATCGGCGGGACCGATCTGGTCGGCCCGGGCCGGGAGCTTGATGCCGGCAGCTTCTATCGGCCGAGCGCGGGGGATTGAGGTGGTGCTGCGGCTCATTTCGCTCGGGCTGCTGATCGCCGCCTGGTGGCTCGGCTCGCATCTGGCGGGGGAGCGGCTTCTGCCCGACCCGCAGTCGGTGGCGTTGGCGATCATCGCGGAGGCGCGCTCGGGCGCGCTCGCCTTCAATCTCGGGGTGACGCTCGCGCGGGTGGCGGCTTCGTTCGTGATCGCGATGGCGCTCGGCACCGCCTTCGGGCTAGTGATGGGGCGCCGGCGGGCCGCCGACCGGCTGGGCGATCCCTGGCTCGTCGCTCTCCTCAACCTGCCGGCGCTGGTGATCATCGTGCTGGCTTATATCTGGGCGGGGCTCACCGAAAGCGCCGCCATCGCGGCGGTTGCGCTGAACAAGCTGCCGATCGCCACCGTCACGGTGCGGGAGGGGGCGCGCTCGCTCGATCCCGGGCTAGACGACATGGCGCGGGTGTTCCGCATGCCGACCTGGGTGCGGCTGCGCCATGTGGTGCTGCCGCAGCTTGCCCCCTACCTTGCGGCGGCGGCTCGCTCCGGGCTATCGCTGGTCTGGAAGATCGTGCTCATCGTCGAGCTCCTGGGGCGGCCCAACGGGGTCGGGTTCGAGATCGGCACCGCCTTCCAGCTGTTCGATGTCACGCGCATACTCGCCTACGCCCTCGCCTTCGTCGCCGTCATGCTGGTGATCGAAACCTTCCTGGTGCAGCCGCTTGAACGACATGTCTCCCGCTGGCGTCCCAGGAAGGCTTGAGGTCCGCATCAAGCAGAAGCTCTATCGCGCCGCCTCGGGCGGAAATCTGCATGTGCTGGGCGAGCTTGCCTTCACGCTCGCAAACGGCGAGGTCGCGGCGCTGGTCGGCCCCTCCGGATGCGGCAAGACCACGCTCTTGCGCATCGTCGCCGGCCTCGACCACGACTACCAGGGCGCCGTGGTGCTGCCGCAGGGCTGCCGGCTCGGCATGGTGTTCCAGGAGCCGCGGCTTCTTCCCTGGCGGACGGTCGAGGACAATGTGCGGCTCGCGGCGCCGCAGGTGAGCGATGGCGCGCTCTCGGCGCTGTTCGGGACGCTCGGCCTTGCCGAGCACCGGCGCCATTTCCCGGGCGAGCTGTCGCTCGGGCTCGCGCGGCGGGTCGCGCTCGCCCGCGCCTTTGCGGTCGAGCCCGATCTGCTGGTGCTGGACGAGCCTTTCGTGTCGCTCGACGCCGCCCTGGCGGATCGCCTGCGCGCCGAGCTGATCGAGCTTGTCGGGCGCCGCCCCGTCACCACGCTGCTGGTGACCCACGACGTCGAGGAGGCGATCGGACTTGCCGACCGGCTGTTGGTGCTGTCCGCAAGCCCGGCCCGTGTCGTCGCGGACGTGCCGGTTGCGCGGCCACGTACGTCCCGCAACGCCGAAGAGGTCGCGGCGATCGTCAGCGAGCTTGCGCGCCGGAGCGGGGCCTAACCCCCCACCGGCTGCGCGGTGCGGCGCAGCATGCCGCGCTGCGGATCGTAGCCGATCACCGCCAGCAGGAAGAACAGCACGGTCGAGCCCAGCACCACCGAGGTGGAGAGGGGATCGAACATCCCGTAGAGCGCGAAGCGGATCATCTCGACCGCGTGCGTGAACGGATTGGCCATCGCGACCCAATACAGGAACGGGCCCTGGGGGCCGCTCTCCAGCAGCTTCCAGAGCGGGTAGAGCGCCGAGGAGAAGAAGAACATCGGAAACATCACGAAGTTCATGGCGCCGGCGAAGTTCTCGACCTGCCGGATATGGACCGAGAGAAACAGCCAGAGCGCGCCCAGCATCAGGCCGGAGAGGATGAGCGCCGGCAGCACCATGATCCAGGCGGTCCATTCGAAGGTCACGTCGAACGGGATGCAGACCAGCAGGAACACGTAACAGGTGATCACCGAGAGCGAGGTGCCGGCGATAAGCTTGCAGGCGAGCAGCATCCAGCGCGGCAGCGGCGCGGTGAGAAGGAGCCGCATCACGCCCATCTCGCGGTCATAGACCATGGAGAGCGACGATTGCATGCCGTGGAACAGCAGGATGATGCCGAGGAGGCCTGGCGCGATGTACTCCTGATAGGTGATGTAGGTCTGGTAGGGCGGGATGATCGAGACCCCGAACACGTTCTGGAAGCCGGCCGCGAATACTGCAAGCCACATCAGCGGGCGCACCAGCGCCGAGAGGAGGCGCCCGCGCTGCTGCACGAACTTGACGATCTCCCGGGAGGTGACCGCGCGCAGCGCGCGCGCCGAATGAGCGAGCAGCATGGCGGCTACTTCTTATCGAGATGGCATGGCGACTCGGGCGCATCGTCGCCCAGCGTATCGAGCTCGTTGGTGCGATGCAGGAAGCCTTCGACCGGGGCGCTGGCCACGACCGCGTAGGGCGCCGCGAGCAGCACCGCCTGGCGCACCTGATGGTCCCACGGGCGCACCGAGACCGCGAGGCCCTTGTCGCCGTCGAAGGTCCCTTCGCCCAGGATGAAGTCGCGCTGCTTCTTGAAGTCGATCGAGCGGGTGCGCAGCGCCGATTGCACGATCATCTTGACCGAAACCCACGCGGCCCAGTCGCCGCTCTCCATGTGGCGCCCGCCGGAGCGCTTCTCGAAGCGCGAGTTCACCTGCGGGGCGCCGTTGTGATCCCAGGTCCAATGCCAGGCCACAGGCTCGAGGTCGATACTGCCCACGACCGGTCGCGGGCGGACCGTGTGATAGGGCACGCCCCGCACGAAATCGAAGGCATCGTCGGCGACGTAGATGACGTCATAGTCGCGGCTGAGCGCGGTGAGGAGGGCGGGATCGTTCTGCTCGCGCTCGCGCGGATCGGTGCCGGCCTTGAAGTTCTGGTGCGCCACGATGCGGGCGCCGAACTTCTTGGCCGAGGCCTCGAAGGCCTTGGCGGCGGCCGCATCGGGCGCGGCAGGCCCTTGCAGCACCAGGTAATCGCGCCATTTGCGCGAGACGAGATACTGCACCAGGCCGTCCATGCGCATGGCGAGGCTCGGGATCGTGTGCACGAACTCGGCCGTGCACAGATCGCGCCGCAGCGTGTCGTCACCGGCGCTGACGTTGAAGGCCAGCGCATCGGCGCCACGGATGGCGGCGGCGAGCGGCTTGAACGCCTCGGCGGGCGCATCGACCAGGAAGAAATGGATGTTGCGCCCGATCGCCTGCGTGACCGCGGGCGCAACCTCCTCCGCGGATTTGACCGTGATGCGCTCCAGCGCAAAGTCGGTCCGCAGCACGCGGGTGAGCGCCGCCGCCTCGTCGATGCCGACCTCGGCTCCGGTGAACGGATGCGCGCGGGCCTTGAGCACGATGCGGTCGGAGCCCTGGATCGGCTCGTAGCGCGGATCGCCCTCGATCTCGACGAAGCCGATGGTGAGCTTCTGCTGCGGCTGTTGCTGCTGCGGGGGCTGTTTGGGTTGCGGCGTTGGGCCTTGCTGCGCGAGCGCCATGCCGGTGCATGCGGAAATGGCCGCGGCGCCGACAAAACGCGCGGTCGTCCCGGCCAAGCCCGCGAAGCGGGCGCACAAAGTCGGGCCTGCCCGACTTTGTCTTTTATAGAAGTAGCCTAAGTCGGGTATACCCGACTTAGGCTGCCGGGACCCATACGCCGTGTTCTCTCGAGAGTGCACGGAGTATGGGTCCCTGCTTTCGCAGGGACGACAGGGGAGAGTCTGTTCCTTACTCATCGATCACAACGCCCCAGGGAATGCGGCCTACCGGGATCGAGATGATGGGTTTGCGGGTCTTGGCGTCGATCACCGTGACGTCGTCGCCGAAGCCGTTGGCGACGAAGAGCTTGCTCTCATCCTTGGACAGCGTGATGCCCCAAGAGCGCTTGCCGACCAGGATATAGGCCTCGATCTTGCGGGTGGGCACATCGACCACTGCCACATGGGCGGCATGGCCGAGCGTGATATAGGCGGTCTTGCCGTCCTTGGTCATGGTGAGGCCGACGGGCGTCACGTCGGTCTTGCGCATGCCGGGCGGCAGGAACTCGATCTTCCCTGAGACGGTGAATTTGTCCCGGTCGATGATGTAGACCTCGCCGGAGAGCTCGGTTGTGACCCAGAGCTCCTTGCGGTCGGGGGTTGCCGCGAAGCGGCGCGGCCGGGTGCCGACCACCACGTCCTGGGTCACGAAGCCGCCCTCGGCGTCGACCTGATGCACGAGGTCGCCGACCTCGGAGGTCACATAGACGGTCTTTCCGTCCTCGCTGACGAACACGCCCTCGGGCTCCGCGCCGGTCGGCACCTCGAACACCGTTATGTTCTGGTCCATGTCGATGATGGAGAGCGCCGAGCCTTCCTCGTCGGAGACGTAGATGCGGTGCCGCTCTTCGTCGATCGCGAAGGTCTCCGGGCTCGGCCCGGTGTTGAGGCGGCCAACCACTTCGAGCTTGGCCACATCGATGATGTCGATCACGTCGTCATCCCCGCAGGCGACAAAGAGCTTGGTATGATCGGCGCTGAAATGCATGTCGCGCGGGCGGCGTGCGACCTTGAGGTCCTTCACGATCTTGTAGGTCTTGGGGTCGATGACGATGATA
>Ga0126381_100005653_pt1 | contig 13801 bp, 11 predicted proteins | sample PanSoiMetPlot_28_FD_96465 | JGI IMG/M metagenome (GOLD analysis project Ga0126381, IMG submission 96465) | Tropical forest soil microbial communities from Panama - MetaG Plot_28 | ecosystem: Environmental > Terrestrial > Soil > Tropical forest > Bulk soil | place: Panama | collected 2016-02-17
CGAGCGGCTTGCTCCGCCCTGCAACACCAGCAACCGGAATTGACCCGGCTGCCCAACACCTGTCGACAATCATGCCGGTCGAAAATGTCGACCATCAGCCCGGTTGAACCTCGTGTGCCCGAACCCCTCACCCCAACCTTCTCCCGTTCGGGGAGAGGGAGTCCGCCCGAGCCTGTGGCACCAAGCTGCGGTGATCACTCACCTCGTAGCAAGGATCGCCTTCACGCGCTCGATCGCCTGGGGCGGGACGGCCACGGTTCGGCGCACGACGTCCTGGACCTCGTCGCCGCGGGCGGGGACGATCTCGAGACCGCGCATCTTGGCGTCCGCGAGGAATTCCGGATCCTGCAAGGTGGCGTCGAAGGCCGCCCGCAAAATCGCGACCCGGTCCGCCGGAACGTTGGGCGGCGCCACCACATTCCAACCGATGCTTGAGTCCGAATTCATGAACTCGAGGATCTGCCGCCCCTCGTCGCTGGTGGCGAGGTCGGTGATGAGCGGCAGCCGCGGCAGGTCGGCATGCGGCTTGAGGCCGGTCTGGAACAGCACTGCGATCCTGCCAGCAGCGAGCCAGGGCCCATGGGTGGTCTTCACCGATGTCCATGAGGCGACCCGGCCATCGACCTCCTGACGCTCGATCGCGAGGTCGACTTCGGCGGCACCCGAATAGCCGGTCACGATCTTCATGCGGGTGCCGCCAAGCGCATTGAGAAGGGTCGGAGTCACAAAGCTGTCGGTGGTGGCGCCCCAGGCTCCGGCCGCCACGACAATGCGGCGCAGGTCGTCGGCCGCCGTCACGCCGGTGTGGGCGGCGACGAAGACGACGCCGGTATAGCTCGCGATCCGGCCGATCCAGTTGAACCGCCGCGCGTCGTAACGGCTTGTTTCCGGATGCAGCATCTGGTTGACCGCGATGTCGCGCGGCAGCATGCCGATCTGGGTCCCGTCCTGTTCGGCGCGGCCGTAAAGATAGAGGGTGCCGGTCATGCCGCCGGCGCCCGGCATGTATTGGATGACGATCGCCGGATGCCCCGGGATATGCCGGGAGAGGTGGGCAATGACGAGCCGGCTGTAGAGATCGTAGGTTCCGCCGGGATCGTAAACCACAGTGAAGCGCAGCGATTTGTTCTTGAAGTAGTCGTCCGCCGACTGAGCGAGGGCGCCCAGTGTCAGCATCATGCCGGCTGCGAGCGATATTCCGAAGCGAGCGCGCACGCCAAGCCCTCGGCAGAGATTCGCCATCCAGGCCACGACGAGCCGCCGGTTATTGCTGCCCGACGTAGCGCCTGGCCTGATCCACCAGTTCCTTCGGCGTGGCCACGAAGCTTGCCACCATCTTCTGCAACTCCTCGCCCCTCATCGGCTCGATGTTGAGATGGCGCTGCTTCATCTCGGCGATGTAATCGGGGTCCTGCATGGTGGCCATGAAGGCTTCGCGCAGCGCCTTGGCGCGCTCTGCCGGAATGCCGGGCTCCGCCACGATGGTGCGTCCGATATCCGGCACGCTGCCGAGAAGGCCGAGAATGTGGCGCGAGCGCTCGTCGACCGCGAGATCGAGCAGGCCGGGAGCGTCCGGCACGTCGGCGATGCGATGCGCGCCCTGCGTATAGAGGACCCGGATCTTGTTCTCGGTGAGCCAATCCTGGTGATTGGTCTGGATCGCTTCCCAGCTCATACCGCCGAGCGCATCGGTCTCGCCGCGCATCATCGCCAGCGCCTGGTCGGGCGAGCCGCGGAATCCCATGATGACCTTGATCTTGGTCCCGGTCAGGTCGTTGAGCGCCGCCGGGATGAAGTTCGAGGTGTTGGAGGCGACCGTGCCGGCCATCAGGAGCTCGCGGTGCTTCGCCTCCTCGATCGTCTGCACTTTCGACGTATGCCAGACCACCGAGACGGTTGCGGTCGAGACGATGCGGCCGATCCAGGTCAGCTTGACCGGATCGAACTCGCCGGGGCCGCCCAGCATCTTGCCGAGCGTGAGCGCGTCCAGGAACGTCCCGAGCGAGGTGCCGTCCTGGGCGGTCACGCTCGTCATGTAGCCTGCCGCCTTGATGCCGCTGCCGCCCAGCATGCTCTTGAGCACGATCGGCGGATTGCCCGGGATGTGGCGGGTGAAGTGCGGCGCGAACACCCGGGCATAGAGATCGTAGCCGCCGCCGGGCGGGAAGCCGACGTAAAGCGTGATGGTCTTGCCGTGATAGAAGTCGGCGATCGGATCAGCGGCGGCCGGCAGCGCGAGCGTCGTCAAGAGGCCCGCAAGAACAAGGCGCGTCCATCGGATCATCATGGCAATGCCTCCGTTGCGAGCCTCCGTAGGGTGGGTTAGGCGCGAAGCGCCGTAACCCACCATCTGAACCCGGCAAGCCCAGCCGGTGGGTTACGCGCCTTCGGCGCTAACCCACCCTACAGGAACCCCCTCACAGCTTGAGCAGCATCCTCGCGGTCCCGCCCAGAATCCTTGCCTTGTCGGCGGCGCCCAGATCGAGACCGCGCACGAGATCGAGGCCGCGCTGCTTTAGCGCGAGCAGCATGGGCGAATCGGTGCCGAAGATCAAACGGTCGACCCCCACTGTCCTGATCGCGCATTCGAGCGCGGGCGCATGATAGCAGACCGTGTCCATGTAGATGTTGCGCAGATAGTCGCTGGGCTTCTTCGTAATGTGCAACGGCGGCCCGTAGGGGCCGAGGATCAGCGGGTCGTCGCGAAGCTCGTAGGCATAGTCCATGCGCCCGATGATCTCGCAGATGCCGCCGCCGAGATGGCTCGCCACGAACTTGAGCCGTGGAAACTCTTCGAACACGCCGTTCACGATCAGCCGCGCGAGCGCGAGGCAGCTGTCGAACGGACGCCCCACGCTCGAGGCGAGGCGGAACTCGCGCATGCGCTCCTCCCCAAAGCCGACCGAGGGCGGATGCATGAAGACCGGGATGTCGAGCTCACAGGCGAGAGCGAAGAACGGGCGGGCATCGGCGTCGTCCGGATAGGCACCGCGATGGCTCGAATTGATGAGCACGCCGCGCAGGTCGTCCTGCTTCACGGCGCGCTCGAGCTCCCTGAGGTGCCCGTCGCCGCCGCCCGGGATCGTGGTCGCGATGGCGACGAGGCGGTCCTTATGCCGGTCGCGCAGCGAGGCGAGATATTCGTTCGAGGTGCGGATCACCGGCACCGCCTCGGCGCGGGAATAGCTCTTGAGATAATGGCCCGAGTTCGAGATCACGCTGAGATCGAGGCCGACCTCGCCGTGGAGCCGCAGCACGTTGTCGATGGTGGCCGGACATTGGCCGCGCCAGAACGGCGCCGCCTGCTCCTTGAGCGAATGCACGTGGGTATGCCAGTCGATGATCATGTCGTTCTCGCCTGCTGTCGAAGTGCAACATGCAACAATTGTATTGGGTTTGCCACTCTCGTAGAGGCGACCCTTGTGGTCGCCCCTACATAGGGCGGTCGCATATGGTGCACTCGACGAGCCGCGGATGCTGCGGGACTCCTCTCCCCAGCCGAAGTCGGATATATCCGACTTCGGCCAGCTTAATTAAGTGATCGAACTCGGATAAATCCGAGTTCGATAGGAGAGGGGCGGGGTGAGGGTTACAAACTCTCGTATGCTCGAACCCCCTCACCCCAACCCTCTCCCCTGCGGGGAGAGGAGCCCGCCGTGCCATGTGTGATTGCCCTGCCTCCCACGGGCGCCCACGAGGGGCGCCCCTGCGTGTAGACGCATGAGAGAGGCGTGCGCGGCATTGCGCCCGCTCGCGTCTGGATGCCAACACCTGATATCCTTCGCTTACTCGTCGGCAGCCGGCGGGCACGTGGAGCGCCTTTGTTGGAGATGCACATGCCTTTCGTCCCTCGCGGTTTTCTCGCGCTTGCAATGCTGGTCCTGTGCGCGGCCAGCCAGAGCTCGGCGCAGACGCCCGAGCAGTTCTACAAGGGCAAGACCATCGATCTCGAGATCGGCTACCCGACCGGCGGCAGCAACGACGCCTATGGGCGGCTTCTCGCCCGCCATCTCGGCCGTCATATCCCGGGTATGCCGGCGGTGGTGCCGCGCAACACGCCCGGCGCCGGCAGCTTCCTGGCCGTCAACCGGGTCGCCAACACGGCGCCGCGCGACGGCACCGTCATCGCGCTCGGCGCTCCAACCCTGGCGCTCGACGAGCGGCTTGGCTCCCAGGGCGTGCGCTTCAAGACCGCGGACCTGAATTGGATCGGGCGCATCGACAGCCTCATCAACATCGTGATGATGTGGCACACCTCGCCGGTGAAGAGCATCGCGGACGCGCAGCGGATCGAATCGACCCTGTCGGGAACCGGCGCCGGCTCGACGGTCTCGATCTATCCGACGGTGCTCAACAACGTGATCGGCACCAAGTTCAAGCTGGTCATGGGCTATCGCGGCTCGAACGAGGCGATGCTCGCCATGGAGCGCGGCGAGGTCGAGGGCCATTCCACCGCCTGGGCGGCCGTTAAGGTCGCCAAGCCGGACTGGATCAGGGACAAGACAGTGAACATCATCGTGCAGTTCGCCCTCAAGCGGCATCCCGAGCTTCCCGACGTTCCGACCGCGGTCGAGCTTGCCCGCAACGACGAGGAGCGCCAGGTGCTCGCTGCGGTGCTTAACGCGAGCGAGGTCGGCACCGCTTTCTTCACCACGCCTGGCGTTCCGCCCGACCGCCTCACCGCGCTGCGCCGCGCCTTCGATGCCACCATGAAGGATCCCGAGTTCCTGGCCGAAGCCGAGAAGCTGCGGGTCGGCGTCTCGCCCATGACCGGCGAGGAGCTTCAGAAGCTCGTTGCCCAGGTGAGCGGCCTGTCGCCCGCGCTGCTGGAAAAGGTGCGCGCCGTATATCCGGCAGGCGGCGCGAACTAGCGAGGCGTTTCCCAACTTCGGATCAGTCACGTGGCCCTGGATTGCTTCGCCCTCCGCTTCGCTTCGGGCTAGCAATGACGACCGTCATTGCGAGGCCCCAACGGGTCCGCGCGAAGCGCGGCCCGATGACAAGCTCCGGGCCGAAGCAATCCAGGGCAACGCCTCACTAGCCGGAGCAAGGCATCGCGGGTGCGCCAGGGTCTTGATCTCGGTGCATTGTCGGGGCATGTGTCGGTGGTCTGTGCGTGGTGTTGCGGATGGGTGGGGCGATGGCATTCATGCCAGTGATGATCGTTGGTGGGCAGCTGCTGATCGCGGTCGCGGACGGGATTCCGCAGGTCAATTTCGAGCAGACCTGCCGGGCGGCAGCGAGCGAGGCGCTCGGGATGAACGATCGCTTCGACGACTGCGTCAAAGATGAAAAACGCGCCCGCGAGCTCCTTGGCACGCAATGGAGCGGTTTCGACGCCGCTGACCGTGCCCGCTGCGGGCGGATGGCCACGACCGGCGGCGCGTCGTCCTATGTCGAGATGCTCACCTGTCTCGAAATGCAGAAGACCGCGAAGTCGCTGCATCTCCATAACGAGGCGACGATCATGCAGCCGGAGCCCCCCCGCGAACGGGAGAACCTGGACCCGTCCGCTCCGGCCCCCCCGCGCCGGGTTCAGGCGGTAGCGCCTCCCGCGCCGCTCCCGATCACGCCGGCGCCCCGCCAGTCAAACGGGCTTCTCGAGACGATCTGCCAATCCCCGCTGCAGGGGATCCTTCCGGCCTGCCGTTAGAGCGATTTACTCCGCCGCTTCGGCCTTTACGTCGCGCGGCGTGAACAGGCCGCCGCTGCCTTCGGTCATGTCGAGGCGGCGGCTGTGATAGGCGTTCAGGGTCGAACGGTGCCCAATGGTGACAATCGTGGTCGTCGGCAGGCGCTGGGTCATCATCCGGTAGAGCTCGCCCTCGAGCTTCTCGTCGAGCGCGGAGGTCGATTCGTCCATGAACAGCCAGTCGGGCCGCTTGAGCAGCGCGCGGGCGATCGCGAGGCGCTGCTGCTCGCCCCCCGAGAGGCGCTGCGACCAGATTTCTTCGCGGTCGAGCTGGTTGGCCAGGAAGCCGATGCGCGCGTCTTCCAGCGCGCGGCGGATCTCCTCGTCCGGATAGGCGCCGGGTGCCGCCGGATAGGAGATCGCGGCGCGCAGCGAACCCATCGGGATATAGGGCTTCTGCGGCACCACCATCACGTCGGCGCGGTCGGGGATCCGGATGCGGCCCTCGCCGAATGGCCAGATGCCCGAGATCGCCCGGAAGAAGGTCGATTTTCCGGAGCCGGAGGGGCCGGCCAGGAGCACGCTTTCTCCGGCCGACAGAGAAAGCTGTTGCGCCTCCACAATGCGCCGACCGTCCGGCAGCGCGATGCCGAGCTGCTCGAGCGCGACCGGCGTTGCGGCCGCTGCTTCCGCGATCCGCGCCGGTCCGGTCGTGGCGAGCGCTTTGGCGCGATCGATCGCCCCATTGAACGAGGTCAGGCGGTCGACCACCGCCTTGAAGCCGGCGAGCGAGCTGTAATAGTTGACGAAGAAGTTGAGCGCGCCTTCCACCCGCGAGAAGGCGCCGGCGGTCTGGGTCATGACTCCGAGCTGGATCACGCCGGCGAAATAGAACGGCGCCGCGAAGACGAAGGGAATGATTGGGGAAATCTGCCCGTAGAACGCAATGAACGCCAGCAGCCATTTGCGCCGGCGGACGAGATCCAGATAATTGCTGATGATTGAGCCGAACCGTCGTCCGAGGAAACCCTGTTCGGCGCGCTCGCCGGACAGGAGCGCCACCTGCTCGCTGTATTCGCGCAGCCGGGCCAGCGAGAAACGGAAATTCGCCTCGACCTTCTGCTTCTCGAAGAACAGCCCGACCAGCGGCCGGCCGATCCAGTGGGTGACCAGTGTTCCGACCGCGGCATAGATCAGCGCCACCCAGAACAGGAATCCCGGCACGCGGATGTCCGTGCCCGGCAGGGTGAAGTTTGCCGACAAAGCCCAGAGCACGACCACGAAGGCGACCAGCGAGGACAGCGTAGAGATCAACGCGATGGAGTACGAATAGATGCCGTAGCCGGCGACGCCGCCGAAGCTGTCGGTCCCGCCGTCGATAAAGCGATTCACGTCCTCGGCAATGCGCTGGTCCGGATTGTCAGCCTCCGAGCCGACGAGCGACATGCGGTAATGGGTGTGGCCTTCGAGCCAGCGCGTTGTGAAATGATCGGTCAGCCAGCGCCGCCAGCGGATCACCAGCATGGATTGCATGACGAACTCGATGACCGCACTTGCGACATAAATGAAAGCAAGCGGCGTGAAGATGACAAACAGCTGCTGCCAGAAGGTCGCCGCGTCATGATTCTGGATCGCGTTGAACCAGTCGCGATTGAAGAACGAAAGCCGCACCGTGATCAGGACCTGCGCCTGATTGATCAGCACAAGAAGAACCACCATCGCCATGGCAATGCGTCGCTCGAGCGCCCGGTAGGCAGGCAATGGCGATATCCGAGCGGCGCCTTCCTCGCCTGCTTCGTAATAAAGGTCCGCGATGCGGGTGATCTGCCGCACCACGCCGATGTGCGATACCAGGTAGGTCAGGATTGAGAAGAGAGCGACCGTGATCGGAAGCTGATCGGGCACCGCGAATGCGGCAAGAGCGTCGGGCCAAAGGCCGGCTTTGACCGCAAGCAACCCGAGGCCGAACAGCACGGTCTCGATCGAGAAGATGCGCACGAAAACCTTGAGATAGCTCGAGATCCCGGCCGACAAATAGGTGGTGACTGCGCACAGAAGCGCGCTGACGCCGGCCCCGATCTCCCAGCCGTCGCCGCCCTGCAACCCCAGCGCAAGAGCAAGAAGTCCGAACAGGGCGACGGCGATGCTGAGGTATCTCATGGCTGTTTCCGCGGGTTGGAGCGCATTCGGCCGGACTTGCAGCCGGATGTAGGCGAGGCCGTCAAGTTACGATGCAGTCATCCGGTCGTCCGGGACAATCTGCCTCATTCCGAGACGCCAATCGAGCCCCGGAGCGGGACCTCGGCAGCCTGCCCTCGCCAAGGCGAGGGTTGAAAGATCGGATTTCGGAAAGGGCGGCTGCGGCCACGAGTAAGCGCATGCCGCCCTAGGGCTCGGCCGGCTCCAGGGCAGGCGCCCGCACGATCCTGCCGGCGTCGGTAATGAAGGCAAGGGGGCCGGTCGTCCTGGCATCGAACACCGCAGCGGTCAAAGGCCCGCCGAAGCACGCGCCGGTATCGAGGTTGAGCCGGTTGGGGAGCATCTCCGGGACCTCGGTCGGGGTATGGCCGTGCACGATGAAGAGGCCATGGTCGCGCGGATCGGACAGGAACGGCTCGCGAATCCAAAGGAGCGTAAAGCGGTCCTGCTGGTCGAGCGGCACGCCGGGTTCGACCCCGGCATGGACGAAGAAGCGCCTGTTGTCCGCATGGGCGAGCGGCAGCGCGCCCATCCAGTCGAGGTGCTCCCTGGGGAGGTCGCGGGCATGGGGGACGCGGTAGCTGTGCAGCGTCGCATCGCCGCCATTGAGAAGCCACATCTGCGAATCGCCGCCCCGCGCTGCCTCGAGCGCCATGTCGTCATGATTGCCGCGCAGGCAGATGACCCGCTCCGGATCGCTCGCCTGGGTCTTCATGAGAAGCTCGACCGTTTCGCGGCTGCGGCGACCGCGATCGATGTAGTCGCCGAGAAACACCAGCCGGTACGGGTTCTGCCCGCGATGCTCTTCGCAGTGCCGCAACAGGTTCCGCAACTGCGTATAGCAGCCGTGGATATCCCCGATCGCATAGGTCAGCTCGGTGGGCATCTTCCGTTCCATGTGTCGGCGCTCTGAGGGATTAAAGGTAGAATTAAAGGTAGAATACGGCCTTTATACGTACTGTGTGTCTCTGCCGCGAACTCTGCGTCATCCCTGCGAAAGAAGGGACCCATACTCCGCAGCCTCTGGAGAGGGCACGGCGTATGGGTCCCTGCTCTCGCAGGGACGACGGTGGAGCACAGCGGGCCGGCGCAGAGGCGAAACGCCGCTTGCAACGCTCTTGTGTGCGGCCGGGAGGGCCACGTACCCTGCGCCGCACAGCACTTTCCGGCGCGGTCACTGGGAGAAACGCCATGAAATGGTTGCTGCCAATCGTTCGCGCCGGCGCGGCCGGCGCTCTCGCCCTCGCGCTTGCCTTGGGCCCCGCCCGGGCGGTCGATTATCCGACCCGACCGGTGCATATCGTGGTCGGATATCCGGCCGGCGGGTCGACCGACATCCTGGCTCGCCTGATGGGGCAATTCCTGGCGGAGCGGCTCGGGCAGCAGTTCGTCATCGACAACAAGCCCGGCGCCGGCAACAACATCGCAACCGAGCTCGTGGCGAACGCGGCCCCTGACGGCTACACGCTCCTCCTGGTCAATCCCGCCAACGGCATCAATGCCACGCTCTACGAGCACCTGCCGTTCAATTTCATCCGCGACATCGCCCCGGTCGGCGGCATCATCCGGGTGCCGAACGTGATGGAGATCAATCCGGCCGTGCCCGCCAGGACGGTCGCCGAGTTCATCGCTTATGCCAAGGCCAATCCGGGCAAGATCAACATGGCGTCGTCCGGCAACGGCACATCGGTGCATGTCTCGGGCGAGCTGTTCAAGATGATGGCCGGCGTCAACATGCTGCATGTGCCCTACCGGGGCGCGGCGCCGGCGCTGACCGACCTGATGGGCGGCCAGGTGCAGGTCCTGTTCGACAACCTGCCGTCCTCGATCGAGTATATCCGCGCCGGCAAGCTGCGCGCGCTCGCGGTCACCACAACGACCCGCTCGGAGGCGCTGCCGGATGTGCCCGCGGTCGCCGACACGGTACCGGGCTATGAGGCAAGCGCCTGGTTCGGGCTTGGCGCCCCCAAGGGAACGCCGGCCGAGGTCATCGACAAGCTCAATCAATTGATCAATGCCGGCCTCGCCGATGCCAAGCTCAAGGCGCGGTTCGAGGACCTGGGCGGCATGATGCTCGCGGGCTCCCCCGCCGACTTCGGCAAGATCATCGCGGCGGAAACCGAGAAATGGGCCAAGGTGGTGAAGTTCTCGGGCGCCAAGGCGGATTAGGTTTTCTCTGTAGGGTGGGTTGGGCGCGAAGCGCCGTAACCCACCGCCACTTGCCAGTGGCGAGGTAGACTCGGTGGGTTTTGCTTCGCTCAACCCACCCTACATCTTGTCCAGCCCATGGCCTTCCATTTCTCCGGCATCACCGAATACATCTCCGAGCACCCGCAATATGCGGTCATAGCCGTGTTCCTGCTGGCGTTCTCGGAGGCTATCCCGATCGTCGGTACCGTGGTTCCGGGCTCGACCCTGATCGTGGCCATCAGTGCGTTTGCGATCGAGACAGAGATCAATCCCTGGCATCTCCTGGCCGCGGCCGTGCTCGGGGCGATCCTGGGCGACGGCGCCTCGTTCTGGCTCGGGCAAAGATATCACGCCGAGATTCTGACGCGCTGGCCGCTCAACCGGTTTCCCGGCTTCATCGCCAGAAGCGAGGCGTTCTTCAACCGGTTTGGCGGCGCGAGCGTGTTCCTGGCCCGCTTCACGGCGGTGGTGCGCGCCTTCGTGCCGCTGATCGCCGGCATCCTGCGCATGCCGCCGCGCCAGTTCTATTTCGCCAACATTCTCTCGGCGGTGATCTGGGCGCCGGCCCACGTGTTTCCGGGCGTGGTGTTCGGCCTTCTGGTGCGCTTCGCCGGCGCTTCCCCGGAGGTGATCTTCGTGCTCGCGATTGCCGCGATGCTGCTCGCCGTGATGGTGGTGCGCCTAGTGCGCTATTGCTACCACCACGGCATGTTCGGCGGCGCGCAGAAATAGACCGCCGCACGCCTACCGGATAGCAAAGGGGCCCCAGCCATCGGTCTTGATGCTCAGGCGCGCCCGCACGATGTTCCCGGCGACGTCCTGCAGGAAATTCTGATGCTGGGTCGGGCCGCATTGCGCAACGGTGCACTGGAACGCCAGCTTCTGCTCGGCCTCGAAGTGCTGGTATTCGGCCCCAAGGATGACGTCGAAGCCGGGCCCGCGCCAAGCCATGACCTCCAAGCCGAAGCCAGCGAACCACCCGTTGTTGAAGGTCACACCGCCGAAGTCGAGCTGGGCGGCGGGCCCGAACACGGCGCTGCAGGCGCCCGGGCCCGGCAGCACCGGCAGCCCGGTATCTTTGCACGTATATGACCCATTGATCCGCTCGAGCGCGTAGCCGCCGGTGCCATAGGCCATCACGCGGTCCCAGGCATAGCCGACGCGCGGGCCGACCGTGAACAGCTCAGTCAGATGCGTTGTCGCGGCCAAGCTCGTGAACGGCTCGGGTGGCGAAACCGAGACGCTGCTGCCGATGCCTTTGGCGCCCTGGCTGTAGCCGCCTTCCACGCCCAGGACCCATTGCTGCCACTGCCACTGCAGGCCGACATGGACATCGTAGATCGTATCGTTGCCATGGGAGGTGAAGGTCTGCGCCGGAATGCCGACCTGCGGCAGGTTGGGCATGAAGCGGTGCGCATCGGTCCACACCCCGCCGATGCTTCCGCCCACGTAGATGCCGGACCAGTCGATGACCACCGGCGGCGGCGGCGCCTTGGCTTTGACGAACATATCCGCCGCCATCGCGGGCGCCGCCAAGATCGCGGCCGGCGCCACGACCGCCAAAATGAGCGTTTTCAATGGAGCCCCCACCCTGATGTGACTCGCGACGATTATAGTGGCGCCCGCCCTTGCCGGCTGTGACTCCACGGCCACACACGATCAAAAGGCGCGATGCTCTTTGCGTTTTCCGCAAAAACACGAGGCAAAGCGTAAAGGGGAGGCGAAGAGTCGCAGTCCGTTGAATATGATCAAGCGGGTACCGCGATACGGTCGGTCCGATGAGCGACGACATCCCGTTCGACAAACGATTCGATCTCTCGCCCGGTCAGGTCGATGAGGCGATGCCTGGCGTCCGCCGGGTTCTCGCCAACAATCCGGGGCCGTTCACCTTCAAGGGCACCGTGAGCTACATCATCGGCACGGGCGAGGTCGCCGTCATCGACCCGGGCCCGCTCGATGATGCCCATGTCACGGCGCTGCTCGCGGCGGTGGGCCACGAGACCGTGACCCATATCTTCGTCACCCATACACACCGCGATCATTCGCCCGCCGCGGCTTTTCTCAAGGCAGCAACCGGCGCCAAGACCTATGCGGAAGGTCCGCATCGCCCGGCGCGGCTCCCTCCGTACCCTCCTCCGCTTGCGGGGGAGGGTAGGGAGGGGGTCGGCGAGGGAAAGCCGCTCGATTCTTCCGGTGACCGCGATTTCCGGCCCGATGTTCTCCTCGCCGACGGCGAAATCGTTGCCGGGAAGGGCTGGGCGCTCGAAGCGGTGGCGACGCCCGGCCACACTGCCAACCACATGGCGTTCGCGCTCAAGGGCACGAACGTGCTGTTCTCCGGCGACCACGTGATGGCCTGGTCAACGCCGGTGGTGGCGCCGCCCGACGGGGCCATGAGCGACTACATGGCCTCGCTCGAGAAGCTCGCCCGCAGACCCGAGACGTTCTATTTCCCGGGCCATGGCGGCGCGGTCACCGACGCGGGAGCCTTCGTGCAGCACTACATCCGCCACCGCCGGGCGCGGGAGGCCGCGATCCTGGCGCGGCTCAGGGAGGGCGAGGCCGATATTCCGACGCTGGTGGCGGCGATTTACGTCGGGCTCGATCCGCGGCTCACTCGGGCGGCGGGCCTCTCGGTGTTGGCGCATCTGGAGGATCTGACGGCGCGCGGCGTGACCGGTACGGATGGCGCGCCTGCCATCGGCTCGCGCTATCGCTTGCTGGTCGCCCCCTGATCCTTCTTGGGAGGCGGCTGCTTGGCTTTCGACGGCGGCGGCACCACCACCTCGGGCTTCTGGTTGCCGATCGCATCGTCGATGTCGTTGATGAGCGCGATGATGCGCGTCGCGTTGCTGCCGAAATCGAACGAGCCGTAGCGCGAGGACGAGCGCACATCGATGCGCGATCCGTCGGCGCCGCCGCGCACCCTGACCACGATGTCGTCGGCAAAGCCCATGATGAGCGAGCGCGCCACCGCCTCGATATGGCCCTCGCGGCGCGCCGCGGACTGCGGCGGCCGGCGGTCGAGGATGGTCCATTTGCGCTTGGTGATCACCGCAAGCGCCGCCGTATAGGCGGCCTCCGGCGTCGCATCCTCGTCGAGCGGCTCGATGTCCGGATAGGCGGCGCGCTGCTGCTCAGCCGCGTAGAGTCCCGCGTAGGCGATCGGGTTGGCATCGCGGGGGCGCAGCCGCCCCAGCACGTCGTAGCGCGGCGGATCGATCGGGTCGGTGGTGACGTCATAGATCCAGGGGAGCTTGTAGGCGCGATAGCCGAGATAGGCCGGATAGGCCAGGAGCGCTCCGGCGATCGCGATCGCCGCGAAGGCGCGCCCCATCCCGCGCAGCCCGTCGATCCAGATCACGACCAGCGCCGCGGCCGCGAGCGCCATGGCCAGCACGGAAGGCGCCAGCGCCACCACGAAGCTGATCACTGCCGGCCCGATCTGGACCAGGCCCGAGCGCACCACAATGACGGAGATGATCACCGCGACGAGCGAGAATAACGCCATCCGGCGCGCCCAGACGGCGAGTTTCGAAGTCGGCTCCTCGGCGGCGTAATAGCGACGGGCCATGGGCTTCACGCCGGCGGCGGTGAGGGGATAGGCTGCATGCGGGGAGGGGATAATGCGAAGCCGCAGTGACGGCAATGGGGCGGGGGGCGCTTCCCACTCGGGTGCCTGCTTGTTCGCCTGAGGCTCGCTTCCGCCCGGGAGCCGCACCGTGCGTATGGTGCGCGACTCAGGAGCCAAACACCCGCTGCCGAATTGTACTTGCGACC
>Ga0126381_100005654_pt1 | contig 13799 bp, 14 predicted proteins | sample PanSoiMetPlot_28_FD_96465 | JGI IMG/M metagenome (GOLD analysis project Ga0126381, IMG submission 96465) | Tropical forest soil microbial communities from Panama - MetaG Plot_28 | ecosystem: Environmental > Terrestrial > Soil > Tropical forest > Bulk soil | place: Panama | collected 2016-02-17
AGATCGAGCATCTCAGTGCGGGGAAACATCCGAACGCGCCCGGCGTCCACTTGCGCCTCAAGCGCCTGATAAGCGCCCAGCAGAAGCTGCTGGCCCGTCTGGCCACGGGCGTAAAACGTGCGCGATACCTGCGCTCCACCGAATGAACGGTTGGCCAACAATCCGCCGTACTCACGCGCAAACGGGACGCCCTGAGCCACACATTGATCGATGATGTTGACGCTAATCTGCGCGAGCCGGTAGACGTTATGCTCCCGCGCGCGGAAATCGCCGCCCTTTACGGTGTCGTAGAAGAGGCGATAAACGCTGTCGCCGTCGTTCTGGTAATTCTTAGCCGCGTTAATCCCGCCCTGAGCCGCGATCGAATGGGCGCGGCGCGGGCTGTCCTGAAAGCAAAAGCACTTGACGTTGTAGCCCAACTCACCGAGCGAGGCTGCCGCCGATCCTCCGGCCAGCCCGGAGCCTACGACGATCACGTTGAACTTGCGCTTATTCGCCGGGTTGACCAGCTTCATCTCAAAGCGGGCTTTGTCCCAGGCTTGTTCGATCGGTCCCGATGGAATCCGCGAATCGAGTTTCATCATCCTCTAAAGCCGCGTGGGCCCTGTGGCGCTCAGCAGACCGGTGAGCGCCGCGATGGGAATCGCGCTGAACCCAGCGAAATACACCAGCCCGATGATCCGGGCCGCCGCTTTGATTTGCGGCGTGCGGCGCGGATGCGCAAACCCCAGAGTCTGGAACATGCTGTAAATCCCGTGCGTCAGATGGAGGCACAACAGACCCATCGCCACGATGTACGCGAGCGAAACCGGCCACTGCTCGAATCCGTAAACGATGTTCGAATAGACGTCTGTTTCGGAAAATTGCGGATGGGCCGTGCCGGTCGTCAAATGCAACAGGTGGTAGATCACAAACGCTGCGATCATGGGACCCGTGACATACATGGATCTCGACGCGAGCGTTGAGTGAGCGTTTTTTTTCTTGGCGTATGCGACAGGTCGAGCGCGGCTCTTTAGAGACGCGAGTTGCACCGTCGTCACAATATGCGCGATCACCGCCACAAGCAGAACGATGCGCGTTCCCCACAGCAGTTCCAGATTGCCCTTCAGAAACGCGGCATAGGCGTTGATGCGCTCCGGCCCTAGAAAAACCTGTAGGTTACCGAGGAGGTGACCGGTTACAAACGCGAACAATATCGCGCCCGTTATCGCCATCACGGCCTTTTTGACGATCGTCGCCTCGAAAAAACGCACGTCGCGGTTCCGCGGCCCGGCTATTGCTGCTGAACTCATGAGGGATCTGATTCAATCGTACAATTCACCCTGTTGAGCAATACTGAGAGACGATATGAAAGCACCCTGCCTGCTCGCTTTCTGCGTCCTCTGGTGCTCGTCGGCATTCGCCGGGGTAGCCGACTCAGCAGCCAACGGATTTACTATCAAAATCGCTGTCACGATTCAGGCATCGCCCGCCGACGTCTATAACAAGCTCTTGCGTGTCGGCGATTGGTGGGATTCCCAGCACACCTTCTCGGGCAGCGCGCACAACATGAGCATCGAAGACAAGCCCTTGGGATGCTGGTGCGAAAAAGTGGGCAATGGCGCCGTGCGCCACATGCAGGTAATCACGGCGATTCCCGCCAAATCGCTGGTTTTCAGCGGCGCACTCGGGCCATTACAGAGCATGGCGGTTTCAGGAAGCATGAGTTTCAGCTTCATGGAAGATCAGGGCGCGACCAAATTGCAGGTAACTTACGCTGTCGGTGGCTACCTGGCTGCTGGTCTGAACAAGCTGGCCGGTCCGGTCGATACAGTCCTGACTCAGCAGATCAACCGCTTTAGGAACTTCGTCGAGCAGGGCCGTCCCGATCCGGCCCACTAAGAATTCCCATGCGCTTTCCGGCTTTGCGGAAAGCATCGAGCGCGCGGTCCAGTTGCTCGCGCGTATGGGTCGCGTTCACGATGGTTCGCACGCGAGCTTTATCGCGCGCCACTGTTGGGAAGCCGATACCGGTGGCCAGGACTCCTTCCTGAAACAGTTCGGCGGAGAATCGATGCGCCAGCGCCGCTTCTCCCACGATCACCGGCGTAATGGGCGTCTCGCTGATGCCTGTATCAAATCCAGCGTCCACTAGTCCCTGTTTGAAGTAGCGCGTATTCGCCCAAAGCTGTTCGATCCGCTCCGGCTCGCTTTCGAGAACTTCGAACGCCGCTATGCAGGACGCAGCCACCGCCGGCGGATGCGACGTCGAAAAAAGAAACGGGCGCGCCCGGTGGTACAGGAACTCGATAAGGTCTTTCGAGCCGCATACGTAGCCGCCCAGAACGCCAATTGCTTTAGACAGCGTGCCGACCTGAATATCGACGCGCCCGTGCAGCCCGAAGTGGTCGATCGTTCCGCGGCCATTACGCCCCAGCACGCCGGACGAGTGCGCGTCGTCCACCATCATGATCGCGCCGTGTTTCTCGGCGAGTCCAACCAGCTCCGGCAACGGGCAGATGTCGCCATCCATCGAAAAGACGCCGTCCGTAATTAACAGCTTGTGCCCCGGTGCGGCATCCAGTTCGGCAAGAATCTTTCCCGCGGCCCAGTGATCCTTGTGCGGATAGACGTGGATCTTCGCTCGCGAAAGGCGCGCCCCGTCGATGATGCTGGCGTGGTTCAGCTGATCCGAAACAATGTGGTCCTCCGGCCCGAGAACTGCAGAGACAGTACCCGCGTTGGCCGCGAATCCCGACTGAAAAACAACGCACGCCTCCACGTTCTTGAACTTTGCGATACGCCGTTCCAGTTCCAGGTGAAGGTCCATGGTTCCCGAGATCGTTCTCACGGCGCCCGATCCCGCGCCATACTTCCGCGTGGCTTCCAGGGCGGCTTCGATCAGCTTCGGGTGAGTCGTCAGACCAAGGTAGTTGTTCGACGCAAGGTTGATAACTTCTTTTCCATCGAAGCGCGATTCCGCCTCACTCGGGCCCTGCAGCACGCGGAGCCTCTGATACGAGCCTGTCTGCTTCCATTCTTCGATTTGCTGGCCGAGATACGAAAGTGGATCGGTACGCGTTGAGCTCACTCATTCAAGATACTGCCGGGCGAGTTCCTCGTAATCAGTGGGTGTTACCAGGTGGAATCGCAGTTCGAACGAGCTGAACCTCCGGATGGCGGTCTCCATCTCTTCGTTTGGAAGATTCGGTCCCGCGATATGGAGCTCTCCTCCGGCGAGGCGAAATGGCAGGATGCGCCAGTGTTTTGAGATGGCGGCCGGCAATGTTCTGGTGATCGCAATCGTGATCGGATCCATCGCGGATTTCCCGAGAGGCATGTTGTTCTGCAGACTCAACGCTTGGTACAACTCTTCCTCCGTCAGAAGCCCAAGCGCCATGAGGTGCTCGCCGAGTCTTCTGTCGGGAGGTTTTGTCGCCAAAGCGGCCCCCAGTTGGTTCTGAGTGAGCCATTGGTTTCTGACCAAAACATCCCCTAGCCGCTCCCGATCCATCAGCAAGGCGGCCCGGTTCGGGTACGCATGTTCCGTCTTTACCCAACGGACATGAGTACCACGTAGCTTCGCCCGCGCGAAACCAAAGATGGCGAGAACCGTCGCATAGCCATTCAGGATGTTTGCGTAAGGCACACGAAGGGGAACTGTCATTGCGTGCAGCACGCCGTAAATGCGGCCCGCAAAGATCATGCGGAACAGCGTGTGCGCCCCTTGCAACGTCATCCCAACATTCCATACCCAACTAATCGAAGCCGTCTCCTGCGCGAACCGCCACTCGTGGTGAAGCCACCAGGCGCTCAGTCTGCTGACGACGCCATAAATAGAAGTCAGGTCCGTGAACGGAGATACAATGTTCCCGACCAAGCCTTTGCGGTCCCGCCAAAACCAATACCAGTAGCGCAGTATCTCCTTAGCGTTATGAAGCTGCCAAGACTGGAGTTGTATCCCGGTGATCCAGCGCGAACGCTGCTTGGCCGCGCGGACAAACTCTTTCGGAAAGAACTCGCGCGTCGCAACGGGTCTCCCGTGGCGAAAGCGTATTGGGATGAAATGTTGAGACATTCCCATCGCGGCGATGCGAAAACCATTTTCATAGTCTTCGGTAAGACAGCCCGGTTCGAAGATTCGGTTTGCGTGGCGCGCTGCCAGGCCCTCTAGTGCTCTCCTGGAAAACCCTGTGCCCACGCCATTCGAGGGGATGAATCCGCCCAGCCTCTGGCGAGCCACCATATCCCGGTACTGAAACTCCGCAAATTCGTCGCAGTACACGCCGTGCGTGATCTCCCCAACGGGCGTATATAACGCAAGGACCGGAATCTGCACCATGTCGTTCCATTGCGCGTAGTAGTTGATCCAGCGCAGTCCGTCCGGATCGACGAGATCTTCGGCATCGTGCGTCAGAACCATCTCGAACCGGACACCGCTCTTCCCCTCGTGAAGCAGCATTCCCTGGTAGATCCAGTTGAGACAATCGGCCTTCGAGGTCGGGCCGTTGTGAGGGCAGACGGCGAGATGAACATTGGGATGCCTCCGGACTGCTTCCTTAGCCGCAGCGAGCGTAGGTTTGTCATTCGGATACGCGCCGATGAAAAAAGTCACATCACGGTATTTCAGCTTCGCGACGTTATTCTCGATCATCTGTCGAATGACGCGGTGCTCCTGCCAAGCCGCGACGAAAATCGCCATCGGGCGTTCCGGAACCTCATCGAGTTCGCGCTCATCCGGGGCTGGCGATCGGGTCAGATACCCGGCAAGCGCAGCAAAGTCGATGAAGAGGTCGTCAATTCCGTTAATCAGTACCCAATATGCGAGGGGGACAAGCAGAGCCGCCACCCAGTGGTCCAAGAGCATCCCGTGTACAGCTAGTGCGCGAAAGCGGAAATGCTCTCAATGGAAAAGAAACTACTGCTTTTGAACGATCGTGTCCGAGAAACCCAGCGTCTTCAGGCGGGCTTTGGCATCAGCAACGTCGGTTGTCTGGTGATACGGTCCCACAAGCACGCGGTATAGCCCTTCTTTCGAACTTGCGGCGAGCAAGGCCGGAAAGTGCTGTTCGCGGAGCGTCCGTACTGTCGATTCCGCGTCCGCGCGCGCCAGGGCTCCCACCTGAACGTAGGAAGCGCCCGTCTCTGGTGTGGCGACTGAGGAAGCGTCGGGCGTAGCGCTGACAGGAGCCGTCGTGGGAGGAACGTCTTGCGCCGGACGTGTCTCAGCCGGAGCCGTCTCGGCCGGCGCCTGCGCCGGAGCAGTGGCGGGCGGCTCCGGCTGCTGGCGCTTCAGCGTGTCCGAAGTGGATGCCGCCGTCGTTGTCAGATTATCGGCCGTGCCCGCCGAGCTCTTCAGCGAACTGCCCCGAACCATGTAGCCGAGCGCGAAGAACACGCTGCAGAGGGCCACCACGACGAAAAACAAGCTGACCAGTTGCTTGTTCCCGAGAATCAGTTCCTTTTCGTCGCCCTGGCTCATGAATCCGATTTTCCTATGAGGCCTCTCAGGAGATCGACCGGGACCGGAAAGACCACGGTCGTGTTCTTTTCCGCTCCGATTTCCACGAGAGTTTGAAGATACCGAAGCTGAATCGCCGCAGGCTGCCGCTGAATGACTTCAGCCGCCATGGCGAGCTTCTCGGCGGCCGAATATTCGCCCTCGGCGTGAATGATCTTGGCGCGGCGTTCGCGTTCGGCTTCGGCCTGACGCGCCAGCGCGCGGATCATTTGTTCCGCCAGATCCACCTGCTTCACCTCCACCATCGTGACCTTCACGCCCCAAGCCGCGGTGTGCTGGTCCAGCAGTGACTGGAGCCGGGTGTTGAGCTCCTCGCGCTTGCTGAGCAGTTCATCGAGTTCCACCTCGCCGAGTACGCTGCGCAGAGTAGTCTGCCCCAGTTGAGACGTAGCGAAAAGGAAGTTGGATACTTCCACCACCGCAAGTCGCGGATCAATCACCCGGAAGTAAATTACGGCGTTCACCTTGACGCTGACGTTGTCGCGCGTAACGACATCTTGCGGCGGTACGTCGAGCGTATCGACCCGAAGAGAAACGCGCACGATACGGTCGATCGGCGCGAAGACGAAGATCAGTCCCGGACCTTTAGCCTGAGGCAGCAACCGACCCAGCCGGAAAATCACGCCGCGCTCGTACTCGGCGAGGATATTGATCGAAGAAAGTAAGTAGATCGCGATCACGGCGATCGCGATCAGGGGCATGAGAGTCATCTATTCTCCCCGGTCTGGCTCGGATTTCGGAGCGATTCGACGATGAGCGTCAGACCATTGATCCCCACTATTCTCACCTGTTCCGAAGCATCCACATGACTTGGGGCTGAAGCCGCCCAATATTCGCCGCGCACAAATACCATTCCGGTAGGATTCAGTTCGCCCACCGCCACTCCTACAAGCCCCTTCATGGCATCGGGTCCGGTGGCAAGTTTATTGCGCCGCGCGCGTGCGGCTATCGAGAGGAGGAAGCTGGTGACGGCAGCGAAGGGAAGCGTAACTGCGAGGGCAACCGTCCATCTGGTGATCGTGAGCGCGCCTGTGAACATGCAGCAGGCGCCGATGAGAGCAAGCGCGCCGTGCGCGCCGGCTTTCGCTTCCAACGCAAAGCACAGGAAACCCAAAATCATCAGCGCAGCGCCCCAGAGATCCAACGGAAGTTGCGCGAGGGAGGTCAGAGCCAACACCGCGCAGACCGCTCCTACGACGCCGAAAATAATCCGGCCTGGCAAAAGGAATTCTGCATAAATCAGGAAAGCGCCGAAAATCAGAACCGGAAGCGCAATATTCGGATCGGCCAGGGCGCTTATGGATTGCATAAAACGTTTTTTCGTGAAGATGTAACCAACACGGATTTATACTGGGAGTTCAGTTAATTATGCCCAAAAAGCAGTCTATTGCAACTTCGGCGACGACGGGAGCAGCCCCGGCCCGCGCCGCAAAGACCCGTACCACGCGTTCCGCCACAGCCAAACACAGCAGAGCCCAAATCGCGGATCCGGTGATCGAGCCAGCGGAAATTGCTATTGCCGCTACTGCTTTCAGCGAGGACCGCCATGAAGAAATCGCGAAGCTCGCTTACAGTTTCTGGGAAGCGCGCGGTTACGAGCACGGTCATGAGAACGAGGACTGGCTTCGCGCTGAAGCGGAATGCCTCCGTCGCTCCTCGAATTAGTTCAATACTTTCTTAGAACGGCCAGCAGACGACCCTGAATCCGGACCCGGTGCGCAGGTACCCGGATAGGGCTCATAGATGAATTGGCGGGTTGCAGCCGGATCACGTCTCCCGGTTCGCGATAAAACCGCTTCAGTGTCGTCTCCGCGCCATCGACAAGCGCCACGACGATATCGCCGTCTCGCGCCTCCGTTGTGTCTTCAACGAGGATCATGTCGTTTTCGCAGATGTGATCCTCAATCATCGAGCTGCCACGCACGCGCAGAGCGTAGGTGTGTTTGTGTCCGACAAAATCGCCGAAGTTGAGACTGTCCTTATCTTCAAAAGTCTCCACTGGCGCGCCGGCGGCTATCGTCCCCAGGACCGGAACTTCCAGCGATTGCCTCTCGAGGTTGCGTCGTTGCTCCTGCAAATATCTGGGAGCCACTTCCACCGACCGGCTTTGGTTATGGCTCCGATGCAGATAATTTCGGCTTTGCAGGGCGGAAATATGCTTATGCACCGTCGCAATTGACGCCAGATTCAGCCCATGCGCGATCTCTTCATAGCTCGGGCTGTATCCCTTTTCGACCTGATACGCCGCGATAAAGTCGAGCACTTCCTTCTGCCTGCGGGTGAGCGCCATTACAATTCATCGTAGGCGAAGAAAAGGAGAAAAGCAAGAGGAGTATAGCCCCATTCGGCAGGTTAGCGCTTCGTTATCATCCGCACACCGTCACTTTATGACCCATTGTGGTGGCGCCCCAACTGCACTTGGATCGCGTGTAGTGAGCGACCCGGCCACCACGGCGAAATCTTTTAAATAATCGCCCCAACGCAAGGCCCAAGGCGCTTCAGGAAAAATAGGAGCAAATGTATCATGCTTTTCAAGAACACCGTTTTCGCCACCGGGGCTCTTGCAGCCGGTATGGCGATCGCCTCAGTAGGCGCTTACGCGCAAGGCCCGCTCTATGACAAAGTCATAGTCGACCTTCCGTACACCGTAACGATCAACAACACCGTTCTGCAGCCCGGCCATTATGTGATTCGGCAGATGGACGATGCCGGCACGAACAGTCGCGTTCTGATGATTTTTTCGGATAACGGAATGAAGCTGAGAGCGACGAGCCTTACTATCCCGACTCTCGACAACAACACGCCCGACAAGACCTCAGTGATCCTCCACCACTTTGGAAATGACTACTACTTTGACAAGGTGTGGGTACAGGGAAAAAATTATGGCTACGAATTCCCGCTGCCACCTTCGGTGAAGGCGCGCCAGCGTGAAGAGATGCAACCTTATACCGTTGCGGCCACATATCAGCCGACTACTCAGAAAGAGGAAACCACCGAGGTAGCGCAGAACACAACTCCGGCCCCGGCCCCGGCCCCGGCCCCTGCGCCTGCCCCGGAACCCGCGCCTGCTCCCCAGGTAGCGGAGAACACGCCTCCTCCGGCCCCGGCGCCTACGCCTGAAATGCCGCACACTGCCGGCAACTGGCTCGAACTCATGCTCAGTGGCAGTATGCTCTCGGGAGCCGGCATGATGATCCGCAAACTGCGTGGATAGTGGCTCAATCCGGCGCAACTTCAATTGGCCATAACTTCAACTAGAGCCATACTTCGACTAAAGGAGAGGCGCGGTTTACGCCGCGTCTCCCTTTTTTGGGTTCCACCGAAATGAGATCTCGACTCGTCGCCGCTTGTGTCTGGGTACTCGTTGCGACAGGAACGTTCCTCTTCTCATCCGGGGCGCTGGATTACTGGGAGTCGCATCATGCCCAGAGCGAGATCGCGACTGAGTGGCGTGAGGCCCCTCCCGAGGAGTCTCGAAGCGGCCGAATTCCGGCGGGCTCACCCGTTGCGAAACTCTCAATACCTCGCCTGAATGCCGCATTCTACGTTGTTGAAGGAACCGATGATGAATCGCTGAAGCGGGGCCCGGGACACCTTGAAGGAAGCGCGATGCCAGGTCGTGATGGTAACTGTGTGATTGCCGGCCACCGCGACACCCATTTCCGGGTACTGAAAGACATTCAGGACGGCGACGAAATCGTTCTGGAACGCGATGGCCGCGTTTACCACTATCGCGTTGATGGTTCGAAGATCGTGATGCCGACCAACACGCAGAGTCTCTTGCCCACACGAGATGCCGTCTTGCACCTGATTACGTGTTATCCCTTCTATTATCTGGGTTCGGCGCCCAAGCGCTTCGTCGTCCGCGCGGCGCTCGAAAATACGTCCCTGTCAGCCTCCCGTTAACGCGAGCCTCGCGTCCGCGTAAAATGAAAGTTCCCCATGTCAGTAACCGACGATTTCTATCGCATCAAAAAGCTGCCGCCCTACGTCTTCGCCGTGATCAACGAAATGAAGGCAAAAGCGCGCGCAGCCCGGATGGACGTCGTTGACCTCGGAATGGGCAACCCCGACGGGGCCACGCCGCAGGTGGTTGTAGACAAGCTCATCGAGGCCTCGCGCAATCCGCGGAATCACCGCTATTCGATGTCTCGCGGAATTCCACATCTCCGCGAGGAGATCGTCAAACGCTACAAGCGCAAACACGCCGTCGATCTGGATCCGGAGAAGGAAGCCATCGTCACTATGGGCGCCAAGGATGCGCTTGCGCATCTTCTTTTCGCGACCATTGGACCCGGCGATGTCGTCGCCGCGCCTAATCCGGCATACCCGATTCATCAGTACGGCGTAATCATGTCCGAGGGCTATTCGCACATGCTGCCCATGCCGGATGCGCCGACGTTTCTCGAAAGGCTCAAAGAACTATATCGACAGTCGCTGAAGCCGCCGCGGATGCTGCTGATCTCATTCCCGCATAACCCCACCACCACGTGTGTTGACCTCGCGTTCCTTACCGAAGTCGTTGAGCTGGCTCGTACGCACGGCACACTGATTGTTCACGACTTCGCGTACGCCGACCTCGGTTTCGATGGCTACGTGCCTCCCAGCATTCTTCAGGTACCCGGCGCCAAAGAAGTCGCAGTCGAGATCTTCTCGATGTCGAAAAGCTACGACATGGCCGGGTGGCGCGTTGGCTACTGCTTGGGAAATCCTAAGATGATCGCGGCGCTCGCTCGGATCAAGAGCTATCTGGATTATGGTATGTTTCAACCGATTCAGATCGCCGCTATTGTTGCGCTGAGAGAGTGTGACGCGGACACGGATAAGATCCGGGCCACTTATCAACGGCGGCGCGATGTCCTTGTTGAAGGATTATGCCGAGCGGGTTGGCCGGTCGACAAGCCAAGAGGGTCGATGTTTCTGTGGGCTCCTCTGCCGGAGCAGTACAAAGCCCTCGGCTCGCTGGAGTTTTCCAAGCAGTTGATGGAGAAAGCCCTGGTCGCGGTCTCGCCGGGCATAGGATTCGGTCCGATGGGCGAGGGCTTCGTACGATTCGCGTTCGTAGAGAACGAACAGCGAATCCGGCAGGCCACAAGAGCCATTGGCGCGTTTCTCAGGAAGGAACGCGCCGAACCACAGGCTTCACTAACTAACGAAACGCTGGAAGCTACGCCACTCTCTTCTTAGTGGCTTTCCGTGCTGTTGCAGCGGCGCGCTTTACGGCCCATCTGCGTCGCATCGCTTCCGCCAGGCGTTTGCGACCTTCCGGTGAAATGCGCCCGCGGCGGGTTTGTTTGGCCGTCGGCGCGGCCCCTGATCCTCGCGGTCTGCCGCGACGCGGCATCCCAACGGCTCCGTCCACTTCTCTGAGCGCGGCAAGCGCTTTTTCAATGGACGCTCTCTGTCTTTCGAGGCTGGCTATGATCTGCCCGATACCTTCTGCCATTCGTTCTCCCTCAGTTGATTTCGCCCCTCACTAAACACAACGGCTTCCCCGAACGACTCAAAAACTCCCATTGTTAGTGTAGGTACGCGACTCCTATTTTCATATGAAATAATACCTCAATTCTTATTCAGGGCAATAGGGGTACGCTCTCGACCGTAGCAATACCGTTCTGCGCAGTACACTAAAACCAGAAAAAATATGTCCGAAGCCATAGATCGCTATGTGCGCGCAAACGAATCGCGTTATTTAGGGGAGCTCAAACAATTCCTGTCCATCCCCAGTATCTCGACGCTCCCGGAGCACAATTCGGATACGCGCCGCGCTGCGGAATTCGCTGCCGAACAGCTTCGCAAATCGGGCATGGAGCACGTCGAAGTTATCCCGACGGAGCGCCATCCTTTGGTCTATGCGGACTGGCTCCACGCGCCTGGCAAGCCCACCGTCCTTTGCTACGGTCATTTCGACGTTCAGCCGCCTGACCCGCTTGAGCTATGGGAAACTCCGCCGTTCGAGCCTTCCGAACGCAATGGGAATCTTTATGCCAGGGGCGCGGCCGATGACAAGGGCCAAATGTACTCCCACGTGAAAGCGCTCGAATCGCTGCACGCCGTGTATGGAAAACTCCCTGTCAACGTCAAGGTCTTGCTGGAAGGGGAAGAAGAAGTAGGCGGCATCTCCGTAGCCGAGTATGTAAGCCGAAATCCGCAGAAGCTTAAGGCCGACGTCGCGCTGGTATCTGATACCGAGATGTACACCGAAGGCCTGCCAACGTTGAACATTGGCCTAAGAGGCCTGGTATACATGGAGATAGAAGCCCGCGGTCCAGCGCGCGATCTTCATTCGGGACTCTACGGGGGCGCCGCCCCGAACGCGGTTTTCGGATTGATCGAGCTCTTATCCAAGGCGAAGGACGCCTCCGGACGGATCCAGATCCCAGGCATCTACGACGACGTGGAACCGCCCTCAGCCGAAGAGAAGGCTAGCTGGGCCGAACTGCCGTTCAATGCGGAAGAGTATCTGGAAAAAGAGGTCGGCTCGTCCGCATTGACGGGCGAGAGGGATTATTCAGTCTTCGAACGAACCTGGGCCAGGCCTACCTTCGAAGTCCATGGCATCGCCGGTGGCTTTACCGGGACCGGCGCTAAGACGGTGATTCCGGCCAAAGCAGTCGCGAAGGTGAGCATCCGACTCGTACCGAAGCAGGATCCCGATAAGATCATCGCCGCTGTAAAGGAGTTCGTTCGGCGAAACTCCCCTGCGGGCATCCAGTGCGAGGTGAGAATTCTCAGCTCGGGGGCTGGCCTTATGGTCAATCCCGATCACCCGGCCATTCGTGTGGCCGCAAGGGCATTCAGCGATATCTTCGGAAGACCGACGGTGTTTACGCGTTCCGGCGGGTCGATCCCTATCGTGGGGGACTTCGCCGCGCACCTGAACATCCCGACAATCCTCATGGGCTTCGGACTACCCGACGACGGACTCCACTCGCCCAACGAGAAATACAGGATCCGGAACTATTTCGACGGAATCCGCACTATCGCCCACTTCCTCGAAGAGTACGGCAAAGAAGACTACGGGAAGAACTAACGGATGCGCTTACGTGTCCTTCGTAAGGACTACATGCATCGCGCGTTCAGTAGAAACGTGATTCGTGCATCTATACCCAAGCTCTGTCAGATCGATGCCCGTGAATAGATTCTCGCCCCAGCCCATGAGGATTGGACAGAAGGCGAGATGTAGTTCATCGATGAGCCGCGCGTGTAGATACTGCCGAATGGTCGCAGCGCCGCCGCCGATGCGCACGTCCTGATCCTTTGCAGCGTCCTTTGCTTGTTGCAGGGCAGCATGGATTCCTTCGGTCACGAAGTGAAACGTTGTGCCTGCTTTCATATGAATTGACGCGCGTGGATGATGGGTCAGCACGAACGTGGGCACATGGTAGGGTGGCTCCTCGCCCCACCATCCTTTCCATGAGTCGTCGGGCCAGGGGCCGCGCACCGGGCCGAACATGTTGCGCCCCAGAATCCACGCGCCGACGTTCTCCATCCCGCGCCGCGCCCAGTCGTCGTCCGCGCCGGTAGAGCCGCCTTCATTCCCATGCATCTGTTTCCACGTGCGCGTCGAGAAGAACCATTCGAACAACTCGGCTCCACGAATGCCGAGCGGCGTGTCGAGGGACTGATGTGGGCCGGCAGCGTACCCATCGAGGGATACAGCAAAGGAGTTGACGCGGACTTTTGGCATGCTCCTCAAATATAGGAGAGCATCCCACAAACGATCAGCGGTTGCGACCGTCGCGGGTGCTGCTTGCAACCTCTTCGGTCGATTGCCCGCCGCGGTAGTGATAATCGGCGAAAGTCAAATGCTCGTTCAGATCTTTGGTGTGCACCAGGAGCACTCGGGCCGCGCCTTTGATGTTGATGTCCTTCGGCAACCACAACGCATCCGAAATACGTTCAAAGCTTAGCGTGATGTGAGCGTCCGGGCCGATACGCGCCAGAATCAAACCGATGCTGACCGTATCAATAACATCAGCTTCCGCTTTGGCCCACTGAAGATCCTTCTTGTCTATCCAGAGCTTTCCCTCGATGTGCCTGAGCAGATTTCCGTGCTGCGTCGTCGGCACGAATCCGGGGCGCGGCGTCAACGCCACTACCCAAGCCGGACGGCCGTTTACAAGTTCATCCCCGAGGAGGCGAAAGTTGTAAGCGTTCGGCAAGTCGGCAAGAAAGGATCGCTCCTTCTCATATTTCCGGATGCGCGCCGTGCGCTCGCTCCGCGATTCCGACTGTCTCTTGCGGAGCTCCCGATCGTACTTCTCGTCTTCCTTGCGCTTTTCCTCCGGCGTCAACG
>Ga0126381_100005655_pt1 | contig 13799 bp, 10 predicted proteins | sample PanSoiMetPlot_28_FD_96465 | JGI IMG/M metagenome (GOLD analysis project Ga0126381, IMG submission 96465) | Tropical forest soil microbial communities from Panama - MetaG Plot_28 | ecosystem: Environmental > Terrestrial > Soil > Tropical forest > Bulk soil | place: Panama | collected 2016-02-17
AAGGGAGGATTCGCCATGTATAGCACCGCGTGCCCCACATGCTTTAGCTCCAGCCGGGGCTCGCGCGCCAGGCCGCCATTCGCCTGACGGACGCCCGCCGTCATGCGCTCGGTCAACTCCGTAGCTGCGTTGCCAATGTCGATTTGTCCGCACGCGATATCGTATTTGCGACCATCGAGAGCAATGGACTTGGTAAGGCCAGTGATCGCGTGTTTGGTTGCCGTATACGGCGCCGAGTTAGGCCGTGGCGTGTAGGCCGAAATTGAGCCGTTATTAATAATGCGTCCGCCGCGCGGCTCTTGCGCCTTCATGACCTTGATCGCCTCCTGCGCACAGAGAAAAGCCCCGGTGAGGTTGACGCCTACGACCGCACTCCATTGTTCGTACGTGAGGTCTTCGATGGGAATGGCGGGCACGTTGATGCCGGCGTTATTGAACAGGAGGTCTAGACGGCCAAAGCTTTCTCTGGTCTTAAGGAAAAGACTTCGGACCGAATCAGGTTTACTGACATCGGTGGGGACAACCAGCATCTCGGCACCCGGATTCCGCGCCAACGCTGCGGTCTCCTCGAGCGGTGCGCGCCTCCGTCCCGCCAGTACCAGGGAATACCCAGCGGATCCGAGGGCAAGCGTAGCTGCCCGACCAATGCCGCTGCCCGCGCCCGTCACCACGGCAATCTTTTGCTTGGCGATCATATCCCGTTATTTTGCTCCCCTACGGACACAGCTAACGCTGAGATATCGTAGAACACCAGGGGCGGACCAATTGCTGATTAAGGTCTGGGCCGCGCCGAATTCGAGGGCACCTCCGACCTCCCGCACCGGAATGGCCAACATATTGAAGATCGCGTCCATGTAATAGATCTCTTTTCCATTGCTACTCCAGTTCGGTCGGCTGCCCCCATTGGACGAGACCTGCCACTTCCCTTGACCGCCCCCGAAAGTGGTAACGAAGATTTCGGCTGTACCGGACTCATCCGATCCGTAAACGATCCAATGCCCGTTAGGCGATAATTTACAGCTCGAGCCTACAAACAGGGTGGTAGTGGCATGGGATATGACCTGGAACGGCATTCGCTCGCCGTGGAGCGGCAACGCCCAGATTTCCCAGTTGGGACCAGGGGTTCCACGCGCGTAGAGCAGGTATTTGCCGTCGCGGGACCAATCCGCCGGCAGAAGCTGCTGATCGGCGCTAACCAGAAGTTCTTCCGCGCCGCTTCCATCCGAGAGCTTGCGATAGATGTTGGACCGCCCATTCCGTCCCGAGGCGTAAGCGATCCACTTGCCATCCTTCGACCAGATGGGACTGGTGTTCGCTCCCGGCCCAAATGTAAGCCGGGTGCGAACTCCACGAGCCAGTGCGAATATCCAAATATCGGATTGAGCGGCGCCGATGTCGTTAGCCACAACCCGAATCAGAGGTTGCGGCGTACCGCTCAAAGTTCCAGTTTCAGCGCTACGATGCGATTCAGACGTGTGTCACGGGCACGATAGACCTCGCCCATTCCGCCCGCGCCGAGCTGCGATTGAATTTCATAGGGGCCAAGCTTCGTACCAGAGGTAAGCAGCATTATTGGACGTAATTATATATGCCGGAGATTCCGATGAAGGTGTATGCAACCGAGAGGTCGCCAGCCGCGAAGTAACCCACCGGCTTGCTACTGGGCTCGGATCGCCCGCGGCTGGGTGATAGTTGCTACCGGCACCCCGTGTCGCGGAGTGGTTGCGCTCTTGTGCAGGCTGCCGATTTGGTGATTTCTGATGGCAGGGTTCCCGACGTGTTCCTGAGGCGCTACAGTATATGCGCGAAATCGGCACATTCCCACGGGCAGGGGCCTGATGGAGGACTGTCTTTTATCATACCGGGTTCAGTCGCTATTCTCATTTGGGTACGGACTTCAGGCAGCGAGGGTTGAATCGCCGGTCGGGCGAAGGAGAATCCATGCGAGTTTCTAAGCCAGAGAATGTTTTTTGGCTGTCTTCGGTGACTTCAGCTGCTTGGTGGCACGGTCGAGGTACCCGTCACCAGGTGGCGGGACTCTGCCACGGAATATCGCTCTGCGCATTCTCGTTATGGGTAGCCAGCTTAGCGGCAGCCGCACCAGCCGCCGCTCAGTCCCGCTGGACGATTGCCAATGATGGAGGAATTACCTGGGAGGTCACGCCGGGAGAGGCCCACCAGGACCAGATAGAGATGAGCGGACGGAAAGTGTCGGCGATCATCACCTACGGCGTGCGGGAGAACGGCAGCCTCATGCTTGCGCGTCAAGTAGTGTTTCCGACATTGCGCACCGTGCCGAACGACACCCATGCCAGTTTGAGCTATATCTTTGGCGAGGATGCAACGCCGCGCATTTTCGTTAATGGCAGACCGGCACGCGAGATCGTCGCTAGGATTCATCATCGCGGCCTGATTACCATAGAAAGCACGATGGGAACTGTTGCTTTAACGCGAACACTGTTTCCTTCTACAACCCAACCCCTGTATCTCGAAAAGTACGTTTTTGTGAACCGGGGAGAGCGCGAAGCGTCGGTCGAAGTCGAAAACACCGAAAAAACCGTGCACACCGATGCCACGCGAGGCGTCACGGGCGAGTATGTCGTAACCTCGCGAGTGCTGGAACCGGGGGTGAAGATGCTCAAGCCGGGTGAGAGTGCGACCTTTGCTCTCGTCTTTACTGCCCGGGAGGCGCAGGCGCCGATAGCCGAAATTTCGGTCGACGAAGAAGAGAAGGCGCGCCGCGAACGAGTGGAATCTTTTCTTTCCAAGCTGCGGCTGGACACGCCGGAGCCAGTCCTGAACACTGAATTTGCATTCGCCAAAATCCGCACCGCGGAAAGCATCTACGAGACCAAAGGCGGTCTGATGCACGGTCCCGGCGGCGGTGCATATTACGCCGCCATCTGGGCTAACGACCAGGCTGAATATGCCAATCCCTTCTTCCCCTTTCTCGGCGATAGGCTGGCGAACGATGCGGCCATCAATTCGTATCGCCTGTTTGAGCGATATGTGAACCCTGAATACAAACCGATACCTAGCTCCATCATTGCCGAAGGGACCAGCTACTGGAACGGCGCGGGCGACCGCGGCGACATGGCCATGATCGCCTATGGGGCTTCCCGGTTTGCGCTTGCCTATGGAGAGCGGAACACCGCCGAGGAACTTTGGAAGCTGGTCGCCTGGTGCTTGGAATATTGTCGCCGCAAAATCAATGGCGAAGGTGTGGTGGCCTCCGACAGCGACGAACTCGAAGGCCGTTTTCCGGCGGGGAAAGCCAATTTGGCCACCTCCTCGCTATACTTCGACGCGCTCAACTCTGCGGCACTCCTAGGCCGTGAATTGGGCAAGCCCGCGGCCGAAATCGCCGCCTATGAAGAGGAGGCGAAAAGCATCCGTGCCGCCATCGAGCGCTATTTCGGCGCTGACGTCCAAGGTTTCCATGCCTACCGCTACTACGACGGCAACAACGTGCTTCGCGCCTGGATTTGCGTCCCGCTGGCCATGGGTATCTTTGATCGACAGGAGGGAACTGTCCAGGCGCTCTTGTCTCCAGCGCTGTGGACCGTCGACGGGCTGGCCACGCAATCCGGGGAGAAAACCTTCTGGGATCGGGCCACGCTCTACGCCTTGCGCGGTCTTCTAGCTGCTGGCGAAACCGAGCGTGCAATGGACTTTCTTGAACGCTATTCCGCGCGGCGCCTGCTTGGGGAACACGTACCTTATCCGGTGGAAGCTTGGCCGGAAGGGAACCAGCGGCACCTGGCCGCCGAAAGCGCTCTCTATTGCCGCATCTTCACCGAGGGTCTATTCGGGATTCGGCCTACCGGCCTGCGTTCGTTTACGACGACACCTCGGCTGCCCGCCAACTGGGAGCACATGAGGCTCGCCGACATCCACGCCTTTGCTTCCGTGTTTGACCTCGTCGTAACTCGCGAGGCGGGAAATTTGCGGGTTCAAACCGTACGCGAGGGAAAAATTGTGACTTCGCAACTGATCGCAGACGGTGAAACCGTTCAGGTACGGCTTACAACAAAGTAGGCGTCGGAAGAGTCGACACGGTCGTCACGCACATCTTCCAAGTCGCGGTTCATCCACAAAACGAACCAAAGCGGCACGGGCGATCAGCACAAAGCGTCAAACGACACTCTTGCAGCCCCGAACCTTCCATCATCGGCTGCTGCCAGGCTTTCCGGAGCTCAACCAGTACAGGTCACGCACTTTCTTCGTCCCAGGGAAACTGTGCAATCGTTCGGATGGCCATGTCTAGGTCCCTTCGGAAATAGCAGTTTTTTGCGGAAAATGCGCAAAATCATTCAGGTGGCGCGCACCTTGCCCTGTATCTACAGCTAAGCTCGTCTCTGGTGGCGTATTTCTCTGGAGTGGCACTCACGGGGCAAGGATGAGCTTGCTAATATGCGTCTCTCTTGCGTGTTCGATACCTGAAAAACGGCCACGGGGGCGGATCTCAAGCCTCGACAATTCACCGAAAACGCGCGGTGGTGTGCGAAGCGCACCTGGCCATTGACGTGCAACTCTCTTTAAACATTGTGCATTATCCGTTGGGGCACTCAGGATAGGCCTGAGCAAGGGGATTGTGGAGGAATACTACAATGCGACTCGCCTCTATTTTCCTGGTGATCGTGTTCACGTTTGGGTGCGGAGCCGATCCAGTTAACAAAAGCCAAGGACCCCACTTCGGTACAGCTTTTACACCGCCCGCGCTAACCACGTTACAGCCGAGCACCGTGCCGGTGAATAGCGCTCCCTTTACCATGACCGTCAATGGAACGAATTTTCGCACTGACGCCCTCGTGGTATGGAACGGTGTGACCCAGCACACAATCTTTGTGAACTCCAATCAGCTGTTGGTTACGGTCACAGATGTCGATTTGATGTTTGCCGGCTTGGCGCACGTGTTTGTCCGCACCGCCGGGCTGAATTCGAATACCTTGGACTTCGATGTAGCTCCGCAGTAGTTAACTCGCTCGGGTGGATGAATTTGTGTAGAGCTACAGCACCACCTCTGCCTCCGCACTTCTTTGCGCCAAAGGCGGGTACCCAGCGAAGAAAAATCCCTGCCCCTGGGCAATTTCTCGCCAGTCGCGGGAAATTTTTGTGAATTTCGGTAAACGGCGCCCGGCCAAGCGTCTGCCTGACAAAGTCAAAGGTCGGTGGATAACTCAACTGTCCACACCCGGCGCAGCGACGACAGCCCATTCGTTCTGGCCTAGGATTAAAATTTTGTTCTTATCTGTAGCGGTGGAGAACGAGGCTGGAGCCGGCCCGCCGAGGCCTCATGGATCTCGGGCTCTGAGATTAGAGCTCGGCGCAATTTCTGACTTCACCGACCCTCGATAATGAATGCGCATTTCCAATTCGCTGCCATCAGCAGGGATTGGCTCGATCCGGTATTGCATTCGATGATTCGCCAGGGCCCGGTACGGCGCGACAGAGTGATAACCTACCTGCGGAATGTCTGTGAACAAAGGCCTGTCAGGAACGGACATGGGTTTCGAGGACAAAGTGTTGCTAGGAAGGTGCCGTCAAATTGCCTGGTACTGGTGGTTAGCATTACTGTTGGCAGGATTTTATGTTGGCAGCAGTCTCTACATTTCCGCGCACCGCCTGTTATGGTTTGATGAGATCTTGACAGCCCTTATTTCCCGCTTGCCGAACCTGTCCACTATGTGGAAGGCGCTCTCCGAAGTTGCGGAACAGACGCCTCCGCTTTATTTCCTAATCACCCGCACGTTCGACGTGATGTTCAGTCATGCGGACATCGCTCTGCGCGTTCCATCGGCGCTCGCGTTGGGCGCCGGATTGCTTGTTACCTTCGATATTGCACGGCGGCTGACCGATGGACTTTACGGATTGATCGCCATATCGTTGCTGGCCACGCCGTTCGTGACCTACTACGGTTATGAGGCGCGCTCCTACGCCCTTTATTTTATGCTGGCGGCAATCGCGTTATGGCTGTGGCTTTTCACCAAGGCGGACAGTAAAATCGCGGCTCTGGCTTTTGGCTTCGTCTTCCTCATCGGCGCAGCGATACATTACTACGTTCTGCTTTGCCTGATTCCGTTTGGAATTGCAGCACTGGCAGAAAAGCGGATTTTTCACCCCAAGCTGATGGCAGCCACCACAGGAGCCATCTTGTCGCTGCTAGTGCTGTACCCACAAATCGCAAGTTCGCGAGCATTCGCGAATTCCGTCAACCCGGTATGGGCACCGTCCATAACTGGAGTGGCAGCTGCATACGGGGAGTTCTTGCCGAACACAACTCTTCTAGTGCTGGCGATTGCGTTCGCCTTTGGTATGTTCCGCCGGCTGTCCGGGCGTCCCATACCCGCGATGAGCGTAGGCGAGCGCGTAAGCTGGTTGTTCTTTTTCTTCGTACCCTTAGTTGCTTACCTGCTGGGGCATCTAGTTACCCATGTTTTTCATGATCGGTACATCATCGGTGCGGGGCCCGGGATCGTCGTAGGGGCGACTTGCCTAATGTGGCGACATTGTCGGGAACTTAGGCATCTTTCGCTGGCTCTCTTGCTTGCGCTTGCTGGCCCTGCAGTCATTCTCCAGGTGCGTACACTGCGGAGCATTGACCACATCAGAACGGACACTGAAGACTACCAGCAGCGGACGCGGCAGGTACTGGCGCTCGAGGATACGCTGCTCAGAGAGGGTAGGCTCCACTTGGTCTTAGACTGGGATATACAGTACCTGGAAACCTGGTACTACTCAAAACACCGGCTTAATTACGAATGCATCACCTCGGAGCGGCGGTGGGCCATTAAGAATTACGTCCCTCTGCGTTTCATCTCGATGCAAGAGATGGCTGCACACGCGAAGGAAACTGCCCTCATTGCTCCTTCAGCCCAACTCGTGGGCTCTCTTAGACAGGCCGGGCTCCATTTCAAAATTCGTTTAGCTGGGCCACAGCGAGTCTATTATCTCGAGTAGCCCCTTGGGCAAAAGTACAACCGCAAAAACTCTAGCTGCTCAAACCCTTCGCGTATCGCCGGTTGCTGAAGATGTTTCTCGCGGATTTGCAACTCTTGGAAGAGCAGATCAGCCTCTCGATCAAAAGCTCACCCGTCACGGTCATACGCAGCGCGGCACGCTACAAACCAAGATTCGTGCCCGAAAGCGGCATCCAGGTATCGAATCAGGTCGAAAAGAGTCCGCTTCCTGGTCGAAGGATGAGATCCTCAATTAGCAACTCACGTTCGAATGGAAAACCGCAAATTGGCTAAAGCTTAAAGACAAGTAGCCAGGCGGAAGACGGCTGGAATTTCTAACGTACTACGAGAACAGAGCCGACCATAGTTTGGCGACCAGCAACATCAAAAGCTTCCATCTGCTGCACCGGCTCATCCAGCCAAGGCCTCGCGATACTGGCGATGGTACGAAGGTAATGTGGAATCATCCCAAATGAAATGGGACACTTGAACTTGATAGCTTCGTAGCATTCACGCCGAGCTCTTCGATATGTGCAGCTGGACATGTGAATTGGGGAACCAAGCGGAGGGCCGTGACCAGGTCAAGACCGCGGCATCGGAGGTGCGACACCGAATTCAATTGCCGCGAACGAAGCCGGGCCCCGGCAGCGTCAGAAGTTGCCGGGAGATTGGCGGGTAATCGGAAATGCCCCAGGCAAGCGTGCTGGTAACCGGATCTTGTGGGTTGATTGGGTCCGAGGTCTGCCTGTATTTCCACCAGGCTGGATACGCGGTGATTGGTATAGATAACAATCAACGCGCCATTTTTTTCGGGCCAGAAGGCGATACCTCCTGGGCTTTGAAGCGATTGCGACAAGCCGTCGCCGGATACGAGCACCACGAAGTTGACATTCGCGATCGGAAATGCCTCCTCCACTTGGTTGAGAGCAAGAGGCCAGCGGCAATTGTACACACAGCGGCCCAGCCCTCGCATGATCGCGCCGCGAAGATTCCGTTCGATGATTTTGATACCAATGCAGTTGGCACTCTAAACCTTTTGGAAGCCGCGCGTCACTGGGCTCCCGAAGCACCCTTTATTCACATGTCGACAAATAAAGTCTACGGCGATCGCCCGAACACGTTGGCATTGGTGGAAAAGGAAACACGCTGGGACTATGGCGGGCCTGAGTATGCCCTCGGTATTCCTGAGACTCTTTCGATCGACCAGTCATTGCACTCTTTATTCGGAGCATCGAAGGTGGCTTCTGACGTCATGGTTCAGGAATATGGGCGCTACTTCGGCATGCCAACGTGCGCGTTGCGTGGCGGCTGTCTGACCGGACCCAACCATTCCGGAGTGGAACTGCACGGATTCCTTAGCTATCTGATCCGCTGTAACCTGGCCGGCAAGGAATATAAAGTCTTTGGCTACAAAGGAAAACAAGTCCGCGACAACATTCATTCTGAGGACGTTGCGCGCTTTATGTTGGGGTTTGCTCGGCGGCCGCGATGCGGCGAAGTTTATAATCTCGGCGGTGGTTTTGAGAATTCCTGCTCGATTCTAGAAGCCTTCGCGTTAGCGGAAGAGGTTTCCGGGCGCCAACAGGTGTGGACCTACATCGATACCAACCGTGTGGGAGATCATGTCTGTTACTACAGCGATTTGACTAAGATCAAAGCTCATTATCCGGAATGGAACGTAACCAAGAGCCTGAGGCAGATCGTGACCGAAATCGCCGACTCCTGGTCTAGGCGTCTGGAGAGGTCAATGGCAGCAGCGGCGGCGCATAGATAAAATGAGGGTCCTCATCTCGGGCGTTTGTGGTTTCGTCGGTAGTCATCTCGCGAGACATTTAATGGACTCGCACGAGAACATCTCCATTATCGGAATTGACAATTTGGCACGACAAGGTAGCGAGCTGAATCGTGTCTCGCTGAAGCGCCTGGGCGTCGAGTTGTTCCATGGCGATATCCGCATGGCGAGCGATTTGGAGTCACTGCCCATGGCGGACTGGGTGATCGACGCCGCCGCCCAGCCCAGTGTGCTGGGCGGGCGCGATGGCAAAACCAACAGTCGCCAATTACTGGAGCACAACTTGCTTGGCACCATCAATTTATTGGAATATTGCCGCGCCTCCCGTGCCGGTTTCATTCTCTTGAGCTCAAGCCGGGTTTACTCAATTCCCTTCTTGACACAGTTGCCCTTGCAGGTCGAGTCCTCCGCCTTCGCCCTTGCCCCTTGCGCAACTTGGCCCGCTGGGGTGAGCATGGCGGGTCTGGGGGAAGGGTTTAGCACCGAGGCTCCAATCTCGCTCTACGGTGCAACGAAGCTGACATCGGAACGTCTGGCGCAGGAGTATGCCGCCGGATTTCAAGTGCCGGTCTGGATCAACCGCTGCGGAGTGGTGGCAGGCGCCGGACAATTTGGCACCGCCGAACAAGGCATTTTTTCCTATTGGCTGCACGCGCACTCCACCCAGCGACCCATGAAGTACCTGGGCTTTGGCGGTCATGGATTTCAGGTTCGAGACGCTTTGCATCCGCTAGACTTAGCCCGAATTGTAGACCTCGAGCTACGTAATGCCGGCCGTAGTCTGACCCTCAACGTGTCCGGCGGTCAGGTGAACTCGATGTCATTGGCGCAATTGACAGCATGGTGCGACCAGCGCTTTGGCCCGCATCAGCCGGTCCCCGACGGAGGTGCACGCCCCTACGACGTTCCCTGGCTGATTCTGGATTGTAGTAAAGCCTTGACGACGATCGGCTGGGAACCTGAAATCGGTCTCCAGCAGATCTTGGGAGAGATCGCGGACCATGCCAGGGCGAACCCCGACTGGCTCGAACGGAGCGGAGCATGATCCCTCCCTCTCCAGTGAAGTCTGAGCTCACCCTGCTCTCCGTCGTAATACCGGCTCGCAATGAAGAGGGTTGCATCGCCTCGACCGCGCAGCGTCTGCATATGGAACTGCGCCGGAACGATATCGAGCACGAAATTGTCATTGTGGATGACGGCAGCACAGATGGAACAGCGCCGATTGTCACCGCCCTCGGTGAGAACATCCCCGAAGTGCGTTTGCTCAAGAATAAACCTCCTTATGGTTTTGGCCGTGCCATCGTTCAAGGCTTAGAGCACATGCGGGGAGATGGCGTCATCATCATGATGGCGGATGAATCAGATGATCCACGCGACGTAGTGCGTTATTGGAATACGCTGAAGCAGGGATGGGATGCGGTGTTTGGTTCGCGCTTCATCAAGGGCGGCGGGGTAATAGACTACCCATGGCTGAAGCTTCGCTTGAATCGAATAGCCAACCTTTTCATCCGTTTGCTGTTTGGCATTTCCTTAAATGATACGACCAACGCGTTCAAAGCGTACCGCCGTACAGTTATCGAAGGCTGCCAGCCATTCCTTTCCGCGCACTTTAATCTCACCGTGGAAATCCCGTTAAAGGCCATCGTTCGCGGTTACTCCTGGACCGTGATTCCCATCACTTGGCGTAATCGGCGGACCGGCATGGCCAAATTGAAGGTCCAAGAAATGGGCAGCCGTTATTTGTTCATCTGTCTTTACCTCTGGCTAGAGAAGCACTTGAGCCGCGGAGACTACAAAAAGGAAAATGTAGGCACGCCCACGCTTGCTAGCTGAGATTCCGAGACTGGTTGCTCGGCTTCCGAACTCCGCAATGATTAAAACGCAAACCCAGCTGTTACCTTCTGCAGCCTTGGAATGGCTTCGGGCATTTCAACAAGGTCATGGCAAGCTGTTGCGGGTGGTTCTGTACGTCTTTGTCATCCTGGTTGCTTGCCCTATCCGATACTGGCCGTTTCAGAGTGACGATGGTGCCTGGAGATTCGCACTGAACTACGGTCCCGCCCATGGCCTGAAGGCCGGCATAGACACGGTATTTACTACCGGCCCCTTGGCGCACTTGACATTTCCCGAGTGTGTGGGTGCTAACCTAGCAAACGGGCTGGTGTTGCAAGCAGGGTTGTGGTTGCTGTTGGCAGCCGTATTTGCTGACGTTTTCTTTCGAGCCGATTTCCCTCTTCGAAACTTGAGCCTCTTCACATTCTGCTTTGGTCTTTCGGGACCGATGTACTGGTTTAACTCTGTAGGGGTGGAGAACCTTATCCTGGCGGGCGGTTTGATCCTGCTCGTGACGTTTCGCATTCGCGGATCCTTGGTGCGCTACCTTGTGGCGCTGGTGATGATCGGGTTTCTGCCGTTGTTCAAATTGACTGCTTTCCTGATTGGCTGCGGTGCACTGTTAGGCTTTTTAGGCGAACGAGCGCTCGAGCAACGACGGAGGGCGCTGCAGGAAAGCTTGCTCGCGCTTATAATTCCTGCCTTCGTGGCCGCCGTCTCTCTTTGGTTCGTGTGGTCGGTTCCATTATTTCCGCCTGCGTTATTGAAATACTTGCGCGGCAGCGCGGAAATCATCAGCGGATACAGCTACGCCATGTCCATGGACGGGCCCAGGATTGAACTCCTATGGGCGTCGCTGGCGGTCGTTGCAGTAGTGCTGATCCTAGTGTTCGGGGCTGCGATGGCTCCCCAACTTCGAAGATTCTTCGCCTTTCTTCTCGCCGTCCCATTATTCGTCAGCTTCAAACATGGGTTCATTCGCCAAGACAATCACATCATTAACTTCTTCTGCTTCGTCGCATTCGCGGTAGGTCTGATTTCGTTTGCGCTGAACCTACATGGCAACACCGTCCGCCGCATTGCGCCTATGGTGTGGCTGTTCTTCATGACGTGGCTGCTAACTGTATTTCCTGAGGCTGGGTCCAACGGGCCCCTGCCTGTCACGATGTTGTGGGGAGCAATGCGACCCGACAAGCTAGAAATGCTTTTACAGTCTTCGGCTCTGGCGTTTCCAAAGGAATCGCGAATCGAACCGGAGTTGCGCACGCTAATTGGCAACTCGAAGGTGGCTTCTTTGTCCTTCGACTACACAAGTTTAGGGGGGGCTGGCCTCCAGCTGACCATCCTCCCTGTCGTGGAACGATATTCGGCGTACACGCCCTACTTGGATAGATTGAACGCGGCCTGGATTCGTGACCAGGGGCCAAGGTTCCTAGTTTTCGATGGCAGCACAATCGATTCTCGCAACGCGTGGGCTGAAACACCTGCACTGTGGTTAGAGATCTATCGATGGTATGACACTCGCGCTTTGGTGGCCCACAACCTGCTACTCGAGCGCCGCGCTGAACCCCGATTCACAATTTTGGAAACTACTGGTTGCTTACGCATCCCTTTACCAGGAGGTTTCAGGCTCCCGAATTCGCGCGAACCCGTCTTCTGGACCATGAAATGCAATCACAGCCTGAGAGGACAAATAGAACGGTTGTTCTTCCGCGTTCCGAAGGTCTCAACTTGGATCCACGAAAGCAACGGGGATGTACGGGAACAGCGCATCATTCCCGAGGTTCTGATCTCTCCCGTGCTCGGCAACTATATCCCGTACACGTTACAGCAGTTTGCACAAGTTTTTAACTCCGTCGTTGATCCATCGTACTCCGTGGACCAGATCACGATAGGCGGGCCAGGAAGCGAGTCGTATTCGCCGACCTGCGAAGTTGCATTACTGCGGCCAGCGAGATGATCCGACTCTCTCTAGCTCGCTGTCGGATCTGGGCGTGACTTCGGACGAGGTTGCTTCTCAAGCTTTAGTTACCACTGCGCTGATCGCCCGCAAAACCGTATGCCTCAAGACCTATACGTCCTTAGTACTTCACAATGGCAGCAAACGATTTTGCATCCAGGCTGGCGGCGCCGACCAGAGCACCATCGATCTCCGGCTCTGATATTAGATCTCCGCAAATTTCTGGCTTCACCGACCCTCCGTAAAGAATGCGCAATTGCTCAGCGAACTCTTGGCCAAAGGCTTTGGCGGCTTCACTACGGATGAGAATGTGGGCTTTGGAGGCGATTTCCGGAGTGGCGGTCTTGCCGGTTCCGATGGCCCAAACCGGTTCATAGGCAATCACCAAGCGCGCAGCTTTGCGAGCCGAGAGAGCGTGGAAGGCACGCAGGCATTGCCGGCGCAATACATCCTCGGTCAAACCAGCCTCGCGCTCCTCAAGCACTTCTCCTACACAAACAATGGGCGTCAACCCGTGCTCCAGGGCCGCCTTCAGCTTTAAATTCACCGTATCGTCCGTTTCCCCAAAATATTGGCGACGCTCGGAGTGGCCGATGATGACGTGGGAACAACCAACAGCGACCAGCATGGCGGGAGAAACCTCGCCGGTGAAGGCCCCTTCGCTCTTCCAGTACACATCCTGAGCTCCGATGGCGATTCCCGAGCTCTGGGCCGACTCGAGCGCCGCGTGCAGGTCCACGAAAGGCGGGCAAACCACAATTTCATCGCGTTCGTGCCCGGAGACCAGCGGCAAGAAATCCCGAAAGAATTGTTGGGTCTCCGCCGGGCTTTTGTACATTTTCCAGTTCGCAGCAATCAGCTTCTTACGGGCCATTCCTGTTCCGCTCCTCGACCAGGGATCTTGTTCGCACCATTCATTTCCATGTGGCACACGCGCAATCGTGCTTGTTCCGTCTTAGCAATTCGGGAAACTCACTCAACGTAGTAATGAGGGGTGAGTCGATCAAAGCCTCCCCCCGGCGATCCAAATAAACCCCGCACATCCCCAAGGCTCGACTGGGAATGACATCTGCCTCGACGCTATCCCCAATGTGCACGCATTTCTCAGGTTTTTCCCCGGCGAGTCGACAAGCTTCGAGGAAAATCTTCGCGGCCGGCTTTCCCAACCCCAAATCTTCAGAAAACACCAGCACGGAAAAACAGTCGAGAAATCCTGCCCGTTTCAGCTTTCCCATCTGTTGTTCGCGCGCGCCAT